>WNFJ01667178.1_pt1 | contig 25620 bp, 27 predicted proteins | sample 5400461 | NCBI WGS metagenome assembly WNFJ01 (sample SAMN13153349, study PRJNA577476) | soil metagenome | isolation source: 115 cm saprolite on Douglas fir-dominated hillslope | place: USA:California | collected 2013-09-17
ACCAAGGAGGCCACCAGCCAGAACACCAGGAATACCTTGACGATCGTCAGCAACACCCACCCGCCGCCAGGAATCAGCAGCGCCGCGACCAATGCGAGCAGGAGCAGCGGCAGAACCCGCGGCCGGTGCCGGAAGGTCCACGGCGGTGCGGCTCGAGGTGGGAACTGGACGGGCCGCGGCAGGGCCGCGGCCGGCTCGGGCAGGTCGGCCATGACGCGGCGCAGATCACCGGAGGTTTTCGCGTTCAGCGCCGCCGCGACCCGCTCGTCAAGCTCGTCGCGGGTGAGCCGGCCATCGGCGAAATGGTCGCGCAGCCGTGCGGTGACGCGGTCCCGGTCGGCGTCGGAAATTCGGATGTGGTCGTCCATCGCGCGTCCTCTCCTACGCCTCGTCCTGCTCGCTGTCCGCGTCGTCGGCCAGGATCCGGTACAGCCTGCGCCTGGTCGCTTCGAGCAGAAGTTCGGCGGCGCGGATCTGCTCGGGGGTGCCGGCGTGGGCCACCTGGACGATGCCGGCGCCCAGCCGCGCCGCCTGGGCGATGAGGTTAGGTACCTCGCCGGCTTCCGACTGGTCCATCGACTCCCACGTGCCGCGGGCCATCTCGGGGTTCTCCTCGACATATGTGCGGCCCGCTTCGGTCAGCCTGAAGGTGCGCCGCCCGCCCGACTCCTCGCCCTCGATCAGGCCCTCGTCGGCGAGCTGAGCCAGCGCGGGATAGACCGCACCGGGGCTGGGCCGCCAGGCGCCACCGCTGCGCTCGTCGATCTCGGACATGATCTGGTAGCCGTTGCGCGGGCCCTCCCGCAGCAAGGCCAGGATCGCGGCGCGCACGTCGCCCCGGCCGGCCTTCTGGCCCCGCGGCGAGCCGGGTGAGCCCGGCGGGCCAGGCCACCAGCGACCCTGCGGGCCACCGAAGGGCCCGGACCACTGCTTCCCGCCGCCCGGGCGCCCGAAGCCGAAGCCCCAATCCCACGGGCCGCCCCGCAGGCCAGGGCCACCGCCGGCCATCTTGGCCGCGGCTCCCCGGAGGTGGCTGACCATCTCGCTCACACACTTGGCGACATCGAACAGCCGGGGATCGAACTCCCCGGCCCCAGAACCCGCTGTCGGCATATTCGCACTCCCGTCAACATCTCGCGACACGGTCACGATATATCGGTAGCTTACGACCCCGATGGCCCGATGACAAGATATAGCTCGATTACGGGTGCCGGGCCCGCGCCGCGGGCCGGCCTGGCGCTGGTAGGGCCCGGCATTGTCGCGGCCCGCGCGGCCGACATAGCCTCGTCTTGCTGCTTAGGCCTGACGTCGGCGCTGGCGGCGCGAACACGTCGGCGTGGCCCGGCAGGAAAGGGACGGTGCGCGCGATGGAGCGGATGAGCACGCTGGACGCCGGGTTCTTCTTCATGGAGGACGACAACGTACCGATGCACGTCGGATCGGTGGCGGTGTTCGACGGGCCATCGCCAGCGTACGGCGACGTGGTGCGGTTGCTTGTGTCAAAGCTGCCACAGGTGCCGAGGTACCGGCAGCGGGTCCGCACGGTCCCGCTGCACCTCGGCCGCCCGGCATGGATCGACGACGAGCACTTCGAGGTCCTCTACCACGTCAGGCACACCGCGGTACCCGCGCCGGGAGGAGCCGAGCAACTGCGCAACCTGGCCGGCCGCGTGTTCGCGCAGCGCCTTGACCTCGCCAAGCCGCTGTGGGAGATGTGGCTCGTCGAAGGCCTGCGGGACGGCCGCTGGGCGATCATCTCCAAGGTGCACCACTGCATGATCGACGGCGTCGCCGGCTGGGACCTGGCCGCGGCGCTGCTTGACGCCAGCCCGGACGCGGAGCACCCGGCCGCGGGTCCCTGGACCCCCGAGCACGCTCCCTCCACCGCGTGGATGGTCATGGACGGGCTCCGCGACACGCTCGTCGCACCGCTGCAGCAACTGGCCCGGGTGCCGGCTCTCGCCCGCAGTCTGCCCACCCGCCACGAGGTGCTCGACTTCGCCAGGGGATTACCTGGAACCACCGGCCGCCTGGCCAACCCCGCCGCGAGTTCGCTCAACGGGCCGAGCGGCCCGCACCGGCGCTGGGAGTGGACGCAGGCCAGCTTGAAAGAGGTCAAGCTGGTCCGTAACGCGTTCGGCGGCACCGTCAACGATGTCGTGCTCGCCGCGGTCACCCGCGGGTTCCGCGACCTGCTCACCGAGCGCGGCGGGCTTTCCGACGGGCAGGTGGTGCGCTCGCTGGTGCCGGTCTCCGTCCGCGCCGCGAGCGAACGAGGCACCTTGAACAACAGGGTCTCCGCGGTACTTGTCAACCTGCCGGTGAGCGAGCCCGATCCGGTGAACCGCCTCGCTCGGCTGCGCGAGCAGATGGATGACCTGAAGAACAGCCGCCAGGCGGTGGGGGCCCAGGGGCTCACCGGGCTGGCGGGATTCGCGGCCCCCACCTTGCTGGCGCTGGGTTCCAGGCTCACCTTCCGGTTCCCGCAGCCGCTGATGCAGACGGTCACCACGAACGTCCCTGGACCGCGCTTCCCGCTCTACATGCTCGGCAGGCAACTGACGGAGATGCACCCCTACGTCCCGATCGCCAGCAACATACGCATCTCGGTCGGCATACTCTCCTACCTCGACCAGCTGAACTTCGGCATCAACGCCGATTTCGACGCGGTGCCGGACATCGGCGTGCTCACCGGCGGGATCCGGCAGGGTTTCGACGAGCTAGCCGCGCGCGCCGCGTCCGCCCCGGCCACCTGACGCGCCCCGGGCCCGGCTTACGCTGTCAGCCCCGGCCGGTCCATCAACCATGATCCCGAACGGCTGCCGCGTGCGCCACCTGGGCGATCACAGCGTCGGCCGGGGCGTGGCGGCACGCCGTCAGGCCTCAGGCCGTTGCCGTGCCAGCGGCGGCGTTCGGTGCCGGTTGTACCAGGTCACCTGGCCGCAGCCGGAATACCTGCAGGCGCAGGTTGTAGTACTTCTCTGTCTCGCCGACCCATTCCATGCCGATCCGGACCGCGGTCGCCGCGGCGCGCGCGTTGCCTGGCCGCACGACCGCGATGACCTGCTCGATGCCCTGATCGAAAGCCCACCGCGCCAGGGCGAGCCCGCTTTCCGTGGCGTAGCCGCGGCCCCACATGTCTGGATGCAGCTGCCAGCCCATCTCGAACTCCTCGTCGGGCGGCAGCGGCAACAGGATCGCGCCGCCGATCAGGCGCCCATCCTCGCGAAGCTCGATCGCCCAGCGGCCAGCGGGCACCACCATGCGCGCGTCCTCGGCGATCCACTGTTGCAGGACGAGGCGCATGGCCGCCGCGTCGGGAACGCTGTCCATCGCCGGAGCGAGCCACCGCGCCACCTCGCCGTGGCCGTACGAGGCGAGCGCCGTGTCCGCGTCGTCGACCGTCCAGGGCCGCAGGACAAGACGGTCGGTGATCAATCGTTGGGCCATAGGCTCACGATAACCGTGGCGTGCGGGGTTGGCCGTCATCGCACAGTGATCGAACCTCACCGGTGCATGCGTGCCTCAGCGGACCGGCTGGCCGATCGCGAGCAGATTGCCTTCGCTGTCCTTGAACCACGCGGCGCGCTCGCCAGCGCCGCCCTTGCTCGGGTAGTTGCCCGATACCTCGGCGATGCCGTCCACAGCGGTCAGGCCCGGCAGGCTTTACACCTCGAACGCGTCGTGGGGTTTCGGATCGGCGTGGACGAGCGCGGCGGTCAGCCGCGGGACGGTGTGGATGAGGGCGTGCTCGGCTTCGGCCGCGACCTGGTGTGCCTGCACGGCGGAGCAGCCGGCATCGACCACGACCTCGCATTCCGCACGCAACTGGTGCCCGATCCACCGTAGCCGCACCCGCCCGGCGGCCAGCACCCCTGGCGTGGCGCGCAGCGTGGCTTCGGCCCGGTCGACAAGGGCAGGGTCCACCGCGTCCATCAGCCGCCGGTACACCTCACGGGTGGCCTGGCGCAACACGACGACGATCGCCGCGGTGATGCCGAGGCCCACGACCGGGTCGGCCCACTGCCAGCCAAGGGCAACCCCGCCCGCGCCGATCAGCACCGCAAGGGAGCTGAATCCGTCGGTGCGCGCGTGCAACCCGTCGGCCACCAGCGCGGCCGATCCGATCTTGCGGCCGACCCTGATCCGGTAGCGGGCCACGAGCTCGTTCCCGGCGAACCCGGCCAGGGCCGCCGCCGCGACCGGTGCCAGATTCGTCACGTCGCGTGGGTGCAGCAGGCGCTCGATCGCCACGCCGGCCGTGACGATCGAGGAGACCGCGATCGCCACGACGATCGCCACCGCGGCCAGGTCCTCGGCGCGCCCGTAGCCGTAGGTGTAGCTGCGGGTCGGCGGGCGGCGCGCCAGCACGAACGCGAGCCCGAGCGGCACCGCGGTCAGCGCGTCGGCCGAGTTGTGCAGCGTGTCCCCGAGCAGTGCCACGGACCCGGAGATCGCCACCACTGCCGCCTGGATCACCGCGGTGGCGGCCAGGCCGGCCAGGGAGAGCCACAGCGCCCGCATGCCCTCGGCTGAGGACTCCATCGCCGCGTCGACCTTGTCCGCGGCCTGGTGTGAATGTGGCCGGAGCAGATGCCGATCGCGCATGGAGTCAAGGATGCATGGCCAAGCCGGTTGCAGCACCTCGACAACAGCGCATTCCGCGCTGTTGCAACGCTGCCGCAGCAGGCCCGGCGCCTGATTTGTCACGTGATGTGCCGCCCGGACGTATCAGCCGCGCGGTGGCCGCCTCTGCTTAATAAGGACGACCTATGCTTCATAGGACCCCTGCGCCATCCACGCGCCGATGGCTCACGCGGGTGAGAGGAAGCGGCGACCATGCGCGACGATCCCTCGGTGACCGCGCTCGTCACACGAGCGAGAAACGGCGACAAATTAGCATGGGACGAGATCGTCGACAGGTACGCGCCGCTCGTCTGGTCGATCTGCCGCCGGCACCGGCTGAGCAGTCTTGACACCGACGACGTCGGCCAGAGCGTATGGCTGCGGCTGGTGGAACAGCTCAACGCACTGCGCGACCCGGCCGCGCTGCCGGGCTGGCTGGCAACAACCACCCGGCGCGAATGCATCCGCGTGCTGCGCGCCGCGAACAAGCAGGAGGCACGAAGCTCCAACCCGCCAGACCTCGACACGCTCCCAGACGAGTACGCAGCGGCGGCCGAACAAGAACTGCTCACCGCGGAACGTGACGTGGCGCTGCGCGAGGCGTTCGGCGCGCTGCCGCCGAGGTGCCAGCGCCTGATCTCGATGCTCATCGCTGACCCCCCGGTGCCCTACGCTGAAATCAGTTCCACGCTTGGAATTCCCATCGGCAGCATCGGACCCAACCGGCGCCGCTGTTTGAACAGGCTTCGCCGCCATCCGCCGCTTGCGGCTCTCATCAGCGCGGAAAGCCATACGACGCGAGGAGGTGACAGATATGGCCAGTCAGTGGTGGATCGATGACGACGAGCTTCTGGCCACACTCGGCGATGCCGTCCGCACCGCGCGCGACATGCCCGCGAACTTCGCAGAGGTCGGGAAGGCGACGTTCACGTGGCACAGCATCGATGCCGACCTCGCCACCCTGACCCGCGACTCAGCCAGGGCGGAAGAGGAAGTGCTCGCGTCCGCTCGGTCAGAGCCAGCGAACCTGAGGTCCCTCACGTTCACCTCCGCGCAGCTCACGATCGAGCTCGAGGTCAGTTCCGGCGCGCTGCTCGGCCAGATCGTGCCGCCCCAGGCCGGGCGGATCGACGCGTGCGCGGCCAGCGGCCACGTGCAGACCGCTGTTATCGACGAGATCGGCTGCTTCGCCATCCGCCGGATCCCCGAGGGCTCGTTCCGCCTGCACTGCCAGACGGTCAGCGGCGCCAGCGTGATCACGAACTGGATCACCCTCTAAACCCCCTCCGGCCAGGATCGGCGCAGGCCGCGGTAGCCGTTAAGCGGTGGGGCGCTCGCCGCGGCCGCGGTGGGGACAGCGGATCAGGGGGCCTGCGCATCCGTCTTGCGGCCGGCCCGCGCAGCGCGTGCAGGAACTCCTCGAGGAATCCTGGCGCGGCAAGGCTCCCAAACGCCTCGTCGCCGACTTCGAGGCCGCCTGCGGCGAGCGACCGTCAAACTGATCGGCAATGGCGCCGCCGGGAGGCTCAGAGCTTTCCCCGGTTCCTCGATGCGAGGATGATCTGGGTCACCGTATACGTGCTCAGGCCCAGCTTCCGCGCTATTTCGTCAGGCCGTATTCCCTGCTCGTTGTACAGGATCGCCAGCCTTTCCTGCGACTTGCTCCACGGGTTGCGGGCCACTTTGCGGGCCGGCCGGGGGAGTGGCCTGTCCCTGCGGCGGGCCGGCGCGGTGCCACCCGCCGTGCGTGCCCGGCCGCCGGGCCGGCGGGCGGCACGGCGGGAGGGGCCGGCCGGGAAGCGGGCGCGCCGAAGGAGCCCCTGCGCTGGTCGTGGTACTTGCCGCTGGCCAGTTCCTCGCGCGTCTGCTGATCCAGGATCAGGAACTGGTCCGCCGCCTTGTTCACACCCACGGCCACCATGGTCAGGCCCTTGGCGTTTTTCTCCTGGCATTCACGCGCCATACAATAATTATACTTCTTCGCCCGTTCGGGATGCAGCTCGCTCCCGCATGTGACGCACTGCGCCATTTCCTTCTTTTCGCCTGTCATATGAGCCGCCAATTATCGCCCCCGCGCCGCGCTTCACCCGCTGTGCCCGGCTGCGGCCAACCTGGCCGCGACACCGCGCACGGCCAGGGCAGCACGCAGCGCACGGGATAACCGGCCCATGAGGGTAAACGCCGGCCGCACGTTCTGGTGTTCCCGGCGCAGGCCTGGCGCGGAACGCCCCTGGGTCGGGCGACGGCCCTAGCTTCGATCCACCGGATGAATTCGGGTGACCGTAGCTTGCCGTCGGTCTTGGCGGGCCAGCGCTCACCGGAGTCATCGTCCGTAAGCTCCGAGCGGAGTGTTCGGCATGGCGGCCACCGTCACGCTCCGTCACGGATGCGGCTATCCCTCGCATCAGACTTCTCCGGCTATTCTCCGGGCGAACGTGAGCCGACGCTTCTGTCAAAGGCTCAGAAAGACCGGCGTCAGCGCAGAGCGACGTCACCGAGTACGGTGCCCGCCGCCGCGAAGTCGGGCCCCCTCCCGCCTGGCCTTGGGCCGGGTTCTCCCACCGGCCGCAGCCGTGGCTCATGTATCAAGAGCGACCCTGCGTTCTCTAGGTTTATGTCCGCTCCGCTCGGCACGTGCATGGAACGGCGCGGCGGCTTGACCCTGGCTTGGCGGCGGCCTGGCCGTGGTTGGGCCAGGCAAGGACGGCGCCCCGGCCCCGGGTAAGCCAAACGCTCGTGCCAGGCGTCACCTATCACGCACACCTGTGTGTCAGGCCCAGATCCGAAAGGGGGAAGCGCGGTCCCCTCCGCGCGAATCTAATGGATAACAGGCGATCCTGGAGAGCCCGGTTAAGGCGACCGCTTGTTGCGGCCGCGCTGGCCGTGGCGCTTCCATTGACCGGTGCTCTGCTGGCAGGGCCAGCCTTCGCGGGCACCGGCGGCACGTCCACGACGCCACCGTTCAATGAATGTCCCGCGGTCGGCGGTGACACCAGCTGCGCCGTCCTGCTCATCATCCAGCCGGATGGAGCGGTCACGGTGGTCACCGACCCAAGCCAGCACCCCTACGACGGGGTTGACGACACGCTCGTTGGCGTGCTCAACAAGTCCAGCTTCGTGGTGACCGCCCTGCCGCTCACATCCACGTCGAATGCCTTCGGCTTCGACGGGGACGGGATCTGCGCCGCCAGCATCACCCCGAAAGCCCCGGGCTGCCCCTTCAGCACGACCAGCACCGGGTATGAGGGCCCAGACAACACCTTCACGGTCACCGATCCTGACCACGGGACGGTCAAATTCGTCAATGGCGCGCTCAAACCGGGTAGTTCCACCTTCTTCGGGCTTGAAGGATTGGTGACACCGCAGTCGCTCGAGTTCCCCATCGCGGCACACGCCGTCGCCGTCCATGCCGTCGAGGGGAACGCGTTCTCGGGTACGGTGGCCACGTTCATCGATCCCGACGCCAGCGACCCGGCCGACTCTGCCGCCAAGTACATCGCGACGATTCAGTGGGGCGACGGCAGTTTCAGTGCGGGGACCGTCACCTCGCTGGGCGGTGGTAAGTACTCGGTCTCAGGAAGCCACACCTACGCCGACGAGGGCACGCCCACCGTCACGGTGCGTATCACCGATCCCGACGATCCGGGAGGCCCGGCCACCGCATCGGCCACCGCTACGGTGCACGACGCCGCGTTGGCCGCCACCGGCAGCCCCGCCTTCGCTTCGGCCAACCCGGTGACTCACACGCTTGCCACCTTCACCGACGCCAACCCCGGCGCCACCACCCTCGACTTCACCACGGGCGGGGGCTCCACCACGATTCACTGGGGGGACGGCACCACGGGCCCAGGCACGGTCACCCAGACCGGTACCGGGCATTTCGCGGTGAGCGGCACCCACACCTACGCGGTGCTTGGGCCCCACACCATCACCGTCAGCATCGTCGACGATGGCGGCAGCACCGCGACAGCAGTGACCCACGTGATCGTGTTCGCCTTCGCCCCCGGCGGCAGCTTCGTGATCGGCAACCACAAGAGCGCTATCGGCACGGCGGTCACCTTCTGGGGCGCGCAATGGGCCAAGGACAACTCGCTCAGCGGCGGCCCGGCGCCCGCATCGTTCAAGGGATTCGAGGGCAGCGTCAAGGCTCCCGTGTGTGGCATCAGATGGACAGCCCGCCCGGGCAACAGCGCACACCCGCCCCGTGGGCCGCTGCCCAGCTTCATGGGCGTCATCGTCGCAAGCTCCATCACAAAGCACGGCTCGACGATCTCCGGCAACACACCGCACATCGTTGTGGTAAAGACCAACCCCGGTTACAAACCAAACCCGGGCCACGCCGGAACGGGCACTGTGGTCGCGCAGGTCTGCTGATCAAGGCCGCTCCTTGAGGGAGGCCTGTGCCGCACCAGGCACAGGCCTCCCCGTTCGTCTCGAGCCGCTCGCCGGACCCGGCCCGTCTGGCAGTACCAAACCGTCCCGGCTTTGTCAGCGCCGGATCGGGGTGCCCGCCGCCGGCCGCGTCAGCGTCCGCGGCGGGCGCGGTGGGCCCGCCTGGCACAGCCAGGAGGCACATAATTGCACGCCGCGCACAGAAAGACACGCCGTAACCGGCCTGGTGGGCGCATAATGATACTGATGAAACCATCCCGCGCCGCGGCCCGGCGCTATCTGCCCGGAAGTCCCTTCAATACCCCGCCCGCCCCCCGCCAGGTCAAGCAGTTTGCCGTGCATGACCAGGTGACCCACGACCAGTACGGCCTCGGTCGCGTCATCAGCGTGGAGGACGAGATCGCCGTGCTCGTCGATTTCGGCACCAGAAGGGAACGTATCAGCGCGCCCTACGCCAAGCTGACCAGACTGTGAAACGTGCGTCGCCGCCCGCCGGGCGGGCGGCGAGGCCGTGCCAGGTTGGCTGCGCTGTCCCGGGGGACGATCCCCAGGGATCCCTGCCTGCGCCCGAGTGAAAGCGTGCTGACCTGGCATCGGGAGGGAAGCCGGCGCTTGCCGACGGTGTCTGCCCGGGGGCGGCCCCCGGAACCCTGAGATGAGTCTGCCCGGGGGACGAGCCCGGAACCCCGATGGGCCAGGCCGGTCGCAGGGCCCGCAGTGGTGGCACGCTGAGAAGTGGTCGCTGATCAGTACGAGGGCCCGCTTGACGGCATCCCGGGTGACCGGGTGACCGGCGCTGCCTGACCTGGCCGACGACGTCGCGGCCGGACCGCGTGTCTGTCACGCGGCGCGGCGGAATGATTTGGCGACGCGCCGGCGTTCTGATATATAGTCGCGGTAAGCGATGTTTCCCGCGGCAGCGGGTCGGTGCCTCTCTGAAAGGGCTCCTTACGGCTCCGCCGACCTCCGGACAAGTCCGGGTTTGAGGCGTAGAGCATCTCCAAAAACCGGGCATCTCCCGACTGCAGGGCCTATCCCAGCAGTATGCGTTTTCCCACCGCGCCGCTCAGGCGCGTGTTTCCATAGCGCCGCCATGGCGCGTGTTTGGCGTACCCGGATACACGCCACCAGAAAGGAAATCCCCCATATGACAACAATCACGCAACAGCGGCCGGCCCAGCAGAGGCCGGCGCAGCAGGGCCCGGCACAGCCGCGGCCGGCCCAACAGCGGCAAGCCCGGCAGCGCTCGGCTCAGCAGGGCCAGGCGAAGCCGCGCGCCGCGCAGGTCGCCGACGGCCCGCCGGTTGCGGTGTCCGGCATCCTCGACGTGGGCGACAGCCACGCATTCGTCCGCACCCGTGGCTACGTCGCCGGTCCCGCCGACGTCTACCTGACCCTCGCGCAGGTCCGCGAGTACGGACTGCGCAAAGGCGATCATGTCGCCGGGATCGCCACGCCGGGCGGCCAGGGCAGGGGGCGCGAGAAGTTCGGCGCGCTTGTCCGGCTCGATGCGGTCAACGGCCTGGAGCCATCGCAGGCGAAGGCGCGGCCCGATTTCGGTGAACTGACGCCCTTGTACCCGCAGGAGCGCCTCCGCCTCGAGTCTGCTTCCGGGTCACCGACGGCCCGGATCATCGACCTGGTGAGCCCGATCGGCAAGGGCCAGCGTGGCCTCATCGTGTCACCGCCCAAGGCCGGCAAGACGATGGTGCTCCAGGCGATAGCCGCGGCGGTCGCCGCCAACCATCCCGACGTGCACCTGATGGTGGTGCTCGTCGGCGAACGGCCAGAAGAGGTCACCGACCTGCGGCGCTCGGTGCGCGGCGAGGTTGTCTTCTCCACCTTCGACCAGGCCGCCGCCGACCACGTCATGGTCGCGGAACTGGCGATCGAACGGGCAAAACGCCTGGTCGAGCTGGGCCGCGACGTTGTCGTCCTGCTCGACTCCATCACCAGGCTCGGCCGCGCCTACAACCTCGGCGCCCCGTCGAGCAGCCGTATCCTGGCGGGCGGAGTCGCCACCACCGCCCTGCAGCCGCCGCGTAAGTTCCTCGGTGCCGCGCGCAACGTCGAGAACGGTGGTTCGCTGACGATCCTGTCCACCGCCCTGGTGGAGACGGGTTCCCGGATGGACGACGTCTTCTTCGAAGAGTTCAAGGGCACCGGAAACATGGAGCTTCGGCTTCGCCGCGACCTCGCGGAAAAGCGCATCTTCCCCGCCATCGACGTCGCGCCGTCGGGTACGCGCAGGGACGACCTGCTCATGTCGCCCGACGAGCACACCGCCGTCAGTAAATTGCGCCGGGTGCTTGCCGGGCTCGATGCACAGCAGGCCATCGAGCTGCTCTTGGACAAGTCGCGTGAGACCTCGTCGAATGCCGAGTTCCTTCGCCAGATTCAGGGCAGCGCCCAGCGGCGGGTTTCCGCATAACGCGCCGCGGCGCGGCGTCCGCCGCGCAGCAGGCCCCGCCCGGTCGTCCATCGCGCAGCAGGACCCTACGCGGTCTTCCATCGCCCATGAGACGCGCGCTTGACCCGGCCGGCCAGTTCCTCTTCTTCGAGCCAGCGGTCCAGTGACGGGCGCGCCGGGGCTGTGCCCTCCACCTCCAGCATCGCAAGCAGCCTGGTGGGGGTCGCGCCCATGACCCCGGTGCCCCCGAGGATTTCAAGCATCCGCTTGCGTCCTGGCTCCGCGGCGGCATCGCCGTTGCCAAGCTCCGCCACGATCTGGGCGAACTCGCGCTCGGTGTCGTCCCCACGCACGCGGATCTGCGGTGACGCCTGCGCCGCACCGTTGGCGCCTGCGCTCGCACCGCGCAGGTGCCCGGCCCGTTCCACCGACCAGCGGCGGCGGTAGTCCGCGCCGAGTGCTTCGGCGAGGACGTGGTCAGGCGGGGGACGAACCGGCGCCGAGTGTTCGGCGATGCTCGTGATGTGGCCGTGGTCGAGGCGGTAGAACTTCACCGGTACCGGCCGGCCGTCGCGTGACTGCACGATCCCCGACCCCGGATGCACGAGGCGTGCCAGGTCGGCCGCGATGCGCAGGTCGTCCGGGACGACCAGGCGGGCGTCCGCCTCCGTCGCGACGCCGAGCCCGATCCTGAGCGCGCACTGCGACTTCAGGTCACCACTGCCAATCATCGTGACGGCGCCCCGCTGCGTGACAAGCACGGGATCGATGGCCTCACTGCGGCCCAGCTGCGTGACCTGGGTCCCGAGCCCGGCGAGGGTGGCGTTCGTGGTGCCTTCGAGTGAACTGCGCGGCCCCCCGTTCATACCGAAGATCACCGCAACCTCCTCGACGATCAGGATCACGGCGGGCAGCTCGGGGGAGGGGATGATCTTCTCGCCCCCGGCACCCGAGTGCGCACGCGCATCGATACCGCGCAGCACGGCGCGCAGCATCCGCTCGGCCTCTTCCCTCGTCGTGGCCACCCAGTCGATGACCGGCCGGGCGGCGCGGCCCGCCAGCCAGGGACGCAGCCACGGCAGCGCGGTCCGGCCACCTTTCAGGTCGATCATGAAGATCACCGCGTCCGTGCACCGGGACAACTGCGCGATCAGCACACTGATCAAGTTCGACTTACCTGAGCCGCGGAGGCCTACGATCAGGGCGGCGACCTCGCGCAGGGTGACGGTGCAGACCGTGCCGTCCTCGTGCACGCCGACCGGCAGCGGCTGGTTGACGGTGAGCGGCCCGGCGTCGTCGGGCAGCGGGATCGTCTCGGCGAGCACGTCACGCTCGGCCACGTGCAGCAGCACCTCGTCCGCGCGCTGGCCACGTTCGACCCGCACGGCGCCGCGGCGCAGCCGCGCCGCGATCTCGATCCGCTCGGTCGCCTCCGCGAGCGTGCCGTACCTGACCTTCCCGCTCGACGGGAGGCCGAGCGTGATGGTACGGCCCGATCTCGTGGCCGTCTGGCCGCGGAACGAGATGCCGGGGTGGCCAAGGCCGTCAAGCAGGTCAGGCCACTTGCGCGCGTCCGCCTTCTTGCGTTCCTCCGCGGCGCGCTTGCGGGCCTCCTCGGCCAGGTAGCGCTGGTGGCGGCGGACCGCAGGGTAAAGCAGCCCCAGCGCGGGGGCGCACACGGCAATGGCCGTGATGGCGATCCACGTGCGAGGCGAGACGGCTGCCGCGTAGATCACCCATCCGCCCGCCGTGAGTGCGCACGCCAGCGTGTAACCGGCGGCCGCGCCGGGGCCGGTGCGGGCCAGGACATGGATAAGCGCCGCCGCGGCGGCGGCCGCGGCGAGGACGCCGGTCAGCCAGACCGGCGCGGCGGTCGCGTAGATGACCCATCCCACCGCGTAGACGGCCGCCGCGATCAGCGAGACGACCGCGACCGTTTCCAGCGGCCCCAGCCGGGGCGGCCCCGCCGCCGGCGGCCTCACTACCGGCGGCCCGGCCTGCGGCGGCTCCACCTCCGGCCGCCCGGCCCGCGGCGGCAGCGGCGATGGGCTACTGGGTGTTGACATCCCAGAGATCCTCACCTGGCCGCGGGTTCTCGATGCGCTCAAGCTCGCGATCGTGCACGCTCCGGTGCAGGCTCCACGCTTCCTCGGCGAACTCCGCGCTGCCCGCGGAGACGGCCGCGAGTTCCCGCAGATGCTCGTGCACGCTCGGGTGCACGGGCAGGTCGCTGCCGAACCGGTCAGCCAGTTGTGACAGGGCCTCGGCGGTCCGCTCGAACAGCCGCGGCAGGTCGTGCAGGAAGCGGTCGAGCTCCGCGGCTGACTCCGGGGTGAACCCGCCGATGTGCTGCTGCACTGCCTCTGCGGCTGCCTCCACCGGGCTGCTCGCCATCGTCGTCTCCTTCCGCTAGGCACACGGCCGCTGGATTGCGAGGCCGGGCGCGGGCACTGGTGCGGGCGGTAATCAGCGGGCTGGCCGCGGCAAGAGGCCGATCTTCGCTCCGGGCGGGGCGATGTCGCCGCCGGGCGGCAGGAGACGGGTCACGGCGGTCATGTCGTCCTTCATATGGGTAAATGTGATGGAATGTGGCATGTCTGATTCGTCCCGTGCGCTACCGGAACCGGACATAGGGAACAGCTTCATGGTGCGGCCGGATCGGCCCGGCAGCAAGACCTAGGTATTACTATCCGTTCCCTTCTGGTGCCGTGGCGCAGCCATCGGTCTCCGTGATCACCGGAGCCGGCTGGTGCCCGGGGATCATTCTCTGTGCTCAGTGATGCCCTTGCGGCAGAAATTACAGAAGAGACGCCAGTGATTACAGTGGCGTACGAGGAGCACCTTGGGCGATGGGCTCGGAAGTCGGCGAAACGTGCGCCGCAGCGGCACAATGAGGTGAGAGAACTCGGTTCTGGAGGGCATTACCGTGACCGCGCCTGCGCTCGCCGACGTTACGGCCGCGCGGCGGCGGTATTACCGGTGACGCCGTGCCGGGCATACGACGGCAACGCAACGGTTGGGTAGCTTCGAATCATGCGACTGGGTGTCCTGGATGTCGGATCGAACACGGTGCACCTGCTGGTCGTTGATGCGCACGAGGGGGCCCGGCCGCTGCCCGCCTACTCGCACAAGTCGGAACTCCGGCTCGCCGATCACATCGAGGACGGCAACCAGCTCAGCCGTGACGGCGCGGAGCAACTCCGGGCGTTCGTCGGCGACGCGCTGCAGGTCGCGGAGGACAAGGGCGTCGAGGAACTGCTCTCCTTCGCCACCTCGGCCATCCGCGACGCCGTCAACGGGGAGGAGGTCCTGGCCAAGATACGCGCCCAGACCGACGTGAACATCCGGGTGCTGACCGGTGAGGAGGAGTCACGCCTGACGTTCCTCGCCGGCCGCCGCTGGTTCGGCTGGTCGTCGGGCCGGCTGCTCGTCATGGACATCGGCGGGGGGTCGCTGGAGATCGCCGCCGGCCCCGACGAGGAGCCGGACGTCGCGATCTCCCTGCCGCTCGGCGCGAGCAGGCTCACCCGCGAGTGGTTCACCTCCGACCCACCCGATGCCACGGACGTGCGCAGGCTGCGCAGGCATGTACGGACCGAAATCGCCAGGACGGTCGGTGATCTGGTCCGGCACGGTCCCGCCGACCGCGCGGTGGCCACGTCGAAGACGTTCAGGCAGCTCGCGCGCATCACGGGCGCGGCGCCCTCGAGTGAAGGCCCCTACCTCAGGCGGGTGCTCAGCCACGCGAAGCTGACACCCTGGGTTGACCGCCTCGCCAACATGACCGTGGCGGAGCGGTCAGAGCTGCCCGGCGTATCCGGCGGGCGGGCCGCCCAGCTGCCGGCGGGCGCGATCGTGGCGGACGCTGCCATGGACCTGTTCGGCGTCTCCGAGCTCGAGGTATGTCCCTGGGCGCTGCGCGAAGGCATCATTTTGCGCAGAATCGACGTCATATCGGCCGAGCCTGCCGAGCCCGCGCGCCGCTGATCAGCAGGTCCGCGGCCGGCCGGCGTAGCCGACGGTACGGATATTGCCTGCCTACCGGATATCTGTACTGTAATCCTCAGGTAAACAGGCGCCTGGGGGATCACGCGGCCCCGGCCATCCTGGCAGAGTATGGCCGCGCTGCTGCCGCAGCAGGGCCTGCTGACCATCTCCGCCTACGCGGCGCTGCTTGCCGTGATCGATGCCCACTACGGCGACGGCGTCATCCGGCCGCGGATGTTCATTCTCGCCGATCAGGCGCCAGTGATCATCACGATGGTGCTGCACACGGCCGCGATGGTCGAGTTGCACGCCCGCCGGCCAGCAGACGATGTGGTGCGGTCCGCGTTCGGGGCGATGAACGCAGAAGCCGAACGGCTGCGCACGGCTCTCGCCGAGAAGGCTGCGACGCTCCGGCGGCTCGAGGGGAAAACACGCCGCCGCTGATCCCGGCAGGCCGCCGCGCCCCTTGGCGGTTTGCCAATCCACCGCCCGGTCATCCGGCTGCGTCACGTGCGTACAGATCGAGGGCGCGGTGCACGGCGTGGTTTTGTCGGCAAGGCCGGTGCGTAAGCAGGTTTACGATGAGCTCGGCCGCTGGCTCGGCGCCTACCTTTCCGGCCAGGTGCGTGACCGCTTGCTCTGATCGGAGGCCACATGCGGCAGCCGTTTGGGATCTTGTTTGTCTGCACCGGGAACATGTGCCGGTCGCCACTTGCCGAGCGGCTGGCCGGCCGCTGGCTGACGGGTAGCGCGGCGGGCGTCGGCGTGTCGAGCGCGGGTACACACGCGGTCGCGGGCGCGGCGATGCACCCCGACAGCGCGGCCGCGCTGAGGCGGCTCGGCGGCGATCCCGGCGGGTTCATCGCGCGCCAGTTAACCGCGCGGTTGGCTGAGGAGGCGGACCTGATTCTCACCGCGGCACGCTCGCACCGGGAGATGGTGGGCGGCCTGTGCCCGCGCGCCGCGGCGCGAACGTTCACGCTCCGCGAGTTCGCCGGCCTCGCCGCGGCCGTCCCGCCCGGCGACATCACCCGGCTCGGCAGCGCCACCGCGCGGGCCCGGGCGCTCACCGCCGCCGCCCACCCGCTGCGTGCTCGGCTGGCCACCCACCAGCCCCACCTGCTCGACGTCCCCGACCCGGTCGGGCGCCCGATGGCGGTGCAGGAGGCCACGGCGCAGCTGATCGCCGGCGCGCTCGCGGGCCCGATGAGCCTGATCACGGGCACGCCGCTGGCCGCGCACAGCGGCGGATCTGCCGCGCCGGCGCCGGCCGGCCCGCCGCCATGGCCTGCCCGAGACGCGGGCATGCGCTGGTGACCGCGCCCACTCCGGCCGGCCGGCCGCGGCGGGGCGGCGCGCGCAGAACCGGGCCCGGCGGGACCGCTCACGGCCTGCTCGCCGTCTGCGCGGCCGTATTGGCCGCGGCGAGCATCGCGCTGCTCGCGGTCGTGATGGCGCTCGGCCCGTCGGCGGCGGTGCCGCGCATCGGCCCGGGCGGGCCGATGTGGTCGCTGCACGCGAAGCCGTCCGCGGCCAGCGTCATCGCGCTCGAGCGGACGGGTCTGCTCCTCGGCGCGCTCGCGGTGGCGGCCGGCCTCGCGGCCGTCAGGCGCGGCTGGCGGCCGTCCGCGCTCCTTCTGACGGGTGCCGGGGCGGCAGCGGCGGCCTTGTTCGTCTTCCTGCCGCCCGCCGGGTCCATCGACGTCCTCAACTACGCCATCTACGGCAGGATCGCCGCCCTCGGTCACAACCCGTACCTGATGCGGCCGGCGCAGTTGTACGGCGCCGGTGACCCGGTGGGTCGGTACGCTCCGGGGAACTGGCGAACGCTGCCCACCATCTACGGCCCGGTCGCGACCGCCCTGCAGTGGGCGGCCGCCAGGCTGGGCGGCGCGTCGATGGCGCGGATCGTGTTCTGGATCAGGCTGGGCAACGCGCTCGCCTTTGTCGCGACCGGAGCCGGGCTCGTCCGGCTGGCCGGACCCGACCGCGCCCGTCAGGCACGGGCGTGCCTGCTCTGGGCGGTCAACCCGCTGATGCTGTTCTGGCTGGTCGGCAGCGGTCACGTGGACGTGCTGCTCGCTCTGGCCATGGTCGCGGCGCTGATAACGCTCCGGCCGGCCGGCCGGTTGGGTGGTGCGCGGGCGGGCCGGTGGGGTGGCGGCTCCGGCGCGGCGGCCGGCGCGGCGACCGGTGTCATCGTGGGCGCCGCGACCGCGATCAAGACACCGTTCGCGCTGGCCGCGCTCGGCCTGGCGTGGGCCGCGCGCTCGTCGCCGCGCACTCTCGTAGCCGGGCTCGCCGGCGCCGCCGCCGTGCTCGTCCCTTGCTATCTGGTGCCCGGCGCGCTGAACACCGCGGTCCTCAGCCGCCGGCTCACCGTCAGCGCCGGCTTCATCTACCCGGTGCCCGCCGCGATCGGGTCGAGGCCCGCGGTCTTCGCGGCCACCGTGCTGGCCGCCACGCTGGCGCTCGCGGCGCTCCTGCTCTGGCGCCTTCCGGCCGGCCACCCGGCGCTGCCGGCCGTGCGGCCGGCGGCCGCTCTGGCGCTCGCGTGGCTGGCCGTCTTCCCCGTGCAGGCACCCTGGTACGACGCGCTGATCTTCCCGCTGCTCGCGCTGATGCCGGCCAGCGCACTCGATTACCTGCTGCTCACCCGGTGCCTGCTGCTCAGCGAAATGGTGCTGCCAGGCGTGCTGCCGAACACCGGGTCGCTGAGCGTCGCGATCGGCCGGTTCAGCCACATCGGGCTGCTTGTGGTCCTCGGCGCGCTCATCCTCGGGTGCGCGCTGCGCGCGTGGGGAGCCGCGAGACCCAGCGGCGGCTCAGGCGGCGGCCGAAGCGGCGGCCGGGGGGATGGCCGAGGCGGCGGCGAGACAGGTGCGGACGCCGTCACCGCGCCCGCGCGGGTCCTCGATTCGGCGCGACTGCGCCGCGCCCGCTGAGATGCGGGCACGTGTTCAATGGGCCGTCACGATCACGCCGAGACGGTCACCTGGACGCTGTGCCAGCCGGTGGCGCCGTCGGGGAAAATATTCGCCTGAGCACCGGTCTGGGTGTATCCGGTCGCGTCGGTGGCGCGTACCTCGAGCTGATGCGAGCCCGCCGCGGCGTCCCAGTCCCACACCCACTGGCGCCACGTGTCGATACCGGGGACGGTGGCGAGCCGTGCCTCCTGCCATGCGCCGCCGTCCACCCGTACCTCCACCGCCGCGACGCCGCGGTGCTGCGCCCACGCCACGCCGGCCACCACAATGTGGCCGGCCTTGAGCGGGCTCGTCCCGTTCGGCACGTCGATGCGTGACTGTGTCTTGATCGGCCCGCGTTGCGTCCAGCCCTGCTGCACCCAGTAGCCCTGCTCGGCCGCGAAGGTGGTGACGTTGATGTCGGTTACCCACTTGGTCGCCGACACGTAGCCGTACAGGCCGGGCACGATCATCCGGGCCGGGAAGCCGTGCGCGACGGGCAGCGGTGCGCCGTTCATCGCGACCGCGAGCAGCGCGTTCCTGCCGTCCATCACGGTCGCGACCGGCGTGCCGCTTGTGTACCCGTCGGTGGAGGTGCTCAGGAGCTGGTCGGCCCCTGGTTTGACGCCCGCCTCGCGGAGCACGCTCGCCAGCGAGACGCCGAGCCACCTGGCGTTGCCGATGTAAGGACCGCCGACAGGGTTGGAGACACAGCACAACGTGATGTCGGCCTCGGTGAGCGGGCGCCTGAGCAGCTCGGCGAAGGTGATGTCGAGCTCGCGTGTCACCATGCCGTGCACCCGCAGCCGCCATGAGCCCGGCGCCACCTGTGGGATGAACAGCGCCGTGTCGACGCGGTAGAAACTGCCGTTGGGCGTCACGAACGGGCTCAGGCCAGGGATGTGCAGGTCGGTGCGGCCCGCCAGCGGCGGCAACCGTGTGACCGGCGGTGGGAGCCTGACAAGCGCGCGCGATTGGGTGACGGTCGACCGCTGCGACAGGAGGTTGCCGACCACGCCGCTGGCGGCCGCGCCCGCGGCCGCGACCGTGCTGGCCGCGATGAAACTGCGCCTGCCGTAGCTCGGCGCGTCACCGGCCCGCGGGTCAGCGGCGCCTGTGTCAGCGGCTCCCGTGTCTCCGGCTCCGGCGGCACCGGCTCCGGCGGCGCGGGCGAGCCGGGCGAGCGCCCAGGCGCCGACGCCGGCTCCGGCGAGGGTGGGGACCACGTCCACCGGAGCGGAGTTGGGGCGGGTCGCGACCGCGACGAGGCCTATCACGGCGAAAATGGCGAGGCCGGCGAACCCGGCCGCGGGCCTGCGCATCGCGGCGATGCCGAAGGCCGCGGCGAACAGCGCGAGCAGCACGACAATGGTGATCAGCAGGACGGGCTTGTCGTGCGGGCCGAATATCTTGATGACGAAGTCGGTGACCGGCCGCGGGGTCAGGCCGATCACGGACTGGCCGACCGACACGACGGGGGATCCGACCGGCCCGGTGATCCCGGCCGCGAGTTGCGATACGCCGAGCGCGACGGCGGCAGCGAGCAGCCCGGTCACGATGCCGCGGACGATGTACGGGCGTGCCGGGCGCGATCCGGGCGGAGTTGCCGTCGCGCGCGGGCGGTCAGGCATCAGGGCATGTCCCGCAGATCGTCACGTGCGTTATTCGTCGCGGCCCGCGCTCCGGATTGCCCTGTTCCACAGGAGCCATTCAACTCTGTCTGCCGCACCGCGGCGGCAGCTGGCACCCCCGGCTGGCACCCGGGCGCGCCCGGCTGGCGCTACCATGACGGCCCGCGGCGGGCCGCGGGCGGGCACGATGGATGGGGTCGCCAACGGGGACGGACCGCCAATCCGGACGGGCGGCGGCTCCGAATGGAGGGTGTGCGGATGGGCGAATGGCCCGAGCCGGGTGAGACGCGCGCCGGCCAGGCCGCCGACCTCGGCGGCCTGCTCGCCCTGGTCGCACGCGGCGACCAGGCGGCGTTCGAGGCCGTCTACGACGGGGTCGTCCCGGCGGTGTTCGGCCTGGTCCGGCGCGTGGTACGGGATCCCGCACAGTCGGAGGAGGTCACCCAGGACGTGCTGCTCGAGGTGTGGCGGTCCGCGTCCAGGTTCGAGGCCGCCAAGGGCAGCGCGATGACGTGGGTGATGACCCTCGCGCACCGGCGTGCGGTGGACCGGGTCAGGTCCGCGCAGGCGGCCGCGCGGCGGGAAACGCGGACCGCCTCGGCGGAGGCCGACCCGGAGGACGTCGCGGAGGCCGCGCTCGAGCGGATCGACCGCGAGCGGGTGCGGCGCTGCCTGCGTTCGCTGACGGAACTTCAGCGCGAGGCGGTCACCCTGGCCTATTACGGCGGATACACCTACCAGCAGGTCGCCGGGCTGCTCGGGGTCGCTCTCGGCACGGTCAAGACGCGCATGCGGGACGGGCTGATCCGGCTGCGCGACTGCATGGGGGTGGAGTAGGTGGGTGTCCGCGGCTTCGGCCGCGCCGCCCTGCACACGCTGGCCGGTGCCGACGCCCTCGACGCGCTCGACGACGCGGACCGGTCCAGGTTCGAGCGGCACCTGGTGCACTGCGACGTGTGTGCGCAGGAGGTCCGCGGTCTTCGCGATACCACGGCGCTGCTCGGGTCCGCGGTCGCGGCGCCGCCGCCGCAGGAGATGCGCGCGCGGGTGCTCGCTGCCGCTGCGCGGGCCCGCCAGCATCCGCTGGCCCCGCCGCCCGGTGCACGCGACCGGCCTGGCCGCTTGGCCTGGGCCGGCCTACTGGGCGGCGCCGGCCGGCCGAGCCGGGCTGGCCGGCGGGGCAGGAGGGCGTGGCTGCCGCGGGTGGCGCTGGTGACCGCCGCCGCGTCCCTGGTGGCCGCGGTGATACTCGGCGTCGTGGCGGTCGGCACGCAGCACGGTCTCGACCGTGCCGAGGAGCGTAACCGTGAGGTGGCCGCGGTGCTCACGTCGCGCGACGCCGTGATGATAACGGCGCCGGTCGCCACGGGCGGCAGCGCGACGGTGGTGATGTCCCACACCAAACACATGATCGTCTTCTCCGCCCAGGGCCTTCGCCCGCTGTCGGCGGCGCGGCGCTACGAGCTGTGGCTCATCGGCCCTGGCGGCGTGCGGTCCGCGGGCATGCTGCCGCCGCCGAGCAACGGGATGACCCCGCCTACCGTCGCTGCCGGCGTCGCCGCGGGCGACAAGGTCGGCCTGACGGTCGAGCCCGCGGCTGGCTCGGCCCGCCCGACCACGCTCCCGGTGCTGATGCTCCCGCTGTTGGACTGATTCGCCCGCCCGCGACCGGCCGCCGCCCGCGACGGGCCGCCCACACGCGCGGGTGGACGGCGGCGGCGCGTCAGGTCACTCCTCGAAGACCCAGCGCGTCGGCGATCCGGTGAAGTCCGCGCTGCGCAGGCCGAACACGCGGACCGGGCGCACCTCGATCGTCGCGTTCACGGCCGGATCGAGGAAGCTGACGTTGCTGTCGGTGCCGTATTTCGCGTTCATCAGGTCGATCACCCGCTGCAGCGCGGCGGGCTCCGTGACGATCCGCGCGGTGCCCTCGATCACGACCGGGTCGGTGGCGTCCTCGGTGGTAACCACGCAGCGCGGGTCCTGGCTCAGGTTGCGGGCCTTGCGGGATTCGACGCTGCTGCTGAACCACAGCACGGCGTCGTCCCACATGCCCCATACGGGCATGACGTGCGGCCGGCCATCCGGCCGGACGCTCGCGACCCAGAAGTTGCGCGACCTGCTCAGCCGCTCGGCGGCCCATGACCAGGGCAGAAGCCCGCTGCCTTCGTCCGGGCCCACGACGCCGTAGCCCGGCATATGTGGGCGGCTCACCCGCGGTATCTCCATGGTGATCAGGTCTACCGCACAAACTGCCGGCCGCATGGGGAGATTTCGCTGATCGGGAAGGAGCGCGGGCTTGGAACCAGGCACTAACGTGGGGACCCGTGAAAGCATCTCCACAGGAGCAGCTGCGCCTGCTTGAACTGGCCGACCTCGACGCCGAGCTTGGTCGGCTTGATCATCGTCGCCGCGGGCTGCCCGAGCTCGCAGAGGTGGAGCGGATCGACGCCCGCGCGGCCGAGGTCCGCGACGGGATCGTCACCGCGGAAACCGAGGTAAGCGACCTTTCCAGGGAACAGGCCAAGGCCGAAGGAGACGTCGAGCAGGTCCGGGTCAGGGTGGACCGCGACCGCAAGCGCCTGGACGCGGGCCAGGTCTCCTCACCACGCGAGCTGGAGAACCTGCAGTCAGAGATCGAGTCGCTGCACCGCAGGCAGTCCGACCTCGAAGAGATCGTGCTCGACGTCATGGAGCGCCGCGAGGCCGTGGACGGCCGGCTCGCGTCGCTGTCCGCCGAGCAGGCGCGGCTCGGCGCGGAGCGCGCGGACGCGGAGCGCCGGCGCGACGCCGCGCTCGACGAGATCGCCGAGCAGGCGGCCAAGCTTGGTGAGCGGCGTTCGGGTGTCGCCGCCGGGGTCCCGGCGGACGTGCTCGCGCTGTACGAGAAGCTGCGCGAGCAGCACGGGGTGGGCGCGGCGGCGCTGCGCCGCGGCCGCTGCGAGGGATGCCACATGGAGCTGAACACCGTCGACGTGAACCGCATCCGCGCGGCCGCCCCCGACGAGGTACTGCGCTGCGAGGAGTGCCGCCGGATCCTGGTCCGTACTCCCGAGTCGGGGCTGTGACCGCGGCGCGGACCGGGGGGGCCGGCCCCAAGGGGAGGCCCGCTGCCCGCGATCCGCACGGGGTGCGCAACCTCATCGTCGAGGCCGATGGCGGCTCGCGCGGCAATCCCGGCCGGGCGGGCTATGGCGCGCTCGTCGCCGACGCGGCCACCGGTGAGATCCTGGCCGAGGTGGGGGAGGCCATCGGCCGTGCGACCAACAACGTCGCGGAATACCGTGGGCTGATCGCCGGGCTGACCGAGGCGGCGCGCATCGCGCCCGGCGCGGCCGTCGAGGTGCGGATGGACTCCAAGCTGGTCGTCGAGCAGATGTCGGGCCGCTGGCGGATCAAGCACCCCGACCTGCAGCCGCTCGCGAGCGCGGCCCGCGAAGCCGCGAGCGCCCTGGGGCGCGTGTCGTACGTCTGGGTGCCGCGGGAGCGCAACCGCCGTGCGGACAAGCTGGCCAATGACGCGATGGACGGTACCCTACGGCTGCCGCGTGGCGCGCGGAAGACAGCAGGGAACGCGCCGCAGGGGCCGGTCTCTGGCGGCGCTGCCCGGACGGACTCGCCCGCGCAGCCGGCCGCCGGCGGGGGGGCGCGCAGGCGACGCTGCCCGCCCCGGCCGGCACCGTCAGCCCGGCGAGCGGCTGGGCCGGCCGGGACGAGCAGCGCAGGCCGACCACGACCGTGCTGTTGCGGCACGGGCAGACCCCGCTGTCGGCCGACAGGCGTTTCGCGGGTGCCGGGGACATCGACCTGACCGAGCTTGGCGTGGCGCAGGCGAGGGCCGCCGCGCAGCGCCTCGCCCGCCGGGGTGACATCGGGGCGATCGTCGCGTCGCCGTTGCGGCGGGCGAAGCTGACGGCCCAGGAAGTGGCGCGCGCGACGGGCGCGCCCGTCCGGGTGGACGGCGACCTGCGCGAGACCGATTTCGGCCAGTGGGAGGGCCTGACCTTCGCCGAGGCGAGGCAGACGTGGCCGGAGGAGATGCGGGAGTGGCTGGCCAGCGCCGACGCCGCGCCACCGGGTGGTGAGAGCTTCGCCGAGGTGGACCGCCGCGTGATGGCCGCGCTCGACCGGCTGCTCGCGAGGTACGCGGCCACGACGGTGCTCGTGGTCAGCCACGTGACTCCGATCAAGACGCTGGTCCGCCACGCGCTTGCCGCGCCGCCCGTGACGCTGTACCGGATACACCTGGACGTCGCCAGCCTGTGCGAGGTCGACTGGTACGCCGACGGTCCCGCGGTCGTCCGCTCGCTCAACGACACCGCGCACCTGACCACCTGACCGGCCCTCTGCCGTCGCCCGCAGTTGTTTGCTCCGGGCGCCGCATCAATTGATGCCGCATCCGCGGCAGCCGTTTGGGAATGGGGGAGAATATCCTTGCAGGACGGCGGACGAGCCGGCCGGGCGGCCGCGGCGTGGCCATGTGGCCATGTCGAGGAAGGTCCGGGCTCCACAGGGCAAGGTGGTCGGTAACGCCGACCCGGGGTGACCCGCGGGACAGTGCCACAGAAAACAGACCGCCTCGTGCCCGGTCCACGCCGGGCGCGGGGTAAGGGTGAAACGGTGGTGTAAGAGACCACCAGCGCCGCAGGTGACTGCGGCGGCTAGGTAAACCCCACCCGGAGCAAGGTCAAGATGCCGGTCGCGCTTGGCGGCGCGGCCGGCTGCGCGAGCGTTCGAGGGTGGCCCGCCCGATGCTCGCGGGTAGACCGCACGAGGCTGCCGGCAACGGCAGTCCCAGATGGATGGCCGCCGGCCCGCGCAAGCGGGTGCACAGAACCCGGCCTACAGGCCGGCTCGTCCGCCGCCTGCCTGCGCAAACGCGCAGGCCTGTGACACCTCGCCCGCGAGGCCGGCGGCGTTACCTGCGGGAGACGCGCGGGGAGAATCACCGCAGCGGGCGGGCCCGGCGAACCCTGAAACCCTCGATGAGCAGGAGCGCTCCGCCGATCAGGCCCCAGGCGCCGATGGTCGCGGTGACCAGGCGCACGTTGCCCGACCCGGCGAACAGCACGATGACCCCGAGCACGATCTCGACCGAGCCGAGCGCGAGCCCACCGAAGGTCCACCATTGCCCGGTCCGCCGCTCGACCTCGAACGCGCCCACCAGCCGAAGAGCCCCGGTCAGGATCGCCAAGACGCCAAGGGCATCCTGCAGAAACCGGTCGGCCACGATCGGCTGCAGGACGTGACGGAACAACACGAGGAGCCCGGCCACGATGCCGATCGCCCCAGCCATCAGGCCCAGCCGGGAACCACGCTTCCACCGGGTCCGCAGCGCCCAGGCGACCGTGACGACGGCGCTGATCAGCCAGTAGATCCCGAGGAAGTTGATCAGCGCCGCGCGGTGGCTTCCGGTGACGATGGCGAGGACCCCGAGCAGCACTGCGACCGCGCCGCGGATCGCCGGGATCCACCACATGATCCTGGACGGCTGCGCGCCACCGCCGCGCACGCTGAGCGGCGCCGCCGCACCGCCGGCCCGGCCGGTCGGGGTCATCTGAGCCTGTTCACGGCGGCGAGGCCACGTGTCACCCACCATCGGCGGGGG
>WNFJ01060192.1_pt1 | contig 25601 bp, 16 predicted proteins | sample 5400461 | NCBI WGS metagenome assembly WNFJ01 (sample SAMN13153349, study PRJNA577476) | soil metagenome | isolation source: 115 cm saprolite on Douglas fir-dominated hillslope | place: USA:California | collected 2013-09-17
ATTCGACCTTGAGGTTATGAAGAGTAGCTCAGCCACCGACATCAACCTTCAAAAAGGTCGGTCTCATCGCTGCGCTGTTGCTACTGTGTTAAAGTCGGAGATGCCGCGAAGCAAAGTCTGCAGTCTCATCGTTCCGGGATGTCTGATTTTGTTAAGGGATCTTCAGGGTTTCTGCTCGGCGAGTGCCTTCCTGATCTTCTCGACCAAAGTGCGAGTGCTTCCGGCAAACTGACCGTGAGGATCTAGCCGCAGATACTCTTCATATTCATGCAAGGCATCCGCCGCGCGACGCACTTTGAAATACAGGTTGCCTTTCAATAAATGAGCGCCGGCCAGATTGGGATCCAGTTCCAACGCCTGTTTGACCTCCTGATATGATTTCTCAAGCGAAGGCCTCCATTGATTCTCTTCTTTGAGGCCGGCAACTCTGTCCCAGTAAACGCGAGCCAGCGTCAGATGTGCCGAAGCGGATCGCGTTTCAACTGCCAGGCCGCTTTGCAACGCTTTCTCAGCCTGCTCGTATTTCTTTTGCCGCAGATAGATCTCGCCGAGCGCGAAATATGCATTGGCGGCCCGGGGATCCACCTCAACAGTCTTTTGAAGCGCTTGCTCAGCTTTGTCCCACTGCCCCAGGTCCATCCAGGCGGTGCCTAACCTAAGGTGCGCTTCTACAAAACGCGGATAGATTGATACCGCACGCTCGAGATGTCGAATGCCTTCCTCGATCCCTTGTCGATTCCCGGTCCCCAGGGCGGTTTCGGCCAGGTGAAACTCCTTCTGTGCCGCAGCTGGTACGTTGGCATCAACAAGTGCTGACGAACCCAATCTTGGTTGCTTTTCCGAACGGTCGGCCATTAACTGGAAAATAACGTATTCGCTATTGTTGGTCTTCAGATCAATCTGTTTCTGCATTTCCACATATCCCGGAGCACGGACTATGACCGTATATTGATCGGGTACCAGGCCCGAAAATCCAAACTTTCCTGTACGGTCCGTGAGGATCTCGTTGACCACGCCCCCGCCAAAATTCTCCAGACGAACCAGAATCTTGTCAGCCGGGGCGCCTCCCAGGGCATAGCGCACCTGTCCAGCGACTCGCGCCGACAACGACAGATTCCGCTGTGTAAATGCAACGTATGATGAAGAGGAGAGAGTAACGAGAACAGCGACCATCAACTGAAAACTTAGGCGACACATGGAAGTTAACCTTTCCATTGAAATCTCTTTGCTTATCTATTGCAGGATGGACACGCAATATTAATCACAACTTCCCCACAAAAAACAAGAGGGAGGGAAAAGTGCTTCCCTCCCTATCAAAATGCCCTCAGGCGCTGACCTCAACCTAAAATTCGAGTCTCGCGCCGAGCCGCATATAGAAGGGTGGGTGGAACGCCGCAGGCTGACCAAAGTCGGGGTTCAACTGCCCTTGAGTACTCTCCCGAAACTGGTTGATGATAAACACGCGACGGTCGTTCGTAATATTGAAGAAGTCTGCCACGAGTTTCAATTTCATCCTTTCGGACAGGCGGATAGGATAATCCGCATGGAGATCAAACTTCGTGTAGAACGAGGAGCGACCCAGCTTGCCACGTCCACCAACTGGAATCTCGCCTGCATTCAAGTAAACTGGGTGGGCGAAGAACTCGCTTAGTGGTAAGCCCGATTCCATGTGAATGCCCAGGCCAACGTTCAGCCCATTTAGCCTGCGCCCGGCGCCACCTAACTTCACCTTGCTGAAGGTGTAGCTGCCGTAAATGTTCGACACAAACTTGCGATCCGTGTTCAGCTTCCCGGAAGCAAATTGGGTGCCGAGCAAGTTAAGCATGCCGGTAGTAAAGTCAAACAGCGAGCTGATGCCGGGATCGGTCTGGCCATTGTCATTTCGCAAATGGCCCTCGAAGTTTCCCCTGAGCTTCGCGATACGGAAATTGCTCAAGAGTTGCCAGTTGTTCGAAAAGCGTTTGTTCAACTCAATCTCCACTGCCTTGTACCTGTGTACTGGGTCGGGAAAACCATCGGGTTTACCATCGGAGCTGATGATTGAGTTCCCAGTGGCAAGATCAATGCCCACGTCGCTAAAGCATGCGCCGCCGATTGGTGCACCAAAGGGATCGGTAAGCTGGCCCGTGTCAAAGTTGGGATCGCCCGCGGGTGGACATGAGCCCGTAGGCCCGTAAACGAACTCTTGCAGGTTTACGCCGGCGTCGAGTCGTGAATTGATGTTTCCAATGAAGTAGAGTTGACCAATGCCAGCCAGGGCTCCTTCAGGCGACACAATTGCCGCATCTTCGATGATCCGCCCCAGATGACGGTTTATGTACCGAACCGACAGGACGAAGTTCTTGGGCAGTTGCTGCTCAAATCCGAAGACGTGCTCATCCGCGAACCCTAGTTTCGTACCCGGTAAGATCTGTTCTAAGTTGTCTTGAGTCGCGATTAACGGCGCGCCAAAGCAAGGTACATCTGCAAGGGTGGCCGGATCTTTGCAGCCAATTGGGACGGCCTTGCTCAGGAAGTGCGCGTTATCAATGACCGGATTCACGGTGCCGAATTGATTGACGACCGCCACTCGCTGACCAGCAAAAGGCCCGGTTGCTGGCACGGTGAACTCCGGAGCAAAACGACCAAAAATGAAATCTTGCTCGGTCGAGAGCGAACGCTCTGCTGCGTCGAGCGGGAGATACTCGAAGAAGCGACCGTAGTTGTAATAAATCTTGGTCTTGCCATGTCCCAAGGGATCCACCGTCACACCTAGGCGAGGCGCCCATTGATCGGTAAAGCTGTAGGCGATGTTCTGGCCAATGATGCGTTCCTGCTCCATGCGCAGACCGAGCAATGCTGTGACGTATTTGTTGACGCGCCATGTATCTTGAATGTACCCAGCGTTGTACTTGGATTGGGTCTTGAAGCTCGTGCTGCCAAACTCGCCCCGATCCTGTCTCAGCACAACCCTCCTGACGAAAGCTCCGAATCCGGTAGTATCCGCCGCCAATGCTGGATCATTAATCGTCATAAGCGGACATGCGGTGCACGCAGCGGGAGCAAAGCGTAATGAGAACGTTGCGTTAACCGGCTGCCCCGCTGCTTGGGGGTTAACAGCAAAGTTCCCAGTAGCATTGTTTGAAGGAACGGTAAATTTCGGACCACTACGATCGCGCAGGCCATCGAAGTACGCGCGCTGAAACTGGTAGCCGACACCAACTGTGTGGGTGCCAAGATGCCATGGGAGTGTGAAAATCTTCTTGGTATCAATCGTCAAACGGTTGGTTTTACTGGTCGTATTCTCGAAGAACCCAAGCCCGATGGCCCTGAAGTTGCCGCGCGTCGGCTGCGTGCGATCGGTGATTTGATTGAACGGAGCGAAGCCGCTTTCAGTGAAGTGGTCTCGGCCTTGACTCAGTGAGGCGCTCACGGTCCAAGTTGGAGTGATCGAGCCGTTGTATCGTCCGGCCATGTTTCGCGTGCCGTAATCAAGCTTGCTCATGGCGGTCAAGACATCAACATTAAGTGAGCGAAATGGCGCAAGATTCGTCTTGTTTGGATCACCGAAGATCGAGAAGGTGACCTGGTGATTGGGGTTGATGTTCCAGTCCGTTTTGAACGCGTAGTTCAGCGTTCTCGTGCGCTCAACAGTATCACCCAGAAGCGTGAGTATCCTGGATCCCTGTGCTCCGCGTACAATGTCGCGGTTAACAGTAGGATTGAATGAACCGAAGAAGAAAAGCTTGTTCTTCACTATTGGTCCGCCTACGTCGGCACCTACGTCATAACTCTCATGATGAAGGAACTTTCCACCCTTGTTGACGTTGAAGTCGTCGGTAAAACGCGAGGTCGCTTCAAACGACTTGGGTCGGGCGAACCCATAGATCGCGCCGTGGTATTCGTTCCCTCCAGATTGAGTGATGATATTGATTATGCCACCTTGCGACTGACCGTATTGCGGTTCGAATCCGGATGTCTTTATCTGCACCTCCTTAACGAAAGAAGTGTTGATGCCGGTGCCAAGGGCGCCGTATATTCGCGAGAACGTGCCGATCCCGCCAAAAGCCGAATCCGTGATGTTCACACCATCCGCAATATACAGATTATCGAGCGCTGAGCCCCCCGAGATCGACGGGTTGTCGGCGCCTCCTCCAAGGCCTCCAGTCGTCCCAGGCGCCAAGTAAAAGAGGCTAGACACGCCGCGCGATAGTGGGACGTTCTTATAAAGTTGATCGTTCAAGTTAGAGCCGCCCGCGGTGCTGGCCTGATCGATCTCGGCACCCGCTGTGACAGTTACAGTTTCAGAGATATTACCTGCCGCGAGCGTCACGTTAGTTGTTGCAGTCTTACCAACGAACACTACGACGTCGGACACCTCGGTTGCCTTGAAGTTCGGAGCTTCAATGCGGACCTTATAAGTGCCAGGAATAAGATTGTCCACAGTATACATTCCCTGGTCATTGGTCGTGACGGTACGCTCACCTTCCGCGCCAGTAACCTTGACTGTGGCTCCCGCGACTGCGGCTTTGTTAGTGTCAACGACCTGGCCGCTGATCGACCCCCTCGTTTGGATATCCTGTGCAAAAGCCGGGACAGAAACCAAGCTTAAGCAAAGAACTAGAATGAACATGAAAAAGTTTCTCATCGCCTCGGTTCCTTTCTTGAAAAGTCCTTAGTTTTGGAGACCCTTCATTCAATCGAATAGCCAACGTCCACACGAACGCTATTGATTCCATATAAGTTGATATTCCTCCTTTCGGAGGGGGGTGCTCTTATCCGGAAAGGGGGTTGGTCATTTCCCCCGATGGGGTACCGGTTCAATTGACATCGCCGACTACCTTGTTCGATCTTGCTTTTTTTTGACGCAAAGGAGAGGCCATCGGGCGATTTCGCTGACTTCCCAGCAAACCTCAACCTCGGGTTGTTTTCCGAGAAGTTGAAAATCCGAAGTTTTGGTTTTCGTTCCGAAATTACGTACTGCCCGCAGACGCCCAACGGGGGGGTGTCACCGAACATGAGGCGGGGCAGCTAACTTTGGCGCGCTGCTCTAGCATACGCAGCCGGCGATACTCCAACGATCGACTTGAAATCCCGGATGAAGTGAGCCTGGTCGCTGTACCCCAAGTTCAGAGCCAGATCTGCCTGACTGCCCGGTTCACTCGTCGCCAGTTGTTCGGCCGCCTCGCACAAACGGTAGCGCTGAATTACCCACTTCGGACTGACGCCGACATACCTCGCGAATAGCCGTTGTAGCGTTCTCTGGTTCAGGCCGTAACGGTCGACGAGATCCTGCACCTTCAGAATCCCTCGGTCCTTCGCTACCTGATAGACGATCTCGGTTACCTTCGGGACGTTCTCATCCGCCTCATCCACGTTGCGCAGGTGGGCGACGAGAAAACTCTCAACCAGGTTGATCCGGGAAAGGTCGGTGTCTTCCGCGAGGACCGCGCGATCCAACTCATCGCCTCGCCGGCCGAAGACATCCCGAAGCCTCACAATCTTGTTTGAAAACCCCGACACTGGGACACCCACAAACGGATAAAACCCTCCCGGCGTGAACTTCACAGCGAAGACGCCGCCTTTGTCCTCGAGCAGCGTCGAGAACTTCTGCCGCGCTGCCCCTCTGATCCTGCTCCTGCCGTCTCGTTCGAAAATCATGTGCACGCTGGGGTGCGGCAACGTCTCAGCCCGCTCCGGCAATTCTCCACGGAGATCCCACTCGACTACCCAGTAGTGCTCCACGTATCGTTCCAGATGCGGCGAAGGATGATAACGCTCGTGCCGATAGCGCCGCCGGTCTGAAACGGCGGTCTTCAATAGTCCTCTGGGCGGTTCAGTCTTGCGTCGAGCCATGTCGTGTCGCGTTTCTTCAATACTGGCAGTCATGCGCGAGCTACAATTCTACCGAATTGGAGGGAGCCGTGAAAACACTAGCGATAGTTTTGGCATTAACGCTCGCAGGCCTGGCCATCAGCCTTCGCGCCGATGCGGGAGCAAGCGAGTCTATTCAGAAAGAGGTGACCATGACCGCTCGAGGAACGTTCGAAGTAAAGATGACACCACAACCACAGGATGACGGCGCCGGCGGCGGCTTTGACCGGCTCTTTGGCGACAAACAATTCCACGGCGAGCTTGACGCTGTGAGCAAGGGGCAGATGTTAGCGACGAGAACGGCGGTCGAAGGTTCCGGTGCCTATGTCGCGTTGGAATTGGTGACTGGTAAGCTGAACGGCAGGCGAGGCACCTTCGTCCTGCAGCACAAAGGTACGATGAGCAAGGGCCACTATATGATGGACGTTACCGTGGTCCCGGATTCGGGAACGGATCAGTTGGGCGGAATCACAGGCACAATGACCATCATCATCGAAGGTGGCAAACACTCTTACAGCTTCGAGTACACTCTCGGGCCAAAGTGAATCCGAATTCTGGTCCGACTACTGCGATTATTCAAAGCAACTCCGAAGGGTCCAAGACGGCATCGAAGACGGTGGCCAGGCGACCATCTTTTGTGTGTTTGAAGTTTACTTGGAAAGGATCAAACTCCTACCACTACGTCTCTCAACCTTTGATATTCTTACCGTTACGAATACGCTTGGCAAAGAGAGAAAAGTCCGCTGGACCTAATTACCAGCGACCTCTATCCAGGAATGGCTCCGCAGGTAGGACTCGAACCTGCAACCCTTCGGTTAACAGAAGCATCCTTATCACCACGTACGATAGACCCCTGATTCATGTGCTAACCACAAATAGGGCAGGTAATCTCGCCCTCGATGGTGACGATATCGCGCGCGCACGTGTGGTCAGGAAAGTGAAGCTAAGTGTCAAGTATTCCCATGACTGGCATCGGTCGCCGGTGGCGGGCGACATACTAACCGTATTCTAACCTCGCGATTGCCGCCGATCTGCCGCTGCCACACGTCGATCGTGAGCCGCGTCAAACTTCACTTCAGACGGGAATCGAAGCGCGCGATGGCCCTCCGGTCATTGGTGGGCCTTCTTCATCGCGGCGATGCCCTGCTGCAATTCGGTCTGCACCGGCGTAAAGCTCTTAACCTTTTCGAAAAAGGAGCTACCAGCAGCCCTTTCGAGATCACGCACGAAACTCAAACCGTTATTCATTAGCAGCGGCACCAGCGCGTCCTGCGGCTATTACACAGTGGGTCTGCGGACGCGATCGGTAAGACCTTTGCGCTGAAGAGATGAGTTTCACACAAACTGAACGCTAGACGTTTTGGCGAACGAAAGGTGCATTCAAGGAATTGTCTAGAAACTCATAGACGTATATCTGGCACGCGGTCATTCGCCGGATCGGCCCAGCGATTATTAGGAATAGTTGGAGTCCATCCAGGCCTGAGTGGATCTTGATCGTAAGGATAGTTGCCCAGACGTTTATATAACTCGCTGTACTCCTCCAGCTTATCGCGGTTCAACTTCACACCCAGTCCGGGTCCATCCGGCACCTTGATAGTGCCTCCTTCATACTTGAACTTGCCACCCTCGATGATGTCATCAGTGAGTTGGTGATAGTGCGCGTCCGCTGCAAACGAGAGATTCGGGATCACGGCGCCGAGGTGCAGCATCGTCGCGAGTTGGATACCCAACTCACCTGAAGAATGGACAGCCACTCCCAGTTGAAACGTCTCGCAGACGCCGGCCGCCTTCACGCATTGACGGATACCGCCCCAGAAGGTCGTATCAAGCAAGATCACATCGACAGCGGTGTTGAGCACGTTTGCCGCGAGCTGCTCAAAGCCCACGACCACAGTGTTAGTCGCGAGCGGCATCCGCACCTTCTCGCGCGTCCGGCGCATGCCGTTCAGACCAAAGACGGGATCCTCTAGGTAATCGTTCTTAATATCTTCGATGGCTTGCCCGAACCATATGGCCTGCTCGGTTGACCAGACCGCGTTCGGATCGAAACGAAAACTATCACCATCGAGCGCCGCAGCGATCGCCCGGTAGCACTCAAGCTCGTATTCCGGGGCGAACACACCGCCCTTCAGCTTGTGTGACGTGAAGCCGTAGCGGTCCTTCAATTCGCGCGCGTGCGCCACAAGTTGTTCGATGGTGCGCACTTCACCCGAACCATCCTTCGAATTTGCATAACGGAAAAACAGGTATGAGGCAAATGGCACTCGCTCCTGCAAACGCCCGCCAAGTATTTCAAAGACAGGAACATCCCACTTCTTTCCGAGAATGTCGAGACAGGCAAACTCGAGCGCAGCTAAGATTTGCGTGCGGTTGTTGTAAAGCGACGCCGTCGGGTTGGCGATCAGATAGCGCATCTGCTCAAGGCGCGCCGGATCGTGACCAACCAGATAACTCTTCATCGCGCGAAACACCGCTTCAGCAGACTCACCGCCTCCACCCATTTCGCCGAGTCCCGTGATTCCTTCATCGGTGTCGACCTCGACGATGGTGCGGACAAAGCGACCCCAATGGCAACCATTGGCATGACGCAGTGGTGCCTCTAAGGGGACAGTTACGGTGGTTGCTCTTATGTCGGTTATTTTCATATTAGTGCCAAAAACAAAATCATTGGTCATATATCATTCGCGAATTCAAGTTGGAAGTGCAACACCATTGCAGAATCGCGAGCGGTAGCGACCGGATGCTACCGTCGACGATGAAATAGAGCACTCGAGCGTCCTTCAACATTGAATGCCAGCATCCGGTCGCTACCGCTCGCGGTTCTGCATTGAGCGCGTTCCTGATTTGTTGCCAGCATCAGTCTTAGGACCGCGATTATTGTTGACCTAATGCCGGTTGCACTTCAAATTTGAAATCCACCATTTGATATTTTTCATTTGTCATTTTGTTTCTTTTCGAAAGACTATTGTAAGTCGCAAAGAGGCCCAGACAGCACAAATGAGCAAATGAGAAATGTCAAATGATATGACCGATGATTCGGCTTTGCTATTGAATGATCCTATTCTGCCGTAAGAACGCGCAGATCGTCTCGTAACTTCTTACATAATCTGTCTGCGGAAAGCCGCCGTGTCCACCGTCTTTGATTGTCAGTAGCCGGTTTGGCACTTTCGCTTTGTCGAGCGCTTGATGCAAACGTACGGACTGGCTGTAAGGCACGACGTCGTCCTTGTCACCGTGGATCGACAGAATCGGCGGCAAGCCCGAACGCACGTAAGTCAAAGGTGAGACGCGGTGGGCGATCTCTTCGGCGTTCGACTGACTCCCCAGCCACATCACCGCATAGTTTTTCAAGTTACTGCCTTTGATCAAGTCGTTGACGTCGGCAATGCCATACCAGTTTATGATCGCAGCGACGTCCAGATTTTCCTCGCCATAGCACTGGTTGTCGAGCCCAGTGCTCGCGGGCAGCATGCCTGTAATCAAAGAGAGATGACCGCCAGCCGAGTGGCCTGTCAACACAATCTTTTTAGTATCGAAGTGCCATTGCGCGGCGTTGCGGTAAACCCAACGGAGCGCACACCGTGCGTCTTCCACTGCCGCGGGCGCCAACGAATTGCTAGCCATGCGGTACTCGACATTGACGACTGTCCAACCCTTTTCGAGAAAGGGCAGGAAATGCAACACACTTCCCTCTTTGGTACCGAAGATCCACCCGCCGCCGTGGAAGTAAACAAGTGTCGGACTCGGCGTCTTTACGTCATGCTGATACCAGACGTCGAGTTTAAGTAAAGTGTTATTGGCGCCTTGATAGACTATGTCCGGCTGAAACCAGTAGCGGCTGCCAACGTCGGTAGCCCACGACGACGACTGGTCTTGCGCATGGGCAGCGATGAAGGAACAAAGAATAAATCGGAACTGAGAGAAACAGCTTTCGCAAAAAATTAGATGCCATTATCCGTTTGCCTCAAGGCGTCAACTTGGTTTCCACTATTGTCGCCGTGTAAGACATGATGTGATCCTATGGGTCGCGGCGCAGTCCCGAAATGTGAACTCGAATAAATCTCGGACGGTACGCATCGGCGTATATCAAATCTCCGCTTTTAGAAGAGTTGAGGTTGTAAGAGATGAGAAGGTCGCCTCTGTTGGTGAACTGCGGGTGGGCGTGGGGATTGTACGTGAGCAGTTGGCCCGAGAGCGACTGCGTTGGAGTCATTCCAGGCACCTGCCTGGCCCCGGTTTCCGGGGTGGAGTAAACGATCTGTTTGGCAGAAAACGGCCCCTCTGGACTACAGGCCGAATACAATACGACGTCTTTCCAAGCACCATAAGGCGCCTTCGTGTCCTGCGCGACAAGTAGATAAGTGGTGCCCCCGCCGCTTCGAACCTTCTTAACGCTATATTCATCACTGATCGAATCGCCGGAGTTAAGCGGGTCTCCAGGCGCGCCTACAATCGGCGCCGCGTTCGTTAATCCCGCCGCCCATTGACTTCCATTCCAGACGGACCAGTTATTTGTGTCTGCGATGTTGTCCAGACCGAGACTCGGATTGGTCCGGGCAATGAACGGGAGTTTGCCGTTTGGGTTGTTACCCTGCATACCGTAGATATAAAGAGAGGAAGCAGCATATCCCCCGTCAAGCCACATCGCTGAACCCCACGATATGACATTGTTGGTCGGCACATTTGTTAGCGGCTTGATTGCCTCAATCGTGAGGTTCGGCAGAGATAGTTGAGCAATTGCGCTCCCGTGGTACACCCAACTTCCATCGAACTCCATCAGAAACGTCCAGACCTTTTTCGTGCCGGAGGCATCGACTTGAACAACAACCGAATCGCCCATCCAGTAGAAGTGGCCGGTGATGAGAGCAAGCGGCGGGGCGAAGTAAGAAGTTGAGTACCCCGTAACGTCCGGCGCTCCAGCCAGTGTGGTTAGAATACCTGTCACGCTGTTTCTAATGACAACACTATTGTGCGCCCGATACAGGCTGGTTGGCGGGTTGCATAAAGGAGCACCGCAATTTACGGCGCGTGTGCGCAGACCGTTCGCATCTGTGGAAACCGTTCCGTCACCGCCAACAGTTGGGGATTCACCGATGTAGGAATCAGAAAAGAAAAAAGCGGAATCCCCGTTCGGAAGAATTATCGAGTAGGTGCTGTCGGCGCCAGTCCATCCTGGGCCCCCAGCAGGCTCGTTGCCCGTTCCCGGTCCATTCTGTGTCCACACGGCATCAAAAACTGCGTCGGGCGTTCCCGCACTGGCATTGACAGTGCAAGTTTGTCAAGTTTGTGCCGACACAGACGAGGGGCTGCCGTACACCAGGGACATTGCGATCAGCAACGCTCCGGCCATCCTTTCCAGCAAACTGGCCCCGGGTAGACGCGGCGGCAATGAATCTATGGCCAACAAAACCAGTTCGTTTGTGTATGACGCTCTTTCCATATCTCCTCCCATCAATCAGTAGAGTTAATTCTTCAATGACCCGACCTGACAACTTGGGGGATATAAAGATGCTTGAGAAAGTCTTCAAGCCGAAGAGGACGCTTCACACCGGTCGCACTCCTGATGCTGAAGCAACGTAGGCCCGTCCCTGATAGCGTACCCCACGTAACTCAGCCCGTGCGTCAAATGGTCCAAAGTTCGGGCGCGCCTCGATCTTGCCGAATAATCCTGCCTGTACGCCGAACAGAGATTCAAGGATCGGCTCGAGATAAGCACAGCCTGACACGCAGGCCCAGTCGTTAATGTATGGTTGATCCGAAGGTGCTTTACGGGCACCACCGCCAGCTTCGGGTGCCACTGCAGTTTCCGCAAAATGGGCTTGCGCGATCGGTCCCTGCCTGGTGGTCTCGGCCAGTCCTTTGATCCACTTAAAAGCGACGTCTCCTTCGCCGGCAACATACAACGCGCTTAACGCGAGTGCGGGCCACGCCGTGTATGCGCCTGTCCACTGGTGGTCAGGGCGAATGCTGAAAGTGACATCCAAATCCCTGGTAGATAGCGCACGCATCCAGACCGGTGTCTGCAGTTCTTCGCGAAAGAAACGAACCATCTCGGCTTTGATCTGCTTGCTCAATGTGTCGCCGATGGTGATCAGCACCGTTCCAAAGTCGTAGCAGTGGTGCACTTCGTTCATAGTCCCGTCAGGAAGTCGACAGCGCCAGATACCCTTTCCCGGAACGTAAAGTTCAAGCACCCTGCGACTCAACTCTTGTGCTTCAGAGCGCATAGCTTGCGACTTCGACGAAGCGCCGCGATGTTCGAGCAGGTCAGCGACGAAACGTAAGTTATAAACGTTTGCCGCATTCAATCCGGCGACTTCATGCACATAACTGCTGACGGCTTCGAGCAGATTTGAAACTCCGCCATAGTCCGCCAGGCCATGTTTGTTCGTATCCAGCTTCCGCCAATGTTCGGCGTACGTGATCAGACGATCAATGACCTTCTGGCCGCCAACTTCCTTGTCGAGCCAGGCATGATCACCAGTCCAACGTAAATACTCGCGCGACATGCGACACATTGCAAAATCATTGACCGAATACCACGGCCCGACTCCTGAACCAGTCAGATACTCGGTGCCGAAATGCTGATAGACATCAAGCTGCATCCACGTCTCGATCATGCACCGCAGAATAAGCGGATCGAGCATCGCCAAAAGCATCGCGCTCAAACTAATGTCCCAGAGAAACGTGGTGGTCTCCCAGTAACGCGGCGCCAGTGTGACGTAGGTCGTACCGTAGACTGAGTGGGGAGTCGTGCGCTTGAAAAAGAGCGCACTCATCACCGCCGAATGATAAAGACGGCGAACTGATTCGTCGTTCGTGACGAGCGTGGGCAGATAGCCCGAGAACCGATCGTTGCCCGGCGTAAAAGCTGCTTTAAGTTCCGCGTTCCACTCATCACGCACTTCTGCAGCCGCTGCTTCGAAGTTACGCACGAGCGCATCGTAATGGCGTCGCGCCTCATCGGCATTTCCTGCGAGCGAGTTGACGAAAGTAATCGTGCGTTTTTCGCCTGGAGCCAGATCGAAACGATAAATGAGCCAGGATGGAAGCACTTCGTCGGCCCGCGGCCAGGCGCCTTGAAGCGAGCAGGCTTCGGTGCGAACAGATTTGCACATGACCGCACCGCGATCCCGATCGACAGTGCGTGCATTGTCGAACTCTCCTGGCGAATAGGCCGCGTTCCACGGAGTTACGCTCTTGGTTATTCCGCCATTCAGTGCGAGTTTAATCTCAGTCTTGCGTCGCGCCTTCTGCATGTTCGCTACGGTCAGAGAAACCGCGACGGACATCTGCTTAAACGGCACAATCGTTACGCTCGAAAGCTCGAGGCCACGATACCGAGCGCGACGTTCGACTCTGTCGGGTTGCCAAACGAACTCGATCATCTCCTTGGTAGCCGCGAAGTACTCATCGTCAACATAAAGAACGCCCGTTAATAATTCACCACCGGATCCGAGTGCTGCAGTATTCATCTCGCCCTGAGCGAAGGGTGGAAACGCGATGCTGCGCACACCAGTCACATCGATCGCTGCCTGCGCGCAGCCCCACTGGTTCGTCAAGCCGGGCGGATTGAACAGATCCCCGAAACGGTGCGGCATCGTTACGCTGCGCATTGACTCCACCGTCGGAATATCACTGGCGACCGGAGCTTTTAGCGCGCCGCGTTGCGTGCGTTGGTCCGCGCCATGCTGACTGGGATCACTAGCACGCAACCTCAACTCTGGCAGAATCGACGGTATCACCAGGCCCGCCGTCGCAATTTTCAGGAAATCTCTGCGCTTCTGGTCGCTCATTTTCTATTCACTCATTCTCGCCGATGCGCCGCTCGGGTTTTGGCGACGCTTCGTCTTCTCTCGTTCCCAGCCACACATGTTGCTCTTGCGTTCTAACTATGAATTTAAGGTTCAATTTCTATGCGCAGTGTGACAGTTTCGTACGGTTTTATTTTAACTGTCAGCGGCCAGAGCGTCGTGACATTTTCCAGCACGCGATCCTCTGTCAAATTAAGTAATGCCGCGGTGCGCACTTTCACCAGCGTCGCAACTTGCAATGTTGCTGCATGCCCGGCGAACTCTTGCAGGCGAATGACGAACACCTGATTCGCTCTTGGGTTTAATGGATTGGCGCTTACTTCGCCGTGAACGGTTGTATCAGCAAGCTGCTTCACAGTTACGATCTCGACATTGGGCTGATTGACCCCGAAGTAGCTGCGCTCCAAAGCGGCGGGTGGAACGGCGACGTAACTGGCACGCAATGGCACGTTGAATTCCGAACCCAGGCGCCACGCTGCCAGGTCGTCAAACTTTCCTGTCGCCGCATTGAGCGCGTAATCAAAGTCGTAGCGCTGGCCCAAGCCTGGCTCGACAGTAATTAGATTGGTGACGCCCAGATCATGTGTATCTGCCTGGTTGCCGCGGCGAAACGCCCGAGAGTAAAGCGTCGCCTCCCGCAGCGGCCACTTCCCTGTGAACATTGCGGGAAATTCAGCAGCCGCACCTTTAGCTGAAGGCCGTGCTTTTACATAACTCGGGAAAACGAAGTGAAATGCCTGACGGTGCGCGAGCATAACTGATGCTCTGCCGTCACTCATCCCAATCAGATGTTGAGTTGTTACGGAGTCTCGTCGCGCGCCAGGCAAGTAGTCATCCGGCAACCTATCAAACCACTTTTGCCCGCCACGGAGGACCTTAAGGTCTTGTGTATCCAATGCGAATGGAAAAGCGAAGTAGTAGGAGTCATGCCAACTCTTCCCACCCGCAAACGGCAATCTTGCGCTGTCGATCTCATTGTGGAGTTCAACACGATCCAGGTCGTCGTAGATCGTGAAAGTAGTTAGCGGAAAGGCTGATCGTTCGCGAGTGATTGTCACGCGTGTCATGCGCACGCCGCGTTTGATCTTGATCACCGGAGGAATGGGTGACGCGATCGCGGACGGTTCCTGTCCTTCGACTCGAAGCAGTTGATTGAACGGCAGCTCCCCTTTGTCGTTGACAATTTCCTGTTTACTCGCGAGCGCTATGATGCTTTGGACGCTTCCATCCGGACGAAACCGCAGACGGAAATGCTTGTTCTCGGCCTGACTACCGACCGGCAGATCGCGCAAGGTCGAAACCATCTGGCCTGGCGCCGTCTCAAGCTGGAACATTGCATAGCCGACAGAGGGAAGATCATGGGCCACGAAAACCGCGCGTCCCTGTTCATCGATGTCGAACGGGATAGATTGTTGACTACCTGCCCTGCGGATCGCCATTACTTTCAGTCCCGCGGCGGGGGGGGCAACTGTGACGAGGTCATCTCGTTGCCAGGAAAGCGCGTTGTAAACGAGCAATGGCCAAACGTTACGCGATGCCAACGATTGCGGACCCTCGTCGCGAGAGGGCTGGGCCAGCAGTTGCATTCCCTGATCGAGAAGGAAATCTGCCTGCTTCTCTGCATGCTGCATGTAGCTAACGTATTGTCGATTCTGCTCCTCGAGTTTGCCCAGATCGTTGAGCTGCGGCCAGCCCGTGTTACCTGCTCCGCTATGCTCATCATAAGTAAACATCAGATCGTAGAGCGTGGCAGTATTACCGGCGGGAAACGGAATTCCGCGGGTTGCAGCGATTGCACTCCAGAGAGTTTCGGCCGCGGGCGCGTGATCGTGCACGTAACGCGCCAGCGCGCTGATCTGCGGCGACTGGGTCTTCGCCTCGGACCACAGTCCTGACCATTCACCGCGGAACGTCGGAATCTGCGTCGCGTATTTCCCTTCAATGTAGTGAAAGAACTCTGGCGGGGTGGCGATCTTGAGCTTCGGCGATTCATGTTTGCTGTTCCACAGCTTTACGGCACGTTCCAGGTTCGCGACGTTCGTAGGTTCGACGAAGTCGTGTGCGTAAATGGCCATTACCGCGTCGTATTGATAACCCGCCTCACCATATCGCTTCTGTAACTCAGCGACGCCTTGCTCCATGATCTGCAGGTCGCTCTTCTTTCCTGCGTTGGGATTGAACATTTCATAAGGCGTCTTGCCCGTGTAGGGATCGAGAGAGTAAGGGTCGAGGTAGAAGTCCGTCATCGCTTCGGGATACCCTCCACGCTGACTCTGACTCACCCATGTCAAGACGCGACTGCCGTCGGGAGATTCCCAGTAGAAGGGAACCCTTCCGGGCGCGAGCGAAGTTGCTACGTTGATGAAGATGTTGGCTCCAGTAACCAGGTAGCGCATCCCGCTACCAGCCAACACTGACGGCACAGTGGACGGATGGCCAGGCACATCGTCCATCATCGCCATTTCTGTTTCCACTCCGTATGCGCGCTTTAGCTTGGCGTAGTCGTAACAAAGCCGATTCAACTCCTCTTCACCCATAAAGTCAGTGTGCATGCTGCCCCATGCCGAGGAGAGTGCGATATGTCCACTCTTAATGAGCTTAACCAGCCGCTCAATCTTGTTCCGGTCATTGGGCAGTACGGAGGTCGGAGTCTTAGCACGCTTGAGCCACTCGTTGACCTGCCAGACGCTCTCAATCGTCCAGCGGAAATCCGGGTCACTTTCAGCGACGCGGATCACTTCGTCTATGTGACGCGCCGCACGTTCGCGTACGGCGTCTGGCGGATCGACGAAACCGAAATCATAGTGGCTCGTCGGCACAATGTAGACAGACTTGATCGTGTTTTGATTAACCCGCGCCGTCTGCTGCTGAGCGCGCGTCATGATCGGAAAAGCGCCACAGAGAATCGCGCAGGCGACCGCGATCATGCGGCCAACCTGCGCGACATTCCGTTGACTGAGAATGCTGCAACGCACTCTGAAAGCCAAAACCTTTGTCTCCTCGCTCTCAGAAGATGTAACGCGCCGAAAGTTGAATCTGACGCGGGCCGCCGAAACCGAGCAATCCGCCAAGTTGATTCCCGACGGTCGAAATACTCTGACCAAAGAATGCCGTTGGCCGCAGCGAGTTATTATCGCCTCGAACCAAACCGCCGGACGGATCGGCGAAGTTTGCCTTGTTAAAAAGGTTGAAGATCTCCACCCGAAGCTGGAGCGCCGTCTTCTCCGTCAGCCGCGTATTCTTAAAGATCGAAACATCTACCTGGGCAAAACCAGGCCCGCGCAAAAAGTTGCGGGGAGCATTACCGAAGACTCCGTCGCCGGGATTTGAAAACGCGGCTGCATTAAATTGGCATCGGGGAACGTTGAAATTCGGGCATCGAGTGCTCACGCCCGGAACAACACTAGGACGGAAAGAAAAACCACCGAAAACGCCACCCTGTCTGGTCACGTTTACAGGAAGGCCGCTTCTGATCTGCGTGATCGTATTTAACTGCCAACCGTCCACCAGCCAACGCGGCCCGCCGTCAAACCAATCGCGAAGCGGTAAATCGTAGCCCGCATCGAATGTGAAGTTATGACGAACGTCCTGATCGCTGCTTGCACGTTCCGCTCGAGCGTTATTTTCGTCCTGGTAATCCTTAAAGAATCCGACAACGTCATCGATTGCGTGGGACCAGGTGTAGTTGGCATTGAACCGCAGGCCCTTGGCAAGATTTCTCTTGAAGGTCACCTGCAGCGCATTGTAGTTTGACTGCGGATAACCGCCGACTAGGAAGATGTCGCCAAAATTTGCGGACAGCGGCCGAGCCTGGGTTACCGGGTTTCTTCGATTTATGTTTCGCGGTGTAACGACACCGTTTGTCAGAAGGTGCGTCACATGATTACCGACATACCCAACCTGCAAAGTGCCGAAGCCGAGGTCCTGCTGAACATCCAGCGACCAATGCTGAGCCATTGCCGTTTGAAGATGTCTCTCGATGGAATAAGCATTCGGGACCGCACATTTATACGCAGCGGGATCGACCGGATATTGCGGGAAGATTCCGCAAATAAACAATGCAGTAAACAGATCGACCGATTCCGCCGGGAAAGTGTTTGCCTGCGGCGAGCCGAAGCTGGCGGGCAGATCACGGTCGTAGAAAATTCCATAACCGCCGCGAAGCACAGTTTTCTGAGTGCCGAACACATCGAACGCAAAACCGAAACGCGGGCCGAAATTATTCTTATCAACATCATGCAGCTTCTGCCCCCGTGGTGTGAACTTCAACGTATTAAGGTCGAAGTTTTGCAAGCGCCCTTCTTTTTCACGGCTAACGGTGCTCACGTCGTAACGCAATCCCAAATTCAAAGTCAGACGCGGATGTGCCTTCCAATCGTCCTGTAAAAAGAGCGAAACATTCTCGTTCGCATAATCGAGCAGCGGATTGCCGCCCCTGGAAACGATAAATGGAACATTGTCCCTAAAATCATTCAGCGCGAAGAAGATAAGTGTTTCCTGATTCGCCGAACTGGCCGAACGGCGATTGAGCCGTATGTCACCACCGGCCTTGAACGAGTGATTCCCTCGAACAGAACCCAGAGTGTCAAGAAAATGATAGACCGTGCCAGTGCGGAACTGTTTAAACTGCGCAGGTCCCGGAACCGCGAAGGCCTGATCAACGAAGGATAGATCGAATCTCGGCAGAGTCGATGGCCCGGCACCGACATCGGTCACGTTGCGATTAATGCCGAATGCAAATTCATTGATCGTCTTATTCGAGATTGTGAAGGTGTGCGAAGCCTTAAACAACTGGACGCGCAATTTTCCGTCGGCTGTCTGATCGGTTCCCACGCCATACGGTGTCGTTGTGTTCGAATCGTTGATGTTGTACCGGACCGAGAACTGGCTTCGTTTCGATTGCAGCCAATCAATCTTTACAGAACCCGTATCCTCGCGCAGATGGCCATCTTTTTGGATCGAAAATATACCGACGTTAGGATCGGGAATACTGCTTCCGGCCGGGATAAATGGGGAAGTCGGAAGCGGAATCGTACTCACAGTCGGACGGATCCGAGCTTCCATCGCGTTGCGAAATGACTGGGTCGGAGTCAATGCGGTGAATGTCGTTCCGCGTGTCTGCCGGACGCCTTCGTAATTCGTAAAGAAAAACAATTTATCCCGGATCAGACGCCCGCTAACATTTCCGCCGAACTGATTCAACCTGAATTTTTGCTTCCCTGCAAAATAGTCTCTCGCGTCGAGCGCTTCGCGGCGGAAATAATCGAAAACGCTGCCGTGTAAATCGTTTGTTCCCGATTTCGTGATCGGGTTGATGACTGCACCGATCGCCTGGCCGTATTGCGCCGAGTAGTTTTGTTCGACAACCTGGACTTCCTGGATGCTGTCCATGCTGACGCGGTTGACGCGTGATTCGATCCGCCCGAGTACATTCGATGTTCCGTTAAGATCGACCCGTCCGGCGTCGATCCCGTCAACCAGTACGCTCGAACCACCGAACGTCGAAGGGATACCGTTGATGCTCGTTTGAAACTGGTTGGTTGTTTGAACGGAACCGGGAACTGTCGCCAGAAGTCCGGTAAAATCGCGTCCGTTAATGGGAACATTAGCGACGCGTTCTGACGTAATCGTATCGCCAACGGTCGAAGTTTCAGTGTCAGTCGGGGTTTTGTCGGCGACAGTGACACTTGCCGTGACTCCGCCAACCGGCATTTTGAGATCCACGCGAAGTTTCGCGCCGACGGCGAGACGCGCATCGCTCACGGTCAATTCCTGAAATCCAGCCGCCGAACCAATAACTTTATAGACTCCAGTCGCAAGTGAAGGAACTTCATAATAGCCTTCGTCATTGCTCTGCGTGGTTCGGGTTTCGTTCGTTCCGACATTTGTTACGGTAATAGTCGCACCCCGAATAACGGCGCCGCCCTGATCCTGCACGACGCCGCTAATGGCGCCTGTGTTCGATTGTGCAAAGGCTCCATTAGCGAAAATTGCCAGAACGGATAGCAGAATCAGGGTCCTGCTGATTTGTTTAGAAGTGTCTCTCATTTTTTCAAACCTCCGCAGTCTTTTCTCAGATATTTTTGTTAGGGTCTCGTCGGCTGTTGCCGTTCTAAAAACGGCGCGCCCACATCACTACTCGCGCGTACATGAAACTGCTGCAGGCAATGCCGCGACTGCCTGCAAGTCAGGTGTCCAAACGCCACCGATCTTTGGGTAATACTTCGGCAAGAGGTCGGCGGTGAGCGGAATCGCCGGAATCACGTCGCGCCGGTTCACGTTGTCACCTCGGTGAAGCCGCATCACGCTGTCTACACAACGAACGGCAACGTATTCGGGAAACATCGCTGCGCCGACCTTAAGAGGTCCGCCCGACGTCAACAGATCCTTTTCGTTGTTACCTGCCAACCCAAAGGCAGCCAGGGTTATCCGCGCAGGATCGCGACCTGCGTCTAAGTAGGCCTCGAGCGCTCCCTGTCCCGTCTCATCGTCCATCGCAAAGATCACGTCAATCTCTGGCGTGGCGAACACCGGAGCGGAAACACGTTTGGCGATAATCCTGCTACCTTCACCGTTGAGCCGTGCTACGAAAGCAGCGTCAGGCTGAATTGATTGCAGGCCATCGATAAATCCTTCACTGCGAAGCAGGCACGGCCGTAATGTTGGCAACCCCATGTCCAGGACTTTTGGAGGGCTTCCCGAGGCACGCTGGAAGTGCAGGCCTACCCACTGGCCCAATGCGTAACCGGCGTCGTAATCACAGATGGCCACCAAAGTCTTCATGCCCTCAACCGGGTTCGCCTCCACCACGACAGTTATGTTGCGGCCCGCGCCCATCCTGACTATTGACTCGAGTCCCTCCGTCGCCGCTGGTGTCAGGATCAGCGCATCAACCTCTGTAAGCAGTTCGCGCGCCTGTTCGATTTGACTTTCAACGCTCAACTCGGCATCTCGGACGATAACAGTCGCACCATACTGCGCAGCCCGTCGCCTGATAACTTCGATCAGAATTTGGTACCAGATGTGAAAGCTGTAATTGACTAAATACCCGACGCGCTTCGGCGCACGCGCGTCGACTTCAACCAACGGCAGATCAGCCAGCGCCTTGTCGAGCGTGGGCGGCGGTATGTAAACCGCCTGGGGATGATCGCTCAGACCATCACGTGCGCCGTCCTTGCTCGCGGCACGTGCTCCTTCCTCATGGCCCATAAGTTTTATTAGTCCTTCCTTATTCCAGATTCGCGCGCGGCGTACCACCTATAAGAGTCAGCAGTCCCCCGTCGACGGTCCAAACAGCTCCGGTAACAAAGGAAGCGCTATCGTGCGCCAGAAATGCCACCACTTCGCCGACTTCTTCAGGTTGGGCAATTCGTCCCAGCGGATGCATCCGCGCGCATGCGTCGTAGACTGATTGTGGATCCGGGTCGAGCGACGCAGCCCAGCGCAGCATCGGTGTGTCTACAGTGCCAGGGCAGACTGCGTTCACCCGAACTTTTTCGGAGGCAAAATCTACGGCCATTGAGCGAGTGAGACCGATCACCGCGTGCTTACTCACGGTATAGGCCAGCACGTTGTATTGACTCATCAGCGATTGCACCGAAGCGACGTTCACAATTGAGCCGCCCCGGCCGACCATATCCGGCAGGCAAGCCCTCGCTGCGTTCCATGCGCCATTCAAGTTGACGCTCATGACCTGGGCCCATTGCTCGTCACTGGTTGTTAGCGCGGTGCCGTAACGTTGTATACCCGCGCTAACGACCAGGATGTCAACCGGTCCGAATGACGCGCGCGTTTCATCGACAGCGGCCTGGACCTGCCGCCGTTGAGACACGTCGACAGAAATGAAGAGTGCCTTTCCATCCCGCTTACGTATGCCATCTACTGTCTCGAGTCCAGCCTCTAGCTCCAGGTCGACTATTGCTACTGCCGCGCCACGTGCGGTCAGGATCTCGGCTGTCGCACGGCCAATTCCTGACGCGCCTCCTGTCACAACCACAACTTTTCCGTCGAATCTCATTTGAGTCTCTCGAACCTCGATCTTAAGCAGCCGCACCCCTTATTGTTGAAGTTGCCGGGGCCTTTTCTGTGGTGGGGGTCTCGTCTTCTGGTGCTTCGGGCGCGGGAAGCGGCAGGTGTTTGTACCAGGTGAAGTACAGCAGGATGCACATGATCACCGTTGTTGCGAAACATGTGAACGCCGTTGTCTGCCGGTGGAGAATCAAGTAGAGCGTACCGATGTAGAGCGTGCAGATACCGATAAGCGCAAGCAGAGTATTAAGCGCCTCCAGTGAAAAGGTCGTCTCTCGCGTAAATCTGCTATTGCGCGCCAACACTTGCCGGTGCACGGGCGACCAGGCGCCGGCCGGCTGCACGTTCTCGTAAAACTTTTCCAGTGTTGGCATGTCAGTCGGTTGCGTGATCAGAGCGACCGTTATGGTGATGATCGTTGAGGCGAGAGCAATGACGGGAAAACCGATATATAACGGGAGCGGCGAGCTAAACAGCGATGTGTCAGCGACGGCCTGGCCCAGTGACAGAGCCATCCCGCCAAACACACCCGCCGCGTATCCCCAACCATTGAGTCGCCACCAGTACCAACGCAAGACGTTCGGCGGCAAAATCCCCGCGGCCAGCGTACCGAAAATCCAAAGGAACGCGGTATTGATTGAAGTCCCGAAGTAGGAAATGATGATGCCTGTGATAATGAGTAAAGAGGAAGCGAGGTAGCTCGCCCGGATCAACGTTTTGGGACTTGCCTGCGGATTGATGTAGCGCTGGTAAACGTCTTTGACGAGGTACGCCGCGCCGCCATTAACTGTCGAACTGAACGTCGCCAGAAATCCGGACAATAGCGCCGCCAGCATGAACCCGACCAGACCCACCGGAAGCATCGCGCCGATAATCACAGGCAGCGCCGTCTCTGGATCGTGCTTGAGGGCGGCGTCGAGTGCGGGATTGCCAAGACCCATGATCGCCATTACGGCGATCGCCATCGCAAACGGCCAGCGCACTGTATGAATCGCTCCCCACAACGCGCCCAGCTTGGACGCGTCACGCGCGTCACTTGCGGCGAGAAAGCGCTGAAAGTCGTACAACTGCTCCGGTCCGCTGAAACAAAGCAGGAGTCCTTTAGCGACCCACACTGCGACCAGCGCCCCAAATAACGAGTAATCAGTACCGCCGGCCACGACGCCTTGCAGCTCAGTCGGTCGTACCTGCGGCACAATGTTCATCCAATTGCCTGACACCTTCGAGGCGAACACCGCGGAGTCAAAGTGTCTGTAGCCAATAATGGCGAACGCAATCGCTCCTGCACTCAGGATGACGGTCTGAACGATCTCGACACGCACAATGCCGTGGAATCCTCCCGCGACGACATATAGGCCAGTCACGCCGAGAATTAAGACCGCACATAAGAATGGTGAGAACGGCAGGAAGATTGCGCCGAACTTACCCATGCCGACGGCGCCGTAGCCCAGCAGAGCCGTGATCGTCAGAATTGCGAAGAGAGTGTAGGAGAGTCGTGCTGTGTCGCCGGCCCGTGCGCGACCGAAACGGGTGTACATCCACTCAGCCCCGGTGAGCACTCCGCTACGCCGAATCCACTTTCCCATGAAGGCCAAATAAAAAGCTGTGATCGGAAAGCCCCACAGCCAATGCACCCACATACCTTTCAAGCCCAGCACGATAAAGGTCGACACAATCCACATCGTGCCGGTGATATCGAAGTAGGACGACGAACCAGACATCGCGAGCGCCCACCAGGGCAATCGTCGACCACCCAGGAAGTAAGAACTCATGCCTTTTGCGGCACGTCGCTTCATGGCTAAGCCGATGCCCATGATTGCGGCCAGATAGGCGACCACAATCAGTCGATCAGTCAACGACAGTTTCATCTCTGGTCCATTTGTTGTCGCAGCCAACAAACTCGGCCGACCACTGCTCCGCGGAAAGAATTCCAGAATATAAAGGGTGACCCGCAGTGGGGACCCTGTCTGCATCGAGAACGCTCAGGGCCCCACTTCGAAACCGATTTTCAACCTGCAGACGTTTCTAACGAGACTTTATCACCGCTCTTGACAAAGTGGGTAAATAACACGCTTCGATACAACCTGTCAATGAACTTTTTCGCATGGACTTCTTTCCCTGGATAGGCTTCTAATTCGATTGATGGCTTGGAAGGACAAAGAACCTGGGCACGAACTTACGAGAAACAACACTAGAGACGTTTCTATCTGTTGTGATTTAGCGGGTCGCCTGTTGTAGCAGAGAAAATAGAACTGTTGGAGCTGGAATTCAAAATACTACCCTTTGCTACCTTCTTTCATTTGAGAGGCGAGTTGACAAAAACATGCGCCACCCTCCTCTTCCGCTAAACCAATGGGCTAACATGAGGTTTTTTCCAGGCACCAGACGCGCTGCTGTCTGCATGTTATATTCTCAGGGCCACTGAAATCCTCCAATTCATCGGCTGCCAGGCAAGTTGCTTGTCATTAGTTGTGCGTACAGCCTCAGAACTTCGCGGACCTGCTGGTCCCAATATGCCCAATCATGCGCACCGGGAAGTTGGCGGTACTGGTGTGGAATTTTTTTCGCCAACAGGATATCGGCAAGTTCCCGATTAGTTACAAGAAAACCGTCTTCCAAACCGCAGTCAAAATAAAGATAGGGGAGCGAGGCAATCTGTGAAGCACTCAGACCGCGGGCGATTTGATGAAGGTCGTTGGCCCTCCGGATTTCGCTGCCTGGGGCGCCGAAAACGGCGTTAATGGAGGGCCGGAGAATATCCCACGCAAATCCTGGATGATCGTCTGTTCGCGTTGTAGGATCGAATGCGCCACTCAGCGAACCAGCAAATGCGAACTGCTCGGGATGTTTAAGTCCGTATTTGAGGGCGCCGTACCCTCCCATGGAAAGGCCAGCGACACCCCGTGCTCGCCGGTCTTTAATCGTGCGAAAGCGCGCATCGACATCCGGGATTAGTTCGCGGATAAAGTACGACTCATACTTATCTCCAGGAGCACCGGCGCGATCCGTGTACCAGCTATCGTGACCTTCAGGCGTGACGATGATCACATCATAATGAGCCGCGTATTCGGCCAGGTTGGTGCGCTTGATCCAATCGTCGTAGCGCCCGAACAAGCCATGCAAAAGATAAAGCACTGGATAGCGCTTGTTGGATTCCGCATAACCAACAGGCAACAAAATGTTGTAAGGCAGAATCTGCCCGACCAGGTCGCTTTTGAATTGAATTGTTTCGACATCAACTTTGTGCCCCTCTTGTGCCCACGCAGCAGTAGCCAACGAGAGGAGTATCGAAACCAAAAGAACCCTACGAGCGAGCAACAGCAGGTAAGATGTATGAGCAACCTGAGTTCGAGGCATGACTTCTTCCTCCTCCGCGAAGATAACGCGCTCGTGTTCACAGAACATAATGACTACTTAGTTAAGGGTGATGAAAAAGATTTAATAACACGCTGTGCGCGGTGCGTCAATAACCATCTAAGAAAGCCGAGCTGGTATGCGGCTGCCCGCGCCGAGAGAGAGCTGTGGAACCTTCAGGTTGGCTTGTTTGTCGCGGCCACCGCCGAAGCAATACTGTAGAGCGATGGGTATGGCGCCAAAGAGACTGGGACGCAGCACGCTTGAGGGGCGCACCTTGAAGCTGATTGGCGGTACGATGTAGTTACTCTTGATGCGTGCTTCTATGATAGGGCCGATGATGGGCCAGGCACCGGTAATCTGACCGCCAATGACGACAACTTCGGGGCTCAGGCCGTGCACCAAACTCGCAATTCCCTCACCTAAGTAACGTGCCGTCAATTGAAGTGTCTCGAGTCCAGCAGTGTCTCCCTTTCCGGCAAGAGCTATCAACTCTGTTACCGTGCGCACTCGCCTTTTTGGTTTGGCCAGCCTGTTATAACGATCGAGCGT
>WNFJ01264454.1_pt1 | contig 25584 bp, 24 predicted proteins | sample 5400461 | NCBI WGS metagenome assembly WNFJ01 (sample SAMN13153349, study PRJNA577476) | soil metagenome | isolation source: 115 cm saprolite on Douglas fir-dominated hillslope | place: USA:California | collected 2013-09-17
GGATGAACGCTCGCCAGTCGCCGCTGGCGAAGACGAGATGCCCGTCATCCGGGTTCTTGGAGTCGCGGACAGCGACTGCGCGGCCAGCCCTCGCAACCTCGACACAGTTGCTGTTGGCATGGCCACTGTGGGAACTTTTCCGCCAGGCCGCGCGCACATGGTCAGACGCGGTCATCTGTCGCACCTCTCGATCGATCGTCAAAGCTCCTTGCGGACAGTGAGAATAAATGCTGCCGTTTCGCTGAGGGACAGCGCAGTGGCACGCAGATGATTGAAGATCAGGTTATGGCGATCCACCTCCTCGATGTTCTCGACGTACAGGCAACTGGTGAGATCGGTAATGTAGGCGACGTCGGGGTCGGCGCGCTCGGGAAACCCGAGGATCGCGAATGGATTTCCCATTGCCGGGTGCGCTCCCGCGCCGAAGGGCAGGACCTGAATCGTCACATTCGGCAGGGAGCTGAGCTCGAGCAGATGATCCAGTTGGTGGCGCATCACGCCGTGGCCGCCGACCTCGCGGCGCAGGGCCGCCTCGTCAATGACGACCCAGAGTTCTGGCGGGCTGTCGCGGGTAAGCAGCGGCTGACGCTCCATACGGAGTGCTACCCCGCGCTCGATCTCTTCGTTCGTGGCGTTGACGCTTCCGCCGCGGATCACGCCGCGCGCATAATCCTCGGTCTGCAGGAGGCCCGGAATAAGATCAACCTCAAAATTGCGGATCTCCGAGGCGGCCGCCTCGAGTCCGACATAGGTGGCGAACCAGGGCTGCATCGTGTCGCTGTACGCGTGCCACCAGCCTTTTTGCCGCGAATCGCGGGCTAGCTGCACGAGACCTTCGCACTCTTCGCGCGCAACCCCGTACAACTCGAGCATGTCGCGCACATCGCGCGGCGAAACCGACACCCGGCCCGTTTCCACCCTGCTGATCTTGGACGCGGAACATTCGAGGTGTTCGGCCACCTCCTCACAGGTCAGCCTGGCCGCGTCCCGCAGCCTGCGCAGTTCGGCCGCGAGCCGCCTGCGGCGCACCGTCGGGCTTTGCCCGTCAGGCACCTGCCACCTCCCCTCAATAGGCACATACGTGCCGCGAATCGCACCGCCCGCGTGATTTGTGCCATTGAAGCTGGCTGCCCGGTTTCGCCCGCGAGCCATCCATCTCCGGCTTTGTTTAGTAGTACCAAGACCCCTAAGCCAATTTCCGAATGCACGTTGCAAGCGGCCCCCCTGCGAGGCATGCTTTACGAATCACAACTCTACGGGGTTGTACGGATACCAGAGGTGACTACGATGACAATGGAAGCCCAACGGGCCCGATGCACCGCCGAGCTGCAGCACAGCTACCTCGAAGCCCTCGCTGCGGAGCTCAGTGGGTACGGCTTCCGCGCGACGCTGCATTCGCCGGCCGGCCGGATCCCAAGCCTGCATGTGGTCAATCCGGCCGCAAGCGTGCTAGCGGAGAACATCTTCGCCGCGTGCGGCCGCGATGACACGTGGTGGTTCTGGTGGTCGTGGGCGGAACGGATCGCGATCGCCGACGACGTGGCTCGCGCGGCCGCCCGCGTCGCCCGGGTTCTCGCCGCCCCGCACGACCAAGACATGTCCCCGGGGACGGCACACGACTAGGGCATCCCCCCGGGGCGGCACAGCGCCCAGTAGATGCGCGTTTATACTTGCCCGCGCAAGCTCGGCCACAGGGGCGCCACCGGCGGCCAGGGACCGATTCTCACGGCCGCGGAGGTTGCGTGACCGGCACGACTGAGGCGGGTGTCACATTTCCCGTTTTCGGTACGACAGGAACGCTGATTGTCACGCGGCCGGGGGCGCTCATGGGCGCCCGCCGAATCGTCCACGCCGAACTTGCGGGCATCGATCTCGCTTGCAGCAGGTTCCGGGCGGACTCGGAGCTTTCACGGCTGGACGCCACGGCCGGCGCGGCCACCCGGGTCGGCGCGCTCCTTGCTGAGGCGCTCGAGGTCGCGTTGCGCGCGGCGCGGCTCACCGACGGCGACGTCGATCCGACCTGCGGGCGCGCCCTCGTCGAGCTTGGCTACGATCGCGACTTCGCCGAGATCAGCCCGGCGAGCATCCAGATCCCGCCGGCCGGAACGCCGGTGCCAGGCTGGCGCCGGATCGGCTTCGACCCGCTGCGGCGGCTCGTCCAGCTTCCGCAGGGCATCGTGCTCGACCTCGGCGCGACCGCCAAAGCCTGGGCGGCCGACCGCTGCGCCGTGACGGTCGCGCACACCATGGACTGCGGTGTGCTCGTCAGCCTCGGCGGCGACATCGCGGCCGCCGGGCCCCCACCGGCGGCGGGATGGCGGATCCGGGTCACCGACGACCACGCGGCCCCAGACGGTGCCCCCGGCCAGACGGTGACCATGCGCGGCGGCGGGCTCGCCACCTCGAGCACCACCGTGCGTTCCTGGCCGGCCGGCGGCACCTCGGTCCATCACATCGTCGACCCGGCAACGGGCCGGCCGGCCTGCTCGCGCTGGCGCACGGTGAGCGTAGCGGCCGGCACGTGCGTGGACGCGAATACGGCGAGCATGGCGGCGATCATCCGCGATGACCGTGCGCCGCAATGGCTGGCGGGTCTCGCCCTTCCCGCCCGGCTCGTCGGCACCGACGGCGAGGTGGTCCGCACCGCCGGCTGGCCGGCCGAGCCAGCCCGCACAAGCTCACCGCGTTAGCCTCCGGGCCCACGGAGTTCTCGCGGCCGAGAGCCTGTGCCCTCACCAGTAGTCGATGACCGTCGCGATCTCGGCGAGCTGCTGCACGACCGCGTCGGGCGTCACACCGTCGAACCGCGGCACGGCGCTGTGCGGGATGTGCACCGCGCGCATCCCGGCACCCTGCGCACCGTAGATGTCGTCGTACAGCCGGTCACCGACAAAGACACAGGTGCCAGGGTCGGTGACGCCGACCGCATCCATGGCCGCGCGGAACGCCGCCTGATGGGGCTTCGTGGTGCCGAGTTCGCTGCTATAGACAGCACCATCGATCAGGCTGAGGACGCCGTCGCGGGCGAAGATCAGCTCGTGCCTGGCCCGCGGCCAGAGCGTGTTGGAAAGTACACCCACCTTGATGCCGCGGGCCCGCAGACCGCGCAGCAGGTCAGGCACGCTCGGGTCGGTGTAGGTATGCGGTTCCCACACCGCGAAATACGTCCCGAGCAGCGTCTCTGCGGCAGTCACGCCCGCACCCTCGAACAGATCCGCCAGCGTCGCACCGCGGTGGTCGCGCTCGGCGACACGCCAGAGTGCGGCCTCCGCGGCGACGATCGCGGCCGCCATCTCGGCGGCGGCCGGCGCGGCGAAATGAGCCGAGCACACCTCAAGCCAGAGCGCCTCGTGGTCCACGGTGTGCCAGGGTGTGAGCGTCCCGCCCCAGTCGAAGATGACCGCCTCCACCGCCACCGGCGCAGTCTACGGCAGGCGCACCGGAGCGCTTCCGGTGTGCGGGCTCCGGCCGCCGGCCCGGACGGCCGGCGGCCCGTACTCATTCGCCAGTATCGGCGCATGACAATTGACCGGAATATTGCGTGGAGTGGTATCGGAACCCATTCATCCCACTGGTGTATTTCGTGCGCTATCGCAATTAATATTCCGTCACTCAGGCAGTAAATGAAACGCAAAGTTTGCTCACATACTGGTAGTGTCAATTCTGGACCGCGCCTTGGATTACGTCCTCCAGGGAGAACAGGGGATATGCCGGTCTATCGGGCAGGTCATGCCCGTAAGCACGATCTCTCAAAAGGGGGCAAAGTATGAAGAAGAGCCATGCGGCCAGCGTCCTAGTCGCGGTCTTCGCGACGGTCATGTGGATGGGGACAAACGCTTTCGCTGCGCACGGCTTCGCCGGGCACCCGCGTACCACAACTGGCGTAGCCGCGCATTCCGTCCGCGATCTCGCCGCCGCCAACAAGTGCGACGGCGACGGCGACGGCGACGACGTGAACTGTGGCCCCGGCACCAATATCTGTGACGGCGACCACGACGGTGACGACACCGGCTGCACTGTGGGCGCGAACCTGTGCGACGGCGACCACGACGGCGACGACGTAGGCTGCGGCAGCACCACCGCCAACCTGTGCGACGGCGACCACGACAGCGACGACGTAGGCTGCGGCAGCACAGCCGCCTGCTGGAGCGACCGTGACAGCGATGACCGTACCGGCCACCCATCCGACGGCGACGGCGACGAAAGCGCGCGCTGCCACCACCACAGCCACGCCAACATCAACGACGGCGACCACGACAGCGACGACGTATCGGCCAGTTCGAGCGCCCCGTCGCCTACCGCTGTCGCCCCGTCGCGCCGCTGCGGGATTGACGGCGACCGCGACGACCGCACCGGCCGCCCGAGTGACCACGACGGCGACGTCTGTGGCCGGGGCTGACGCCTCGCGCGACCTGATCGCCGGGTAGTCGTAGATCCGCCGCGCGCCGGGCTTCCTCAGCGAGGTCCGGCGCGCGGCGCGAGCCGGGCCCGGTGCTGCGCCGCCGCGGCGAAACCGATCGCGCCGGCGGCACGGACCCGCGCAATGTCCGCGAGCGGCCGTCGCCGCGGGCCACCATGCCGCGGTACCGGTGAACAGGCCAGACGCGCCGGATAGGCCGGCACGCTCCCAGCTGTGGATAACCGTCGGCGCCGCGGATCGCGTGGGCTATCGCACCTGTAATCCGCGGCACCGACGAATGAGGGCGTTCACCAGTGGGCGTAGTGGATGACGTCGCTGGGGCTGCGGCGCGGCACCCGGCGCGCGGAACCGACCGGGTCCGCGCTCGCGGCCTTCCCGGTCTCGCCCGCATACCCGATCGCGATCGCGCCGATCGGGTCGTAACCGGCTGGCACGCCGAACGCCGCGAGGAACGGCGGCACCGCCGCGGGCACGATGCCGAAGTACAGCGCGCCGAGCCCTTCGTCCACTGCGGTCTGCAGGATGAGCAGTGCCGCCATACCCGTGTCGATGTACCAGAACGGCACCGGCCAGCGCGCCTCGTCTCGATCCGTCCAGCCCTTGTCGGGCTTGGCGTATCTGTCCAGATAGGCGTCCTTGCTGGCGAAGGGAACGATGACAAGCGGCGCCGTCGTGACGGACGCGTCCTGATCCTCGCCGATCACCGGCCAGAACCTGGCGAGCTCCGCACCGCGCAGGACCAGGAAATCCTGGCCTTGTGAGAAGCCCGCCAATGGGCCACGGACCGCGTTGCGGAGCAACCGCTGCACACTCGCCTCGGGCACGGGCTCCCCAGTGAACCTGCGCACCATCCGGCGCCGCCGCACGACCTCCTGAAACTCCATGCGTCCGACCGTAGTACGGCCGGACCCCGCGGCTGGTGCGGTGCTCAGTCGGTGAGCCGGTAGACGCGCCGCGCGTTGCCCGCGCCGATCAGCCACGCGATCCGGCCGGCGTCCGCGGCGGTGAGCATTTCGCCGCGCAGCCAGTCACCGAGCACCTGCCGCAGCGCGCGGCGGAAGCCGACCGCGCCGAGATAGTGCAGTTCCGCGAGCCCGAACGCATCGGAGGAATACAGCGTCTTGCCGAACGGGGTCAGCTCAAGGCTCTCGGCGAGGACGGCACGCGCGCGGGCGCCCACGAAGTTGAGCGCGAGCCCGACGTCGCAGTAGACGTGCGGGTAGATCTGGGCAAGATAGCCGGCCTCACGGTGGTACGGGTAGCAGTGCAGGAGCATCAACGGCACTCCGGCGGTGGCCGTCGCCCGGATGAAGTTGGTCATGAGCAGCGGGTTGCAGCGGTGCAGGTCCAGGTCACGGTCTCCGAATCCGGTATGAACCTGAACGGGCAGCCCGAGGTCGATCGCCGACCACAGCAGGAACCGCAGCAGGACCGGTGAGGCGATCCGGTACCGCGCGGCGACCGCGCGGCCTTCCGCCGTCGCGCGATCCGCGGCCGTCACGGGATCCGCGGCCGTCGCGGGATCCGCGGCCGCTCGGAGCCAGCCGTCTGCGGCGCGGCTGACCTCGGCGTCACGCGGCCGCGCCGGATCGAAGTCAAGGCCGTAGCGGTAGGCGACGATGGACTTGACCGCGACCGCGGCGGACGCCGCCGCGGCGAGCGCGGCCGGGTAGCCGGTGACGAACTCCCGCGCGCCGGCGCCGCCCGCGGCGAGTTCTTCCGCGACCTGTTCGAGCCGGACCACGACGTGCGCCCGCGCCGCGGCCGCCGCGGCGAGCGCCGCGGGCGTGCTGAGCTCGGCCGGCTGGTAACCCGTGTCGACGAGGAAGTCGCCAACCGCGGCGGCGCGCAGCAGGCGCCCGTTGACCTCGGCCGCGCCAAGCTCGCGCCTGCGCCGCACGTATTCGGCCGGATCGGCGTACGGGGCGAGCCCGAGGACCGGCGGGCACCACCGGCGCAGGCTCAGGCCAAGCTGGCTGTCGAAGAACGTGGTGCCGGCCGGCGGTGGGTCGCTCGCCTCGGTGCAGAGCAGTTCGAACTCCCGCAGGCTGAGATCCCTGGTAACCACGCCGTGGCAGTGATGGTCCACGAGCGAGAGCGCATCCAGGTCACCGAGTCCACCGAAGTCGGCAGGACCAGCGAGAGCTGTCATCGCAACGGCGCGGGGAGAGGCTCCGCGTGCAGCACGCACAGGCGGGAAACGGCGCGGGTGAGCGCCACGTACAGGCGGCGCAGACCGCTCGGCCCCGCGCCGGTGATCTTGGCCGGCTCTACGACGATGACCTGATCGAACTCAAGGCCCTTGGCCAGCGTGACGGGGACGATCGCGAGCCGCGCGGCAGGATCGTCGTCCGGCCCGGGGTCGCCCGCCAGCCCGGGGTCGGCGCCAAGGACCACGTGCGGCAGGTGCGCACGTGTCAGCGACCCAGCTAGCGCGGAGACCTGATCGTCGGCAACGATCACGCCCACCGAACCGGGCTCAGAGAGGGCCCGGCGGCTGAGTTCCGCAGCCCGGCTGCCGAGCGCGGCAGGCTGCGCCGTGACGATCTCCAGCGACCCGGGCGACTGGCGCACCGACGCCGCCGGCGCCAGGCCAGGCGCGATATAGGGCAGCAGCCGGCTCGCGTAGTCGATGATCTGTCTGGGCACCCGGTAGCCCCTGTCGAGCACCCGCATGTCCGCGCCCGGCTTCCCGAGGTGAGCAAGGAACTCAGGCCAGCTCTGGCTCGCCCACGGCGTCGTGCCCTGTGCGATGTCTCCGAGCACCGTCGCCGAGCCTGTGCTGCAGCGGCGCCCGATCGCCCGGCACTCCATCGCGGACAGGTCCTGCGCCTCGTCGACGACCACGTGGTTCAGGCTCGCGGTTCGCTCGATGAGGTCGGCGGCCTCGTCGATGAGCACCGCATCGGCCGCGGTCCACGGCGCCGACCGCGGCCCACGCGGCGGCGCGGCCCAGCGGACCGCCTCCTGCTCGGCCTGCGTGAGCACGCCCTCCGCGGCCGCCGCGAGCAGGCCGGGATCCGACAGCACGCGCATGACGAGCCGCACCGGATCGACCGCGGGCCAGGTAGCGCCGACGGCGGCCTTGACCGGCCGCGACCGCCTGACCGAGTCGTGTGTCCGGTCGTCACACGACTCTCCGGCCGACTCCATCCGGGTCAGGATCACATGCGCGATCCGGTGCGCGAGAAGCTCACGGCCCGCGCCGTAGCGCACGCCGCGCTCGCGCAGCCCGGCCACAAGCCCGGCCATCTCATGCGTGGGCACCCGCCAGCGCCGTACGCCGCGCGGCAGCACGAGGGGCTCGGTGGGAACCCTGATGTGCGACCAGAGCGCGCGGCGGAGGACCTCGGCCATGCGCGCGTCACCCTTGATCCGTTCCGCCAGGCCCGCGTCCGCGCCCGCGGCGTCGCGGCCGGCACCGCCATCGCGGCCGGCAGCGGCGTCGCGGCCGGCACCGCCATCGCGGCCGGCACCGGCCGTGCCGTGGGCCGGTGCGAGCACGCGGAGCGGCGAGGCCGCGGTCGTGTTCAGTACAAGCTCGTGCACCGTCATCTGGCTGACGTCCATTTCGCCCAGGGCAGGCAGAACGCCGCGGATGTAGCTGAGAAAGGCCCGGTTGGGCCCGACGACGAGGACGCCGCCGCGGCGCATCCGCTCGGGGTAGGCGTACAGCAGGTAGGCGACGCGGTGCAGCCCGACCGCGGTCTTGCCGGTGCCCGGCGCGCCCTGCACGCACACGGTCTGGCCGGCGTCCGCGCGGACGATGTCGTCCTGATCCGGCTGAATCGTGGCCACGATGTCGCGCATGGGACCCACTCGCGGCCGCTCGATCTCCTCGACCATGATGCGGCTGCTGATCGTGTCGCCCGCGCTGGCGACGGGGGCCGCGGTGAGATCCTCGTCCTCGAAGGCGGTGAGCTCGCCACCGGAGAAACCGAACCGCCGCCGCAGGGACACCCCCATCGGCTCGGCCGGGCTCGCGCGGTAGAACGGGCGCGACACGGGCGCGCGCCAGTCGATCACCATCGGATGGCCTTGCTGATCATGGACGTGGCGGCGGCCGATGTGGAAACGCTCGGCGGGCGGACCAGGGTAGTCGAGGCGGCCGAAGAACAGCGGGGTGCCCGGAATGTCCCTGAGTGCTTCGGCCCGCCGGTACAGATCGGCCTTCAGGTATTCCTCGGAGACGGGGTCACCGCCGAGCGCCTTGAGCGAAAGCACGTTCGCTCGCATGCGGCGCAGGAACTCGCGCGACGCGCGCAAATGGGCCTGTTCTGCGGCCAGGACATCGCCGGGATCCGCGTCCGGCGGATCCGGAGTGTCTGGCCGGTCCGGAAGGGCATGAGGATCGGGGTCGGCCAGCTCCTCGTCTGTTTGCCTGGCTGCGGGCACGACGCATCTCCTTCGAACGTGGAGGGAGTGACGGCACAAGGAACAGGAACATACCAGAGCCCGGCGATCCGGTCAGCTCCATTACCTGCCGCGCACGCCTTGGGTATGCGGCGCCCCAGCGCGACTCGTGCGTCAGGCGAGCACGTCGAGCGGCTCGCCGGCCAGTTCGGCGGCAAGCAGCGGCGCGACCAGCGCCCAGTCCCCGACGATCCCGATGTCGGCGGCGTCGAAAACGGGCGCGTCAGGATCGGTGTTCACGGCCACGACAAGCCCGGCGCTGCGCGTTCCCACCATGTGGTTGAACTTGCCCGACGCACCGAGCAGCAGGTAGACCGCGGGCGAGACGGCACGGCCGGTGATCCCCACCTGGCGGCTGCGCGGCAGCCAGCCGGCGTCGGTTACTTTCCTCGTGCCGGCGAGTTCCGCGCCGAGCGCGTCGAGCAGCGGCGTCAGGTCGCCGTAACACGAGGGGTCAACGCCCTGGCCCACGCACACGACCGAGGTCGCGAGGGCGAGCCGTTCCGGTTCGTCATTGGTTCGCCGGTCGCTGAACGTGACCCTCCCCCGCGGCGTGACCATGCGCCGCTCCATGACGGCGGCGCCTTGGCCCGCACGCGGGTGCAGCGCGGGCAGGACGCCGGGCCGCACGGTCGCGAGCTGAACCGCGGAACGCGCGGTCACCGCGGCGACGAGTTGCCCGCCGAAGGCCGGCTTCCAGCTCACCAGGCGGCCATCGGCTACTTCGAGGCCCACCGCGTCACCGGTGAGCCCGGCGCCGAGCAGCACGGACACGCGGCCGGCCACCTCGCGGCCCCATGAACTGCTCGGCGCAAGTATCGCCCACGGCCCGCGATGCTCGTCGTCGGCCGCGCCGGGCGGCCGGGCCCACGCCGCGACAGCCGCGGCGACATCCTCGGCCGTGACGTCCCCGGCCCGGGAATCCGCCGCCAGAGCGTTCCCAGCCGCCACACCCTCGAGCGAGATCACCGTATCCGCACCCTGCGCCCACACGAGCGCGGCCGCCGAGGCGCCGGCCCCCGCCGGCGGCCCACCGGAAGGCGGCCCACCGGAAGGCGGCCCACCGGAAGGCGGCCCACCGGAAGGCAGCCCACCGGAAGGCAGCCCACCGGAAGGCAGCCCACCGGAAGGCAGCCCACCGGAAGGCAGCCCACCGGCGCTGTCCACCACATTTCCCGCGACCGCGTCCGGGCCGTCCAGGGTGAGCAAGGTGACGCGCCCACCAAGGCTGGCGGCGAGCCGGGCCGCCGCACCGAGCAGTTCCGCGGTGGTCCGCAGCCGCCGCGGCTCGGCGACCACCGCCACGACGGGACCGTCCCCGCCGGTCCGCGCCACCTGTGCGGTGGCTGCGGCGGGCGGCAGCCGCCCCGCTGCCTGTCTGATCAGATCCGCGGCGCGGCGGACCTGCCGGTCCAGCGGGCCCGCCAGCATGATCCGGCGCCGGTCGTGCGCCAGCACCCGCACCTCACCGACCTCGGTCGGGCTACCCTGCTGCCCCCACGGCCCGCTGCCGAGGTCGGCCGCGGTCAGCACGCGGATCCGCTGGGCCGCGTCGCCGCGCTGCGACGGCGGCACCTTGCACGGCGGGCACAGCCGCTCCGCCGCGGTGAGCAGCACAGGCAGCCGGACGGCGGCGGTCACGAACCCGTCGTCGCGCTCGCAGCCGGCGATCACCAGATCGCCGTCCAGGCTGAGCTCACGCACTCCGGAAACCATCGGCAGGTCAAGCAGTTCCGCGAGCTGCGGGCCGACCTGGCCGGTGTCACCGTCCACCGAGTTGAGGCCGGCGATCACCAGGTCGAACGGCCCGCTACGGGTGATCGCCGCGGCGAGTGCGCGGGAGGTCGCCAGGGTGTCAGAACCCGCGAACGCTGGGTCGCTGACCAGCACGCCGTCGTCGGCGCCCCAGGCGATGGCCTCGGCGAGGACGTCCGCCGCCTGCGGCGGGCCGAGCGTGAAAGCGGTGCAACTGCCGCCCGTCGCACGGGCCAGTTCGACGCCCTTCGCGATCGCCCGGCGGCAGTATGGGTTGATCTCGGACTCGCGGTCGCGTACCAGCCGGCCGTCGGCGCCAAGCCGCAGGTCTTCGAAACGGGGAATCTGCTTGGCGAGTACGGCGACACGGAGCGGCATCGTCATTCGTGCCCTGCCATTTCTCGCCCTTCTGGTCACCGGTCAGCTCCAGCGCACGCCCGCCACAGCACGAGCGCGCACCCGTCATCGACATCAGCAAACACTGCGACCTCCCGCATTCCTGCCGTGATGGTTCCTGGGCCGGCGCAGGTGATCTCGCCGCGGCCATCCGGGCCATCAGGGCCGTCCGGAGCCACGATGTTGCCATACCGACCGCGCGGACGGCTGGTGGGGGTGGTCAGGCCGCGCGCCTGCCCGCGCAGCCGTTCGGGATCATGTCCGACCTGTGCGGGACGTGCCGGTACCGCGGCCCGCTTGGCCCGCGAGGATCACCGCGCCGTCCCCGCGGCGGCTGGCAGGCCCGCCTCCGCGCCGCATCGCGTGCGCATGACCGGCCTGGCCGTGGCGGCGCATACTGGCATGGGTGATTCGATGGAGCCGATGAGCGTCAATGACGGCTCGCGCGAGGAGCCTGCCGAGCTGGTACACGTCACCGGGCTTAGCAGCATCGACGCGATGCGATTCCGCAGCGTGCTCGGCAGGTTCGCGACGGGCGTGGTCGCCGTGACCGCGATCGACCCCACGACCGGCCAGCCGACCGGGCTCGCGGCGAACTCTTTCACGTCCGTATCGCTCAACCCGCCCCTCGTGGCTTTCTGCGTCGCGCATACAAGCACCACCTGGCCGAAGGTGCGCGCCGCCGACCGGCACTGCATCAACATCCTGGCCGAACACCAGCGGGAAATGTGCCTGCAGCTGGCCACCAAGGGCGGCGACAAGTTCGCCGGGCTGACCTGGACCAAGTCACCGGGCGGTCATCCGGTGCTCGACGGCGCGGTCGCGTGGCTCGAGTGCGCACCCGAGGCAGAGTACGAGGCGGGCGATCATGTCATCGTCGTCTGCCGCGTGTATAACCTGGACAAACACCATGCGGGCGGGCCGCTGCTCTTCTACCGCGGCGGCTACGGCCGGTTCCAGGGTTAGGCGTGTGGTAGGCAAAGGACTTCCCCTCCGAAAACACTGCCGAACCCGGACAAACCGGGCGGGAAAATGACGTTTTCGGAGGGGAAGTTGCCTTTTGAGGCCACCAGGTTCGTCCCGGTCGGGCCCGGCGGCCGGGCTGGCCGGATCTCAGCGGCTATGACTGATGCTGGTAGGACGAGGGAAGAGATACGGGTACGGCGTGAAAGATGATGTTCGGGGGGAGCATGGGACCGCGTGCCGCGTGCGCGAGGAATCGTGCGGATACGACGGTCGCAGTCGGCGCTGCGGCGGCCGCGATCGCCATCACGTGCGGTGGCTTCGCCGCGACGTCCACGGGCGGACCGGGCACGAGACCGGCGGGCACGTCCGGCGCCCATCCCCGTGTCTCGATCGATCCGGTCGGTGCCTCTTCGGCCCCACCTGGTGGTGCCATCTCCTACCTGATCCGTATCTTTCCGGCGCGAGCGCTGGTCCGCGGGGTGACGATCGTGGCCGCCGCCGATCCGGCCGGCATCACGCTGACCACCGGTTGCGCTGACGCGGCCGGTCGTCCCGGGGGGTCGTCCCCCCGGCCGGCCCCGGCCGGGGGGTTCCGGGGGTCGTCCCCCCGGCCGGCCCAGGCCGCCGCAGGCGACCGTCCGCACCCAGCGGTGGCCACCTGCACGTTCGGCCCAGCCACCGCGGTGGACGCCGCCACCGCTGGCCTGCATGTCCTGGTCCGGATACCGGTGCACAGCCCCGCGGGAACCCACCTTCTGCTGGTCGTCGCGGTGGCAACACCCATGCACCCGTCCGGCCCGGCGGGAACCCCGGCCTGCGCCCCTGACAGCGCACGCACCTGCGCGCAGGCGGTGACCGCCGCCGTCACGTTTACCATCGGGAACCCGGCCGCGCCGCCCCAGCCGCCGGCCGAAGCGCCAGCGAATCTGCCACCCGCACCGACGCCGCCGGCTACGCCGGGCGCGCGGCCTTCACCGGCCGACCACGGGCAGGTGTGGCCGACGCCCGCGGCCGCCGCCAGCCCGAGCGGCACATACGACACCGGTCGGGGCACACGTTCACGCGCGCACAGAGCTCCGGGCGCAGGCCGCAGGGCGAACCCCGGCGCAGAGCACAGCGCCAAGCCGGGCCCAGAGCGCGGGCCTAACCTGGGCGCGGAGCGCGGGGCCAGGCTGGGCGCGCGGCGCGGAGTGGGGCGAGGCGCGCGGCGCGGGACCGGTCTGGGAGTGGGCCACGTCACGGGGGGCGCGGGACATCGCGGGCACCGGGGCTCGGCGCGGAGCACGACGGGGCGGGCCAGTGCTCGCGCCCGGGCAACCAGTTCCAGCCGAGCACACCGCGGCGGATCAGGCTCACGGCCAGGTTACGGCGTGCCGCCTCCGTACCAGTGGCCGCCGGATCTTCCCGGCAGCAGGTTGCCCGCCCCGCCCTACCCGGCGGCGGCGCCGACCACTCCAGCCAACATTTCCCCCGTTCTGCCGAGGATTCCGGCGCAGATGCCGGGCGTCGCGCCGACTCTGCCCGCCGCCACCGCCGGCCCCGCTGGCGGTGGCGGCGGTGCGGGCGGTGCGGGCGGTGCGGGCGGTGACCTGGCGAATGGACTGCCGACACAGAGCGAGGCGGCCAGCAGCAGCGACCTGCCCGCGCCGTTCGGTCTCGCGGAAGCCCAGATCCTCGGCGTGGCCGAGGCCCAGATCCTCGGCCTCGCACTGGCACTCGGCGCGGCACTCATCGCGCTGCTTCGGCCGTTCGGCACGCCGCGGCAAATCGGCGCCGCCCGCGGACGCGTGTCAGCGGCCCTGAGGCGACCGGTCGCGGGCAAGGCTGGCACCGATCAGGATGTGGCAAGCGATCGCGGCGGCGCCGACGACGTTGAGTGAATCCACGCCGGACGCGACCGCCTCGGGGCTCATCCGGATGCACACAACCTCGTCGGCCTCGCCCAGCCAGCGGGAGGACAGACCATCGCCTTCCGTGCCGAGCAGGAGCGCGACCCTGTCCCCCATCGCCGCGCCGCCCAGCGCGGCCGCCGACTGATCCGGAGTCAGGGCGAGCAGCCGGAAACCCGCACCGCGAAGCTCGGCCAGGCCCGCGCGCCAGTCGCTCATACGGGCGTACGGGATGGCGAAGACCGCGCCCATCGAGACCTTCACGGCCCGCCGGTACAGCGGATCGGCACATCTGGGCGACAAGATCACCGCATCGACGCCCATCGCGGCCGCGCACCTGAAGACGCCCCCGACGTTGCCGTGATCGACAAGATCTTCGAGGATCACGAGGCGGCGGGCGCCTCGGGTCACGCTAGCCACGCTCGGCAGTGGCAGCCGCAGGCACGAGGCGAGCGCGCCGCGGTGCACGGCGAAGCCGGTCAGCCGCTGCGCCACCTGATCCGTGACGACGTACACCGGCGCCTCGGTGCCGTCCAGCAGGTCCGCGAGGCCGGCCAGATGCTGGCTGGTCAGCAGCACGGACCGCAACGGGTACCCGGCACTCACGGCGCGCCTGATCACTTTCGCGCCTTCCGCCACGAACATCCCGTGCTCGGCCTCGAGGCTCCGCCGCAGGTTAACGTCGCGCAGCCGGACATAGTCAGCCAGCCGCTCGTCGCCGGGATCCGCCACCCGGATGATTCGCGCCACCCGGTAAGTCTGACCGCCCAACCGCCGCGATGGCTCCCCGGCCGGCCGGCCCGGGCGGCACATCCCGCGACACACCCCGCGACTGCCCGGCTGGCCCGGGCGGCCCGGGAGGCGGCCGCACCCAGCGACCGCCTGGCCGGCCGGGCCGCCACACCCGCGACTGCCCGCCGGCCCGGCGAAGTACTTGGTCCCGAACGTCCGTAACCATTACAGAACAGGCAAGTTGTCCGTGCTCGCCGTTGGCTGAGGGGTAGAGTTCACGCCCTGAAACCACCTTGCGCGCCACGAGCGAGGTACGCCATGCCAGACGACGAGCTGCCCTACTTCTCGCCCCGTCATCCGGGGCGCCCCCGGCGCAGCGGCAACGGATGGATCATTGGGATGGCCGCGACGGCGATCGCCATCACCCTCGTCCTGGTGATCGGTGTCCGGGCCGTCCTCGTCCGCGCGCTCTGCGAGCAAGGGCCGGTCCGGCTGCACGTGGCGGCCTCGCTCGACATCGCACCGGCCGTGCAGCAGATCGGTAAGTACTTCAACGACCTCAACCGCGACGTCGGCGGCCATTGCGCCCAGGTCGAAGTCACCGAGGATGCTCCGGGCCGGGTGGCGGCCGAGCTGTCGGGGATGGGCACGATCACCGGTGAGTCACCCATCGACGCGTGGGTTCCCGATTCCAGCCTGTGGCTCAACGTGGTCAGAAACTCCGCCCGCGGCGCGGCCGCCGCGCGTCCGACCGGAGTCTCGGTGGCGCGGTCTCCGCTCGTCATCACGGCGCCGCGGTCCATCGCAGGCGTCGTCGGCCGCTCATCGACGCACATCGGCTGGCGGACGCTGTTCCCGCAGTCGCTCGGCGGACCTTCCGCATCGCTGCACCTGCAGGTCCAGTTGCCTGATCCGGCGCACAACGCGGCCGGGCTCGCGTCGCTCGTCGAGGTCCGCAGGCTGCTCGGCGGTCAGCCGGCCGCGCGCGACGAGTTCACCAACTTCGTCCACAACGTCCGGCCGAGCGCGTCGTTCGACGACCCGCAGGCGCTGTCGGTGCTGTCCACGCTGGCCGAGCCGCCGTGGCTGGCGCGCCCGGTCACCGTCACGAGCGAGCAGGCCGTCGAGGCCTACAACAAATCGACTCCGGGACGGCCGCTCATCGCCTACTACCCGGCACAGGAGTACGACCTCGACTTCCCATTCGCGCTGGCCACGTCCTCATCGCTGAAGATCCAGGCGGCACAGCTGTTCGAACAGGTGCTGCGGTCGAGTTTCGCCTCCGGGGCGGTCCGCGGCGACGGATTCCGTTCGGCGAACGGCCAGACCGACACGGCCGGCAGCCAGTTCGGTATCGTCGGCGATCCGCAGCCTGCCGTCGCTCTCGCGGCGCCCGGTGAGGCGAGCACCGCGCTCCAGGCCTGGAACCGGCTCAGCCTGGGTTCGCGCGATCTCGTGCTCGACGACATATCGGGGGCGATGACCCAGCCGCTGGGTTTGTCCGGGCAGACGCGCTTCGAGGTCCTGCAGGCGGCGGCGATCGTGGGGCTCTCGCTGTTCCCCGACAGCACCCAGATGGGAGTCTGGGAGTATTCCTACCAGATGAACGGGTCGCTGCCGTACCGGATGCTTGTCCCGGTGGGACCGTTGCCCGCGCAACTCGGGCTGATCACCCGTCGGCAGCAACTGCTCGAGGTCAGCAACGTGCTCGCGGCCCAGCCCGGCGCGCCGGCGGCGATGTACGAGTCGGTGCTTGCCGCGTTCCGCTGGATGACCGCCAATTATCAGCCCGGTCACGTGAACGCGGTGATCGTGCTCGGCTCTGGTACCAACACCGCGCGGGGCGGCATGTCGCTCAGCCAGCTGCTGGCCAGGCTGCGCGCGGACTACGACCCACGGCGGCCTGTCGAGATCATCATGGTCACCGCGGGGACGGACGCCGACCAGGCGGCACTTCGGGAAATCACGGCGATCTCCCACGGAGCCTCCTACACCGTCGAGCAGCCTTCCGATATAGCCAACGTGTTCTTCGACGCCCTTGCGCGCCGCATCTGCGAACCCAACTGCGGCCGGTAGCCGCCTCGCGGCCCGCCAGCCGCCTCGCGGCCCGCCGCCTCGCGGCCCGCCACTGCCGCGGCCCGCCACTGCCGCGGCCCGCCACTGCCGCGCATCTGGGCGAACTGTGCGAAAAAATCATCAGAAACAGCGACCAGATATGTGAACCGCGCCGCGCAACCGTGCGTCCTTTGAGTGAGGCCCGGCGGGAGCGGGGCGCCGGGCCTCATACTCCTCTTCGGTTCTGGGTATCTGCGCGTGCTCCCGCACGCGATCGCCGCGCCCGCTCAGGACGCCGTCAGCCCAGGTCGTCGAGCAGCCGGTGAGCGCGCCCGATGAGCACGGGCACGCCGCTGCCCGCCTGATCAAATCCCTCACCCACGGTCTTGTGCTGCAGGAACCTCGCGTGAATGCCCTCGAGCACCACGGCGAGCTTGAAGCAGCCGAACGCGACGTAGTACCCGATGCCGGAGACGTCGCGCCCGGTCAGTTCGGCATAGCGGCTGGCGAATCCGGCGCTGCTGAGGAAGCCGGGCCGCGACGTGACCGCTCCGGCCAACTCCATTCCGAGCCGCTCGGTGTCGCCAGGATCTGTCCAGTAAGAAAGGGCGAGGCCCAGATCGGCGAGCGGATCGCCGAGCGTGGACATCTCCCAGTCGACCACAGCGGCCACCCGTGGTCGCGGCGCCAGCGTGATGAGCAGATTGTCGAGCCGGAAGTCACCGTGCACGAGGGTTCCTTCCGCGGTCTCTGGCAGCCGCTGCGCGAGCCGCGCGACGAGCCGGGTGAACTCGGGAAGCTCACGCGTCGCGGACAGGTCCCACTGCCGCTGCCAGCGCTTGAGCTGCCGGGCGAGATACCCGTCCGGCTTGCCGAAACCCGGAAGGCCGACCGCGTCGACGTCGACCTGATGAATCGCGGCCAGGGTCTCCGCCAGGCATTCCGATACCTGCCCGGCCTGCTCCGAGGTGATCTTCTCGCCGTCCTCCTGCGTCCGCAGAATCAGGCCGTCCACGTACCGCATGACGTAGAACGGCGCTCCGATGACGTCCTCGTCCAGGCAGAGAGCGACCGGCGCGGGCACGGGCACGGGCACGCGAGTGCCGCTCAGCGCGGACAGGACGCGGAACTCACGGCTCATGTCGTGGGCGGTCGGCAGCACGTGCCCGAGCGGGGGCCGGCGCAGCACCAGCCGGCGCGGGTCGCCGGGCTGCGCCGCGGCGAAATCGAGCCGGTAGGTCAGGTTGGACCGGCCACCGGCGATCAGTTCGATCCGCCGCAGTCCCCTTGCGCCGGGTACGCCGTTGGCGGCGAGCCACCCGATCAGCCGGCCGGGGTCACCGATGCCTGGAACACCCTCGTTGACCGTCATGACACCCTTCGTTCCTCGTCAGCATCTCAGGAGTTTCTATACAGGTACACCGGCCCCGACTATGGACTAACGCGCCGCCCTGACGTAGGCAGGGGACAGGACCATGGAGTGGCCCGTGGAGTGGCCCGTGGACCGACCGTCCTTCCGCCATCTGGTAAGAGGGGGAAACCTTTGGGTGACGCATGGATGCCGGGCGCCGGGCGCCTTCGGGCCAGTGCTGACGGGGGAGAGCTGCGAGGCGGCGCACCCCGCGTCGTGTGGCAGAGTCTCGAAATCGATCCGCGCCTGGTTTCCGCGCGGTCCGCGGCACAGTGCGTCGACCAACTCGGCCGTGTTCCCCATCTGGTCTGGAACCCGCTCAGCGGCGAGATCGTCCAGCTGATACCCGTGTTGCGCGCGGGCCGCTCGCTCGGCGGCCCGGACTGCCCGATCAGTGCGCGCGCGTTCTGCCCCGGCGATGCGTCCGGAGTCAACCGGGAAGGGCGGCTGTGCGTACAGATCGCCGTCGTCAGCTTCGCCCGTGAGCCGTTCAGCTCGGGCCCGATGACCGACGTCGAACGCATCGTCTGGTGGCTGGACACCTGGCGGATACCGCGCTCCTGGCCGGCGGGCCCGCCCGCGGCGCTCACGCAGGCGCACGAGCGGCCGCGCAGCGGCCGGCTGTGGGCGCGCGGCGGCCACTTCGGCGGCTCGCAGGTGCCCGGATGTCTCGCCACCGGGCCCGGGGCAATCGATATCGGGCGCCTCACCGATCCCGCGGTGCTGCCGACGATCGGCGTGCCGCGGCTTACCAGGGACGTCACCCTGCCGCGCAGGGAGAAGACGACCGCACGCGGCGCGGGTGCGATCAAGTTCCGCCATCACCAGCAGGACGACAGCGAAGCCCAGCTCACGACCGCGGGCTGAACGGTACCCGGCGCCGAATCGCCGCCCGGCACCGGCCGGATCAGCGCAGGTCAGCGCCGGTCAGCGCGGGGTCAGCGCAGGTCAGCGCGGAGTCAGCGCCGGGCGCTGAGCGCTGAGCGCTGGCTGACGGGCCGGCCCGAGCAGCGGCTCGATGATCTCGCGGAGTATCTCGCCGCCCGCACTGACCGCTGGCAGCGTCGCCCCGCCGTAGCCGAGCACGAGCCCGTGCAACCACGGTGCCGCTCGCTCGCTGAAGTAGCGGTCAAGCGTGGCCACGGCGACGCCGCGGGCGCGCGCCGCCGCCGCGGCCGCCGACGCGGTCACGGCAGGCAGTTCGAGCACCACGTGCATACCTGCGGTATCGCCGAGCAGCCGGGCCGGCCCGGGCAACCCCCCCAGGGCGCTCGTGATCGCGCTCCGCCGCCGCGCGTACTCGTGCCGCATCCGGCGGACATGCCGTTCCAGATAGCCGTCCCCGATCAAGCTGGCCGTGGCGCGCTGCACGGCGGCGGGTGTCCGGCTGGCCAGGCTGAGCCGTGTTTCCGCGACCGCGTCGAGTACGTCCGGCGGAGCGACCAGCCAGCCGACGCCGAGTTCGGGTGTGAGCGTCTTGGCCGTCGTGCCGAGGTAGGCGACGACACCCGGGTCGAGAGAGTGCAGCGCGGGCAGCGGCGCGACGTCGTAACGGAACTCACTGTCGTAGTCGTCCTCCACGATCAGCGCACCTGTCCGCCGCGCCCACGCCAGGAGCGCCTGGCGGCGTGGCACCGGGAGCCGCCCGCCGAGCGGCGTCTGGTGCGCCGGGGTCGTGTGGATGAGGCGCAGACCGGGCGGCAGTGCCTCCACCACCAGGCCGTGTTCGTCGACCGGGCACGGCACGACACGTGCGCCGCGCGCGGTCAGGATGGCACGCGCGGCGGGCCATCCCGGCTCCTCGATCCCCGCCGCGTCACCCGGCCGCAGCAGCGCCGCGGCAATGAGGTCCAGGCTGCCCGAGACGCCGCTTGTCACCATGATGTCGGCGGCGCAGCAGCTCACGCCCCGGCTTCGCCGCAGGTAGCCGGCGAGAATGCGGCGCAGCTCCGGCAGCCCGGCCGGGTCCGCGACGGGCTGCGGCGACGGCGTGGGCTCGGCCAAGCCCGCGAACCGCCAGGCGCGGCGCCAGGCGGCCTGGTCGATTCCGCCCGTCCAGGGCACGCCCGGCTGCAGGTCGATCACTGGTGCGTACGTCCCAGCGGGCCGGCGCTTGGCGGCACCCGCCGCGGCGAGATCAGGCCGCGGCGCGGCGGCACCCGCGGCGACAAAGGTCCCTGATCCGTGTCTGCCGCGCAACCAGCCCTCCGCATAGAGCTGCGCGTACGCGTCGGTGACGACGGTGCGGCTGACGCCGAGCGAAAGGGCGAGCGCGCGCGTCGAGGGCAGCCGGTCCCCCGCCCCGATCCGGCCGTCCAGCACCGCCTCGCGCAGCTGGCCAGCCAACTGCGTGGTCAGCGGCGCACCCGCGGCGCGATCGAGCACCACCGGCGGCTCGACGCAGACCCGCTCCAAGTGGTTATCTCCTTTTGCCGCAGAGTGGCCATTTCGATCAGTCCACTTGTTTTCTATGCTACGGGTCATGAATGACCGCGCACCACTGTCGGCCACCCCGCGCACGCGGCTGGGGCGGCTGAAGGAACGAGGACGCACCGGCCGCGGCGAGCTTTACGCGGTGCTCGACGCCGCCCTCGTCTGTCATCTCGGCGTGATCATCGGTGGATCACCCGTGGTGCTGCCCACCGGTTACGGGCGCATCGGCGACACGCTCTACCTGCACGGATCGGTCGCGAACAAGTCCTTGGGCGCCGCGGACGGCCAGCCGGTCTGCGTCACCGTGACCCATCTGGACGGCATCGTGCTCGCCCGGTCGGTGTTCCACCACTCCGTCAACTACCGCAGCGCGGTGATCTTCGGAACGGCACGAGTGATCACCGATGATCCCGAACGGCTGCGCGGCCTGCGGGCCATCGTCGATCAGCTGGCTCCCGGCCAGTGGGACACGGCGCGGGCGCCGACCCGTAAGGAGCTCGCCGCCACGACTGTTATCGCGCTGTCACTCGCGGACGCCTCGGTCAAGGTCCGGACCGGGCCGCCGGTCGACGATGAGCAGGACCACGATCTCGGCTTGTGGGCCGGGGTGCTGCCGGTTCACGTGACGTTCGGTGCAGCCGACGCCGATCCGGCGCTCCCGGCCGGCGTCGCCGTGCCCGCGCACGTGCGGGACCGCCGGTGGCCCGCGACGCCCGCCGGCGGCGGCACAGGCAGCCGAGCCAGGTCACAGCGCGGCTCCGGCAGCCGTTCCGGAACTATGGCCGTAAGCTGTAGCAATGACCGACCGGCTCGTCTGGATCGACTGCGAAATGACAGGTCTTGACCTGCAGCACGACGCCTTGGTCGAGATTGCCTGCCTGATCACCGACGGTGAGCTCAACATGCTCGACGAGGGCATCGACCTGGTCATCAAGCCGCCGCCAGAAGCGATAGCCCAGATGTCCGACGTGGTCCGCGACATGCACACCGCGTCCGGGCTGCTCGACGAGCTCTCCAGCGGCGTAACGCTGGCCGAGGCGCAGCAGCAGGTTCTTGACTACGTGCGCAGTCACGTGCCCGACCAGAAGAGGCCGCCGCTGTGCGGGAACTCGATCGCCACCGACCGCGCGTTCCTCGCCCGCGACATGCCCGACCTCGACGCGTTCCTGCACTACCGGATGATCGACGTGTCCGGCGTCAAGGAACTCGTGCGGCGCTGGTACCCGCGGGTCTACTTCGCGAGCCCGGTGAAGAAGGGCGGCCACCGCGCACTCGCCGACATCATCGAGAGCATCCTCGAACTGCGGTACTACCGCGCGGCCGTGTTCGTGCCCCGGCCAGGGCCCGATTCCGGCACGGCGCGCGAACTAGCCAGGATGTACGTCGCCGACCCGCCACCTGCTCCGGACGGCGATGGCCAGGGCCCCCCGCCCACGCGGGGCCGGGACCACGCGCGTGCGGACACGGACGCGCGGGCCGGCCCGCCGCCCGGCGCCGATGCCTCCGCTGGAGCGCGGCCCGAGACGCCGGCCGGCTGAGCCAAGCGCGGCCGCCGATCCGATTCGGTGCCGCGCCCCGCTGCGGCTATGCTTCATCAAGCGCGCCGTGCGCGCGCGTGGTGGGCGTAGCTCAGTTGGTTAGAGCACCAGGTTGTGGTCCTGGGTGTCGGGGGTTCGAGTCCCCTCGCTCACCCCCATGAAACCGCCGGTCATAGGCCTGACCGGCGGTCACCTCTTTGACTCCCATCCGCTGGGTGTCCGATTTTGGGAGCAGGCCGGGAGCAGATCTTGGAAACGGGCGCCTGGTAAGGGGCCAGCAGGCCGTCCAGCACGGGCACCGCAGACCGTCGCGCGAGACGTGCTCGTTCATGGAGAGAGGCCTCCCACAGCTCTTGCAATCCGGCTTTGGCCTCGTCCCGCATCCCCGGTGTCACGTGGCTGTAGACGCCGCGGATCCCGGGGACCTCGTGGCCCATGCGCTCGGACTGCAGGACGTAGCGGATGCCGATGTCGTCCAGCCATGTCTGGTGGCCGTGGCGCAGGCCGTGCGGGGTGAGCCCTGGCCGCAGGGGGAGCCACGACGCGAGGGGCACCGGCGCGGCCGGGCTGCCGCCGGTGCCCGCGCAATGGGTGCCGCGCGTTTTGTGGCTGCCGATGGTTCCGCCGGCCCGCAGCTGGATGGTGTGGCCGCAGACCGGGCAGCGGCCACTGCAGTCCTTTCCGGCGAACCGCGGGACGCCTCTGCCCTCCGGCGGCGCGTACGGCTCACCGGGCCGCGCCGGCGGCCACGGCGGCAGCGGCAGGCCTGGCCATGGGGCGCTCGCGTCCACGAGCACCGGCGCCGCCAGCCGCGGATGCGCGCCCTTCCGCTGTGGGTACCGGCCGTCGGCGGCGGGCCGCACGACCCGGGCCGCGTAGTTCGAGCGGCGGAAGTGCCCGTTTCTCGGGCCGAGGAAGACGTAGTTGTCGCCTGGGCACCAGGGTGGCTCGGTGTTGCGGCAGGTGCACCTGCGGTGGGGGTTCGCCTCGAGGTGGCCGGCGAGGAGCTGCTCGAGGAAGGGGGGCACATCGGCCGTCCGTATGGAACCGTCTTTCGGCCGGCCGCGGTAGAAACGGGCGTCGAGCTCGTAGAGCTTCCAGGCGACCTCGACGGTGTCGCCGCGGATGCAACCTGGGAGCAGGCCGACGGCTTCGCTCCAGCGCATGCCGGTGTACGCCTTCGTGATCACCATCACGAAGGCGGTGTCGTTGCCGGACAAGGCTGAGCAGCGCTCGGCGAACAGCAGAACCTCCAGCGGCGTTGCCCATGTCCTCCTGGCCTTCTCGGCGCGCTCGATGCGCCGCTGTCCCTTCCGGCCCTTGCCGCGGCGGCGCGCTGCCGGGTTCACCTGGATGTAGCGGGGGATGGCGTCGCTGAGGATCGTGGTGAGTGTGGAACGGGCCTCGCGCGCAGTCCGCCGGGTGTAGCCACGGCCGGCGATCTGCTTCTCCCATACGGCGATCTCCTCGGTTGTCAGCGACCCGAGGGCCCGGTCGCCGAAGGCGGGGAGGATGTGCACCTCGATCGTGTACCGGTAGGTGCTCAGCGTGTTCAGCTCCAGGTCGAGGGCCGGGTACCACCGGTTGACCCACTCGGTCAGGGTGATCCGCCCGGCACGGGGATCGACGTAAGTGTTGCTGCGGATGGCGGCTTCCTGGTCGCAGCCAAAGTTCTCGGCGTCCTTGCGCGTCCGGAACCCCGGCTTCGACTCGAGGGTTCCGTCCGGTCCGCGCCAGCGTGCGCGCCACAGGTTGCCGCGTTTCTCCGCGTACGCCACCGTTGTCCTCCAAGCAGGGTCAGCCGGCCGTGTTCTGGATGGGCGTTTCCCAGGCGCCGCGCCGCGGGCCGTTCCGTGGACGCGGCCGCAGCGGAGCGACCAGGCCCGTGACCGCCGTTCGTGGCCCGCCCCCGTTCCTGCGCCCGCCACTGCGAGGGGCAGGGACCTGGCTTTCCGGCACGGGGGTTATCTCGAACATCTGGACGATCTCGCTGAGGTGACACGACGTGAACCGGTAGCAGCCACCGAGCATGGTGAAAGGAATCTTCCGCGCAGCGGCCTGGCGTTCGAGCCAGCTCCTGCGCACCCGCAGAATCTGCGCTGCCTCTTCGGCGGTGTGCAGCGTCGGCGTCGTGGCTGTTGTGGGCATGATGGGGGTGCTCCTGTCCGGCTCGCGGGTTGGCGGGAGTCCGCGGCCCTGGCGTGGCGCTTGGCGGCTTTGCGCCAGGGCCGCCCGTTCGTGTCGTCAATGGTCATCGGGTGGCTGTGTGCCGGTGGGATGGCGCAGCCCGCGGAACGGCCGGATCACCAGTTCGCCATCGTGGCGGCGGATCAGGGCGTTGCGCGGCGCTTGCCGCGGCGGGTGCTGCCAGTGCAGCCACCGGGGGCGGGGCGGCGGCCCTGTGGCTGCACCGCGGGCAAGGACGGTGATGGGCCGCCCGTGCTCGAGGTAGACGCGGCCGGTCACCGGGCTGCCGGGCCAGGGGTCAGGGCATTCATGCCCGCGCGGCGAGCGCTGGCCACCCGGGCCATGGCCACGGCTGCGCCGGTGACCTGGTCCCCGCAGGTTCCGCTGTGGCGGAACGGCCAGGCTTCCATCAGAACAGCGTTCCCTGCGTCATAGCGGTAGGGCCAGCAGCGGCGCATGATGGACGATGCTCCTTCCAGTGCGAGGGAGTACGATCCCGGCGCGGATGCTTGGTGGCTCTGGCGCCGGCCGCTTTGTTACGGGTGATTGCCGCACTGAAGCACGGCGCGGATGTCGGCGACGCTGTCGTAGCGCATCTCCTGGCCACCGTTGCCGTGGGTGAGCATGGCGTGCAGGATCCGGCCGGTCTTGGCGCCGACGTAGATCGCGCCGAAGATCGCATCCCGGCCGGGCCCGTTCACGATGATCGTGACGCGGCCCTGCCTGGGTCCTGATCCATCGACGTGGGGCCTGAGTCCGCCTGCTGCGGCCAGGGCGACAACCCGGCGGGTGACGGCGGTGGTCTTCACGCCTGCCAGGATGGCGTCGGCAGGCGCGCTTCGCTGCTCAGGCATGGGCGATGCTGTCGAGTAGGGCGCGAGGTCACGGTCGGAGCGCGGCCCGCACCCGGGGCTGGCCGCTGTCCCGCGTGCCGCATTTGAGGGTGTGCAGCTCGCCGGGCTGGACGCAGCAGTCAGGGCACGTGCCCGAACCACGTAGCGGCGCCCAGTAGCGGCCGGGCCTGGCGGCCTGGTCGTCGCCGGCCGGGCCGGTCTGCGACCGGCCGTGGGTGCAGTCGCACAGCCAGCACCCAAGGTCGGCGCTGTGAAGAGTCAGGTCGTGCTCGCAGCCGTCCGGACACGGCGTGCCGGGCGGGCTCAACAGTGGAACGCGCTGGCCGGCCTGACCAGCGTCACCCGGACGCAACCACCCCCAGTTCTCCCGGCGGCGCATCCGGCTCAGCACCCCGGCCGCCTCGCCCTGCAAGTCCTGGGCGGCCATATGAACCGCTGTCACGAGTGCCCGGACCTGTTCGGGGTCACCGAGGCGCGCGGGACGGCGGTAATCGCCGAGTGCGGCCTGAACGGCTGATTGGCACGCTTCCCACGC
>WNFJ01366428.1_pt1 | contig 25581 bp, 23 predicted proteins | sample 5400461 | NCBI WGS metagenome assembly WNFJ01 (sample SAMN13153349, study PRJNA577476) | soil metagenome | isolation source: 115 cm saprolite on Douglas fir-dominated hillslope | place: USA:California | collected 2013-09-17
ATCAACTAAACGACGCGCCCGACAACTGGCAGCTTTTTCAAAGAACTGTGCACGATGTCATGGCACTCTTTCCTGTAACCGATGTCGTGGCATTCATCATCTAGGCGTTAGAGTTTTATTTCGTTACGGCGCGAGTCTTTTGAAAGTATCACGCGCGTACTAGGGATGGTTTTCGATGAAGCAGCAATTAACAATCCAACTGTTTAATTTCTGTCGTAGTGGCCAACTATGCGAAACGCTGGCGACGATTCTGAAGGCCTCACTCGAAAATAAGGCAGAAGTGCATTGTGAGGACGTGAGTGACTTTTGCCCCGAATTTGAAGACTCCTTCTTTAAAGTCCCTAAATCTTCAAATCCTCACTTGGTTTTGCTGATTCTTACAACCGCTCAGCTACCATTGGCCCGCAAACTTATCCCAGTCATCAAGACCGGCAAACATGATCCCGAGATCATGCTGGTAACCGACGAATGTGATGCCGATGAAATACTCTCCCTCATGTCTCTTGGCGCGTCTGACTTCATCATCCCACCTCTTAATGCCTCAGCCACGATGCCGCGAGTTTGGAGGCTGCTGCAAAAAGCAAAATCTCGAATCGAGGCAACGCAGTCCCTTAAGGCAAGGGTTGGCTTGCGGCTGCTTATTGGTGAGTCGCCGGTTTTTCTGGCAGAAGTTGAAAAAATCCCCCTGCTGGCGAGTTGCGATGGTCGAGTTTTGATCTTAGGCCAGAGCGGAACGGGTAAAGAAGTGTTTGCGCGCGCGATCCACTATTTGAGCGCGCGCATGACACATCCTTTCGTTGCTGTGAGTTGCGGGGCCATTCCGGTTGAGTTGTTGGAAAACGAAATGTTTGGCCACAAGAAGGGCGCATTCACCGGGGCGACGACATCGCAGCTGGGGTTAATCAGCGAAGCTGAAGGTGGCACACTTTTTCTCGACGAGATTGATTGTCTGCCGCTGTTGGCGCAAAGTAAATTGCTGCGCTTTCTACAGGAGGGCGAGTATAAACCGCTCGGCTCATCAAAATCCCAACATGCTGATGTGCGCGTAATCGCAGCATCCAACATCGATTTAGAACAGGCGGTCAAAGAAGGAAGGCTACGGCAAGACCTCTATTATCGCCTTAACGTAGCCCGAGTGAATTTGCCTGCCCTGCGTGATAGACGGAATGACATCCCACTTTTCGCAGAACACTTCCTTGAGAAATACGCTCATCAGTTCGGCAGAAGTCCTCTGGGGTTTTCTGAAGCGGTGATGCGTAAGCTAATCTTCTACGATTGGCCCGGCAACATTCGAGAGCTTGAGAACACGATCGAGCGCGCGGTCATGCTTACTGAGAAAAAACAGATTTCAGATATCGACGTCCTTCTACCTCAAGCTGCTGCCGGCAGCGAAGACAGATCCTTCCAGGCGGAAAAAGCCAAAGTCGTGACGCAATTTGAACGAGCCTACATTCACAACCTGATGGTTACCTGTCATGGCAATGTGTCGCAAGCTGCCCGCGCCGCGAAGAAGAACCGGCGCGCGTTTTGGGAGCTCATTCGCAAACACAAACTGGACGTCCAAAGCTTCCGTACCAATTCTGCTTCGGCAAAGAATTAGGACATCTCAACTCCGACAGTGTGACAAATTCATCACAGTCCCTTGAGACTCTCTTCATTCGGCCTCATCGCAATCACCCTCCATCGCTAGGACCAAATAGTCCCACCCTGATCGAAGAACAATTGCGGAAATTGGCTGAACTGGTGCGGCCACGGAGTTGCAAGGCAGGCTGAAGACAACCAATTACGGCTATGTGAACCACATGCGTCGAACGGAGGAGAGTCCAATCTTCCAGGACATATTGTCGTATCTCCTGACGCACACCGCAGCAGAAGATACCGTCGAGGGAATCGTGGAGTGGTGGTTGTTAGAGGAAGGAATCAAGCGTCGCATCAAAGAAGTGCAAGGCGTGCTCGATGAACTGGTCAGTCAGAGCCTAATCCTCGCGCACGAATCAAAGGACTCAAAAATCCGCTATCGCATCAACAAACGGAAAGTAAAAAGAATTCGCGCGATACTGGATTCTGAGTCGGGCAAAAGTTGAGCGAGTACGCTGGTTCCATTGACACAGGGGTGGATGATCTCTTGAAACTCATCCGAGATTACTAAGAAGAGGATTCAACCTGAAACAGCGACTAACCTTTGGAGGTATCTATGCCGTCTACACTTACTTTTCCAGGTGTCTACATCGAGGAAATTCCCAGCGGTGTACGGACCATCACCGGCGTTGCCACTTCAATTACGGCCTTCGTTGGTCGAGCCCTGCGCGGGCCCGTCAACGAGCCGGTGGTAGTTAATAGCTATGGCGATTTCGAGCGCATCTTCGGGGGGCTGTGGGTGCCGAGCACGATGAGCTATGCAGTGCGCGACTTCTATCTGAACGGTGGGAGTCAGGCGATTATCGTTAGGCTTTTCACCCCGACGTTTGCAACTGATGCAGATCGCCAAGCAGCATTGACCGCGGCAACGACTCAGGCCCAGACGGCCGCAGACGCAGTGAAGACCGCAGTTGATACGGCGGCCGCTGCCGGAGGCGCGACGGCGGCAACGGTTGCACAGGCGGCAACTGGGCCGGCAGCGCTGGAGGCTGCGACGGCCGTGGCGAAAGCTGCGAATGACGCCGCGGCGGTGACAGCTCCCGCGGCGACGCCAGCTTCAGTGAAGACGGCCGCGGCCGGCGCGGTCGCGGGAGCGGTCACTGCAGCCGCCAACAACGCGGCGCCGATAACCAAGGCAAGCTTGACGGTCAACGGATTGAAACTTGAAGCAGCCAGTGAAGGCACGTGGGGAAACAGTCTCCGCGTTCGCATCGACGACGATGTAATGGACAACGCGACCATCGCGCAGGTTATAGGGCCGATGTTCACCCAGGCGGATGTGTTCAATCTCACCGTGCGCGACATGAAGACAGGTGCGACCGAACAGTTCCGCAACATCACTGCCAAAAGCAGCGCGCGCGTCGTTGATAAAGTGTTGACGAATGAATCTCTCTTACTAAGGGTGTCTGGAACGGCTCCCTTTACTCGTCCAACTGCGCATACAACGCCCGATCCTGGCAAGGATGGCTTTGAAGATGACGCCCATTCGACAGGGGTCACAGCACCGGCCTCGAATGGGCAGACTCTGGACAAGGCAGCTTTCACTGGTTCAGGCCTGTCAGGAGCAAAGAAGGGACTCTTCTCTCTTGAAAATGCCGACTTGTTCAACCTGCTCTGCATCCCGCCGCACTCGCCGGGAGGCTCGATCGAAAAGGAACTGATCGATGATGCGATTGATTATTGTGAGCAACGTCGCGCGATGATGCTCGTTGATGCGCCCGATACCTGGAAGTCAAAGGCCACGGCTAAGAGCGGAATCAGCACAGGCGCAGGCAAAGCAAGCAAGAACGCAGCGCTCTACTTCCCACGCGTAAAGCAAGTAAATCCGCTACACGCAAATCAGATCGAGGAATTCGTCCCCTGCGGCATGGTTGCGGGAATGTTCTCGCGTACCGACGCGACACGGGGCGTTTGGAAAGCGCCCGCAGGATTAGATACCACGTTGGCCGGAGTCGCCGGTTTGGTTGTGCCGCTGACAAACGCGGAAAACGGAGAACTTAATCCGCTCGGCATCAACTGCCTGAGAACTATGCCCGCCGTTGGTCAGGTGCTCTGGGGAGCCCGAACGCGCGTGGGCGATGACCGACTGGCTTCGGAATGGAAGTATGTTCCGGTTCGCCGGACTGCTTTGTTTCTCGAAGAGAGTCTGTATCGCGCGCTGCAATGGGTGGTGTTTGAGCCGAATGATGAACCGCTCTGGGCGCAGATCAGGCTCAACGTCGGGGCCTTTATGAACTCGCTGTTCCGTCAGGGAGCGTTTCAGGGCCAATCTCCGCGCGAGGCTTATTTTGTCAAGTGCGACAAGGAGACGACTACGCAAAACGACATCGACCGCGGCATTGTCAATATTCTGGTCGGCTTTGCGCCGTTAAAGCCGGCGGAATTTGTCGTCATCAAGCTGCAGCAAATTGCCGGACAAATCCAAACGTAGCATTTCAGGCGGCGAGCACAAAAGAATCGGCTTCAACTGACCCGAGGCCGATGGGATGAAGAGGCCAAACATTCAAATACGCGTTCGGAGGAACACCCATGGCACAGTTCAGCGTCAATATTCAGCCGCAACGTTTCGACCCATACAAGAACTTCAAGTTCAAGATAAAATGGGACGGGCGGTACGTCGCGGGCATCAGTAAGGTCGGCGCACTTAAGCGCACGACTGAAGTAGTCAAACATCGGGACGGCGGTGATCCCAGCAGCACGCGCAAGTCGCCAGGCCGCACCGAGTTCGAGGCCCTCACTCTCGAGCGCGGGGTCACTCACGATGCGGAGTTTGAGAACTGGGCGAAAAAGGTCTGGGATTTCGGTTCCGGCTTCGGCAAGGAAGTCTCGCTTAAGGATTTTCGCAAAGACATCATCATCGAGGTCTACAACGAATCCGGCCAGAAAGTAATCGCTTACAAAGTCTATCGGTGCTGGGTGTCGGAATTTCAGGCGCAGGCGGATCTGGATGCCAACGCGAATGCGGTGCTCATTCAGAACATCAAACTGGAAAACGAAGGTTGGGAGCGCGATCCCGACGTCGTTGAGCCTGCGGAACTAATCCTGACATAGGCCGGCGCTCTGAGACGTGAGCGAGTGAAGGGAACCATGAACGAGATGAGCTTATCCGGTTCAGGTTCGCCGGCTGGAGATGCGAGCGCGACCGCGCATTTTGTTTCTGCGGCGAAACTGCTGGAGCTTTGGGAAATCGGGCAGCAGCAGCCGCACGTAGAAAAAGCGTTGACACTGCTGGCAGCAGCTTACCCTGGTGCATCGCGCGAGACACTGGCTGGACTGACTATCGGCAAACGCGACGCCCAACTAATTGCCCTTCGCGAAAGATTGTTTGGGGCGCAATTGATCAGCCTAACCGACTGTCCGGTCTGCGGCGATCGTCTCGAGCTCAGTTTCAATGTGCTGGACATTCGCGCACCACCGGGCCCGGACCCTGATGCGACGCTTTCATTGAGTCGATCCGGTTACGAGCTACAGTTGCGACTGCCAAACAGTCTTGACCTGTTGGAACTGACAGGCTGTTCCACCACGGCGGAGATGCGCGCCAAATTGTTCGAGCAATGTGTGCAGTGTGTTCAGCATCAAGGCCGAACTGGAACTGCCGAACACCTCAAGGAAATGCCGCTCGAAATTGTTGAACTGGCTATCGAGCGAATAAGCGAAGCCGACGCGCAGGCTGACGTTGAAGTTAACTTACTCTGCCCGTCATGCCAACATGGATGGCAGACGTGCTTTGACATTGTTTCTTACCTTTGGACTGAACTTCACGCGTGGGCCACGCAACTGCTCCGTGAAGTTCACCTTTTGGCTTCGAATTACGGCTGGCGCGAGTCAGACATTTTGAGCATGAGCCAGCGGCGTAGGCGCTGCTATCTGGATTTGCTACTTGGATGAGTGACTATTTCACTAATCTGGTGACTCGAAGTTTTTCTCCCGTGGCTTCCGTTCAGCCACTGGGAGTTTCGCCGTATGTGGCGCCTGAGGAAGCCGAGAATTCCTTCGAAGAGTCTTCAGATCCATTTGCAGAAGCTGCCAAACTTGACAATGACATGGTGAACGCTGAAGCGGTAAGTCCGGAAAGAAAGCCTTCGCGCAGTAAACCGCCGCAGCTTGAAGCAACTATTGAGAAGACGCTAGTCAAAAGCGATCAATCACCGTCAGCAGCTCCAGTCGCTAACAGTCGCGATACGATCACTTCACTCAAACTTGAATCGCCGCCGGACCTCCCAGGCTCGCGTGGCCGGTACAATCCACCTCCCTCGGATGACTCCCAAGCCGAGATGGAAGACGCGCCGCTCAAGAGTGAAAGCCCAATCTCCCCCGTGAAGTTGACGTCATCTGAAAAGCCATCAGAACCGGCTGTGCTAATTCAAAAAGCGCTGAGCACAGTGGTTCCCGACCATCGACCTTCGCAAAAGCAAACATTGGAAGAAACCTCGTCCGATCCGGTTGAACCCACGTCTTCCGCTGAAGGCTTTCCTCAAGAAAAAACCATTCGGGCAAGACGAGTCGCCGGTAGTCCCGCAATTGTGGGGCACGTTACTCATCGCGAGCCGATCAATGCCGGCGTTTCAACCTCGCACCTGATGAAGAAATCAGGAAAAGCAAGTCCGCTCTCGCCACAAACATCGCCTGCGCATCCAACGCGACCAGTCTCTTCGGCCGAAAAGTTGCCACCCCCCGCTCTACTCGAGAGTGTCGCGCCGCCAACAACCGTGGCGCTCGAAAAAATTCAGGAAGTAAGACCCTCATTCACCGCACTAATTCCGAAAGTCAGCACGCAATCGCTGTTGCCGGTCAACATCAAGTCACGGCCAAACTTAGGCTCCACACACGCGCCGCGTGAAACCGTCGCTCAGGTTCTCCCGGGTGAAACCATTATCAATGTCGCAATTGGACGCATCGAGGTGCGCGCCTCACCGAGTGAGAGTTCTAAACGCGAACGTCAATTGAAGGGCCCCAGGGTAATGGACCTTGATGATTACGTGCGGCAACGAAGTCGAGGTAACCGGTGAGCAACCATCTGGCTATTGCTACTGTAACCGCTTCGCTGGCGCAGGTTCTTCAAGGCGTCGTGGAGAAAGACGTTGCCGGTTTGACGGTTACGACAACGCGACCGGATAGCGCCAACGCTGCCGCTGGCGGTACGCGAGTGAACATTTATTTGTATCAAGTTACGCCCAACGCTGCCTGGCGCAACTCCGATTTGCCGACACGTGCTGACGACGGCAGGTTCATGCAAAAGCCCCGAGTCGCGCTTGACCTGCATTACCTTCTGACTTTTTACGGAAACGAGGCTCAGCTCGAGCCGCAGCGAATGTTAGGCAGCACGGTGCGCGCGCTTCATTCTCGTCCAGTGCTGACGAGGGATCGGATTCGGAAGACCATCATCAGCCCCCAGTTCAGCTTTTTGGAGTTGTCGAACCTCGCGGACGACATCGAGCTTGTTAAGTTCACGCCCACTTCGCTTTCACTCGAAGAGCTTTCGAAACTTTGGGCCGTGTTCTTTCAAACCCAGTACACACTCTCCATCACCTATCAGGGTACCGTGGTGCTAATCGAAACCGAAGACATTCCCGGAACATCATTGCCGGTGCTCGACCGCAATATTTACACCGTGCCATTTCGCACGCCGGTTGTTCAGGAGATCAAACTTGACGCACCAGTTGCCGGGCCGATTACATCGTTGAGCAACATCGTCATCAATGGGCGGGCGCTGCGGGCTGATGCGACGCAGATCAATTTCGCAGGCAGCAAGTTACCGCCGCTGGTTCCTACGTCGATCGCGGACACTGAGCTGAAAGTAAAGTTGCCGGCAGATCTGCGCGCCGGCGTGCAGGGCCTGCAAGTTGAACAGCGATTCCTGATGGGCACTCCCGCAACGCTGCATCGCGGTTTCGAATCGAATGTCAGCCCGTTTGTGTTGGCGCCGACCATCACACAACCCAATGCACCCACTTTCGCTCAAACTTCGGTTGACTTAACCACAAATCTGATTACCGGCGATATAAGTGTCAACTTCGCACCAAAGATCGCGAAGTCGCAGCGCGTTCGAATACTCCTCAATGAATTTCAAGCGCCGACGAATCGCGCGCCCCTCGCCTATGTCTTTAATGCCCCTCAAGACAATGGCATTGGGCCTAACGATCAGGAAACAGCCAAAGTCATGTTCAAGGTCAAAGATGTTGCGGCTGCCGATTACCTGGTTCGCGTGCAAGTGGACGGCGCCGAAAGTTCGCTGGAACGAGACACAGTTAACGGCAGTCCAACTTTCAATGAGTTCATCGCTCCAAAGATAAAAATTGTATGAACCAGGAGAGTACATGGCAACAAGGCAATGCCTGCTATCTGGCGGCGGCGTTGAACTGGGTACGGCTGCGGTTGGAAAGACGGACTCAGGGTGAATCCGTTCAGCAATGGACGGTCGACGATCCTGCGCTTGCGGACGTGCAGTCCCTGCCTTCGCTGTTCTCGCGTTGGCTTGGTCATGGCGTGACCGCCAAGCCGGCGCAACCCAGCAGTCGACCGGTCCGCTTGTTGCCGGCGGCAACGATCGCCAGCAGCGACGAGCAAATTCTCCAGGCTGCCAGACTGATGGAAAACACTGCCATGATGGAACCACCTCCGGCGCTGCTGATCCTGGCAGAACGTTTTGGCTTGTCGCGCTTCGAACGCGATGTGCTGTTGCTCTGTGCGGCAATGGAACTCGACACCAGCATCACCTCGCTCTGTAGTCTCGCGCAGGGAAACAATCGTCCCTATCCTACTTTTGGCTTGGCCCTCGCGCTGTTTGAGGAACCGGTTTGGGAGGCTCTTTCGCCTGAGCGGCCCCTGCGACACTGGCGGCTGCTTGAAATAAACCAGCCGGGCGCGCAGCCGTTGACCACCAGCGCCCTGCGGGCCGATGAGCGGATCGTGAATTACCTGAAGGGCTTGAATTACGTCGACGATCGCTTGACGCCTTTTTTAGTACCGCTAAAGCCCCGGAATTATTCCAAGGCGCTGCCGGAGTCGCAGCAGAGCGCTGCGGCGACAATCATCCACAAACTCCAGTTTAGACATGAAACTCATCAGTTGCCTGTCATTCAATTGCCCGGAAGCGACTCGGCAAGCAAGCAATTGATTGCTTCTCAGGCGGTCAGCGCGCTGGGTTTGCACTTGTATCGTTTGCCGGCCGAATGGTTGCCGGCGAACGCTACGGATTTAGACACCCTGGCGCGTTTTATCAATCGCGAGAGCGCGCTGCTGCCGGTTGCTTTTTATGTTGACGCCGGTGACATCGACAAGCCTGCCGGCGAAACAGTCGAAAACAATCGCGCCTCAATCCTCAATCGCTTTCTGACTCGCATCGACTGCCTGGTTTTTTTGGACACGCGGGATGTGCGTACGTTTTCTTCGGCGCAAACGATCACGTTAGACGTAGGCAAACCAACGCGCGCTGAACAGCAGACAGCCTGGGGACAAGCGTTGGGTGAAACTGCCGGCGACAGTCCGGCCCAACTCGCCGGCCAATTCAATCTCGGACTCGGAGAAATCGATCGCATCGCGGAGATAGTCGCTGTCAGTAACGCCGACGCGCTGATGGGCGATGAACGCACATTGCACGAGCGACTCTGGGATGAATGTCTCGCCAGCACCCGCCCGCGCCTCGACGAATTAGCGCCCCGGATCAGCGCCAAAGCTACATGGTCTAACCTGGTATTGCCTGCACAAGAGATGAATCTGTTGCGTCAAATCTCCGCCCAGGTCAACCAACGCGCGAAGGTTTATGAGGAGTGGGGATTCAGTCAGAAGATGAACCGCGGCTTGGGCATCAGCGCTTTATTTGCCGGAGACAGTGGTACGGGCAAAACGATGGCCGCTGAGGTTATTGCCAACGAGTTGCGCTTGAACCTTTATCGCATCGACCTTTCGGCAGTCGTCAGCAAATACATCGGCGAAACGGAAAAGAATTTACGCCGGCTGTTCGATGCGGCTGAAGACGGCGGAGCGATTCTATTCTTCGACGAGGCAGATGCGCTTTTTGGCAAACGAAGCGAAGTCAAAGACAGTCACGATCGCTATGCCAACATCGAGATCAATTACCTGCTGCAGCGTCTCGAGGCTTATCGAGGCTTAGCGATTCTCGCGACGAACATGAAAAGCGCACTCGATACAGCCTTCACGCGCCGCTTGCGTTTTATTGTCAACTTCCCATTTCCGGGTCTCGCGGAGCGCCGCGCCATCTGGCTCGACGTGTTCCCGGCGCAAACATTAAGCAAGGGATTGGATTTCGATCGGGTGGCACAACTCAACCTGACCGGCGGCAACATTCATAACGTGGCACTTAATGCTGCCTTCCTGGCTGCCAAAGCGAACAAGCCGGTGACGATGCCACTGATCTTCAAAGCGGCGCGCGCCGAGTTTGGCAAACTCGAACGCCTGGTGAGTGAGTCCGATCTTTATTGGCCCGAATCTATAGATGACGAACCGGAAGAAACGGAACTTGTCGAGAGCAAGGAAGTGGCTGCGTGAGGATCAATATTGAAATTGAGCGCCTGGTGCTTGATCGGCTACCCGTGGAGCATCGGCAAGGTCCTTTGTTGAAGGCTGCCGTGGAGGCGGAGCTGAGTCGTCTCTTAGTCGCCAATGGATTAGCAAACAACCTGATGTCCGGCGGCGCGGTGGATTCGTTGTCTGCTCCAACCATTCAACTCGGAAAAGACAATAACCCGATCAAACTCGGTCAGCAGATCGGGCGCGCGATTAACGGAGGCCTCGGTAAATGAACCGCCTAACTTCATCGCAGACGCATCAGGAAACTGCCGGAGCGCGGCTTCATGCCGGCGGCATTCTTCAGCGCAAGTGTGATTGCGGACAGCACACTGTTGCGGGTGGGAAGTGTGACGAATGCGGCAAGAAAAAAATGTCACTGCAACGCGCGGCGCAAAAGTCGGAACCTGAAACTCGAAACTCGGACGTGCCGCCGATTGTTCACGATGTATTGCGTTCATCAGGACAGCCTTTGGATGCACGGGCACGAGCTTTCTTTGAGCCTAGATTCGCACACGATTTCAGCCGTGTGCGAGTACATGCGGATGCGAAAGCGGCAGAGTCCGCCCGGGCAGTAAATGCACGAGCATACACTGTCGGTGAAAATGTGGTATTCGGAGCCGGGCAGTTCATGCCGACGGCTCACATCGGACAGCGATTGCTTGCGCACGAGCTCGCGCACGTGATGCAGCAGAGTAATAACCAGCCTGCCGTCCAGCACTCTTCGTTGGCTATCAGTAAACCGGATGATGCAGGCGAGCGCGAAGCGGATCAAATGGCAGATGCAGTGATGGGCAGTAGTGCGACCTCAAGTCTACAGACTGATAGGGGAAGATCTGGTCACTCGGTAATGCTCCAACGCACAATTGGTGACGGTCACGACCTTCAAGCAGCGCGCTTCGCCGGTGATGAAGTGCTGGAGGCTTGCTTCGATAACGAGCGTACGCTGCGCATTGGAAGTCGCGGACAGGCAGTAGTAACAATCCAACAGGCTCTCGTTGATGCGGGCTTTCCACTGCCAAGGTTCGGAGCGGATGGCGATTTTGGCGCCGAGACCCAGGCGGCCGTGCAAAACTTCCAACGGCAAAATGGACTGGTGGCTGATGGCGCTGTCGGACCAAACACCATGGCGAGTCTGGACGCATTCTTTGCGTCCGGGTCGCCGCCGCCTGGGCCTCAAAACCGAGAACTGACAGCGGCAGAGTTAGCGGCCATAGTGCCAGTCGCCCAAACGCCCGACGGGAATGCTTTAGGGCCAACTGATCCGACCCATCGAGGATGTCTGGGAAATCGGTTTTTCTTTAGGCGGGCAGGTACTGTGAATACGACCACCGCAGCTCAAGGCATATCAGCCGTGACGGCCACATTGGGACAACCTCCCGCTGACGCCGCCGACTGTAGCTGCGGTTGTGGGCTATTCCGGCAGTTTATCCGTGGCTTCTGGCGGGCAGGTACACCCACGTCGGCGAAGCAGTTCAATATTGGGTCTTGTGGTAATACGCTCACAATGAACGAGACGACCTTTACGGAAGAGTTCGTCAATTGCATCACTGGAAACGCCCCGATTAGCGCTGGCTGCAGCCGAGTCCAGGGCGATGCGCCAGGGTTCGCCGCTGGGCTAATTGAAGGAACATTTGTCCAAATGCATTTAGTCCTGCGACATCAGATGTGGGATCAATGCCGCGGGCGCTCACTCGGCATGGCCGACCATGTCCTGGATATCTCAGGTAGTAACAGTCCCAGGGCAATCACGTTTACTTAAGCTGCAGAAAAACATGTCCGACTTATTTGACATTCCTTTGTCGAAGGCTGAGTTGGAACGGCGAATAAACCTGGTTGCGACAAGTGATTCCGAGGATGAGGTCTCGGATTTACTTGGTGGTTCTCCCTTCAAAAGGAAGTTGGAGGGCGAAAAACTGAGTGCTTTCTGGCGATTTCGGATCTTGGAACGCGAAGGAGGTGACCCTTATGAAATTTATCTCGGGGAGTTCGTGAACGACCAATTAGTGTTCGGATTCGTCCTTCCTCACGGTTAGCTCAAATGCTAAGTGAGGGCACGGCACAAACAAACATTGTTTCAAGCGCGACGAAAAAGAAAGGCTCGTCGTCTTTTTAAACTTTAGAAGATGGACGAAAGACTAGGCACTCAACGAGCCACACAAACTCCGCCGTTCATCCGGGCGGGCGTCGGCGTGCTGCAGCGCAAGTGCGCCTGTGGTAATCACACTATTGCCGGCGGCGAGTGTGGGCATTGCAGCAAGAAAAACTCCTTAGGTCTGCAAACGAAACTGACGGTTGGCCAGGCCGGCGACCTTTATGAACAGGAGGCGGACCGCATCGCTGGTCAAGTGATGTCGGCGCCGGTGAATGCCGATCTTAAACCCACACCTGAGAGTATCCAGCGATTAGCAAACCAAGCAACCGGCAACTTTTCGGCGCCTGCCAGTGTTGATAGAGCGCTAAGCAGCGCAGGCAGTCCTTTGGATTCTGCGCTGCGCCAGGACATGGAGCAGCGCTTCGGACACGAGTTTTCGCGCGTGCGGGTGCACACCAGCACGGTCGCCGAGCAGTCAGCACAAGAAATAAACGCCAACGCCTACACAGTGGGCCAGAACATAGTATTCGGTGCGAATCGTTTCAGTCCGGCGACGCGCGAGGGGCGGCGTTTGATTGCACATGAGCTGACACATGTGGTGCAACAATCAGGTGCTGACGCCACTGCTAATCGTCAGAGCCCGTCATACACTTCTTTTGATCGGCATGAACTTCACTCCAGTAGCAATACCGTGCTTCAGCGCGACTTGGCCTTGCCAACGATTAATCCCAATCCGCAAGCGGTAAACCTAACGGCTGCGCAAATTCGCGATGCGATCAGATTCAACAGCGGTCGTTACGATGCAGCAAACACTAGCGAAATTCAGGACATCGTAGGCGCGCCCCAGACTGGTGTCTTCGACGAACTGACAATTCAGCTCATCGCCCAATACCAGGAAGACTTTGGCCTCCTTCCCGCCGACGGCAAGGTGGGGCCGAATACCTTTGATCAATTGACGGCAGAATTGCAGGCGGAGAACGTCGGTGATCAAACGTGTCTGACGATGTTCGACGTGAGCGATCCCATGATTCCGCTGAACATTCAAGTGGCTGGCCTGAACCAAGCGGACATTTTCTCGCGATTCAATGTAACCGCGCGATTCTCGCCACACTGCAATTGCAGTGAATTCGATTACCGCCAATTCATCTGCGGCAATGTGACCAGGACCCAGGGCGGCATTGCAGCAAACATAAATAATCTTTTTGCTGTTCCGGGCGGAGGCTTACCGCAGTGTCCTGGCTGGGTGGAGGATGGGAACACCGCTCAGCCTCAAAATGGCCGGTACGGGCATCGCAACGCTGGCGCTGCCAGAGTCAACAATCGTTACCTCGACAATGCGGGCACTGTGGACATGGTAAATGGGTGTCGCTTCGAAGCTTTCGATGCGCCTGGAATGTGGGGCGTGCCCGCCAACCATGGCGACCAATACGCTTTTGACATTCGTTTCTTCGGCGACATACGTCGCAACGGTACGAGGATGCAACGCAAATTCTGGGCAGTAAGAGACACCATGACGATTCCATGAGAGCGGGCCAGGGAGTTAGAACGTGAGTATTCGACAAACAACCGTGACAGCTTCGCCGGTACCGGCGATTGCGCAGACCGCCGGTCTGATATTGCAGCGAAAGTGTGACTGCGGACAACACACAATCGGCGGCGGAGGGTGCTCAGAGTGTGAAAAGAAAAACGGGATGTTGCAGCGAAGGGCGTCGGGCCCTGAGGCGACAAGGGAAGTGCCACCGATTGTTCATGACGTGCTGAGCTCACCGGGCCAACCTCTTGACGCTTCGACGCGCGCATTCATGGAGCCGCGCTTCGGACATGATTTTTCGCGCGTGCGTGTTCATTTAGGCGGGTGCGCCCCGCAATCCGCGCGAGACCTAAACGCCGATGCTTACACGGTGGGTCAGCATATCGTTTTCGGTGCAGGCCGATTCGCTCCCGAAACCCACGTGGGACGGCGCTTGCTTGCGCATGAATTGACGCATGTGGTTCAGCAGCCTAATGGAGACTCGCGGGTTATACAGAGAAGTTGCAGTGACCCGAACTTCTGTAAGCCTTACGCCACTCAAGCGGAAGCAGATTCTGCTGAATGGTGGATAAGAAATACTTATTTGCGGGCCGAGGGGATAGAAACTTTTGGAACAGAAGTGAAGGGCTTATATGAGAGTTATCTGAGCAGAAGCCCTGGCGATAGTCTGGCACCGGTAGTTTTTGATTCTGACTCAAGTTATCTCGTTTCGTCTTTTAGAAACTCAGGTGATACCACCGACGACATGGACGACGTCATTGACCTGGTGGGCAACAGGTTAGACCGAGCACCAGGTGGTCCTTTGAGTGAGGGCGTGCCAACTATGATGTCACTGGCCAATTTTTTGTCTGCTTCCGAAATGGATAACAGACCTATCAATTACAGCAACCCTTTTTCCGTAGCTGGCCATATTGCCGGAGGAATCGGAAGCAGCGATGCGGGTGATGACTATCGAAAAATAACTTATGCCAATGTAACGCTGGAAAAAACCACGTTAGTAGGCTCAACCGGTTATGTTTCGGTTGAACTCACTCCGCAGTATGAAGTGTTTGACGCAATAGATTTTTGTCCAGGTGACTGCGGATCACCCGCAGAGCAATTGATAACCGTGCCAATGAGCCGACTGGAGAAAAGTGGGAATGCCTATGACGTTCCTTTCAAAGTAATTTTTAGCCCCGAGTCAAGATCAAAGAGGTTCTGGTTCTGATAGAGGCAACAGATAAATCGATTGAAGACAAATGACCATCCACATTTTTCCAACAGTGCGAAAGCCGGAATAGAAAGACGAAGCTGCTGCTGGTCGGGATTAGGTGATGAAGCATCAACGAATAATTGCTGAAACGACGTTGGTACCTGCGGTTCCCCAGTCATCAGGTTACGTGTTGCAGCGGAAGTGCGCGTGCGGGCAGCACACGGTTGCCGGTGGCGGCTGCGCGGAGTGCTCTAGGAAAGGCTTGCTGCAACGCAACGCTGCGAGCGGACAAGGTATGAATGAAGTCCCGCCAATTGTGCATGACGTGTTGCGCTCACCAGGCCAGCCGCTAAACGCGCACACGCGGGCGATCATGGAACCACGCTTCGGCCAGGACTTCAGCCGTGTGCGCGTGCACAGTGATGCGCGCGCAGGCGAATCGGCGCGAGCAGTTAACGCGCTCGCATACACAGTCGGAACTGATGTTGTGTTTCGGGCAGGACATTATGCTCCAGCTACCTTGAGAGGAAACCAGCTGTTGGCCCACGAATTGACGCATGTCGTGCAGCAATCGCGTAGCACCCCGGTAGCGCAGACCGCGCTCGCAGTAGGTGCACGTAATGATGGCTTTGAACGCGAAGCAGATGCGTTTGCTCACAGTGTCTTATTTGGTCCGGCGCCTGCTGTCGCTCCTACAACTCGCATCCAGCAAGCCCTTCAGAAAAATGATGGTGAGGGGATCGACTTGGTGATCTACAAGGAGAGCCCCGTCGAACAGAGGCGGCTCAAAAGAGAGCGGGGCATCGAGTTACCCCCCGGTTTGCCAGAGACGAACCCGGCCGACAAATGCCCGGCGGGCTATCGCCTCATAAAGGGAAGCACCTGGTTTAAATGCGACGAGAGTCTCGGAACGAAAAACCTGGGCTGCGCCTTCTGCACGGCACAGGGCCAGCAGTGCAAATGTACTGAAATATTGAAGTCGCTGGGGCACCATCGAATCATCGCGCCCAAGAGCGGGAAGTGCGGTGATGATTTTCGGATTACGCTGCCAAAGAAGGGGGCGCCGGTCCTTGATGTAGTGAAAGCAGAAATTCCGGGCGGAGACACTCCGTTGGATATTCACATCGACGTGATTCCCGAACTTGGCGCGGATGTGGCCACTGGCCGCTATGACGTCTGTCTCAAGGGTCCTGAGGGGAATGACGACAAACTTGTCACCTGTGGCGGTTCAAAGTGTCCGAAACCAAAGAGTACTCCGGCGAAGAACGATTAAGCGGGATACAGGCAGTGAATTATGAATAAGGAATAGCTTGTGAGCGATCGAGAAACAACGCGAGCAACCGCAACCAAACCGACTTTGATGCTAGACGGCGTCTTGCAGCGCAAGTGTGACTGCGGACAGCACACCGTCGCCGGCGGCGCGTGTTCAGACTGCGAGAAGAAAAAGGGGATGTTGCAGCGAAGGGCATCGAGTCTTGAGGCAACAAGCGAAGTGCCGCCGATTGTTCATGACGTGCTGAGGTCACCGGGCCAGCCCCTTGACGTCTCGACGCGTGCATTCATGGAGCCACGTCTCGGTCACGACTTCAGCCAGGTGCGCGTTCACGCGGACACGCGAGCAGCAGAATCCGCAGGAGCAGTGAACGCGCTGGCATATACCGTCGGGCGCGACGTGGTCTTTGGCGTGGGCCAGTACGCGCCGTCGACGATAGACGGACAACGCACTTTGGCCCACGAGCTGACGCATGTCGCGCAACAACGCGGAGCGTCATCCGGAATGCAGGGAAATCTAAGGGTAGGAGCGGCGAACGACCACGCCGAGCAAGATGCGCGCCGGGCTGAGCAGATCGTGTCCGCACAGCCATGGCGGCCCGCTTCTAGCGTTGCCTGGAGTCAGGCACTGCAGAATGTTTCCCCGGGTGGGCCGACTATGAGCGGTGTGCTGCGACGTCGCGTAAACCCAAACTTCGTTAGTTGTAATCCACCGACCCCGGCGATCGCCGCCGTGACTGGGCCAGACCCGGTGGCCGTAATTACGGCAGCAAACACTCGCGCGATCGAGATGTTGGACAGTGTGATTGACGAACTCCAGGGCACGCGCAACAGGATTGTCGCAGGTGCGGAGGCTTCGTTCCCGACCATCTCTGACGGGTTAGCGGCCCAACTCGCAAGCCGGTTCCATCTGGACGCGGGCAATCGGTCTATCTGGACGGGGCGCGGCGAAGGCACCATTGACGTGCTGATACGACGGTTACGCGGCGCTCGGCAGATTCTGAATGACGGTGCAATGCGCTACGAATGCCTCGGGGGCGCAAACGTAAACTTCATTTTTGGTGGCGTACAGTGTGTTGGACCGGGTTGCGGCGCCCAGACGCGCGCAGTTTCGTGCGCCGGAGCTTCTCGGTTAGTCGTGTGCGCGCCGTTTTGGGGCGATCCACCTGACGATCAGGCTGCCACGCTGATGCACGAGTGTTTCCACATCTATTTTGGGTTCATCCATGACACGGGAAATCTGGCGAATGCCCACTGTTACGAACAATTGGTATTGGACTTTAACGGCGTTCCGGTAAATCCACTTTTTGCAGGCGCGTGTCCCTAAACTGCCGATATGATGATTTGACGGTAAGGATGTTGATAAGGACTAGGAATCCCAATGAGCACATTTCCAGGTTCACCACGCCTCCTGAAAGGCGCAATCATCGGGCTGGATCCCGGTAAGCCACTCGCGAGTGTGGTGGTGTTTCAGTACAACCCCGACACGCTGACGCGACGCATCGATGCGCGCTCTAGCGGTGGCGGGGACAATACCGATCGGTCGGAAGCGTTTCGCCTGACCGGGCCGCCGAAGGAGTCGATCACGCTTAGCGTCGAAATTGACGCCACCGATCAACTCGAGCAGGCGAACCCGCTGGCGGTGCTGTCGGGGATTCACCCGACGCTGGCAGCGCTGGAGATGTTGCTCTATCCGACCAGCGCGCTCACGATCGCGAATACCGCACTGGCGCTGGCCGGCAATCTCGAAATCATCCCACCCGAAGCACCGCTCACACTTTTCTTCTGGGGGCCGGCGCGAGTACTTCCGGTGCGCATCACCAGTCTGAGCATTACCGAAGAAGCTTTCGACACCCTGCTGAATCCAATTCGCGCCAAGGTGGATCTTTCGCTGCAAGTGCTCAGCTACTTCGATCTGAAAGTTACGAACCCGGGTTATCAACTTTTCCTGGCGCACCACATTGCGAAAGAGGTGCTGGCCATTACCAATGTCGCCAACAGCGTGCAGAACTTGAGCGCCTCAATGAAGTTGTTTTAGTCGCAAGCCAATTTGGATGAGGTGAAATGATGTTTCCGCGAACCAGCCGCTACTACAACATTGAGATCGTGAAACTTGTGACTCCCGATCAGCGGGAAATTGTCTATCTGCGTCGGCGTTTTCTGCCGAATTCTTCGAACGCCGCGATCATCGCCGAGCACAGTGTCGAAGAAGGTGATCGACTCGACAACGTTACTGCCAGGTATCTCGGCGACCCGGAACAATTCTGGCAGGTCTGCGACGTCAACGATGCCATGCGGCCAGAAGAGTTGACTGAAGAAATTGGACGACGAATGAGAATTGCAATGCCCACTGGAGGCCAGTGACGTGCCTGATCTTGGCGTGAGACTACAACTATTGATCGGCGCTAACGTGCCGCGGCCCGCCCCATTCGAGGTAATGGAGTCGTTTGTGGCTCTGGAAGTGCGCAACAACGACCGCGAGCGCGATGTGTTCGATATGGAACTCAGTCTGGGTAAAGACTCGCTGATTGATTATGGTTTGCTCTTAAACGGTTATTTCGATCCGCCCAATCGCATTGTCATCGCGGTATTGATAGGTGTCTTGCCTGAAGTGTTGATTGATGGAGTCATAACCACCCACCAGGTAATTCCCAGCAACAAACCCGGTGCCTCGACGCTCAGAATCACCGGCGAAGACATCAGCCTGCGCCTCGACCTTGATGCTGCTAGTGAGACACACGCCAACCAGCCGGATTCAATCATCGTTGGCAAGATACTGGCGAAGTACGCCAGGTACGGCATCGCGCCGAACGTTACGCCGACGACCGATGTGCCTATCGAGATAGATCGCGTGCCTTCACAGCAGGAAACTGATCTGGCTTACATCAGGCGACTGGCCGAACGCAATGGATTTGTTTTTTACATCGAGCCGCTGCCGCTGCCAGGTACTTCTCAAGCTTACTGGGGCCTCGACAACCGGGTGGGAACGCCGCAACCGGCATTGTCGATGAACCTGGGACCGCAGACGAATCTGGATCAGCCGATCAATTTTAGTTTCAACGCTCTTGGCCCACTGGCGCCGAAGGTCACGATTCTCGATCCGATCACCAAGACTCCGATAACGATTCCGGCGCCGAGTGGGTTGCGTCCGCCGCTGGCAATGCGGCCGACAAGTGCCTTGCGGACCACCATTGAACGCGACAGCGCCAATCTCAGTCCCAGCCAGGGCATCTTGCGCGCGGTGTCGTCAAGCACTGACTCGTCAGACGCGATAACGGCAAGCGGCGAGATTGATGCGGTGCGTTACGGACAGGTGCTCCGCTCGAGACGGCTGGTCGGGGTACGCGGAGTCGGCTTCAGTTACAACGGCAATTATTACGTCAAGCAGGTAACGCATCGCATCCGCCGGGGCGAATACAAGCAAAGTTTGCCGCTGACCCGCGAAGGCCATGGCGCGCTGACGCCCGCGGTCGTGCCGCAGGTCAGTTGAAAGAAGTGAACAGATCATGAGTGGACCGCCATTCCTCGGAAAGTTTCGGGCTACGGTTAGCGATAATCGCGATCCGTTGATGAAGGGACGTGTGCGCGTGAAGGCGCCGGACGTTTATGGTGACAACGAGAGCGGCTGGGCCCTGCCGGCGCTGCCTTACACCGGGAAAAGTGTCGGTCTGTTCCTTATTCCCCCAACCAATGCTTCAGTTTGGGTCGAATTCGAGCACGGCGACCCCGATTATCCAATCTGGGCGGGTGGTTTCTGGGCAGACGGTGAAGTGCCGGCCTCGCCTGGAGTTGCTGAGATGAAAGTTCTTAAGACCGACACGGCGACCATCACCCTCAACGATACTCCCGGAGCCGGCGGAATAACCATCGAGACCCAGACCGGGATGAAGATCAAAATCGACACTACGGGGATCGAGATTACCAACGGCATGGGTGCTGCGGTGAAACTCAGCGGCCCACAGGTTTCGATCAACAGCGGTGCTTTGGAGGTGACCTGATGCCAGGCTTTCTTTTGCATTTAGGCGCGACCGTGTTGTGCTCGCATCCGCCGGGTCAGGCGACGCCGGTGGTCACTAATCCGCGCGTCAAAGTCGGTGGACAACCGATCGTAACGCAAACGAGCCAATACGTGATCGCTGGTTGCGCATTAACGGGCACACCCAATCCGCCCTGCGCTACGGCCCAGTGGACCACCGCCGCGACGCGCGTGAAGGCCGGTGGGGTTCCGGTGTTGCTGCAGGACAGCCAATCCACCTGTGTGCCCACGGGAACTCCACTGAACATTGTTGTCACCCAGGTGAGAGTAAAGGGGACGTAATGAATATCGACTTCCCATTTAATATCGACGGCAGCGGTCGCACCGCCAGTACGGACGACGACAATCACATCCGCGACCTTATCGAACAACTGCTGTTTACCAGCCCGGGTGAACGGGTCAATCGCCCCGACTTTGGCTCCGGACTACTGAAGATGGTTTTTGCCCCAAACAGCGCAGAACTGGCGTCAACGCTGCAAGGGGCGGTTCAGGCAGCAATTCAGCGCTGGCTGGGTGACTTGATCGAATTGAAGTCGCTGGAGGTCACGGCAAAAAACTCGACGCTCAGTCTTACGCTGAGCTACATGGTGCGGGGCACTAACGATATCAAGACAGCCGAAATCTCACGCGCGGTCTAGCGTGGGAAGGGAACCGGTTATGAAGACTCCAGAAGTTTGTGAAGTAGATTTACGACGAAAGCTGATTCGCGAGCAGAGAGATTTTTACGGTCGGCCGAATCTCAACGGTATCGACTACATCGAGGTGAGCGAGGATCAGCTCTCGTTGCGTGTCTACTTCCTGGGCAAGGCTCCGAAGCCGATCAGCGAAAAGAACATCGTCATAAGCGGGGGCCGGCGCATTACTGGAATCCAAGTTGTCGATATTGACGTGTGCCGAATGTCGGGGAAAGACCTGGATGACTGTTTGACGGTCAAAGTGGATAAAAGGGGAGACTTCTCCGACTACACACTGCGTCTCGTTGACTTGGATAAGCGAGGGTATCCGACGAATCGTCCGTTGCACGGATTCGACCGCCGCTTCGCTCAAATCGTCTTTTCGTTCAAGGTGGGTTGCCCGAGCGATCTCGACTGTCTCGCTGACAGCGCTTGTTTACCGGCGCCGTTGCCGCAACCCGACATCAATTATCTGGCGAAAGATTATGGCAGCTTCCGGCAAATAATTCTCGATCGCCTTTCCCTTATTATGCCGGACTGGCGCGAGCGCCACGTGCCGGATATTGGAATCGCGCTGGTAGAGGTGCTGGCTTATTCGGCCGACTATCTCAGCTACTACCAGGACGCCGTGGCGACCGAAGCCTATCTCGATACCGCTCGCCAAAGAATTTCAATCCGCCGTCACGCCCGTCTTGTCGATTATCGAATGCACGAAGGCTGCAACGCTCGAACGTGGGTGTTCGTGGAAACGCGCGGGGGCCACGTCACGCTAAAGATGAACGAGGTAGCTTTCATCGCTGGACTCAAGAATGCCGCAACCGAGAGCGCCGGAATTCTGATGCGTGAAGGGCTGCGCCTGCTCAATCCGGACCCTCAGAAATACCAGATCTTCGAAGCGATGGGATGCGAAGACCTGACGCTGACTGAGGCCCATAACAGCATTCCCTTTTATACCTGGGGCGACTTTGATTGTTGTCTGCCGCGAGGGGCTACCAGCGCAACGCTGGTTGATGAATATCTCCCGGATCCTGAAAAGCCCCCTGAGAATGACGACGACTACAAGTACAAAAAGAACCAGTCAGGACAAAAACAGAAGCAAGCCGCCAAGCCGCCGGGCAAGCAACATCCGGAACCGAAACGCAAATTGGACCTGCGCCCCGGCGATGTGCTGATCTTTGAGGAGGTCATTAGCCCGCGGACCGGAGAAGCTGCGGACGTTGACTTAACTCACCGGCATCCTGTCTTGCTGACGAAAGTCACGCCGGACAAGGACCATCTCACCGATCAGCCTGTTGTTGAAATCGAATGGTCCACGGAAGACGCGCTTCCATTTCCACTGTGCATTTCAACCACCGGCAGCGCGCCCGATTGCGAAAAACTCGAAAACGTTTCCATTGCCAGGGGCAACATTGTGCTGGTGGATCATGGCCGCACGATTGGCGACAAGGTGGTCGATGATCAGGACGACGAAGACCTCGGGACTGTGCCGCTCGAGGAGTCGCTGGCCGAATGCGGCAACGTTTCATGCACTCCAGAAGTCACAATCGTGCCGGGCCGTTTCCGGCCTCGCTTGAAACAGGATCCGTTAACTTTCAGCGAACAGACGCCGTGTTGGAGAGATTCTGTCGTTAACACTTCAGAGGAAGAAGATGAATCTCCCTGCCCCAAGCCCGAGATCTCTGCCGCCGGCCTGCTGCGCCAGAATCCACGCCAGGCCTTGCCGCAAATCACACTGACCAGTCAGGTGCCGGCCGACGCTACCAAGCTCCAGTGGCAATCTCGTTACGACTTGTTTGGCAGCTTGGCTGATGACCTTCATTACGTTGTTGAGATCGACAATCGTGGGCGAGCTCGCCTGCGGTTCGGTGATGGTGAAATGGGACGCGCTCCCATCGCCGGCGAATTCTTCAGCGCCAAATATCGAGTGGGCAACGGTCTCGCGGGCAACGTTGGCGCCGAGGCCATCTCACACATTGTGTTGAAGAACAAACTTAGCGGGATCGAATTGTTGCCTCGCAATCCAATATCAGCAACGGGCGGCACGGAACCCGAGACTATGGACCAGGTCCGTCTCTTTGCGCCTTATGCTTTTCGTTACAGCATTCAACGCGCGATCACGGCCGAAGATTATGCAGCCCTGGCTAAACGCCATCCGCGCGTGCAGCAAGCAACGGCTGTGCTTCGCTGGACCGGCGCCTGGTATGAAGTTGACGTAGCGATCGATCCGAAAGCTCAGGCTGAGGCGCCCGAAAAACTACTGGCAGAAATCGAATGCCTGCTCCGGCCGTTTCGCCGGATTGGTCACGACGTAAGAGTGAGAGCAGCCACCTATGTGCCGATCGACTTAGAACTGGCAGTCTGCGTCAAACCTGATTATCTAACCGGGCATGTCAAGGCTGAGTTGATCGATCTCTTCAGCACGCGGACGTTGCCCGACGGTCGCCTCGGCTTTTTCCATCCAGACAACCTGACTTTCGGCTTCGGAATAATGGTCAGCAAGTTGGTTGCGCTCGCGCAATCAGTGACCGGGGTTGAAAACGTGATCGTGACCAGATTGCGGCGCTACCGCGAGGCGGCGGGCAGGGAACTTGCCGACGGAATCTTGCGGCTTGGTCCACTGGAAATCGGGCGGTTGGACAACGATCGAAACTCCCCTGAAAACGGCACACTCGCTTTTCAGATGAAGGGGGGACGATGAACCTCATGAAAAAATCGAACCAAAATCCTGCGACCTGCAGCTGCTGTGAGGGCGTTGACGTTCTCACACCGATCCCCGTCTTTAATCGTCCGGGGCTTGATGCGATTGCATACCGGACCGGAACGCACGGCAGTTTTCTGGAAACCATGAAGGCGCGTCTTTCAAGCAGCGCCTTTCCGAGGCTCGCCGCATTAACCACACGCGAAAGTCGCGACGCTTCCATCGCCTTGCTTGATGCCTGGGCCACTGCCGCTGACATACTGACTTTCTACCAGGAACGGATCGCAAATGAAGGTTACCTCGGCACTGCGATCGAGCGGCGTTCGATTCTCGAGTTGGCGCGTCTGGTTGGTTATCGTCTGCGCCCCGGTTTGTCAGCGAGTGTTTATTTGGCCTACACGCTCGAGCCTACCCAGGACACCACCGTTATTGAAATCGGTAACAAGGCTCAAAGTATTCCCGGGCCAAATGAAAAGCCCCAGGTCTTTGAAACGGCAGAAAAACTGATCGCCTACTCCGGCTTAAACCTGATGAAGCCGCGAGTGACTCAGCCGCAACTTTTCTCCCCGAATCAGCTTGAAGTAATGACGCTTGTAGTTAAAGGAGCCTCGGTCAATCTGCGAATTAATGACGGGGTGCTATTGCAGTTCACCACGCTGAATCCGATCCAGGTACAAACAGATCCGATCCAGGTACAAACAGCTTTTTATCGTGTCAGGGACGTCACGTTAGTACCAGATTTGGATCGCACCATTGTCAAACTGAACATCCAGGGATTCCCTCCAATATTCACGGGCACCGCGGTCAACCTTTCCGCTGAGACTTTTAACGCAGTAAAGAATTTGGAGAAGTATCTGGACGGCGCAGCCTTCGGTTTGTCACCTACGTCAAAGATTGTTGAGAAAGTCAGTAGTCGCTTAAAGACAATTATAGACATTGCCAAAGGGACAGGAAATGACACGGTCAAGCTGACGGCAATCAACACGGAAGTGAAAACGCTGTTCCCGTATTTGACGAGCCAGTATGCTTTCGCGTTTGGTCACGGCTGGGACAACATCGCGTCCTGGCTTGCCGAAATCATCACCGACCTCGGCCCGGTAAAGAAGTCGCTGGCGATTTCCTTCAACTCACCTGAACCGACTTCCGTCATTGTTACTACGCAGCCTCCGCCTGTTCCTCCAGGGCTGCCTTCCTTCGCCGAATTGTTCAAGCCCTTCAAACTGCCGCAATCGCTTCAACCGGCTGGCGAAGCGCGACTGAGCCGGCCCATCGCCGAAATCTATGGACCTCGCTCGGAATTTGTCGCTCAGATGTACGCCGTTATCCAGCCGCAAGCCGCGCCTTTTGTCGGGGCGGTTTTGTCTAACGCGAGCCAGATTGAGACACCCACACCCTCGAAAAAAGCCGCAGGCGTGATCGAATTGACGAAAAGCGAGGCGCTGCGATTAAGAACATTTCTGGCTGGTCACAACCTGCCTCTAATCGTCCAGAACACGAGCACCGGAGGGCCGGCCACCGTTATACCTGTGTCACCGCCTACCCTTGCCACATACCTTAGCGCTCTTACAGCCGCAAGCTTTACGTCGACGGCGGGAAGCGACTTGAGCTTTATTGCGTTGGACGCCGAGTACCCTCAGATCAAAGTTGGCAGCCAGGTCGCGATAGAGCATCCCATCCTCAACGCACAAGGAGAGCAGACAGGTAGAACAACAACTGTTCACACTGTCAACGGAGCAACTGCCGCCCAACTCACGTTTTCAAACGTTCCGTTCACCAGCACCGTGCTGACCCTGGCTCCACCCTGGTTGCCTGCGGCCGAGACCAACGTGTCACAAAGCAATGCCGTGGTGCGCAACACCACTGTTTATGCGCAGAGCGAAGAACTGACCCTGGTTGAAACTGAGATCACAGCTGATCTG
>WNFJ01700699.1_pt4 | contig 25560 bp, 23 predicted proteins | sample 5400461 | NCBI WGS metagenome assembly WNFJ01 (sample SAMN13153349, study PRJNA577476) | soil metagenome | isolation source: 115 cm saprolite on Douglas fir-dominated hillslope | place: USA:California | collected 2013-09-17
CGAAGCCCTGCTCCAGCCACCGGTAGGCGGCCAGGTAGTGGTGGCTGGGCGGCAGGTCCGGGTCGTGGTAGATGGCGACGGGGTTCTCGCCGAACCCGCGCGGCGGCTGCACCAGCAGTACGACATTGCCGGCCGTCAGCGCGGCGAGCACGATCTCGCCGTCCGGGTCGCGCGAGCGGTCCACGTACAGATCGCCCGGCGGCGGCCCCCACGCCTCCTGCATGGACTGGCGCAGCGCCCGCGGCAGGGCGGCAAACCACTCGCGGTAGCGCGCGGAGGGGATGCGCACGACCGCGTCGGACAGCTGCTGGCTGGTCAGCCAGTCGGGGTCCTGCCCTCCCGCGGCGATGATCGCGTGGATCAGCGCGTCGCCGTCGGGCGGCTCAACGCCCGGCAGACAGGCGTCGCCGGTGAGCGGGCCGATGTCGTAGCCAGCCTCGCGCAGGGCGCGCAGCAGTGCGACAGCGCTGGCCGGGGTGTCCAGGCCGACCGCGTTGCCGATCCTGGCGTGCCTGGTCGGGTAGGACGACAGCACGATCGCGACCCGCCGCTGCGGCGGTGGCAGGCGGCGGAGCCGGGCGAGCGCCAGTGCCTGGCCGGCTACCCGCGCAGCGCGCTCGGGGTCGGCCACGTAACGGGACAGCCCGTCGGCGCCGGTTTCCTTGAAGGAGAACGGAACGCTGATCAGCCGGCCGTCGAACTCGGGGATGGCCACCTGGGTGGCGGCATCCAGCGGGCTGATCCCGGAGGCAGCTTCGGCCCACTGCGCGCGTGGGGTGGTCAGGCACAGCGCCTGCAGCACCGGCACATCCAGCGCGGCGATCGCGCCCGCGTCCCAGGCTTCCTCGTCACCGCCGGCCTGGGCCAGGGCCGCGGCGCTGCCGCCGGCCGCGAGCACGGTGACGATCAGCACGTCGGCGGTAGCCAGTGTCTCCAGCAGACCAGGGTCGGCCGACCGGAGGCTGGCGCACCACACAGGCAGCGGCCTGCCGCCCGCGTCCTCGACCGCCTCGGCCAGGGTGTCCACGAACTCGGTGTTCCCGGCTAGCTCGTGCGCCCGGTAGTAGACGATCCCGACGATCGGCACGGCACCGGCTTCTGCCTGCTGACGGCGGGTGTCGCAGGGCGAGCGGATGCCCCAGGGCGGGGCTGGCTGCGGCGGCGCGAAGCCGGCCCCGCCGAGCAGGACCGTGTCGGAGAGGAACCGGACCAGCTCCCGCAGGTTGGCCGTCCCGCCATGGGCGAGGTATTCGTGCGCCTGCGCCGCTATCCCGGCCGGAGTAGTGGACAGCGCCATCAGCGCGGCGTCCGGGGCTTGCTCGCCGCCGACGACCACCACCGGCCGGTCCTGGCCGCGCAGCGCCGCCAGCCCGCCGCGCCAAGCATCCTCGCCGCCGAGCAGCCGCACGACCACGATGTCGGTGCCGTCCAGCAGCGCGGGCAGCCCGGCCAGCGATAGCCGCGCCGGGTTGGCGAGCCGGTAACTGCCGCCTCCGCTGGACCGGGCCGTGAGCAGGTCGGTATCCGACGTGGACAGCAGGGCTACCGTGCACAGGCCGTGGCCTTCAGTGCGGACTTCTCCAGCACCGGAGTCTTCCACGCAGCCTCCTCCGGGGTCCGCGCCCCAGCTGACGGTCACGACAGCCGGAGTGTCCTGGCTCCCGGATCATCGCGCGCCCCGGCCTTCCAGCCCGTACAGGGCCGTGACCACAGATAGGGTCTGCTCCCCGGTGACAGTGGCGGGACCGCGCCGGACTCGCACCGGCTTCCTCCACTGGCTGTCATGTCGTGCTGCTGACTGTACTACGGCTGCCGTGGCTTGCGGGTTACTCCCGTCGCGCGGTGCGCCCTGGCTTGCTGGCCTATGATGCGCATCGGGCTTCGCGCCGGCCGGCGCCTCCGGGTCGCCGGCCGCGCCCCGAGCCCGGCGCCGCCATGGGCGCGAGGTTCTGGCCAGGTCTGCGGGGAGGTGCGCGTGGCCATGCCGACCGGTGCCGATGCGTGTCCCGGCATCCTGACGCTGCACCCGGCGCGCGACGGTCACGTCGCCCGGATCCGGCTGCCCGGCGGTTACGTCACCGGCCTGCAGTGGGCGGCGCTAGCCGCGCTAGCATGCGAGTTCGGCGACGGCTGCGTGGACCTGACGGCGCGCGGGAACATCCAGCTGCGGGGCCTGCCGCAGGCGGCGGCTGGCGAGCTGGCCAGCCGCGCGGCGCAGGCGGGCCTGCTGCCGTCCGGGTCGCATGACCGGTCCCGGAACATCACCGCGAGCCCGCTGTCGGGGCTGGGCGGGCGCCCGCCACTGCGGCGGCTGGTCCGCGCGCTGGATGCGGCCCTCGTCGCTGATCCGGTGCTGGCCGCGCTGCCCGGCCGGTTCCTGTGCGCGGTGGACGACGGCACCGGCGGAGCCTCACTCGCCGCGTCCGACATCGGCCTGCGCCGCGCCGGACGGCAGGCGGAGATGGTGGTCGCGGGCCGGGCGGCCGAGGTCCGGCTTCCCGTCACCGCAGCGGTGCCCGCGGTCCTGACGGCGGCCAGAGTGGCCGTTACCGCCGGAGTCGGCAGCCTCGTGCGCCGGATCCGGGATCTCGCCGACGGCGGCGCGTCCGTGGCCGCCGCGGCGGGCGGGTCCCTCGGCCCGCAGGTGTCCGCCCCTGAGGGCAGGCTCCCGCTCGGCACCCCTGGCGGCGACGTCCTGGTCGTCGCCGCGCCCCTCGGCAGGCTCACCGGCCCGCAGCTCGCCCTGACCGGCTCGCTGCTGCGGCCCGGCGAGATGTTGCGGCTGGCCGCAGCCGGGCGGCTGGTGATCCCGCTCGCCGTGGCGCCAGCGACAGCACTTGCTCGGCTGGTCGGCTCCGGGCTGCTCACCAGCGACGACGATGACCTGGCGGGCGTCACGGCATGTAGCGGCATGGCGTGCAGCCAGGCTGTGGCCGACGTGCGCGCTCTCGCCCGCCCGCTGCCCGGTCATCCGCGCACGCACTGGGCGGCCTGCCCACGCCGCTGCGGGAAGCCGCCGGACGCCGAGGCGGTCATCGCCACTGGGCCGGGCAGCTTCCTGGTTTCCGGCCAGTCAGCCGGCCGGCCGCTTGCCCTGTTCGCCGAGCTGTCATGACCGCCGGGAGCCGGCCGGACGCCAGGGCAGGCCGGGCTGCAGCCGTAGGCACGACCGGCGCGACCGCCAGCGCGGTCAGCGCGGACTATGAGCGGGACAGCGGGCGGATCTACCAGGAGTCGTTCGCGATCATCCGGGCGGAGGCCGACCTGCGCGCTGTCCCGCCGGACCTGGAGCCCGCGGTCGTGCGGATGATCCACGCCTGCGGGATGACCGACCTGCCTGCCGACCTGGCCTGGTCTCCTGGTGCCGGCGCTGCCGTGCGGCAGGCCCTGGCAGGCGGCGCGCCGGTGCTGTGCGACTCGGTCATGGTAGCGGCGGGCATCACCCGGTCCCGGCTGCCCGCTGCCAACCCGGTGATCTGCACGCTCCGGGATCCCTGCGTTCCCGGCCTGGCCGCGCGCCTGCGCACTACCCGGTCGGCGGCCGCGGTGGAGCTGTGGCGAGACAGCCTCAGCGGCTCGGTTGTCGCGATCGGCAACGCGCCGACCGCGCTGTTCCGCCTGCTGGAGATGCTCGACGCGGGCGCGCCGCAGCCGGCGGCGGTCATCGGCGTTCCCGTCGGCTTCGTGGGCGCGGCCGAATCGAAGGAAACCCTGGCGGCTTACCGGGGCGGAGTACCGTATCTGACTGTGCGGGGCCGGCGCGGCGGCTCCGCGCTGGCAGCCGCCGCAGTGAACGCGCTGGCGGGAGAGCCTGAGTGACGGTGACAGCCGGGCAGCTCACCGGGGTCGGCGTCGGGCCGGGTGACCCCGACCTGGTGACGGTCCGGGCGGCCAGGCTCATCACGGCCGCGGACGTCGTGGCGTACCACTGCGCGCGGCACGGCCGCAGCATCGCCCGCGCGGCAGCCGAGCCCTACCTGCGCGACGGCCAGGCCGAGGAGATCCTGCGGTACCCGGTGACCACCGAGGGCACCGATCATCCGGGCGGTTACGGCGGGGCCATGGCGGACTTCTACGCCGAGGCGACCGCGCGGCTGGAACGCCACCTGCTCGATGGCAGGAACGTGGTGGTGCTGTGCGAGGGCGACCCGTCGCTCTACGGGTCGTACCTGCATCTGCACGAGCGGCTCAGCGGGCGGTTCGCCGCCTCGATCGTGCCCGGCATCTCCTCGGTGGCGGCAGCCGCGGCAGCCGCGGCGGTCCCGCTGGTCCAGCACGACGAGACGCTGACGGTGCTGCCCGGCACGCTGCCGGAGGCCGAGTTGCGGACACGGCTGGCCGGGGCCGACGCGGTGGCCGTGCTCAAGCTGGGCCGCGCGTTCGGCAAGGTCGCCTCCGTGCTGGCGGAAGCCGGAATGCTGGACCGCGCCCGCTACGTCGAGCGGGCCGGCACCGAACGGCAGCGGGTAGCACCGCTGGCCGGCGTGGACCCGGCCGGGGTCCCGTACATGTCTCTGGCGCTGGTGCCAGGACGCGGCCGCCGCCCGCCCGCGGAGGCCGGCGTGACCGTCGTGGGCCTGGGGCCCGGCGATCCCGCCTGGCTGACACCAGAGGCGGCGGCGGCGGTCGCGGACGCGACCGACCTGGTGGGCTACCGGCCCTACCTGGCGCGGATCCCGGCCCGGCCGGGACAGCAGCGGCATGCGTCCGGTAACAGGGCCGAGGCCGACCGGGCCGCGCTCGCGCTAGACCTGGCCGCTTCCGGGCGCCGGGTCGCCGTGGTCTCCTCCGGCGATCCCGGCGTGTTCGCTATGGCGTCCGCGGTACTGGAGCAGGCCGCCGCGGACGGTCAGCGGTGGGACGGCGTGCCGGTCACGGTGCTGCCCGGCGTGACTGCGGCGCAGGCCGTCGCCGCGCGGGCAGGCGCCCCGCTCGGGCACGACTACTGCGTGATCAGCCTGTCCGACCGGCTCAAGCCCTGGCCAGTAATCGCGGACCGGGTCTCCCGCGCCGCCGCCGCGGATTTCGTGCTGGCGCTGTACAACCCGGCGTCGCGGTCGCGGACCTGGCAGCTCGCCGCCGTGACCGAGCTGCTGCTGCGGCACCGAAGCCCGGGCACGCCCGTCGTCGTCGGCCGCGGCGTCGGCCGGGCGGGTGAGCAGCTGGAGGTCATCACGCTGGCTGAGCTCGGCTCAGCCAGCGTCGACATGTCCACGCTGGTCATTGTCGGCTCCAGCGCGACGCGCGTGCGGGACCGGGGCGGCCGGCGTGTGGTCTTCACGCCGCGCCATTACGGTGCAGCAGGCGCAGCAGCCAGCGCTCGGCGCCGCCGGGGGACTCCCGCCTCGGCACGTCCATCAGCGGCGGACGGCTGACCATGACCACCGGGATGCCCAGCTCGCGGGCGGCGGCGAGCTTGCCCGCGGTCATCTGGCCGCCGCTGTTCTTGGTGACGAGCAGGTCGATCCGGTGGCGGCGCATGAGAGCGCGCTCGCTGGCGGCGTCGTAGGGGCCGCGGGCGAGAACGACCTCGCGGGCCGGCGGCAGCGGGCCTGACGGCGGGTCGACGCACCGGATCAGGAACCACGTCTGATCGAGCGGCGCGAAGGCCGCCAGTTCCTGCCGCCCGGTGGTGAGAAAGGCACGCCGCCCGAGTGCCGGCAGCATCGCGGCCGCTTCCGGCAGCGATCCGGCCTCGTGCCAGGTGTCCCCGTCCCCGGCGGTCCAGGGTGGTCTGACCAGGCTGAGCAGCGGCGTCCCGGTCCGGGCGCAGGCGGCCGCCGCGTTCGCGGAGATGCCGCGGGCGAACGGGTGCGTCGCGTCGATGACCGCGGCCACGTCACGGGCTGTCAGCCACTCTGCCAGCCCGGCCGCGCCGCCGAACCCGCCGGTCCGCACCTCGCCGACCGGCAGCGCAGGGTCACGGACCCGGCCGGCCAGTGACGAGACGACGCGCAGCCCCCCGGCGCCGGCCAGGCGGCCGGCGAGCTGGCGCGCCTCGGCCGTGCCGCCGAGGATCAGCACGGTGGCAGCCGCCTTCCGCGCGGCACCGCCGGTCATCCGGTGCTGCCCGCGGGCGGCGGGTCCGCTGCGCCCCCGGCGGACGTGCGGCGCAGCAGGTAGGTGTCCATGATCCAGCCGTGCCGCTCGCGCGCCGCCTCGCGCGCCGCGACGATGCGTGGCGCGGCATCGCGGACCCGGCCCGAGATGAGGATCTCGTCCGGAGTGCCGACGTAGGCGCCCCAGTAGATCTCGTCGTCGCCGTCCGCGGCGGCGAAGGCAGCGCGCGCGTCCAGCATCACCACCACGTCGTCGGCGTTGCCGGGCAGGCCCTCGGCCGCTAGCCGGCGGCCGGTGGTGATGTGCAGCGGGCGGCCGGTCCTGGTCAGGCTGATCTGGTGCTGCGCGGCGAGTGCCTGGATGCTGCTGATGCCGGGGATCACCCGGATACCGAAGCTGACCGCGCCGCGTTCCAGCACGTCGGCCAGGATATGCAGGGTGCTGTCGTACAAGGCGGGGTCACCCCAGGCCAGGAACGCGCCGCGCTGGTCCCCGGCCAGCTCGGTGGTGATCAGCCGCTCGTAGATGCCGGCCCTCCGGGCGCGCCAGTCCTGCACGGCGGCCGTGTACGCGGCGGCGCCGCGGTCCCGCTGCGGGTCGGCCGCGGTGACGATCCGGCACGGCGTGGTGATGTACCGGTCGCAGATCTGCCTGCGGACGTCGGTGAGCTCGCGGCGGTCCTCGCCCTTGTCCATCATGAACACCACGTCGGCGGCGTTCAGCTCGGCGATGGCCTGGACCGTCAGGTGCTCGGGGTTGCCGGACCCGATGCCCACGACCGAGATGGTCCTCACTGCGCGCTCCGCTCGGCGGCCGGGGCCCGGCCGCGGTCGCGGCCCGGCGAGTACAGGTGGCTGTCGTCGAACGAGGTGCCGTCCAGCACCCGGCCGACCACGATGATCGCCGTCCGGCGAATCCCCCAGCTGCGGACCTGGCTGGCCAGCTCGCCCAGGCTGCACCGCAGGATCACCTCGTCCGGCCAGCTGGCCCGGGCTACCACCGCCGCCGGGCAGTCCGCACCATAGTGAGGCAGCAGCTGCGCCGTGACCTGGTCGATGCTCTGCACGGCCAGGTGCAGGACGAGGGTGGCGCCGGTCCCGGCGAGCGCGGGCAGCTCCTCGCCGGGCGGCATCGGCGTGGCCCGGGCGGCGGCCCTGGTCAGCACGACCGTCTGCCCGACGCCGGGCAGAGTCAGCTCCTGGCGCAGCGCCGCGGCCGCGGCGGCGAACGCGGGCACGCCCGGCACGATCTGCCACGGCACGCCCGCGGCGTCCAGCCGCCGGGCCTGCTCGGCGACCGCGCTGAAGATGGACGGGTCGCCGCTGTGCAGCCGCGCGACGTCGGCGCCCGCCTCGTGCGCCGACACCAGCTCGGCGGTGATCGCGTCCAGGTCCAGGTCCGCGGTGTCCACCAGCCGCGCGTCCGGCCGCGCGTCCGCTAGTACTTCCGGCGGCACCAGGCTGCCGGCGTACAGCACGACGGGCACGGCGGCGATGAGCCGCTGCGCCCGGACCGTCAGCAGGTCCGGGGCTCCGGGGCCGGCCCCGATGAAATGCACCGTCATGGCCTGGTGACCTGCCACTGGGTGACGGGAAGCGCCGGCCGCCAGGTGGTGAAGCCACCCAGCGGCTCGGCGTAGCTCACCGCCACCTTAACCAGCTGGCCGCCCTCGGCCTGCTGCCACCGGTGCAGCACCGTCTCCGACTCCATCGTGACCGAGTGCGCCACGAGCCGGCCACCGGGGGGCAGCCGCCGCCAGCAGGCCTCAACCAGGCCGGCAGCGGTCAGGCCGCCGCCGACGAAGACAGCATCCGGGGCAGGCAGGCCGGCCAGCGCCGCCGGGGCCGTTCCGCTGACCACCTCCAGGCCGGGCACCCCCAGGGCCGCCGCGTTCCGGCTGATCCTGGCGGCGCGGTCCGGCCTCGCTTCGATCGCGATGGCACGGGCGAGCGGGTCGGCGCGCATCCACTCGATGCCGATGCTGCCGCTGCCGGCGCCGACATCCCACAGCAGCTGGCCGGGCCCCGGGCGCAGCGCGGCCAGCGCGAGGGCCCGCAGCTCGCGCCGGGTGACCTGCCCGTCGGTCTCGTAAGCTCCGTCCGGCAGGCCCGGGGTCCGCGTGGTCGCGCGTGCGCCGGCGCCCGGCCGGGCGGTCACCGCCAGCAGGCACAGGTCGTCGAAACCGGTCCCGGTGAGGCGGGCCGCTGGCTGCGGCCCGGTGATCCTTTCCGCGGGGCCGCCGAGCTGCTCCAGCACGGTCAGCTCGCTGGCGCCCCAGCCGGCCTCGGTGAGCAGCCGCGCGGCCACAGCGGGCGTCTGCCGGTCCCGGCACAGCGCCAGCACGCAGGCGCCGGGCTGGAGAGCGGCCAGCACGGTCTCCAGCGGCCGGTTCACCAGCGAGACCACCGTGACGTCCTGCTGCGGCCAGCCGAGCCGCGCGCAGGCGAGCGCGACCGAGGACACGGCGGGCAGGATCCGGACCCGGGCCGGGCCGAGCCGCCGCGTGAGGGTGACGCCGATGCCGTGCAGCGTCGGGTCGCCGCTGGCCAGCACGCACAATCCCGGGTTGTCCCGGACCAGGCTGTCGAGGTGCGCCAGCAGCGGCGACGGCAGCGGCACGCGACGGACCGGCAGGTCCGGCAGCAGCGCGAGCTGGCGGGGGCTGCCGGCGATCACTGGGGCGGCGCGCAACGCTTCACGCGCGGGCTCGGTCAGGCCGGCCCAGCCGTCCGCGCCGATCCCGATAACCGTCACCCGGCTGGCGGCGGCGTCACTCGTCTTGTGGGCATGCATCCTGCGCACCGTATCGCGGCGCCAGTCGTCATGCCGGCCGCGCGTCTTGGCGACGGCCGCCCGCCCGACAGCCACGTTCTGCTAATGATCCCGCAGCAGTGCCGCGACGGGGCCGTCGGCAAGCTCATAGCGGATGACCCGGCCGTCGCGCTCGGCGTTGACCACCCGGGCGGCGCGCAGGTAGCGCAGCGTCTGCGAGACCGTGGTGTCCTGCAGCCCGGTTGCTGCTGCGAGGTCGGAGACGCTGATCGGGCCCGCCGCCCTGATGCAGGTCAGGAGGGTGAGGCGGGTCGGGTCCGCGAGCACGGCGAAATCCCGGGCGCGGGCCTGGATGGCTACCGGGCTTGCGATGGATGCAATGGCCTGACACACCCGCTCGCCGTCAATGACGCGATGACCGGACCGTTCGGCGGGCAGAAGATGCACGACGCCACTATGTCACGTCGCCAGCCGGACGGCTGATCATCTGATCATTCTTGACGGCGGCCAGCCGGGCTTGTAGCGTCTGCACTGCTCCGGAGATCCACTCCGGGGTGACAGCCAGTGCAGCGAAGTCCGGTGCGATCCCGGTACTGTCCCGCAACGGTAAAGCCCCCTTTTTCGGGGACGAGTCCGGTCGCCTCATCTGGCGTGTCGGCGAACAGCAGTCCTCGGATGAAGGGCGGTTCGTGGGACACCGCACAGACGGTGTCTGCGGGCTCTCTTCATCCTCCGGAACCCGGAGGATGACCCATGCAGCAAGCTCAGAGCGGCTCGCAGCAGCGGGCCAGCCTGACGCGATCGCGCCTTCGCAGGATCGCAGGCGACCTGACCGGTCGGGAGTGGGGCCGATTGGTCTCGATGTTCGCGTTCATTCTCGCCGTCAATGCCGCCGGCTGGGGAATTTATGTTCTCCGCGTGATGCCGCACCATTTCGACTACCAGGGCGAGGGCGGCAGCAGGGGACTCGGCGTCGGGCTCGGGGTCGCGATCACGGCGTGGTTCCTCGGATTCCGGCATGCCTTCGACGCCGATCACATCTCGTGCATCGACAACACCACGCGCAAGCTGATGGCCGACGGCAAGCGCCCGCTAGGCAGCGGGTTCTTCTTCTCCTTCGGCCACTCAACGATCATCGTGGCGGTCGGCATCGGCATCACGATCGCCGCACGCGCGGTCTTCGGCGCGGTGGTCAACCCGAGCTCGGCCTACGAGACCGCCGGCGGGGCGGCCGGGACGCTGGTCTCCGCAGGGTTCCTGTACCTGATCGCGGTGCTCAACCTCATCGTCTTGACCGGGATCTTCAAGGTGTTCCGCGACATGCGCCGCGGCACCTATAACGAGGCGGAGCTGGAGGCGCAGCTGCAGGCCCGCGGACTGATGTACCGGTTCTTCGGCCGGTTCATGAAGTCCATCAACCACACCTGGCAGCTGTACTTCGTCGGCCTGGTCTTCGGCATCGGCTTCGACACGGCCACCGAGGTCGTCCTGCTCTCGGCGACCGCCTACGCTGCGATCCAGGGCCTGCCCTACTACGCCGTGCTCGCGCTTCCGCTGCTGTTCTCCGGCGGTCTGACGCTCTTTGATACCCTCGACGGCTGCTTCATGAACTTCGCCTACGGCTGGGCCTTTGCCCAGCCGGTGCGGAAGGTCTACTACAACCTGGTCATCACCGGCCTGTCCATCGGCGCGGCGTTCATCATCGGCACCATCGAGATCCTAGGCATCCTGACCACCGAGGTGCACCTGCACGGCGCCTTCTGGTCGCTCATGGCCAACTTCGACATCAACGTCGCCGGGTTCTGCATTGCCGCCCTGTTCGTTGCCGTCTGGGCGGCGGCGCTCGCCTACTGGCACTGGGGCAAGGTCGAGGCCCGGTGGACCGCCAGCGTCAGCGCCGGGCCGGCCGAAGTGCCCGAGCCGTGACGACCCCTGGCTCGCCGCCACGGCGAACCGGGCGGATGTAACGCCATGACCGCGCCGGGCGCTTCGTCTGTGAGATGCCGCAGTTCCCATTGCTCAGCCGACCCAGGCCGCGAGCAGCGCCAGCCGCCTTTGGACATGCCCTGACCCGGCAGCCGTTCCCGCCGAATGCCTGGAACCGCTGCGAGCAGTGGCGGGAATGCTCCCCAGCCTGGCCGGCCAGGTGGGGGGTCCTGGCCGGGGAGGCGGCAGCCGGACGGAGACCACCCGCCCCTGCACATGCCATCGCCCGGGGCAGCATCTCGCCCGTGCATTCTGATTACCGCTGTGGTCGGTTCGCTGCAGCCGTTTGGCTTTCGGGAGGTGGCAGGTATGGTGCGGCACAGGGTTCGTCCGGCCATTATGTCTGCGGTCTTCGTGCTTGGCGAATGCGGGCTGGCCGTGGCCGCCGCGCCGGCTACCAGCGCCTCGGTGCATTCGGGCGCAGGTGATTGCATCGCGCATCACCCGGCCGTCAGCGGGGAGTACCAGATCGGGTACACGGGCGGGTGCAGTGGTCATGACGAGCCCGAGCTTGATCCGGTGTCGTCGGCTCCCGGCTCCGCCCAGGACCTGACCTGGACAGCCATCCTGCCGAAGGACGGCACCGTGCCGGTGTCGGCGGTCGGTCCGACGTTCTGGTGGGGCGGTACGGTGACCCGACCCGAACCCGCACTCGCTGTTCGGCCAGGCTTTCCTGGAGCTGCAGTTTTACCCGGACGCCATCGTGAACACCTGCTCGTCAGATGGCGGCTTCAACGTGACCTTCGCTCCCGACAAGTTCTCGGTGTGCTCACCGGTCTGGCAGGTCACCACCACGAGCGCCAAGGAAAACGCGGCCTTCAACGCCGAGCTCTTCAACGGGGCGAGCAATAAGCCGCTGGTCATGAACGGCGGCGACACGATCCAGATCTACTTCTTCGTGGTCTCGGCGGCCGAGGGATGGCACGTCAACGTGTCGGACCTGACGACGGGCCAGGCCGGGACCATCGTTCTGAACAGCAAATACGGGCCGCTGCTGCCCGCGTTCAGCACGCAGCAGATCGGCAACGCACTCGGCTGGGGCGCCGTGAACGACACGCCCAACTCTTTCGTCTGGGAGATCGGCCATACCTCAGACTTCACCACCCCGGCCGCGCGGTTCTGCGTCGCCGGCCAGGCGATCTGCGATTCCTACGACACCTCCCACTGGCTCGGCTTCACTCCGCTGCAGATCAAATCGGTTACCTTCGCCGACGGGTCGAAGGCGAACTAGTGGGCGGTGGTCAGCGACCTTGGCGGAATCGCCGAGATCGACGCGACCTGCCCGAGTAACGGCGGCACGTTCTGTACCTACCCGTGGTATGCGCTCAACGGCACCGCCAAGGCCTTCACCTTCGGGGCCGATTATCCGGGGACACAGTTCGACTACGGGCAGAGCGCGCAGTTCGCGACGACGCCGCAATGCGGCGGCCCGTTCGGCCCCGACTCCACCTTCTGCGACACCGTGCTTCAGCCAACCCCGTAAGCCGGATCCGGTACTGGCCCGGTCGGCCCCGACGGCACTGTCTACGTGACCTGGGACTACGGCCCGGAACGCACCTCGATCACGTCCATCTGCGCCAGCAACGGCAGCTGCGCGTTCGCGACCGGCGACCTCAACGTGGTGATGCAGAAATCCACCGACGGCGGCAAGACCTGGAGCAAGATGTCCTACATCAGCCCGGGCTTCCCAGCCAGCGGCGGGGATAGCGCGCCGCTGCTGGTGGAGCCGGGCGGCCGCATCGACGTGCTCTACCAGGGCTACCAGATCACCAACCCCACCACCTACACCATGAACCCGGCGTACAGCTACTTCACGTCCTCGGTCGACGGCGGAGCGACCTGGTCCACGCCGGTGGCGGTAGAACCGCAGGCCGGGACGATGTCGCTGTCTGAGTGGTGGATCGACGGCGACATCGGGATCGACGCGGCCGGGAACCTCTACGCCACCTGGGACACGCAGGGCACGAACCCGGACGGGTCCCCGAACGACATCGGATGGCTGGCCTTCTCGACCGACCACGGTGCACGCTGGTCGGCACCCGTCCAGGTGGCGCCGGACCGGCTCAACGTGCCGCACATCACTGAGGTGACCGGTGGCGGTAGCGGGATGGCCTACGTGAGCTGGCTGTCCGACAGCAACCCGGCCGGCTACGCCCTGTTCCTGCGCGCCTTCTCGGTCACCCGGGGCTGGCTGTCCGGGCCGGCGCAGATCTCGACCGACTACGGCAGCAGCGCGGTCTGGCCCGGTGACACCACCGGCCTGTCCACGCTCTCGCCCACGCACGTCGTGGCTAGCTGGGGCAGCGACTACCCGGACGTCAGCGGGAACCAGGCCGAGATTTACGCGGCGAACATCGCGGCCACATTGCCCTAACACGCGTCAGATTCGGGATCTCCGTCACTCATGGTCAGGTCCTCCTCAGCCGGGACTTCTGGCCCGTGCACCCTGCCGGAAACCATTGTCCAGCCGGGTGCACGGCCGTGGGCGCATGGCCGTTACGTGTCGCTCGCGCCGGTCATGGCGGCGCTGAACTTCGGCACGTCGTCGAGCAGCTGGCGGGTGTAGTCGGCACGTGGGCGGTCGAGCACGTCCGCGACGGTTCCGGTCTCCACGATCTGCCCGTCGTGCATAACGACGACCTGCTGGGCGATGCTGCGGATGAGCGCAATGTTGTGGGTGATGAAGATCATCGCAAGCCCGTGCTGGCGCTGGAGCTGGCGCAGCAGCTCGACTACGGCTGCCTGGACCGACACGTCGAGAGAGGACGTGACCTCGTCGCAGACCAGCAACGTGGGCGAGACCGCGAGCGTCCGGGCTATCGCCACCCGCTGACGCTCCCCGCCGGATAGCTGGTCGGGGTAGCGGTTGACCACCTCGACCGATAGCGCCGCCGCGCGGAGCGCGTTCAGAATCTCGTTGTCGTCGGCGCGCGCGCGCCGGCTCCCGGCGAAGGTCTCGACCGGCTGGGCGACCAGGCCGCCCACCGTGCGGCGCGGGTTGAGGGAGGCGTACGGGTTCTGGAACACGTACTGGATTCCGCGCAGCACCTCCTTCGGGCGGCGGCGGATCCCCGGCGTTAGCGGCTGCCCGCTGTAGCGCACCTGCCCGGTCCAGTTCGTATGCAGACCCGCGATGCATCGCGCGAGCGTGGTCTTGCCGGAGCCGGACTCACCGACGATCGCGACGCAGGTGTTCGGCGGCACGGCGAGATCAATTCCGAACAGGACCTGGCGGTGGCCGTAGAACGCGTCGAGCCCGGCCACTTGCAGCACCGGGGCGGTCGCGGACTGCGCGGGTTCGGCTAGGTCCTGCCCCGATGCGGTCTGGGCCGCTCCTCTGGCGCGTGCCTGGCCAGTTTCCACAAGCACGCAGCGGGCCAGTTGCCCAGTCCGGTCGGTTGGGATCAGCTCTGGCATGGCTGCGGTGCATCGCTGCATGACGAACGGGCACCTGGGCGCGAACCCGCAGCCCGCTGGGCGCTGCCCGGGGCGCGGCGGGACTCCCTCCATGCCGACCAGGCGCCCGGAACGCTCGGGCGACGGAACCGCGCGCAGCAGCCCCTGGGTGTAGGGGTGTGCCGGTGCGCCGAACACGTCAGCGGTTGCTCCCGTCTCGACCACCCGGCCCGAGTAGACGACCGCGACCCGCTTGGAGAGCTCGCCGACGACGACGACGTCATGGCTGACGTAGACGGCGGCCACCCCGTACGAGGCGCACATGCGAGCGACGGTCTCGAGCACCGTGCGCTGGGTCGTGACGTCGAGCCCGGTGGTCGGCTCGTCGAGCACGATGAGGCGCGGTCGGCACGCGAACGCCATCGCGATCGCGACTCGCTGCTGCTGGCCGCCCGACAGCTGATGCGGGTAAACCGATAGAAACCCCTGCCGGGAATCGAGGCCGACCTCGGAGAGCACCTCCTTCAGACGCGCGTCCGCCTCCTGGCCCGGCCGGCCGTGGGCGGTGAGGACCTCCCTGAGCATGCCGCCGACTCGCAACGACGGGTTGATGGCCGAGGACGGGTCTTGCGGGACGTACGCGATCGCCGCCCCCCGCAACTTGCGCAGCTCGGCGGGCGACAACGAGAGCAGGTCGGTGCCGTCGAGGCGTACCGATCCGGCGGCAATCTTCAGCCCACGGCGTGCATGACCGACCATGGCCAGGCCAAGAGTGGTTTTGCCCGAGCCGGACTCGCCGACCACGCCGAGCACTTCGCCGGCGGCAACCTCGACGGACACGTCCTCGATGACGGCTGCTCCCGACCCGACCGCGGCGACGGTCAGGCCCTCGACGACGAGACGCAAAGGGGGCCTGCTCACGGTCATGCCGGGATCTCCGTCACGGACCCCGCTGCCGCTTCGGCAATCACCATCTCGGCGCGCTCGATGCCGAGTGCCACGCGAGCGATCGCGTCGGTGAACGTGTTGAGCCCGACCGTGAGCACGGCGATCAGGATGGCGGGCGCGACCACCGCCCACGGGTTCGTCGTCAGGATGATCCGGTTCTCGTTGATCATGTAGCCCCAGTTCGGCGCCGGCGGTTGATCGAGTAGGTCAGCCGCAGACCCGCCTCGACCGTCAGCGGCGTCAGCAGGTTCGGCAGGATCTCGCCGGACATCAACTTGGACTGCCGGACCCCTGTGATCTCGACGGCCTTGACGAAGTCGCGCTCGGAGACGTCCAGCGCGGCGGCTCGGATCACGCGGGCAACCTGCGGCACGTGCGAGATTCCGACCGCGACCACCAGCAGCCACCGCGCCGGGCCGAGGATCGACACGAGCAGAAGCGCGAAGACCAGCTGCGGGAACGCGAGGATCACGTCGACCGTCCGCATGATGACCCCGTCACGCCAGCCCCGTAGCTGCGCCGCCGCGATGCCGGCTGCGGTGCCGAGCACGACACCGATTCCCGTCGCTGCTGTCGCCATGAGCAACAGCTGCCAGCCGCCGTCGAGCACGCGCGAGAGCACGTCCCGCCCGAGGATGTCGGCGCCGAGCGGGAACTTGGAAGTCGGCGGGGCTCCGGGCGTCGTGACGAACTGAAGCGGCGGATGGGGAGAGAGGAACGGCCCGATCGCGGCAATCAGAACTACGACAAGGACGAGTCCCGAGCCCGCCATGCCGCGCGGCGTGCGCGCCGCGCCGGCGAGGATGTGCAGCCATTCGCGCCGCCGCACCCGGGGCGCGGTCATGGCTTGAGGGGGTGCCGCGGGCGGGGGCGTAGTCACCTGGCCACCCGTCGGCGTGGCGTGACCATGAGCGCGACCACGTCCGTGACGATGTTCATGGCGATGTAGAAGGCGGCGAGCACGAGCACGATGAACTGGATCTGCGGGATGTCACGGTCGGCCACCGCGTTGACCAGCCCCTGCCCGATTCCCGGGTAGTCGAAGACGAACTCGACCAGGACGATCCCGCCCGCGAGGTAGAGCAAGTTCAGCCCGATGACCTGGACGGTGGGCGCGATGGCATTGGGTAGCGCGTGGCGCAGCAGAACCCGGACCGGGGACAGGCCGTTGAGCCGCGCCATCTCGACGTAGTCGCTCTCCATTGCCTCGATGGTCGCGGCGCGCATCATCCGGAAGATGTACGGGACGATCACGACCACCAGGGCGGCCACCGGCAGCACGAGTTCCTTCGGGTCCTGCCAGGGCTTCAGTGCTCCCGACGTGCTTTCGAGCGGCGAGACGCCAGGAAGGACGTGAAAGAGCACGGTCGAGAAGATGATGACCAGGAAGATGGCGACCACGAACTCGGGCAACGACGTAACCGCCAGCGCGCTCACCGACAAGGCGTGGTCCGCGGGCTTGTCTCGGCGGATCGCGGCGAACATCCCGAGCCCGACGCCGAGCACCGAGCCGATGAGGCCAGCGAGGACGACGAGCACCAGCGAGTTCAGCAGGCGAGGACCGACGAGGCTCCACACGGACTGGCCGTTTGCCAGGCTCGTGCCGAGGCGCCCCTGCAGCACCCCGGAGAGCCAGTCCCAGTACTGGGTCGCCGCGGGCTTGTTGAGCCCGAGGCGAAGCTCCATCGTGCGGACCGCGCTGGCTGATGCGTTGTGACCGAGCACCGCCGTGGCCGCGTTGCCGGGCAGGAGCTGGGTTGCGGCGAAGATCAGGATCGAGACCACGAACAGCGTGACGAGACCGAGGGCCGTGCGCGTCCAGATCAGCCAGGCGATCGGATGCCGCCGACTCTCGGCGCTCGCCTCGGCGGGCGCCCGCGCCGTCGGCGGTGCCTCAGCGGTCACGCCAGCCACATGGCCTTAAAGTTGTAGGCGCCCAGCGAGAGCCCGACACTGGTCGGCACCACGCCGTTTACCTTCTTCGCGTAGCCGTCAATCGTCGGCGGGAAGTAGGGGATGATGTAGCCGCCGATCGAGTGGTCGATGGCCTGCAACTCGTGCGCGATGGCCGTCCGGGCCGTCGGGTCGACGGTCGCAATCGCCTGGTTGTAGAGCTTGTTGTACGCCGGGTTATCCCAGTGTGTCTCGTTGAACGGGGAGTTCGGCAGGGTGGCCTGGGCGACCTGCGGCAGGTACTTGCTGTAGTACCAGTAGTCCTGCGCGAAGTTCCACTTCAGGTAGTTGTTCCCGTAAAACTCGGTGCTCGTGACCTGGCGCAGGTTGACCGTCACGCCCGCCGCGGCCGCCTGCTGCGCGAAGACCTGGGCCACTCTGATCGTGCCCTGCGCGATGTCAGCCGTGACGAGCTGGACGGTCAGGCTTTCCTGGCCGGCGGCCTTCAGGAGCGACTTCGCCTGGGCGATGTCCTGCGTGCGCTGCGGGATCGAGTGGTCGAACTCGGGGTCGAAGGGAGAGAACACGTCGTTGCCGATCGTGCCGCGACCGCCGAAGACGAGATCCGTCATCTGCGGCCGGTCGCAGATCAGCCGGAACGCCTGGCGCACCCGGGGATCGGTGAACGGAGGCTGGTCGACCCGCATGGTGAAGGGCGTCATGCCGCCACCGTCGGCGGTCAGGATGTTCCCGGCCGCCTGCACCTGCGGGATGCTGGTGGCCGAGAGCAGGTTGACCAGGTCCGCCTGACCGCTGACGAACGCGTTGACCTGGCTGGTCTCGTCGGGGTAATCGGTGATCACCAGCGTGTCGACGTACGGCCCGTCGCTCGTGTCCCAGTAGTGGTCGTTGCGCACGAAGGTGCTCTGCTGGCCGGGCGTGAACGACTGGAACTTGAACGGGCCGGTGCCCACTGGGTGGGTGGGATCGTACCCAACCGGAACAATACCCATATAGTAGTAGTAACCGGTCATGGCGTCGGGCAGGGTTGCGTACGGTGTGAGACACGGGATCTCGACGGTGAGCGAGTCGAGCGCCTTGAGGTTCTTGACGTCGACGGACGCGAGTGACGACGCGCCACCGTAGTTATTCTTGACGATCCTGGTGAGCGAGTAGATGACATCCTCGGCGGTGAGCGGCTTGCCGTTGTGGAACGTCACCCCGGGACGGAGCCGGACCGTCCAGACCGTTGCCTTCGCGTTGGGCGTGATCGACTCGGCCAGCGCCAGCTTGTTCTGCGCCTTGAGGTCGTAGCCGATCAGCGGATCGTACAGGGCGATGATCCGTGCGAAGTCGACGTTGTCGACCCCCCGGTGCGCGTCGACCGTGTCGGACCCGGTACCGCCGGTGAGCCCAGCGTGCAGCGTGCCGCCTTTCTTTGGCTTCCCCGCCGCGGCCGGGCTCGAACTGGTGGACGAGGGCGTCGACGAAGAGCCGCACGCTGCCAGCGCCGTTGCCCCGCCGACCGCGACCGCACCCATCCCCGTATAGCGGAGGAAATCGCGTCGCCCGAGCGAATGCGGGCCGGTCCCCGCGCCGTGACGAGCATGTGAGCCGGCTGCTCGATCAAGGTCATCTGCCACGTCGTACCTCCCGCCCGGCCAGGCACGTCCAGGCCACTGGTCCGCAGCGTCTGCGACCACGCGAAATGCTGCTGGAGCAGATGGTGGCAACATCATGCGAGCTGGGGCAAGAGCGCACAAGCAGACGTTGCCGTATCGAGACTTGATTTGGGCCCGATCGCTCGCATGCCTGCTCCCCATTGCCCCGGATCTGCGCATCGCGTAGCCTTCGAGGTAGTCTGCTACGCATTTCGATGATCAAGGGCGGCGGCGCGAATGCTAACTCTGGGTGACGTTCGGGATCGGTACGGTCTTGGATCGGACACGGACGTGTTCGAGGCGCTGGCAGGCGGTGCGACCCTTCCGGCGCTGCTCTATGTGGCCCCCGAGGTCCACCGGCTGGAGCAGGAGAAGATCTTTGCGCGGGCCTGGCAGTACGCCTGCCACGACTCGCTGCTGGAGAAGCCGGGAGACGTGGTCCTCACGAAGGCCGGCGAGATCCCGATCATGATCGTCTGCGGGAAGGATGGCGAGCTTCGGGGCTTCGTCAACGTCTGCCGGCATCGCCTGCACCCGGTGGCCACGGCGAACGGGAACTCGCGGCTGCTGCGGTGCCCCTACCACGGCTGGACCTACGAGCTTGACGGCGGGCTCAAGCACGCTCCCCGCCAGGACCGTGAGGGCGGGTTCGACTGCTCAGCCATCGCGCTGAAGCCGGTCTCGGTCGAGCGGTGGGATCAGTTCGTTTTCGTCAACGCGGACGCTGGCGCCGCCGCGCTCCGGACGGTGACCAGTGACATCCGCCCGCGCACCGACGAGCTGAACGCCGACCTCAAGGAGTACGAGTACCGCATCCGCTATACCTACGAGATGGATTGCAACTGGAAGGTCTGGGCAGAGAACGCGATCGAGTGCTACCACTGCCCGACCACGCATCGCGACAGCTTCGGCAAGAGCTACGACGCCGGCCCGGACGCCTACCAGACCATCTCCTGGCCCGACACGATCTGGCACGAGTCGCCGATCAAGTGGATTCCCGGCGACCTGGACCCGAAATCGCTCAAGGGCTTCCGGTTCGCATTCCTCTGGCCGTCTTCTTTCTTCGCCGTCGACGACTTCATCGGGTTCGTCGGCAGCGTGACTCCCCTGGGGCCGGAGCGCTGCTCAGCCTTCGCCGACATGTACGTCCGGCCCGGCGCCGACGAAGCCATCGTCGACGAGTGGCTGAACATGTGGGACCAGGTCCTGCGCGAAGACGCGGAGGCGACCGACCGGCAGCAGGTGGGCTATCGGTCCGGGCAGATCCCGGCCGGCCGCCTCATGCTGAACACCGAGCACAACCTGCAGGCGTTCATGCGCAGGACCTTCCAGGCGCTGATCTCGTGACGCCGTTCCCACTTCTCCGCCTTATGCGAGGGAGCGCCGATGGCACTCGATGACCGGGTCGCGGTGGTCACCGGCGGTGCCCAGGGCATCGGTCAGGGCATCGCGTTGCGGCTCGCGGCCGCAGGCGCACGGATCGCTGTCTTGGACCGGCAGCCCGCGACACAGACGCTCTCCCGAGTGCGTGAGCTGGGCCGGCCCGCATGGGGAGTCGAGGTCGACGTGTCAGACGCGGCGGACGTACTGCGCGCCTATGAGCGCCTTGACGATGAGTTCGGCCGCCCTTATGCACTGGTCAACGCGGCTGGCGTCTTTGCGGACATCGCGTTCCTCGACACGCCCGTCGACGTCTGGGACCGCGTCATGAACGTCAACGCCCGGGGCGTGTTCCTTTCATGCCAGGAGGCGGCGCGCCGGATGCGCGCCGAGGGCGAGGGACGCATTGTCAACATCTTGTCGACAGCCTCGTCGCAGGGATTCGCCCTGGAGAGCGCCTACTGCGCGTCCAAGGGTGCCGTATTGCTGCTCACCCGCACTCTCGCGGTGGAGCTCGCGCCCCTCGGTATCACCGTTAACGGGGTAGGACCTGGGACCGTGGAGACCGCGATGGGCCAGGACTACCTCGCCCGGGGGCCGATCGCCAGCCATGAGCTCAGCCGCACCCCGATGGGCCGGTTCGGCACGCCAGCCGACATCGCCGAAGCCGTATGCTTCCTGATATCGGACGCAACCTGGCTCACCGGTCAGGCGATCTACGTCGACGGCGGCTTCCTTGCGGCAGGTCTGCCGCTCCTGCCGCAGATCTGAGGACCACTCGGGGATGAACGTGCGGCACAGCCCGGCCGATTCGGCTCAGCCGCTGCTTTCCGCGGCACGGCTGCCCGACAGCCGACCGCTGGATGAGACGGATCGCGCGATCATCGATCTTCTTCAGCACGATGGACGCATGCCGTACCGGGAGATCGCGCGCCAGCTCGGCGTGGCCGAAGGCACCGTCAGACTCCGCGCGAACCGGCTGATGAGGTCAGGCGCGCTCACCATCGTGGCCATCGCCGACCCCTTCCGGCTCGGCTACCGCGTGCTCGCGTTCACCCTGCTCAAGGTGGTCCCAAGCAGGCAACAGGAGGTGATCGACGCGCTGACGTCGTGGGACGAGATCACCTACATCTCGTCCTGCACCGGGCGCGCGGACCTCTATGCGCAGCTCGTCTGCCGTGATCACGACCACCTGTGGGAGCTGCTCTATGAACGAATGCCCGCAGTGGGCGGCATTACCGCCTCGGAGACGTTCATGGAGCTGAAGATGCACAAGGTGTCCTACATTTACCCGCGACCCGAGCGGGACGAAAGCTGAGATGGCCGAGCCTGAAGTTTTAGCTGGCCACGGTGAGGACGATCTTCCCGCCGGCGTGCCCGCGCTCCTGGATGCGGTGGGCCTCGGCCGCTTCGGACAGGGGCAGCAGGTGGCTGACGACCGGGCGCAGGGCGCCCTCGTCTAGCAGCGAGGCAAGCTCGCGGGTCCGCTGGCCGTCGTCTTCGATGGTCACGCCGTGAAAGGTGATATTGGCATCCAGCACGGGGTTGAGGTCGAGTTCGGGGGCGGCGATGGCGACCACGTGGCCCGCGGGCCGGAGCGCGCCGAGCACCGCCGCCAGGAGTCGCCCTCCGACCAGGTCTGCGATGGCGTCAACCGGACCGCGCGCCAGGGCGACTGCCCGCGCCGCGACGTCCTCGCTGGCGTAGTCGATGCAGCTAGCCGCGCCCAGCGCGAGCATCTGGTCGTGCATGGCCCGGCGCCCGACGGCGATGACCTCGATCCCGCGGCCGGCTGCCAGCTGCACCAGGAACAGCCCGACGCCACCGCTGCCGCCCAAGATCAGCAGCTGGGCGCCTGGGCTCAGCGCCAGCCGGGCCAAAGCGTCCCAGGCGGTCCCGGCCGCGAGCGGGGTAGCCGCCGCCGACACCATTGACGTGTCTGGGCTGATCGGGGCGACCTGGTCGGCGTCCACAGCGGCGAGTTCCGCGTACCCGCCGGCGCCGTCGGGGAAGTGCGTCATGGCCATCACCCGATCGCCGGAGCGCAACCCGGTAACGCCAGGCCCGAGACTCTCGACCACGCCGGCTATGTCGTAACCCAGAATGCACGGCACCTGGAGGCCAGACCAGCTGCCATCGGCCCGGTTGAACGGGTCCACCGGGTTGACGCCTGCCGCATGAATCGCAATCCGGACCTGGCCCGCACCGGGCACGGGATCTGCGACATCGGCGAGGCGCAGCTGCTCCGGGCCGCCGAACTGGCTAACGATCACAGCCTTCATCCCGTGCCCTTCCCGCCGCGCGCCAGACAACCCGCCACCATAGCCCAGGTCCGCTGCGGACTGCGCAGGGCCTTGGTGCGGCTGGTCATGCCGGCTGCTCTGCCGCAGCCGCCGGGACCGGGGCGGTCAGGCGGCATCGATCCCGCACACACGCCCCGGGCCGCCCACCCACAAGCGGCTACTTACGAACTCCCGGTGATCAGCTCCGTGGCGATGGCGGGTGAGAACTCGCCCGGCTGGGTCCCCGCACCGGCGCCGCAGTTGCCATCGGATTCACCGGGTGCCTTGATCCAAAGGCTCATGTCGCCGCGGTCATCGAGCACTTGCGGGACCGAGCCAAGCTGCCGGCCGGGGGGGTTGCACCACTGTCTTGCTCCGGCGGCGCTGCTGCTGCCGCAGTTTAGATGGGGGATGTCGTACGCGACCAGGACCGGCACCTTGTGCTCTGCGGACGCGGCGATAGTGTAGCGCGACACGGCAGCGGTGATGTTACCGCTCCATGCGCCGAGCCACTTTGCTGTCGGCTCGTTCGCGATGCGCTGTCTGATCTCGTGCGCCCGGGGGTCGCCGGGATGGGCCCGAACCCAGTTGGCCGCCTGCGTGTCAGGGTCAGTGAAGAGCCGGCTCGCCCGTGCGCCCCGGCCGACGCCCGGCAGAGCTCGCGAGATCGGGCCGGCGGCCGGATGAGCCCGTCCCCCAGGGCTGCCCTGCCCGTTGCGGCTGGTGTCGACGACGAACCGCTTGGCCATTCCCAGATCCCGATCCAGCGCGGTCGCGTACCCGATCTCCTGATCGGTTGTGTCGTAGTAGGACACGTTCAGCGCGAACCCGTAGGCCTGAGCGACATCGGCGGCTCGGAGGCGGCCCGCCATCTGGCCGGCCGGCACCCAGTTCGAGTGGCCCGCATCCAGGTACACCTGGTCGCTTTTCGTCTGGAGGGCCTTGACGGCATACGACAGCATCTGCAGCCGGGCCTGCTGCTGGGCGTTGTCCGGGCAGCTGTTCAGCTGAGCGAGCGCGTCCGGCTCCAGGATCACCACTGCGGGCCGGTTACCGAGGCCGGTCGAGAACCCGTTGACCCACTTCTCGTACGCCTGCTCGTCGCTTTCGAGCCGGTGATTCGCCGCTTGGCCGTGACCAGCCTGCGCGCGGAGGAGCAGATACCCCAGCACGACGATCACGAGCAGCTCACCCGCCGCGATCATGGCGACCATTCTCCGACTGACCCCCGAAAACCAAGCCACGGTTGGGAGTATTCCACGGTTACCACGGGCGTAACGTCGGCCTGCCCGCTGGTCCTCATGGATTAGCCCGTCCAGGACCCTCCTTCGTCGTATTCTCACGGTCGTCAGGTTAGCGATCTCAGCCATGGAGGGCTATTCACGGGGGACGTCCGTACAGCAACAAATGTTCTGAATTGCGGCGCACCTGCTGAAAGGCGGCCTACTTCCCGAAAGGATTGGGTTACCAGACTCAGTCCAGGAGAAACAGGCCGCGCATGTGTCATTCCACCGGAATCCACCAAAGCCGGGATCACCGAGCTGTCCGCAAGGATTGAAGCCCGCGAGCTTGCGCCTGGGATGCGCAGATGGCGGGCGGCGCTCAGTCGAGCGGCGAGCGTACGGTTGGCGTGAGCAGAGCCGTCAGCTGAGCGACGTCGTCGATAGTTTCGATGTTGAGGACCGCTTTTTGGATGGCGGCTTGGCGCTCGGCAGAGATGGTGCGGCCGGTCAGCTTGGCGTACTTGTCACGGATTTCCGCGTTCGTAAGGTTCCGGTCGCCGGTGCCGCGCGGATGTGCGACCTTGGCGGCGCGGGTGCTTCCGTCGTTGAGGGTCAGGCGCACCTGGGTCGTGAGCCGCTCGTCGGCCGGGAGGTGGTCGTAGGCCGGCTCATGGTGAGTTAGTGTCCGGTCGATCAGCCTCCAGACGTCATCGCGGTTAATCCGGTCCTGCGAGAACTGGTCGATGAGCACGTCGCCATCGAGGAGGGCGACCGCGACGACGTAGGCGACGTTCATCTGAGCGCCGATCACCTCAAGCGGGTGCTCGGCCTCCCATCCGCCATGTCGGTAAGCGGCATCGGGCATGTCGATGTCGATCCGCTGGATCTGGCTGACGTTGACCTTTGGCCGTAGCTCGAGTGCGGCGTCGATCGCGGCGTGCAGCAATCCCATGGCCGCGTACGGCTTGACGGCGATCCGTTCGGTCTCCCAGAGGGTGCCGAGGCCCGCGTAGATCTCTTCGGGGTAGGTGCGGTGGCCCTGACCGAAGGTGGACAGCCAGCCACCGTACGGGCGCTCGAACACCCGCTTGATGCCGACGTAGCCCGATGCCGCGAGCGCGGCGGCGGTAAGGCCGTTGCGCGAGCCGTGCTGCATGCGCTTGACCATCGACTCGAACTGCGCCGACATCAGTCCGCAGGACTGGGTCGCCGCCATCCCGAAGGCGTCTTCAAACCCGGCGGCATCCAGTCCATACAGCGATCCCGCGGCAGCAGCCGCTGCGAGCGGGCCGAAGACCACGCCCGAATGCCACCCTCGGGAGATCATGTCCGGAGATCATGTCCAGGCCGCCGAGCGCCTGACCGACCCGCGGGCCGGTCTCGTACCCGACAATCGCGCCGAGAAGGCAGCGCTCGCCGGAGACGCGGCCCAGGTGCGGAGCGGCGGCGAGCATCGCCGGGAGGACCAGCGAGTTGCTGTGCAGCGGGGCCAGCGGGTGGTAGTCGTCGAGCTCGAACCCCTGGATGAAGCTGGAGTTGAGCATTGCAGCCGATGTCGAGCTGGTGGCTCGATCGTCCCAGCCGATCAGCGCGGCATCTCCGGCACTGTCGAGCGCTGTTACGCCCTCGACGCCCAGGCGGGAGACAGGTAGCTGCGCACCTACGAGGGCACAGGCGATACCGTCCAGTACCAGGTGCTTTGCGCGGTCGCGGACGGAGGCGGGAATGTCGTCGAGCGTTGTTTCAGCAACCCAGGTGGCAAGTCGGCCAGTCGGGCCGGCAGGAGGTGCCGGGCACCCGCCGATGTCGAGCTGGTGGCTCGATCGTCCCAGCCGATCAGCGCGGCATCTCCACTAACTACGTCCTCACCCGGCTGGCCCTGGACTCCAGGTAGCGTTGCTCGGCGATGCTGGCGGTGGACTTCGCGGCGCGCCGGTAGTGTTCGTACGCCCCGGCCGT
>WNFJ01650348.1_pt1 | contig 25552 bp, 22 predicted proteins | sample 5400461 | NCBI WGS metagenome assembly WNFJ01 (sample SAMN13153349, study PRJNA577476) | soil metagenome | isolation source: 115 cm saprolite on Douglas fir-dominated hillslope | place: USA:California | collected 2013-09-17
GTAGAAGCCGCACGCGTAGCCGAGCACCGTCTCGACCGCGTAGTGCGTCAGGTCGTGGAGCGGGAAGAAACGCCCCTGCGCACGGTCTTGGCGCTGCCACGTCACGGAACCGTCCGCGCGCCGGCAGCTCAGGGCGGCGGCGCCATCGGGCTTCTTCTTCAGTCCGATCCTCAGGTCGTCCATCGGGCGTGCCGCGCCTCGGGTGAACCGCGCCGCCGCTAGCGGTACTGCCACGCCCGGGTGTTCTCGCCCCGCGGCGCATGGTGAGCAATGAAGGCCGCCATCTCGCGCACGAGCCCCGCGCGCGAGGTGTGCTGCCAGCCGTGGCCCTTCTCGGGACGCCCGTAGCGAAACGTGGCGCGCGCCGCGGGATGCTTGGTGGCGCTGAGGAAGGCGTCCAGATCGTAGACCGCGAGGTTCAAGTAGAAGTTGTCCATGTCGCCCACGTCCACGTGGATCTTGTCGACGAGGGTCCGGCCGATCCGTGTCCAGTTGCGCTCCAGATAGGCCCGCAGGTCGTAGCCGTGATCCTTCATGTATTGCGCCACGGCGTGGTCAACGTGCCCCGTGCGCTTGTCCCAGAGCGATTTGGGATAGCCGTCGGCGCCGACGGGACCGTACACGGCCTCCCACGCGGCGAGTTGCTCGCCCGCACGACCGTGCGTGCCGAGCACCTCTTCGAGCTGGCTGAACTGCCGCACCGTGAGCAGGAGCTGTCCGTCGTGGGCGCGCATGATGGGCCGCTCGGGATGCAGCCACTCCGTCTTCGGCTCGAGGAAGGCGCCCGGGTGGTCGACCGTGAGCACGAAGGCGTTGGTGTCGTCGTACACGTTCACCAGGTCGTAATGGTGGAAGTCCACGGGGTCCGGGTACAAGGTCCAGGTGCCGCCGAAGAAGTCGGGATGGAACACCTGGAGGGCCAGGGACTCCCAGCCCCCGGTCGAGCCGCCCGTCAGTACGCGCGCGTACGACCGGCGGATCATTCGGAAATGCGTCTCGAGGTAGGGGATGAGCTCTGTAAGGATCGCGTCCCCGTACGGGCCGTTGTTGGCCGAGTTCACGGCGTACGAGTCGTCGAAATACGGCGTGGGATGTTGGAACGTGACGGCGATCATCCGCGGGAAGCTCGGCGCGCTCCAGCTTTGCGCGAGGTCGTAGCCGGTCTCGAGGTTGTAGCGCTTCAGGAGCGTGGCGACGCCGGGCGGGAGCGGCGTGCGCTCCGGCGAAAACTCGAGCGGCGGGTCGAGACCGAAGTGTCCCTGCTCGTAAATCACGGGATAGCGCACCGCGCGATGCGTGTCGTATCCCTGCGGCAACAGCACCGTGGCGCCCAGATAGACCGGCTGCCCCCAAAACTTGCTGAGCAGCGTGCTTGCGATCTTGACGTGCTTCACCCACTTCGTGTCGACGGGCGGTGGGATCGCCGGGATGACGTTCGCGAGGCTCACCGTGACCTCGTATCCGGCCTTGGGGTCGAGATGGACCCGCTGCACGGCGCTGTACAGGTTCCCGGGCGAGCGGTTGAACTGCTGGCCCTCGCCCTGGTCCCAGTGCACCCAGATCGTCTTGCCATCGGAGCGGCGGACCTGAGTATAGACGTTGAGCAGGCCTTGGACGTAGTAGTCGCCGGCCGGGAGATCCGGCAGGTGCGCGATCGGGTAGCCGAGCGTCGTGTCGCCGATGATCGCCGCGGTTCCGGGCTTGAGCTCGCTCACGTCCGCCCCGAAGAAGGGCACCGTCTGGACGAAGGAGCCCGCCTCGAGCCGGGGCTCCGGATCCGAGTCGCGCGAGATGATCACGTACGCGCGCCCCGTGATCGGCTGCGCGTGCGCAGCGGCGGGAAACGTGAGCGCAAACGCCACGCCGGCGCGGTTCGGCGGCGACTGGACGCAGCCGGCGAACGCGACGCACGAGCCGAGCACCGCCCACGCGGGGCGGGAGTGCTGCGACATGGTCTGCTCCAGAAGTGCTACGAGACGCGACGCGTCTTGCGCCGCATGAAGTCCATCAGGATGAACTGCCCCAGCGTCATCGTGTTCGTGAAGTAGGCCTTGCCGCGGCAAATCGCGGAAACCTTCTTCACGAACTCGACCAGGCTGCGGTCGCGCGCCAGCATGAAGGTGTTGATCATGATCCCGGAGCGGCGGCAGAGCGCCACCTCGCGGTAGGTCGCCTGGAGGATCTGGGGGTCGAGCCCCATCGAGTTCACGTAGATGTGCCCGTCGGGGAGGGTGAGCGCCGACGGCTTGCCGTCCGTGATCATGATGATCTGACGCATGTCCTTGCGCTGCGACAGGAGCATGCGGCGCGACAGCTTCAAGCCCTCCGCCGTGTTCGTGTGGTACGGCCCCACCTGGGCCCGCGCCAGCTGGGCGAGCGGGATCTCCTCGGCCGTGTCGTGGAACAGCACGACCCGGAGCGTGTCCCCCGGGAACTGGGTGCGGATCAGGTGCGTGAGTGCGAGCGCCACCTTCTTCGCCGGCGTGAAGCGGTCCTCGCCGTACAGGATCATCGAGTGCGAGCAGTCGAGCATCAGCACCGTCGCGGAGGAGGAGCGGTACTCCGCCTGGTGCACCATGAGGTCGCCGTACTCGAGGTTGATCGGCACGCCCAACCCCTCGCGCTGCAGCGCGTTCGTGAGCGTGGCGTTGACGTCCAAGTTCAGGGTGTCGCCGTATTCGTAGGGCCTGCTCACCGCTTCGGCCTCGATCCCGGTGGCAAGGTGCTCGGTGTCGTGCGCGCCGAAGCTCGACTTCCCGATCGAGCCGAGCAGGTGCTTCAGGGTGCGGTAGCCGAGGAAATCGATCCCCTTCTCGGTAAGGTTGAACTGGACTTGCTGCGCCGCCTCTTTCGCCATCCCGCCGGGGCCGAACAGAGGCTGCTGGCCCGACGGCACCTTCGGCGCCTCGGTGACGTTCAAATACCCTTCTTCCATCAGCTTCTGGACGATCTTGTCGAGCAGCTCGGACAGTTGGCGCTCGAGGTCGGCGTCGCGCGCCGCGTCCCCGGTCGACTCGCCCCGCAACAACTTCAGCATCTCGGGGGTCAAGGCGCCCGAGTTCATGAGCGCCTGGAGGATCGCTTGGCGGAGCGCGTCGAGCGAGCGGTCGGCTTCGTCCTCGCCGAATTCGCCCCAGAACGGATGCGAATACGCGCCTCCGGCGAAGCCCGATTGGAGGAGGAAGTCGGCGAGCTGATCGAGCAAGGCCTGGAGGTTGAGCGTGTCGGCCAGCTCGGGGAGATAGCGGCTGTACGTCGTGTATTTCATCGAGGTCCCTACCAGAAATATCAGACGGCGGCGAGCTTTCCCGCAATGGACCATGCCGCACGCCGGCTGCACCTCGGGGCGCTCACCCACCGCAATTTTCGTCTCTTCTTCCTCGGCCAGGGCATCTCGCTCATCGGGACCTGGATGCAGTCGGTCGCGCTCGGCTGGCTGGTGCTCGAGCTCACGAACTCGGCGTTCGCGGTCGGCCTGAACCAGGCGCTGCGCTCGTTCGGCGTCTTGCTGTTCACGCTGTACGCGGGCACCGTCGTGGATCGCGTGGAGAAGCGCCGTTTGATCGTGTCGACCCAGCTGCTCCAGATGCTCGAGGCGCTGGCGCTCGGGGTCCTGGTCTGGACGCACAGCGTGGCACCGTGGCAGGTGATGGTGCTAGCGCTGGGCTTCGGGATCGTCAACGCCTTCGACATCCCGGCGCGGCAGGCGTTCATCGCGGAGCTCGTCCCCAAGGACGACCTCATGAACGCGATCGCGCTCAACTCCTCGATGTTCAACGCCGCCCGCATCGTGGGCCCGGCCGTGGCGGGGGTGCTGATCGGCGCGGCCGGGATCGGCGCGTGCTTCTTCGTGAACGGGGTGAGCTACATCGCGGTCGTCGCCGGTCTGCTCGCGATGCGCCTGCCGCCGTTCACCGCCCGTCCCGCCGCCGCCTCGGGGTGGGCCGGGTTCCGCATGGGTGTCGGCTTCATCCGGCGCGACCGCCGCGTGCTGGCGCTCGTGGTGCTCGTGGCCGCGTTCAGCGTCTTCGGGTTCCCCTTCCTCGTGCTGATGCCGGTGGTCGCCCGGAACGTGCTCCACACCGACGCGCGGGGCTACGGCGTGCTGATGGCGGCGGTGGGGATCGGCGCGATGCTCGGCGCGCTCGGGCTCGCCGTCGCCGGCCGACGGGTGCCCAAAGGCCGCGCGCTGCTCGCCGGTGGCGGCGCGTTCGCCACCCTGCTGGTCCTGTTCGCCGCGGCGCGCTCCTTCACGCTGGCGGCCCTGCTCCTGGCGCTAGTGGGGTGCGCCATGATCATCACCACGGCCCTGGCGAACACGATTCTGCAGACGATCGTGCCGGACGAGCTCCGGGGCCGGGTGATGGCGTTCTATGCATTCGTGTTCATCGGGATGGCACCCTTCGGGGCCTTCCTGGCCGGGCTCCTCGCCGAGCATACGAGCGCGCCGGTCGCCATCGCTTGGGGCGGCGTGGGCTGTCTCATCGCCGCGGTGGTCGCGACGTGGTCGGTGCCCGAGCTGCGGCGCATGGCCTAGGGCCGCCCCCGGGCTACAGCAGGCGGCGCAGCCGCACCGCCACGTGGATCGTGTCGGCGTCGCGTCGCAGCAGGAGCTGGCGCACTGCGCCCGCGATGCGCAGCGCCTCGCGCACGTCGTTCAGGACGGCATCGGCAACGGGGCGGCCGTCGATGCGCAGCAGCTCGTCGCCCACGGCGATGCCGGCGTCGGCGCCCGGGCTGTGGGGCACGACATAGTCGACGATGACCTGGCGCAGAGCCGGTCCGCGCGCGGCGAGCCGCAAGCCGCTCATGTCGTAATCGCACGGGGAACCCGGGCCGGCGTGGGACTCGACGATGACGCGGCGGCGCGCGTAGTCGACGATGAGGCGCGAGCCCTCGAACGCCGTGTTGGCGATGACGCCGTCGATGTCCGTGCGCGCCAGGAACCCCTTGAGCTCGCCGCCCAATCCCGTGGTGGGGAAGCGCACGCGCACGCCGCCCACGCGCAGCTCCTGCAACCGCGCGATCAGGCCGTGGAGCTCGCCCGCGAGCCCCGTGCCGATCGGCGCCTCGATCGCCGGCGACACCTGGGACAGGCCGTGTTGCGCCACGAACGGCGTGGTGAGGATTAGGCACAGGCCGGACGCGCCGGTATCGAGCAGCAGCCGGGCGGGGATGGCCCTGCGGCCCCGGATCTTCACGCTCCCGCTCAAGAGCGGCAGGTCTGCGTCCGGCGTGAACGGCACGACGGTGCCGGGGCCCGTGTAGTGGTAGCGCGTCGGGTCGAACAGCCGCACCTGCCGGTGTTGATAGTCGATCTCCACGGTGAAGCGCTGCAGCACGTCGTCGCCCACGAGGCCGCGCTGCAGCCGCCCGCTCGCCTCACTCACGGCGCGGAGGGGGTAGAGCGCCACCGGGTAACGGTGCAGGGCGATGGCGCCGAGGCGCAGCGTGTCGAGCACAGTCGTGACGGGCGCCGCCGCTCGGGCCGCGGGCCCCGTCCCCGGAACGGCGCCGATCACGCGGGCCCACTCACTGTCCAGGCCCGTGTGGGGGAGACCGGTGTCCAACATCAACCATGCCGAGTCGCCGTTGACGATGCCCGGCACGTAGATCGCGCCGCCGTACGGATCGAACGGCAGCACGGCCAGCGGCGTCGGTGGCGCGACGGGCGGGCCGAGCCAGCAGGCGCCAGCGAACGCCACCAGCCACGGCCAGCGGCCCCGCCCCCTCACCGCCACTGCCGGCGGCGCGCTTCCGCTACCACCAGCGCCGCCGCGCCTGCGATCCCGAGCCGCTCGGTGTTCACGACCAGGTCGTAGTTCACGACATCGGGGCGGTGGCGCCCGTAGTAGGTCTTCACATAGTGATCGCGCTGCCGGTCGGTGTCGTCCACGACCTGCTCGGCCTCGCCGGGAGCGACGCCTAACCGCTCCACCGCCTGCCGGACTCGCCACGGTCGCGACGCCACGACATAGACGTGCAGCGCGTCGGGGCGCTGCGCCAAGAGCGCCTGCGCTCCCCGGCCCACGAGCACCGACCGCCCATGCGCCGCCGCCTCCGCGATGACCCGCTCGGTGAGCTTGACGAGGGTCGCCTCGTCGGGCTCGGCGCGCGGCGCCGCCGCCGAGGTGATGAACATGTCGGGTGAGGCGACCGCGAGCGTGCGGGCCAGCCGCTCGAGCAGGCCGGGCGCCCGCTCCTCGCGCCCGGCGACCTCGGCTGGCGGCAGGCCCGCACGCCGGGCGACTTCGTCCACGAACTGGTTGTCGATCACCGTCCATCCGAGCGCCTCGGCGACCTCCCCCGCGAGCGCCGCGCCGCCCGAGGCGTACTGCCGCGTCACGGTGATGACGGGAGCCGGCATCTCAGGGCTTCAGATTCTTCCGGAGATCGCCGATGTTCAAGAGCGGCAGCCCGCCTTCGGTCGGCACGAAGATGATCAGGTTCGAGGAGCCCTTCATGTCGTGCAGCACCTCGATCCACTGTTTGGTGAGCGCCTCGGGCGAGAGGGTCTGGTTCAGGAGCCGCTGCTGCTCGGTTTGCAGGCGAGCCACTTCGACGCGATGCCGTTCGGTCTCGATCTGCTGCTCCTGGGCGATCTTGTTGTTGATCGCTTGGACCACCTGGGCGGGCGGCTGCAGGTCGCGCATTTGCTGCCCCCCACCCGCGGCGTGGTCACGAGCGCCGAGTCGACGAGCCCCTCCATGGTGGTGGCGATCTGGGTGCGCTTCGAGATGTCGTTGATCGAGTACTGCACCATGCCGTCGCGCACGCCCTTGCGGATGGCGTTGAGCACGGCGCCGCGGATCTGGTTTTCGTCGCCGATCTCGGTGAAGATCTTGGGAGCCTGCATCGGGTCGATCTGCCAGCGGATCGACACTTCGACGTGCATCCCCATCTGCTCGCTGGACAGCGCTTCGATCGACTCGATCTGCTCGCCCCGCGTGGGCCACTGCTCCTCGCGCGTCGAGAACCGCTCGATCGACGACCAGGGGGGGACGAACCGAATGCCGGCGAGCAACGGCACCGGGTCCACGGTTCCGAAGGCGTGGCGCACGCCCACCTCGCCAGCGGCGATCACCACCATCAAGGAGGCCACGACGATCAGGAGCGCGAGCGCGCCGACCACGTACCCCGCAAGGCGCACCAGATTGGAGACCGGCCCAGGGCGCTGCGAGCGGACCGTAGCCGCGGTGAGCAGGAGGGAGAACGCGATGAACAAGAGGACGGCACCGGCGACGAGCTTGCCCATGGGCACTCCGGAGAGGGACGAGGAGAAGATGTCCCCTCCGCAGGGTTACGAGAAGAGGTTCGGCCCTCCACTCCCCGGCTTCCCGTAGCCCGGACCCTTGGGCTCCGCCCGAGCGCGCGTGTAGCCGAGCTCCTCGCTGCGCGAGATGCGCTTCTCGGCCACGAGACCTTCGAGGACGAGCTCGCACGCGGCCACCATCGTCCCCGGATCCTTCTTGCCCGCGAGGCCGACCTGGTCGACGAGGTCGAGCAGGCCGGGCACGACACTGAACCCCTTGAGGCACGGCTCGGAGCGCTCGTCGATCGAGATCTTCAACGCGCCGCCCTCATCGAACCAGTGGACGATGTCGTCGACGTTCGCGCCGCCCACCCGGGCCACGAACGTCTTGCCGGCCGCGCGCCGGATCAGGTCCTTCGCGATCACCTCGGAGCCTTGCAGCTCCCCCTCGTATTCGAGCTCGAGCTTGCCCGTGATGGCGGGGAGCGCGGCGTAGATATCCGACACCCGCGGCACGACGGTCTTCTCCTTGGTCACGATCGTGCGCCGCTCGGCGTTCGAGACGACGTTCTCGAGCACGCTGATCGGGAGCCGCTGCGACACGCCGGAGCGGCGGTCCACGCGTTTGTCCTCGCGGGCCTCGAACGCCACGCGCTCGATCAGCTCGGCGACGAAGTCGGGCAGCTTGAGCGGCCGACCGGTGCGCTCGAGCCACGCCTCCTGGCGCGTGATGGCGACCCCTAGCTCGACGGTGTGGGGATAGTGCGTCACGACCTCGGATCCGATGCGGTCCTTGAGCGGCGTGATGATCTTGCCGCGCGCGGTGTAGTCCTCGGGGTTCGCGGTGAACACGAGCGCCACGTCGAGGTTGAGCCGCACCGGATAGCCTTTGATCTGGACGTCGCCTTCCTGCATGATGTTGAACAACCCCACCTGGATCTTGCCGGCGAGGTCGGGGAGCTCGTTGATCGCGAAGATCCCCCGGTTCGCGCGCGGCAACAGCCCGAAGTGCATCGTGAGCTCGTCGGAGAGCAGGTGGCCGCCACGTGCCGCCTTGATCGGATCCACGTCGCCGATGATGTCGGCGATGGTGACGTCGGGCGTGGCGAGCTTTTCGACGTAGCGCGCGTCGCGCGGCAGCCAGGCGATCGGCGTGCGGTCGGCGTGCGCGGCTACGAGCTCGCGTCCCACCTTCGAGATCGGGGCGAACGGGTTGTCGTTCACCTCGCTGCCCGCGATAATCGGAATCTCGTCGTCAAGCAGCGTGACGAGGTCGCGGAGCAGCCGGCTCTTCGCTTGCCCCCGCAGGCCCAACAAGATGAAGTTGTGCCGCGACAAGATCGCGTTGACGAGCTGCGGGATGACCGTGTCCCCATACCCGACGATGCCCGGGAACAAGGGCGCGCCGTTCTCGAGCAGGCAGACGAGATTCTCGCGCAGCTCGTCTTTGACGGTGCGGTGCACGCGGGTGGGACTCGCCCACTCAGTCTGTTTCAGCTCGCCCAGGGTGGTCGGCTTCGTCATAGGGCGATAGTTAACCGGCCCGCTCCCGCGGTGTAAAGATACTGGGGCGCGCATGGCCTACCGCCCCGCGCCGTAACGAGTTCCCCGCGGCGGGGGGTGGGCCTGTGCCTCCGACGTCGCCGAACCTTGATCGGGAGAATCGGATGCGCCGTCTCCTGCTGGTCCTCGCTTTTGTGATCCCCCGCTCCCTGAACGGCCAGGGCTTCTTTTGCGATGACATCCAGAGCCCAGTCGTGCTCAACGCTCGCCGCGATTCCGCCTACGTGGGCGAGGTCCGCGAGGTCGACTCCCTGTACAAAGCGGCCGTCGCTGCACTGGCTACCGATATGGCGCAAGAGGCTGCCCTTGTTCGCTCACAGCGAGCTTGGACCGGGCACCGTGAGGCGCAGCGCGAGCTCCTCGATACGTTCGCGGGCGCGGAGAACCCGCATGGGTCAGTCATGTGGAGCATGATCCCGATGGTCTGGAAACGCGGCTGCTTTCTCGCCTTGCTCGCGGAGGCCCGCTACCCTCCACCTCAGGAGAGGTGTCGTTAGCGGCCCCCCGCCCGGACGCGCGGTTGTGCCCCCGTTGTGCCCCGCACGGGCGGGCAACCAAGGCCCCGGGGCGGCACCGGATCGGGGACGACGGCCCGCGCAAGTGCGCGCGGGCGTGGACGTTGAGGGACGGGAGGGGCCGGGCGGCTACTTGCCGGGCGGCGTAAAGAGTCGCAGCGCGCCGCTCCCCCACGCCGCCACGTCGAGCGTGGCGCCGCCGTCGGCGCTCACCGGCACCGGGTCGCCATTCATCTCCGCGAAGTTGGCGCGGCGCGCCTCGCGAAACGCGTACGCCCCGGGGCGCACGCTGACGGGCCGCGCCGCGCCAGTCACGTCGAGCAGCTTGACGATCGCGCCAGTGCCGTCATCGGCCAGCGTCGCGCCCGCGACCACCACCCCGCGGTCCGCGAGCAGGAGGGCCGCGTCCTTGGCGATGAGCGGGCCGGGGGTCGCGTTCGTGTAGGCCGCGCTGACGTATAGCGGATCACACGCGGCCCAACCGCGCCGCACCGGCTCCGCCGGTTCGCTGCCCGGGGCGAGCAGCGACACGCGAAACCGGAACACGAGATCGCCGCCCTGGCGCGCCGCGAAGTTCGTGTGCCAGTAGTTGTGCAACACGTAGGCGAACACCGTGCCGTCGGGCTCGAGCGTGCGGCGCCACTGGCCGCGAAACGGCTCGTTCAGCGTGAACAGTGGCGTGTCGGGTCCGCTCCACACGATCCCGTCCGTGCCATCGCGCAGCCAGACCCAGTGCGTGTGGCAGTACCAATCGCGGCAGCTGCCGGGCTGCTGGTCGCGCTCGACGGTCATGCGCCCGAGCGGGACCTCGACGTCCACGGTCGGTTTGGCGAGGGCGAACGGGAAGGCGGCATACAGCGCCTCCTTCTCGAGCGTCGCCGGTTTGGTGACGCGGTTCTCCACGTCCAACCACGGCAGCTCGTCATACAGGGTCACCAGCGACGTGACGTGGGAGCATCCCGCGAGCGTGCGCTCGATCACGAGCCGCGCGCCGAGCCCGGGGAGCCGCTCGCGTCGGGCCGCGACGAGCGCGGCCTGGTCCACCATGAGCGCCGGCGGCGAGCGGAGCTCGTCGCGGGCCCAGGCGGTCCACATCGCGCTGTGCGCGCCGCCCCGCACGTACACGAGCTGGTTCAGACCGGCCCAGGCGGTGGTGCGCACGCGCTCCTTCCCGTCTCCACCGGTGAGCGAGCGGATCGCCCCCGTCGCCGGGTCGAGCACCACATGGTAGGTCCCGGCCTGGGCCTCGAGCGCGGCTCCCTCGTCCACGGGTGGGTTCGGGGCCCGCGCGACCTCGCTCAGCGCGACATAGCCCAAGGCGGGAACCTCGCGCGCCACGACCAGCGCGGAGCCGTCGGGGAGATCGACCGCGGGCCACTCGCGGCCGTTGTACGCGAGCCGCCGACCAGCCCCGCCTGGCACCCGTGCGACGTCGCTGCGCGCCCAGCTCGAGGCGTTGAACACGATGCGGCCGGGGCCCGCCTCCGTCCCGCGGCCGAGCCGCACCAGGCCGTCCGCCAGCTGGGTATGCGCCGCCGCCGTGGCGGCGTCCAGGAACCGCCGCTTGTATTCCCACTGCGCCACCGTCGGGGCGGCATCGGGATCGGACACGCTCGCCGCCGAGCCCCAGGTGTGCTCGCCGAAGAGCAGCAGGTCGCGCCACATCTGGCGACGCTCCTCGGCTCGCTGGGCGCTCCGCGCGCCGCCGCCGGGGTCGTGCGGCTCGGTCCGCTCATCCCACAGCGCCAGCAGGTCCGCGGCGCGGGCGGCGAGCTGCGTCGCGCGGTAGCGGGCGAGCTCCGCGCCGGTCGACGCCGCTCCATCCTCGCGATAACAGCCAGTGTCGCCGCGCCGCACGGGCAGGGTCGGGCCGTAACGCCGCTCCACGTCCTTGAAGAAGTCTTCGGGGCGGGCGGCCACGAGCCGGGGGAAGGCGTAGCGGCGGTTGAACTCTTCCACATGCGCGACGACGCGTTCATCCACCAGGGCGTTCTCGCCCGCTGCGCCCCACAACAGGGCGACGTCGTAGGGGTACGTCGGGGAGACGAGCACCGGATGCGCGAGCAGCCAGTCGGACAGCCGGCGCGCCATCTCGCTCGGCCCCACATCGAATCCGAAGCGCGGCCCGTCAGCATAGCGGTCGGCGCGCCAGTGCAGCACGCGACTGCCGTCGGGCCCCTCCCACCAATAGAGCTGGGGATAGATCGTGCCGTCGCCGGTGAGTTGGGCGCGCGTGGCGTCGGCCGGCGCCAGGAGGGGCAGCGCGCGCTCGGCATTCACGCCACTCGCGAGATAGCGCACGCCGCTGGCGGCGAGCAGCAGCGGGAAGGTGAGGGGCTGCCCCGGCACGTCGGCGATGAGTGCCGTCGTGTAGCCGAGCCCGCGCTCGCGCGCGAACAGGCCGGCCGGCCATACGGCGCGGGCGAACGTCTCGTGGTCGAGCAGTCCCGACAGGAGATGGGCGAACCCGGCCCCGAGGCCGATCTTGCCGTCGCGGATCGCTTGCGCGAGGGCCTCCCCGGCCGCGGGCGCGCGGTTCTCCACGTAGGAGATGACTTGGAGCGCGCACTCGGCCGTCCAGCGAAACTCCGGATGGGTCGGCAGGCGCGCCAGCGCGGCGTCGAGATTCCGGCGGTGGACTTCGAGGCAGCGCTCCTGCAGATCGCTGAGCCCGACATCCGTGTGGCTCGAGGCGATCCAGTACAGGGTCCAGCGGCGCCCCGGCACGAGCCGCACGCGGCGCCGCGCCACCCGCTGCTTGCCCACCTCCACCTCGATCTGGAAGTCGCCTCCGCCAGAGAGCGGCACCCATACTTCGCCGGCCAGCCCCGCCTTCCCCTCGCTCGGGAGCAGCCCCGCCGTGCCGACGAGCGTGCCGCGGCGGTCGGTCACCCGCGCGCGCGCGGCCGGTGCCGCGAGCCCGGTGACGGTCACCCGCACGAGGTTATGGCGAGCGTCGGGCTGCTGGTACAGCGCCGTCGGGATCGCCTCGATGATCGGCTCGGCGCCTGCGGCCGGGGCGCCGCCGCGCTGGAACGCGGCGGCGGCGGCGCCGAGGCCCGCGATGAAGCTCCGTCGATCGCTCATGGTCGGTTACCCGTGCCCCGCGCGGGCGCGGCGCCCTTGACTCCGCCGCGCACGCGGATAGGTTTTCCCGCGCCGCACGCCCCCTATCCGCACCTTTCTATCAGGAGCTCGCATGAAGCGTCTTGCACTGGTCCTCGCCCTCGTGGCGATGGGCGCATGTCAAAAGCCGGAGCAGAAGCCCGCGGCTCAGGCGCCCGCCGCCGACACGTCGAAGATGATGTCGATGCCGATGGCCGACACGTCGAAGCACATGATGGCCGACACGTCGAAGAAGATGGCGGCCCCCGCGGCACCGGCTGCCAAGCCCGCGCCCAAGCCGACCAAGAAGCCGTAACGCTTCGCCCTCGGCAGGGAACGACGCCCGGGACCTAGCGCCCGGGCTTTTCGTTTGCGTACCCCGACCGGACCGCGCGGTGCCCAGCTCGAGCCGCGTCGCTCACCGTCCGGGGCCGCTCGCGTCACGCCGGCGCGGCGATCGGGAACGCGAAGGGGAGGTCGACCACGCGCGCGTCCCGGCCCGCGGCGCGCACCATCGCGCCCGGGGTGACTTCGCGCCGGATCACGGCGAGCCCGATCCAGCGCCCGGCCCCCGTTACCCCAGGCGCGGGCACGAACGCAAGACTCGTCACCCGACCCACGTCCCGATCGACATGGGTCACCGCGCTCCATCCTTCGGCCGGCGCGGCCGGCGGCTCGGCGTCGAACAGCAGACCGCGGAGCTGGCGATTGGGGTGGCCGCGAAAGTGGAGCCGCGCGACGGTCTCTTGGCCGGTGTAGCAGCCCTTGGTGTAGGAGAGGCCGCTGATCTCGTCGAAGCGCACTTCCTGAGGGATCGTCTTCTCGTCGATTTCGGCGCCGAGGCGCGGCCAGCCGGCGAGGATGCGCATCAGCTCGAGCGCTGCCCCGTCGGTCGCGACGGCGCCGGCCGCGACGAGCCGGGCCCGGAGCCGCTCGGCCTGGGCGGCGGGAACGGTGAGCTGCAGGGCGAAGGGTGCCGCGTCGGTGGCGCGTGCCATCGCGAGGTCGTCGGGGCCCTGGAGGACGCGTCCGGGCGCCGGCGGCGCCTCGAGGCCGGCCGCGATCGCGACCGCGGCGGCTCGCGGGCCGGCGACCCGATAAATCGCGACGTCGGCCGTGCGGTCGCTGACGCGGGCGAGGCGCGGCGGCACGGAGCGGGTGAAGATCGCGAGCGCGCGCTCGCGCCCCGCCGCCGGTACCGTGTAGCTGACCTGCGGGCCATGGCGCGCCGTCCAGCCGTCCACCACGATCATCCCCTTCGGGGTGAGCAGGGCGCCGTACACGAACGCACCATCACCCGGTTCTTCGAGGTCGTTGGTGAGCAGGCCTTGGAAGCAGGTGAGGGCCCCAGGGCCCGACAGCGTCACGAGCGCGGCGTCGGCCAGCGCGAAGACGGCACCAGTCGCGAGCGCCGTGACGAGCGCCGGTGCGACGCTGCCAGGCTCGAGCCGAGCGACCGCGGGCGACACGGCCGGGCCGCTCATGCTGCCGCGCCGTCGCCCAGCGTCGTGAGCTCCGCGGGGTCGTGACCCACGAACGACGTCCACACGAGATCCGCGGCGGCGAGCTCGGCGGCGCCAAGGCTGGTGGTGAGCATGACGCAGCGCATCCTCGCGGCCCGGGCGGCGCCCAGGCCCGCGAGCGAATCCTCGAGCACCACGCAGCGCCCGGCCGGTAGGGGCGTGTCTCGCTCCAGGGCCGCGCGAGCCGCCAAGTAGCCGGCTGGGTCGGGCTTGCAGCGCGGCACGTCTTCGGCGGCGACGATCACCGAAAAGCAGTCCGCTAGCCCCGCCCCGGCGAGAGCCGGCTCGATCTCCTGGCGTTGCGCGCCGGAGACGAGCCCCAGCCGGAACCGCGCCGCGGCGGCCCGCACGAACTGGGCGGCGCCGGGCACGAGCGCCGGCGTGGTGCCGATAAGCCGCGTGTAGACGCGCGACTTGCGAGCGACGAGCGTCTCGAGCGTACGGGGGGCGAGCGGTTGGCCGGCGCGCTGGAACGCCTGGACGAACGCGGAGCGGTCGTCGCACCCCAGGTAGTCGGCATAGTACTGCTCGCGGCTGAGCGGGATCCCCGTCTCCGCCAGCAGCGCCGCGAACGCCGCCCGGTGCTGCTCTTCATCGTCCGTGATCACGCCATTGAAATCGAACAGCAGTGCTTCGGTCATCGTCCTTCAAGCATAATACCCTGCCGCTCGATACGAATCGTCGAGCAGCTCGACGGGGTGCCGCACGATCGCCGGAATCCCCGCCGCCGCGAGCCCGGCACCCAGCTGCATCAGGCACCCGGGATTGCCGGTGGCCACCACTTGCGGCCGGGCCGCGCCCAGGGACGCGAGCTTGGGCGCGAGTACGGCCCGCGACAGCGCGGGCTCGAGCAGGGTGAACAGCCCCGCGCTGCCGCAGCACTGGGCCGCGTCCGCCGTCATGATCAGGCGCAACACCGGAATCGCGCGCAACACCCGCTCCGGCGGCTCGGCGATGCGCTGCGCGTGGAGCAGGTGGCACGGCGGATCGTAGGCCACAGTCGCGTCGACCGGTGCGCCTGGGCGCGGCCCCCGCGCGGCGAGGAGCTCGGTGACGTCCTTCACGCGCGCGGCGAAGCGCGGGTCGCCGAGCAGATGACCGTACTCTTTCAGCATCGCCCCGCAGCCGGCGCTATTCACGACGATCGGCTCGTCTCGGTCACCGAAGGCGGCCAGGTTCACGCGCGCGAGCCGCCGCGCGTCCTCGCGCAGACCCGCGTGGGCGTGCAGCGCGCCGCAGCAGCCCTGCCCCACCACTTCGTGCACCGCATAGCCGTTGACTTCGAGCGTCCGGATGGTGGCAGCGTGGACGTGGGCAAAGAGGCCGTCCATGATGCATCCCCGGAACAAGCTCACCGGCGTGGCGTCCCGGCTGGCGCGCGCGGGCGGCGGGTCGGCGCGGTGCCACTCGGCCGGGCGCTGGGTGCCGGCGCGGACCGCGCCGCCCTCCTCCCCGCCGCGCGCGGGCGCCGTGGCGCCGAGCATCCCCATCGCGAACCGGACCCGACCCCACCCCGCGAGCCGCCGCGGGATCCCCGTGGTCCGCGCCAGGCGCCCGAGCGCATACACCACCCGCGACACGCCGGAGCCCGTCATCGCCGCGAGCGCGACCCGCGCGAGCGTGGACACCCCGCGCTGGTCGGCGATCCGCGCGCGCGCCTCCTCGAGCCCGTGTCCGTAGCCCACGCCCGAGGGGCACACCGGCTCGCAGCCGCGGCACCCGAGACAGCGATCGAGGTGCAGGGCGAGGGCCGGGTCGCCGGGGTCCAACTCACCGCTCTCGAGCGCGCGCATCAGCTCGATGCGGCCGCGTGGGCTGTCGGCCTCGTCGCCGGTCGCGAGGAAGGTGGGGCAGGCCTGCAGACAAAAACCGCAGTGTACGCACGGGTCCAGCGCCGCGAAGCCGCCGCGACCCGTCATTCCGTCCCTTCGACCGCCACCACGAACGCCTCGCCCGGGTCGAACGTGCGCCGCAGCCCGGCCACGAGCGGCCCCACTCCTTCACGGTAGGCCCCGAAGTGCCCCACGGCGGAGCGCACCGGCCACGGGGCGCGTTCCAGCGTCAACGGCACCTCCAGCCCGGCCAGGGTGCGCCGCAGCCGCCGCAGCCGATCGGCGGTCGTGTCGCCGCCCCAGCGGATCGCGCCGACGGCGGGGCTCGCGGAGATCCACTCGTCGCCCACTTGGTGCTGCAGCAAATCGAGCAGCTCGTCGCTCGAGTCGGGGAGGCCACCGATCCGGAACGCCACGGGGCGAGCGGCGAAGCTCTCGGCGGCCCGCATCCACAGCGCGTGCCCCTCGTCGGCGCGCAGCGCGCTGAAGCGGCCGCCCGTGGCGGCGCGCAGGCCCGCCTCCTCGGCCGCGACCAGGGCCGCCGAGCCGGCGAAGCGCACCGCCAAGAGCCAGCGCTCGCGCCGCGCCAGCGCGGGCGACATGAGCTCGTGCGCTGCGGGCTGAATGCCTGCCGCAGCGATGTCTTCCGCCACCTGCGTCAGGTCTTCGCGCGACCCCTCGAGCGCGAGCGTCTGGTCGGCCCGGGGCAGGGCGCGCAGCCGCAGGTGCACCAGCACGATCACGCCGAACGCGCCGAATCCCCCTGCCTCGAGCTTGGTGAGGTCGTAGCCCGCGACGTTCTTCATGACGCGGCCGCCGCTCTGCACCAGGCGGCCATCCCCGGTGACGAAGGTGACGCCGAGCAGATGATCGCGGACCGCCCCGAACCCCTGGCGCAGCGGCCCGGCCGTCGCCGTCGCGACCACCGAGCCGAGCGTGCGACCGGCGAGACCGGGCGGGTCGAGCGCGAGCCAAGTGCCGCGGTCGGCGAGCTGCTGGCGCAGGAGATCGCACCCGATCCCCGCTTCGGCGGTGGCCGCGAGATCCTGCGGCTCGATCGCCGGGATCTTGTCCAGCCGCCGCGTGGTGAGCGCGAGGTCGGCGGGCGCGTCGGCGGGGAGCCAGGTGCCGGCGCCCTCGATGCGCACCCGCCACCCTTCCTCTCGGGCGGTGCCGAGCAGCAGCGCCACCGCGTCGGGAGACGCGGGCGCCACCCGCGGCACCCCGTCGGGCGTCGCGGCCACGTCCACCGCATCCTCGCCCAACAAGGCGCGGACCCGATCGAGCAGGCTCACGCGACTGCCGCGGCGCGCCGCCGCCGCCCGCCGCCCTGGTCCCACTCGCGGCAGGCGTGCACCGGCACGACCTTGCCGGGGTTCACCCGCTCCTCGGGGTCCCAGACTCGCCGCACCGCGTGCATGGCGCCGAGCGCCTCGCCGTCGAACAGGAGCGGCATGTAGCGCAGTTTGTCGAGCCCAATGCCGTGCTCGCCGGTGATGGTGCCGCCGGCCGCGATGCATGCCGCCATGATCTCGCCACTCGCCGCCTCGACCCGCGCCTTCAAGCCGGGGATCCGGCCGTCGAAGGAAATGTTGGGATGCAAATTGCCGTCGCCCGCGTGGAACACGTTCGAGACCGTGAGCTGGTAGCGCGCCGCGATCCGGCCGATCGTGTCGAGCGTCGCGGGCAGGGCGGAGCGCGGCACCACGGCGTCCTGCACGAGCAGGTCGCGCGCCAGACGGCCCAGCGCGCCGAACGCTTTCTTGCGGCCGAGCCAGAGGCGCTCGCGCTCGGGTGCGTCCACCGCGACGCGCACCGTGCGCGCGCCGTGCGCGCGCAACACCGCTTCGATCGTCGCGGCGTCGGCCGCCACCGCCGCTTCGTGGGCGCCGTCCAGCTCGGCGAGCAGCACCGCCGCCGCATCGCGCGGGTACCCCGCCGCGTACACCGAGTCTTCCACCGCCTGGATACAGGACTGATCCATCATCTCGAGCGCGGCGGGCACGATCCCGCTCGCGATCACCGCCGACACGGCTTCGCCGGCGGTGCGCAGGGCGCTGAAGTCCGCGAGCAGCGTGCGCACGGCGCGGACCGCGGGGAGGAGCCGTACGGCGATCCGCGTCGCGATGCCGAAGTTGCCCTCCGAGCCGACGAACAGCCCCACCAGATCGGGGCCCCAGGGCTCGCCACCTGGGCTGCCCAGCTCCACGACGCGCCCGTCTGCGAGCACGACCTCGAGCGCCAGCACGTGGGTCGCGGTCACCCCGTACTTGAGACAGTGCGGGCCGCCGGCGTTCTCGGCGACGTTGCCCCCGATCGTGCACGCCGTCTGGCTCGACGGGTCGGGCGTGTAGTGCAGCCCGGCGGGTGCGGCGGTGGCGGAGAGGCGGACGTTCACGACGCCGGGCTCGACCACGGCGAGCCGGTTGCGCGCGTCGATCTTGAGGATGCGGTTCAGCCGCGTCAGGACGATCAACACCGCGGCCTCGTCGGCGAGCGCGCCGCCCGACAGGCCGGTGCCCGCGCCCCGCGGCACGAACGGGATGCCGAGGGCGGCGAGCAAGCGCACCACCGCGACCACCTCGTCCCGGCTGCCCGGCAGCACCGCGACCCGGGGCACGCGCCGGTGCGTGGGGAGTCCGTCACGCGCGTACGTAAGGCGCTCGGGCAGGGCGCTCCGCACGTGGCGCGCCCCCACGATGTCGCCGAGCGCCTCGACCAGGTCCGCGTCGCTCACGCGGTACGCTCGATCTGGGCGTGGCGGTCGCCGCGCCCGTTCCCCTTCGCCCGCTGGCGCACCGCGGCGCGTCGCTCCGCGTCGGCGGCGAGCGGGCCGAGGGCCGTCGCCAGTCGCCGCAGCCGCGTACTGGTGCTGCGGATCGCCTGCAGCGCCCGCTTCGCCGTGGCGTCGATCTCCAGGGCGGCGGCCACTTGGAAGGACAGCAATTGCGGGTCGGCGGGCAGCTCGAACTCCTCGTCCTCCCGCTCGGTCAAGACGCCAAGCGCCCGCGCGAGACGGGTGAAGCCGTCGCGGACGTCGCCGGCGAGCGGCGCCGCTTCGGCCGGGTCGATCGGATCGTCGTCGAACTCCTCGACGTCGGCGACCTCGTAGGGACGCGCGCTCGCGATCCAGTGGCGCAGCACGAAGCGCCGCTCGCCGATGGTGAGGATGTTGGACCGCCCGTCGGGAAGCGGCTGAGTGGAGCGGATCACCGCCACGCAGCCCACGTCCCCCGGCCCGGGCGCCGCCCGGTCGGGCGTGGAGTCAGGCGCGGCATAGGCGATCCCGAAGCGCCGGTCGCTCGCGAGACAATCTTCGATCAGCTGACGGTAGCGGGGCTCAAAGACGTGCAGGGGCTGCGGCGCCCCGGGGAACAGGACGATGGGAAGGGGAAAAATCGGAAGCTCCCGCGCCATGCTGAATAGTATACGGGAGGCGGCCCATCGTTGAGATGCGGGCGGGCCCACGCAACAAGGGGTCAGGATCGGTTGATCCTGACCCCCGCCCTCACGCCCGTCGCCAGCTCGCTGCCGCGCTAGGCGGCCCGCCAGAAGCCTTTGAGCGCCCGGCCATCGGGCGACTCGCGCAGCTTCTCGAACGCCCGCTCGCGAATCTGGCGGATCCGTTCGCGCGTGACGCCCATCAGCGCCCCGATCTTTTCGAGCGTCATCGCTTCGCTCCCCTCTTCGAGCCCGTAGTAGAGGTAGAGGATCTTGCGTTCGCGCGGGGTCAGGTACTTCTGGAAGATGCGGTCGATGAACTCGCGCATCAACTTGCCGTCGGTCTTCTCCTCGATCTCGCCGCCCTCCTGGCCGGCGAACCGCTCGCCCAACGTCGCGGCATCCTTGTCGCTCCGGTCGACCGGCGCATCGAGCGAGAGTTCGGCCGCCGTCATGCGACGCGCCGTGCGCACGTTCTCGACCGTGTCTTGGAGCGCCATCGCGATCTCATCGTCGGTGGGTTCGCGCCCCAGCTCTTGCGACAGGTAGGTCTCCGTCCGGCTCAAGCGGATCAGCTGCGAGTTCTGATTCAGCGGGATACGCACGCTGCGGGTCTGCTCGGCAAGGGCCTTCAAGACCGCCTGGCGCACCCACCATACCGCATACGAAATGAACTTTACGCCCTGGTCGGGATCGAACTTCTTGACCGCCTTGAGCAACCCCTCGTTGCCGATGGCGACGAGCTCAGAGAGATCGAGCCCGTGTCCCTGGTATTTTTTGACGTAGGAAATGACGAAGCGGAGGTTGGCGGTGACGAGTCGCTCGGCGGCCTTTTCGTCTCCCCGCTGCACGCGCCGCGCGAGGCGACGCTCTTCGGCGGGATCTTTGATGAGCGGGAGTTTCTGAATGTCCTGCAGGTACTGGTCGAAGGCGCCGGAGGGATTGGCTCGGAAAAAAGCCTTGGCCTTACCTCCCTTCGATCGCGCCATAGCTCGGGCTCCGACGGTGGAGTGCGTGAGTTTGACGGGGGAACTCTCCGCGAACGGCGCCAATATAGGAATCACCTGTGCGTGGTGCAAATGTGCGGGCTTTTCCACATCACAAATTCTTTGCGCGCTCCATGCGTGCGCGATTTGTCCACTATCAACACCAGCTGTGGACAACTTTCATGTTGACGATCACCAGCGCGGAGCCGCGCGAGAATGTGGAGACGTGCACAGCTGTGTGGGAAGCTGTTGACGGATATGTGATTAGTCGCGACCACCCCGGACGCGCGGCGGTGCCGCTCCGTCAGCGGCTCGCCGCGAGGACTTCCCGCACGGCGCGCTCGGGGGCCGCCACGGTCCAGCCGTGCCCGTCGGCGTGCATGCGGCCCACCGCCCGTGGCAAGGCGAACCGCACGGTGCCGGCGCGCGCCTTCTTGTCGAGCTGCATGGCCGCGACCAGCCCATCCACGGTCGCGCTCTCGGGTAGCTCGAGTGGCAAGCGATAGCGCTCCAGCAGCTGCGTGATACGCCGCGCTGTGCCGCGTTCGGCGATGCCCAGCAGCTCGGCGAGCCGTGCCTCGTACGCCATGCCGATCGCCACCGCCTCGCCGTGGAGCAGGGCGAACCCCGCCGTGGCTTCGATGGCGTGCCCCACCGTATGGCCGAAGTTGAGGATCGCGCGCCGCCCGCGCTCCCGCTCATCGGCGGCCACGACGTGGGCCTTGATCTCCACCGAGCGCTGCACCACGCGGTCCAGCGCCCCCGGCTCCTGCGCGGTCACGGCCCCGTGCTCGCGCTCGAGAAACTCGAAGTAGGCCGGGTCGGCGATCGCCCCGTGCTTCACCGCCTCGGCCATGCCCGCCGCGAGCTGCGGGCGCGGGAGTGTGCCGAGCACATCGAGGTCCGCCACCACCAGGCGCGGCTGGTGGAACGCGCCGACGAGGTTCTTTCCCGTGGGCACGTCCACGGCGGTTTTGCCACCGATCGATGAGTCGATCATCGCGAGCAGGGTGGTGGGCACCTGGACGTAGGGAATACCACGCAGGTAGGTCGCCGCCACGAATCCCGCCACGTCGCCCACGACTCCGCCGCCGAGCGCGATCACGGCCGCATCGCGGCCGACGTGCGCGGCGAGCATCTGGTCGGAGAGGGCGGCCCACGTTTCGCGCGTCTTGTTCCACTCTCCCGCCGGGAATGCGAACAGCTGGGCCTCGAGTGCTGCGTCGCGACACGCGGCCACGACCGCGTCCCCGTAGAGCGGGGCCACGTGCGAGTCGCTGATCACGGCGTAACGGGTGGCCGGGCAGGCGCCGCCGAGCGACGCCGGGAGCCGCGCCAACAGCCCGCGGCCGATCAGGATATCGTACGCGGCGTCGCGCGACTCGGTCAGCGCCACGGGGACCGTCACCACACGACGTCGGGCACGCCCGCGAGGGCGTTGGCCCGGCGCGCGAGGACGAACAGGAGATCGGACAAGCGGTTCAGGTAGGGCAGGATCACGGGTGGCACCGCCGCCTGGACCGAGAGGGTGACCACCCGCCGCTCCGCGCGGCGGCACACCGTGCGGGCGAGGTGCAGGGCGCTCGCCTTGGGCGTCCCGCCGGGCAAAATGAAGCCGGTGAGTGCGGGGAGTGCGGATTCATGGGCGTCGATGGCCTGTTCCAGCGCCACCACGTGCTCGTCCCCCACGGCCGCCTTGCGAAGTGCCTGCGCCACTTTGTCGGGGTCGGGGCTGGCGAGCTGTCCACCGACGGCGAACAGGTCGCGCTGGACGCGTTGCAGCAGCGCCTCGGCGAACTCCGGGGGGTCGAGCGCGCGCGCAAACCCGATCGCGGCGTTGAGCTCGTCCACCGCGCCGTAGGCCTGGACGCGCGGGTGGTCCTTGGGCACGCGGCCACCGCCGAACAGCCCGGTGTCGCCGCTGTCGCCCGTCTTCGTATAGATCTTCATCCCCGGGCACCCAGTGGCCGGCGACGAGGCTGGGACGCCCCGGTCCCCGCCACCGCTCGGACACCCGGCGGACGGGACCGCTCCCCGCGCCCCGGGCCCCGCACCGCGGCCCCGGTCACGCCCTCTCGCCCCGCCGTAGCCGTTCCATTACGTTCGCCCGAATGCAAGACGTGAAAGATATCACCATAATCGGCGCCGGCCCGACGGGACTGTTCGGTGCGTTCTACGCCGGGATGCGCGGCGCGTCCTGCCGGCTGATCGACACGCTCGACCAGGTGGGTGGGCAACTCACGGCGCTGTACCCGGAGAAATACATCTTCGACGTGGCCGGCTTTCCCAAGGTGCTCGCGAAGGACCTGGTGAAGGGGATGGCCGAGCAGGCCCTGCAGTTCAAGGCCCCGGTTCACCTGGGGGAGAACGTGACCGGATTGCGGCGCGACGCGGGGAACGGCGGCCCCGCGTTCACCGTCGTCACCGACCGCGACACCTACCCGTCGCGCACCGTGCTGATCGCCGGCGGCATCGGCGCCTTCACGCCCCGCAAGCTGCCCCTCAAAGACGCGGAGCAGTGGCTCGGCAAGGGCTTGCACGACCGGATCCTCGACCCCGCGGTGTTCAGGGGCAAGCGGGTCCTGCTCGTGGGCGGTGGCGACTCCGCCTTCGACTGGGCGGTGAATCTGCAGGGGATCGCGCGGTCGATCCTCATGATCCATCGCCGCGACGGCTTCCGCGCCCACGCGGCGACCGTGCGCCAGGTGCAGGCCCTCTCGGCCGCGGGCAAGATGGAGCTGCGGACCTGCTGGGAGCTCAAGGGGATCCACGGCGGTGACGCCATCGAGGCCGTGACGATCTACAACAACAAGACGAAAGTGGAGGAGCGCCTCGCCATCGACTGCGTGATCCCCCAGCTCGGCTTCATCTCCTCGCTCGGCGCCATTGCCGACTGGGGGCTCGACATCGAGCAGGGCGAGATCAAGGTGTCGCAGACCATGGCGACCAACATCCCCGGCGTGTACGCGGCCGGGGACATCACCACCTTTCCGGGCAAGCTCAAGCTGATCGCCACCGGCGCCGCCGAAGCCGCGATCGCGGTGAACTACGCGGTCCACTTCATCAACCCGGCGGCGAAGGTCGAGCCGGGGCACTCCTCCAACATGGCGCTGTTCGGGCAGACCGACGACTGAGCGCGCCCCCGCGCCCGCCGCGCCCCCCGCGACGGGGGGCGCCCCGCTCTCTTAGCGCGGCGTCTTGCCGATCTCGACGACCACCGAGTCGATCTGCGCGAGCATCTGCGCGTACGGCACGGCGTGCCCGTTCGCCTGCACGCTGAACGTCACCGTGCGGCCGTCCGGCTGCTCGATGTAGCCCGATAGGCTGTTCACGCGGTCGATGCTGCCGGTCTTCGCGATCACGCGCCCCGCGAGCGGCGTGCCGCCGAAGCGCTTGAGGAGCGAGCCCGGGAGGCCCGCGTGCGGCAGCGCGGCGACGAACGCCCCGCCCTTGGGATGGTGATGCATATAGGCGAGCAGCTGCGCGAAGGCGTGCGGCGTGACCAGGTTCCCGGCCGCGAGCCCGGAGCCGTCCTCCAGCGCGAACGCGGTCGAGTCGACCTTCACCGAATCGATCAAGAAGCGGCGCTCCACATCGAGGCCCGCCGCCCAGGAGCCGTCCCCCCGGAGCTCGCGGCCTAGGTTCTTGAGCAGCATCTCCGCGAACCAGTTCTGGCTCGTATTCAAGATGGGGAAGATCACGTCGCGGAGCGGCCGGCCGCGGTACTCGGCGAGCGGGGCGGCGGAGCGGGCGGCGCGGTAGGCGAGCGAGTCGGTGGTGCCGATCGCTCCCCCGGCCACCGCCACGCCCTTGCGCGCGAGCGCGGCCGCGAGCGCCCGCGCGGCGTACCGGTTCGGGTCGGGAAGCGCGACGCTCACGATCCAGGGCTTCTTGCCGAGCGCGACCGTGCCCTCGGCCCAGACCTGGCTGCCGCCGGGGTCTCGGAAGAAATTGTCGCCGAGCGTGGTGGCGGAGTCCGCGGGAACGGTCCGCGCCCGATTCTCGAACGCGAAGAGGCCAAGGTCGGGCGTCCAGGAGATCACCGGCGGCGCGTCCACAGCCGGCCCGGGCGCGAGATGGAAGTCCACGCTGTTGTCGTGGAAGCCGAGGCCCGACACGGGCGCCGCGTACCACCACGTCAGATCCCACGTGCTCCAGTTCGCGTGGATCAGCCCGGGCTCGAAATAGGAGCCGTCACCCACCAGCTTGCCCGTGATGCGGCGGATCCCCCGGGCCCGCACCGAGTCGGCGATGGCGTCGATCGCGGTGAAGGTGGAATCGCACGCGCCGACCGCGAGCGTGTCGACCGAGAAGCAGCGCGCGGACCACGTGGGGTCGCCCCGGCCGTACAGCACCAGGTCGCCGTACAGCACACCCGCGTCCACGCGCCCGCTCACATACAGGCTGGTGCGCGCCCGGTAATCCGGCGGCAGGAGCACGGCGGCGGCGGCCGTGACGACCAGCTTCGTGTTGCTCGCCGGCACCGAGAAATGATCGGCGTTGCGCTGATACAGGATGCGGCCCCGCTCGTCCACGACGACGATCCCCCAGGTCGCGCGGTCGAACGGCGGCGTATCGACGAGTTGCGCGAGCCGGCGCTCGAGCGGTCCGCGCAGCGGCTCGGTGCGCGGCCGCGGGCTCTGCGCCCCGGCCGGCAGGGCGCAGCTAATCGTGAGCGAGGCGAGGATCAGCGTTCGCATAGACTAAATCCGTCAAAAGGTTGACGAGCACGAACACGAGCGACATGAAGAGGATACTCCCCTGGATGGCCGGCAAGTCGCGCTTCTCGATCGCCGTGAGCACGTAGCGGCCCAGGCCCGGCCAGCCGAAGATGGTCTCCGTGAGGATGCTGCCCGTGAGATAACTGCCGGTGTCGAGGCCCAGCACGGTGATCACCGGGATCAGGGCATTGCGCAGCGCGTGCCGCACGATCACGGTCGCCTCGCTTAGGCCCTTCGCGCGCGCGGTCCGGACGAAGTCGCTCGACAGCACGTCGTGCAGCGCGGCCCGGGTCATCCGCGACAGCAGCGCGATCGAGCGCATTCCGAGCGTCACGGCCGGGAGCACGAGATAGGCGAGACCGCCCGAGCCCGAGGGCGGCAGCCACCCGAGCCCCAGGGCGAACACCAGGATCAGCAGCAATCCGACCCAGTACACAGGGAAGGAGACGCCCAAATAGGCGAGGAGCATCCCGCCACGGTCGATCGCCCCGCCGGGCCACACGGCCGATAGCACCCCCAGCGTAATGCCGCACCCGGCCGCGAGCGCCATCGCGGCAAGCGCGAGCTGCACGGTCTTGGGGAATCGCTCTCGCAGGTCCTCGGCGATCGGGCGC
>WNFJ01266679.1_pt1 | contig 25538 bp, 17 predicted proteins | sample 5400461 | NCBI WGS metagenome assembly WNFJ01 (sample SAMN13153349, study PRJNA577476) | soil metagenome | isolation source: 115 cm saprolite on Douglas fir-dominated hillslope | place: USA:California | collected 2013-09-17
GATCTTGATCAGTTCCGCGCATACTACAAAGACGACCAGAAATGTTCTAGGGATACACCACAACTTACTTTTTCAGCAACGTCTAAAGCCTGTGCCACCCAGGTTCAGCAAGTTACGAGTGCCAGGTGGCACACACTTCAGAATGCCTGTGCCACCGAGGCGTTCACACGAGTGCGTGCGTCGTGTAGAACTGTACCCCGAGAACCCGTTATCATGAAGCGAACGACGGGCCTGCGGCCGCAAACCGTTTTCATGACATCCGATTTCAAATAACGATGTTCCTGCTGCAACAATCCACCCACCGGATGCTGATCCGTCATCACCCCCAAATCGGTCATCTGTGGGTGCCGAATCTCCGTGCCCGATTGCCCAATGAGACGGGAGGCTACTACGTCGTCACCAACTCGCTCGGGTTCCGATCCGACTGCGAATTCGCACCAAAACTCACAGGCGCGCCGCGCATTCTGATGTTCGGAGATTCCTACACGGCGGGCGACAACTGCAGCAACGCGGACCGGTTTTCGGACCAGCTCGCTCGGATGCTCAATGCGGAGGTCTTCAACTACGGCGTCTCCGGCTCCGGCACGGATCAGCACCTGCTGATCTTTCGCGAGTTCGCCCGGGACGTTGAGGCCGATCTGATCGTCGTTTGCGTACAAATCGACAGCATGCGGCGGATCCAGTTGACTCACCGGGAGTCGATCGACCGGGTGAGCCGCCGCAGGGTGCTTGTCCCCAAGCCGTATTTCCTGCTGGACAACGGCCGTTTGGTGCTGCATGGTACGCCGGTTCCGAAGGAAAGGCCGGAAGCCGGATCCGTCGACACCGAGACCAGCACCGGGACGGCGGAACTGGAGGGCATTGGCGATTCTCTTCTGCGGTGGTATCGGGAGACGCCGGGACTCGAGCCGGTCCGGCAGTGGATGCGAAACGACTTGCCTCGCGTAAAGTCCGAACTGTTCCGGTTGAGCGGCGCGCAGCCTTACCCGGATTTCAAATCGGCCGACAGTCCGGGGTGGAAGCTCATGCGCGCGATCCTGGAACAGTTCGTCGCCGAAGCTGCGCCGCGGCCGGTGATGATCGTCCCGATTCCTACGTGGGAGTTTTATCTGCACGGCCTGAAGCCGGTCTATCAGGAATTCTTCGAGACGTTGGAAGATCGCGAGCGCGGAGTCCGCGTGCTGGACGTGAGCACGCCACTAATCGAGTTGCCTTGGGCGACGCGGCAACAGTTGAGTTTTCGAATCGGCGGCCACTTCACGCCGTTTGCCAACGAGAAGGTCGCGCGGATGATGGCGGAGCGAATCCAAAAGGACACGCTGCTGCCGGAGCGCTCGCCGGCCTCGCAGTCGGGCAACGGAGCGGGCCGGGTATCCGCTCGGCCGACCTATATATTGGGCCTCTCGTGCATGTATCACAATTCCGCGAGCGCGCTCATTCAAGACGGGAAGATCGTCGCGGCGGCCGAGGAAGAACGTTTTACGCGGATCAAGAACGACCGCCGCTTCCCCTACAACGCGGTGAACTATTGTCTGGAAGAAGGCGGCATCAACCCCGGCGACCTCAGCGCCGTGGTCTATTACGACAATACCTCCATGACTTTCGAGCGGTTGTTGCACACTCAACTGGCTGTCGGGGAAAAAGGCGCGGAGAACTGGGTGCGCTACATGCCATCCTGGCTGCGCTACAAGCTGCATCTTCCGCAGCTCATCCGCGAATACCTGAAATACGACGGCCTTGTGCTTCAGGAAATTCATCACCGCTCTCACGCCGCCAGCGCTTTTTACCCATCCCCATTTGAGAGCGCGGCCATCCTTACCATCGACGGCGTGGGCGAGTGGGCCACCGCATCGATTGGCGTGGGCCGCGGAAAAACTGTGGAGCTACTCGAGGAAATGCGGTTCCCTCACTCGCTAGGCCTGCTTTACTCGGCCTTCACGCAGTTCACGGGCTTCAAGGTGAACTCTGGCGAGTACAAAATGATGGGGCTGGCTCCTTACGGAAAGCCGCGGTACGTCCAGCAGATTCTGGAACACCTGGTGGACCTCAAAGAAGACGGCTCGCTGGAACTGAACCTCGAATACTTCGGATTTCTGCATCAACGTTCGATGACCAACGAGCGGTTTGGCGAGCTGTTTGGCGGGACGGCGCGCAAGCCGGAATCGCGGATCACGCGGCGGGAAATGGATCTGGCCGCCTCCATCCAGGCCGTCACTGAAGAGGCGATGTTGCGCATGGCCAGGCACGCCCACAAGCTCACTGGCGAGGAACGGCTCTGCCTGGCCGGCGGCGTAGCCTTGAACTGTGTGGCGAACGGGCGATTGTTACGGGAGGGCCCATTCAAAGACATTTGGATTCAGCCAGCGGCCGGCGACTCCGGTTGCGCGCTGGGTGCGGCCCTGGATGTCTACCACACCTATTTCGATCGGGACAGGCACGCCGGAGCGCGCGCGGCACAGGCCGGCTCGTGTTGGGGGCCCTCGTTCTCCGATGACGAGATCGGTGCTTATCTCGACACGCACGGCTACCCATATCGCAGAGTCACGCCGGAAGAGCGCGCCACGTGCTTAGCCGAGTACCTCACGCAGGGCAAAATCATCGGCAATTTTTCGGGGCGAATGGAATACGGGCCGCGTGCGCTGGGATCGCGCTCCATTCTTGGCGACGCGCGAAATCCGGATATGCAGGTGGAATTGAATCTGCATATCAAATATCGGGAATCGTTTCGTCCGTTCGCGCCGTCCGTACTGGCCGGCCGCGTCCAAGACTACTTCGAGCTTGACCGGGAGAGCCCCTACATGCTGATCGTCGCGCCGGTCCAGGCGGTTCGTCGCAAGCCGCCGCAGTCTATGGAAGGCGAGGATATGCTTCCCATCGTCCGGCAACTCCGCAGCGATATTCCGGCTGTAACGCACGTCGACTATTCCGCTCGCATCCAGACCGTTTTCCCCGACGATAATCCGCCCTATTACGACCTGATCCGCCGGTTCGAGGAATTGACGGGCTGCGCGGTAATCGTGAACACGTCGTTCAATGTTCGCGGCGAGCCGATCATTTGTACTCCGTTCGACGCCTATCGCTGCTTCATGCGGACCGAGATGAATGTTCTGGCCCTGGGCAACTATGTTCTCCTCAAGGAAGAGCAACCTGCCTGGCCGGAAGGAAAAGGAGAGGGATTGGAGAGCGAAGATGCAACGCCAGCCGAGAAGGCCGCCGAGGCGGACTCGCTGCTGCGCGATCTGGAACGAATCTTCGAGCGGGAGTTTCTGCCGCTGGCCCAAGCATTGAACAAAGAATCGGCAGTGCTGGTGGACACCGCGTTACGGCGCGGTTCAACCACGTGGGCTCCCTATCACTCGCCGCCCGATCCGAAGCAGACCTTCGAGGTGCCAGCGGACCTGGATCGCCCCAATCCGGACGCCGCCGGATTCGCGGATGCCATGATGGCGTACTGGCAACCGGGACCCGCAGCCGCGCTTCGCCCGTTGCTCATCAAGTTGATCGAACTTGGCCTTCGCCATCCGCCGGAAGAAGCATTGGAAGAAGAGATCCCCGAATCGATCTACGTGATGTTCTGATTCTTATGCTGGATGCTGAAAAGGCTTTCACAGGCTGAAGAGGTTGCTGAAAAAGCCAACACAGGCAAGAATGCCTGTACTACTAAATCTTCGTTTCTTTGCGCGCCGCGACGATTTCTCGTCCCCGAACACGCCGGCTGGAAAGCCGGCGGCAGGGAAGAATCCCTGCCCCACAAGAAAACCAACACAGGCATGCCTGTGCCACACGAGCAAAGCATGTCCGCCGCACAAAACCAGTTTGCGGCGAAGCCGCGCTGTGCCACTCGCTTCGTAACCTGTTGATGTCCAGTGTGGCACAGCCATTCTTGGCTGTGTTGGCGGGATCGATCCGGCTTTTTCAGCAACCTCTTTAGCCTGTGGGTGCTCCAGGTCCGTGTGGGAGCCTTTTTCATCATCCTGTTAGGGGCAGGCGTGCGGCGTGCGCTTTTGTGAACGCCGCACGCTTGGCCGCCGGTCTACCGGCGGGTTACATCAACGGAGCGGACGACGCCGCTCTCCAGGCGCATGGAGCAAGAAAAGTTCAGCGACTCCCGGCCGTATTGACCGGAGGCGCTGGCGGTACCGAAAACCCGGTCGTCGCCGCCGGGGTTATCCTGGACCTGGATCGATCCGAACTGGATGCTGTCGTAGCCGGATTCGCGCATACGTTCGCGCGCGGCCTGCTCGCATGCCTGTATGGCATTGCTGGAAGACACGCCCCCTCCGCCTCCGCCATAGCCCGGATCGATTTGCGCCGAGCGGACTTGCCCGTTATCGAAATCGACCGAGCAAGAGAAGCGGTGCATCTCCGACCGGCCGAATCCGCGGCGAACTTCGAACGTGCCGTTCACGCGGTCCTGGCGGCCTGGAGTGTCATCCAGCGCCGTCCTGCGAAACACAATGTTCGAATTGTAGAAGCGTTCAGACGCCTGCTGCTGGATGGTGTTCTCGCAGACGCGGACGGCCTGGTCCGGTGAGATCCGGACGTTCTGATTGTAGCCGTTGTCATTCCATCGATTGCGGTATTGGCCGGAGGGATTTCCGTAGCCCGACGTCCACGTGATCTCGAACCTGTACTCGCCAGGTCCGGGTTCCTGATCTTCGATTCGAACTAAGGCGACGCCGCCGTTGCTGGGATCGCGGAGCATCTCCTGCCTGCCGCGGCCCTGTGCGTTAAACCTGATCCGCGCGGGATTCGGCGGCATCGCGGAGGTGCACTCGAATCCGCGCCATTGCGGCGGCTGACCGGAGATATTGCGAAGAAGCGCCGTATCGCCGCGGATTTCAACATCGGCCGCGCCGTCGACGATAACATCCACGGTGCACCGGCCCCAGTCGGCTCCGCCGCCACCGGTGAAGGTGGCTCTACGCTGAAACGATTGGGCGGTCATGCTTGCTGTCGTGAGAGCCGCAAACGCTGCGGCCGTTACAAGAGTTCGTATATTCATACTCGTCCCCTGCAATGGAAACAGCATTTCCGTTGCCAAGCGCGGCTTAGCAAAGGGCCGGTGATGGAATGAAAGGCTTTAAGCGTGCGGGGCTGTAACGTTGCGTTACGCGCGGCTTCGAGTAAATGGTACATATCGGCCACCACCACCAGCCCTTCAGGGTCCAAACATTTTGACCTCGAAATGATCTATAGTATCAACGTGGTCCCGTGGATGACATTTCTTGCAGGGCTCGCGGCCGGCGGCCTGCTGGTGGGGTTGTGGATGCGCGCGCGTCTCGCGCGTCTCGAAACCGCGAAGCAGTTTGCCGAGAACGCAACGGTGAAACTCAACGAGACGTTCCAGTCGCTCGCGGATGCGGCGCTGCGATCGAATCAGAGTGCTTTTCTGGATGCGGCGCGCACGACGCTCGACACAGCACGCGCGCAAATGACCGGCGACCTGGCTCAAAAGCAGACCGCGATTGAGGGCATCGTGAAGCCGCTCAGCGATTCGCTCGGCCGGCTGGAGACCCAGGTGCGCGAACTGGAGCACGCCCGCGAAAAGGCGTTCGGCGGCCTGGGTGAACAGTTGCAGGCGCTGGCGCGCGAGACCACCACGCTCTCCACGGCACTGCGCTCGCCTCAGGTTCGCGGGCGCTGGGGCGAGGTAACGCTGCGGCGCGTGGCCGAGCTGGCGGGCATGGTCAAGAATTGCGATTTCGTCGAGCAGGAGACGCACGAGAGCGACGGCGTGCGGATACGCCCGGACATGGTGGTGCGCCTTCCCGGCGATCGATCGCTGGTGGTGGATGCGAAGGTGCCTCTCACTGCGTATCTGGATGCTGTTGGCGCAGTGGATGACGCCTCGCGGCGCGCCGCGCTGCAGCGGCATGGCCAGCAGGTGGCGGAGCACGTCCGTCAGTTGGGGAGCAAGCAATACTGGAGCCAGTTCCAGCCGGCGCCGGAACTGGTGGTGCTGTTTCTGCCGGGCGATCATTTTTTCAGCGCGGCGCTGGAGAGCAATCCGGATTTGATCGAGGACGCCGTGGCGCGCAAGGTGGTGATTGCCACGCCGGTCACGCTGATTTCGGTGCTGAAAGGCATCGCGTACGGCTGGGGCCAGGAGCAATTGGCGGAGAACGCCGAGGCGATCCGCAGCACGGCATCCGAGTTGTACGATCGCGTGCAATTGGTATATGACCACTACGCCGAAACGGGCCGTTTGCTGGAGAAGACGGTGGAGTCGTACAACCGGTCGGTGGGATCGTGGGATTTGCGGCTGGTGCCGGCGCTGAGGAAGATGCGCGAGTTAGGCGTGTCGAGCGGTGAAGAGCCTGGGGCACCCGAGCAGATTGATTTGCTGGCGCGGCGGCCACGGGCGGTGAGCGGGTTCTAGTTGGAAAGGCCTACACGGGCCGGTGTCCCTAAGACATGTCGATCACGTCGAAGCTGAACCGCTCCGGCGGCAGGGACGAAACCGGATCCGGAGTCAGGTGCGCCCACGTGTTGTACGCGGTGGACGCGACGCTCGAGTTCAGATAAAACAGGAACTGATTCGAGAAGCACGTAATGGGCGGAGGCTGGCGGAACGTTAACCGCAGGCCGACGGCTTGGTTGAGTTCGACGCCTTCGCTCGATATCGCCTTATCGCCGAGCAGCGTCACGAAGCTTGATCGCCCGGCGTGCGGCCAGAGGTCGGGCCGCAGAAGATTCCGCAATTCCAGCCGTGAGCCGAACGTGATTTCGCACTGCCGGATCCATTCGATGATGCTGTCTCCCCACTGCCATTGCGTCACGAAGTGCAGATACTGATCGACCAGGTTGATGGCAAGATCCATCTTGCGCGCGTCCAGTTCCGGCGTAAACCCGTCGACCGCCGGCAGGGGCAGCATGTCATCGGAATCGATGATATCGTTGGCCATGCCGACTACGCGGTCCAAACGCTTCACCTTCGGACTCGTGCGGACCAGCAGCGGCGGGAGCTCATGCGTCTTCTCGCCGGGTATCTCTACGAACTTCCGATCTCCAACGATGTCCATGCTGCCTGCCTGACCTTCTTATCGACAACCAGGTCGCGAAACTTCAACCTCACTTAGGAGGACGCCATTGGGCGCCCCATCGTTTCGCCACCCACCCCGGGGGAACCTGCTCGCTTGTATTAAAAACAATTCTGCAAGATTTGTCTCTTCTTGTAAAGAGGAATCTTTCCGTCCACGCCCTTTCACGTGCCTATCAGCGGCCGCCCTTGCCATGCCAGCCAGGCAAGCCACCCCATCACGCTCAGGTACAGAAGAGCGCATACCGACATGTACGCCGCCTGTGCGGACTCCGGCCGCCGCGAACGGCTGAGCAAGTATCCGAGCAGCGGCAGGATCTGCAGCGCATGCATCCCAGCGAAGTGAGCGATGCGCAAATCGCCATGCTGCGTGCTCCAATTGACGAACGGCAAGCCAGGACCGCCGTCGTCCGCGCCCACCGTGTGCGCGCCGTGAACGATCATGACGATACCCTCGGCTGCCGCCAGTAAGAACACCATGAGGCCAAAGCGGATGCCCCACAAGTAGGATCGAGGAATCGCCGGCGCTCCGGCCACGAAGAAAACCAACGTCCACGCCACCAGCACGCTGTTGATTCCGATCATCGCGCCCATGATGTTGAAGATGGTAGCGTCCAGCAGCGTAGCCACGTTGTAATGCGACGTAGTGCCTCGCATGGATTGCAAGGTAATGCAGACAATCTCGGTGAACATGCAGATCGCAACGCCCCGACTGATCATCCGTACCGCCCGCCGGCGCTCCGCAACGTATCGCAGGTACCAGGCCAGCGTCCAAACGTAGATCGCGATCGACACGCTGAACTTCGTTGGCTTGATCCAGGGATTGATGCCCAGGATGGTTCTCGAATCGAAGAAATAGAGGATCAGCAAGAGCGCCGCCAAAGCCCAGTGGAAAGCGCCCGTAATTGTCAGCACCGGATTGGCTGTATAGAGGATGCGAAGCTGGCGCGGCATCAAGCGATCGCGGCCTGCCTCCGCAGCGACATTCGCACCACAAACCACGCCAGCCACCCGGACGGTCCGAAAAAGAACGTCAGCACCAGGCACGGGATCACAAAACCGTGCGCCACTTGGAGGCGCTGGGCGTCGCGCACCTCCCATGACCCGATAAACAGATCGAACGCCAGATAGTGGATCCAACCGGCCAGCAGCACGTAAGGGTTCGCGAAGAGTTTCGACACCTGCGCAAGCGAGCCAAATCCGCCCTCGCCCTTTCCCAATTGCGTGACCACCAGCGTCACATACACAACCGCGAGAACCAGTGGCAAGGCGACTGCCGCGATCCGTTGCGTCCAGCGCCAACGCGGCGCAATCGCCAGCAGCAACCATCCCGGAAGCACCGCAAAATTGCAAATCGAGAACAAGGTATCGGCAGCCATCTGTCGATTGTACCCGGCTCCGTGAGGCCGGTCATGCGCTACAATTCGGCTGCATGACATATTGGCTCGGCGTGGACGTCGGCACGGGCGGCACGCGCGCCTTGCTGGTCGACGAATCCGGTGAAGTCCGGCACGCATTCACGGCGGCACATGAAGAGATGCACATGGCGCAGCCGCTGTGGGCCGAGCAGCGTCCGGAAAACTGGTGGGGCGCATCGCGGCAGGCGATTCGGGGCGTTTTGAGCGAAGCTCGCGCGTCCGGCAAGGACGTTCGCGGCGTCGGATTATCGGGACAGATGCACGGCCTGGTGATCCTGGACGCGTCGAACCAGGTGATCCGCCCCGCGCTCATCTGGTGCGACCAGCGCAGCCAGCCGCAGGTGGATTGGATCAACCAAACGGCCGGCAAAGAGACCGTGCTGCGGTCGACCGCCAACCCCGTTCTGACAGGTTTCACGCTGCCCAAGCTGCTGTGGGTACGCGATCACGAGCCGCACCTTTTCGAGCGCGTGAAGAAAGTACTTCTGCCAAAAGACTTCGTCCGGTTTCATCTCACCGGCGAATTTGCAAGCGACGTATCGGATGCTTCGGGCACGGCGCTGTTCGACGTTGTCCAGCGCCGCTGGTCTTTGGACCTGGTGGACAAGCTGGGTCTGGACCGATCGATACTTCCGCACGTTTACGAATCGAGCGACATCACGGGCGCTATCACTGCCGAAGCCGCGCGCGACACTGGCTTGGAGCCTGGGACGCCGGTGGCCGCGGGCGGTGGCGATCAGGCATCGAGCGCTGTCGGCAACGGAATCGTCGCGCCCGGCGTGGTGTCCTGCACCATCGGCACGTCGGGCGTCGTCTTCGCGCATAGCGAGCGGCCGCATTACGATCCAGCCGGGCGCGTGCATACCTTCTGCCATGCCGTGCGAGGGGCGTGGCACGTGATGGGTGTTACGCAGGGCGCGGGTTTGAGCTTGCAGTGGTTTCGCAATCAGTTGGCGCCGGGCGCAGACTACGATGTGCTCACCGCCGAAGCGGCGACCGCGCCAGCCGGATCGCAAGGCTTGTACTGGCTGCCTTATTTGATGGGCGAGCGAACGCCGCATCTGGATGCGATGGCGCGCGGCGGCTGGGTCGGGTTGACCGCGAAGCACACTCGCGCCGACCTGATTCGTTCGCTTATCGAAGGCGTCTCTTACAGCCAGAAAGATTGCCTGGACATTATCGAAGAGATGGGTGTGACGGTGGAATCCGTGCGAGTGTCGGGCGGCGGCGCGCGCAGTCCCTTCTGGCGGCAAGTGCTGGCCGACGTTTTCAGGAAGCCTGTTGTAACGCTGGCTACTCAGGAAGGCTCGGCGTACGGCGCGGCGCTACTGGCGTTGGTTGGGACGGGCGCGTATTCGTCGGTGCCGGAAGTCTGCAGAGCCGTTATACACGAAGTAGAGTCTGTGTCCCCTCGGTCACAGGAAGCAGAGATTTACGCTGCCGGACACAGCACGTATCGATCGCTTTACCCGGCGTTGCGTGGAGTTCTCAACTCGTGACGGATCACGACAAAACCAACGCAGGCAAGAATGCCTGTGCCACCGCCCAAATGCTCTACTGCGACGTCAGTCTGCCGGTGCCGCTCGACCAGAGCTTTACGTACCGGTTGCCGGAAACCCTGCGGCATCGCGCTCAGGCTGGATGCCGAGTTCTGGTCCCGTTCGGCTCGAGAAATCTAACGGGCGTTGTGGTCAAAACACACGACCAGCCGCCGGGCGGCGCGCTGAAGGAAGTCTTGCGTCTGATCGACGAGGAGCCGGTATTGGACGCCGAGTTGATCTCGCTGGGGCGCTGGATTTCGCAGTATTACTGCGCTCCACTGGGCGAAGTGCTGCGCGGCATGACGCCGCTGACCGGCGAGACGCGCAAGACGAAGCTATATTCGCTTACCGACGCCGGGCGCGACACGGCGCGGCAGCTTCTGCTGGGCGCCGCCGATGACGACTCGACGCTTCAAGTTCTGCGTTTGCTGGAAGCGCGGCCATTGTCGGCTTCGTACCTGCAAAAGAAGCTGCCGCAAGCGGCGAGCATCATCCGATCGTTGGAGAAAAAAGGCTTCATCGAGATCGAAGACATCGAGGCGCAGCGCGACCCGTTGCGAGCATCCTCGGCGCGACTGCGCGCTTCGTGGCTGGCGTCCTATCCCGATGGAATGAAGCTCACCAAACGGGAGCGCGAGTTGCACGCGTTTCTGGAGCTGCATCCAGGCACGCACAATCTCGCGGAGCTGGAGACTTCCGTGGCGGGCGCGAGCCAGGCAGCACGGGCGCTCGCGCGCAGGGAACTGATCAAGCTCGAGCCTGAAACGCCAACGGGAGTTTTTGCGGCGGAAGGTCCGCCACGAACGCTGAATCCGCATCAGCTTCAGGCTTACCAGCAGATCGAGGAAGCGCTGCGGTCGGGGAAGTTTCGAACATTCCTGATGCATGGCGTGACCGGCTCGGGAAAAACGGAGGTGTACCTGAAGTCGATCGACGCGTGCATTGCGCTAGGGCGCAGCGCGCTGCTGCTGGTGCCTGAGATCGCGCTTACGCCAGCGATGGCGGGGCAGTTTTTTCACCGCTTCGGCGATCGCGTGGCTATTTTGCACTCTGCATTTCACGATGCCGAGCGCGCAGAGCAGTGGCGCCGGATTCGTGGCGGCGCGGCGACGGTGGTGGTCGGCACGCGCTCGGGCGTCTTCGCTCCCATCCGCGGCCTCGGTCTGGTGGTGATCGACGAGGAACACGATCACAGCTACAAGCAGCAGGAGACGCCGCGCTACAACGGCCGCGACGTGGCGATTGTGCGCGCTCAGGCTGCGGGCGCGGTGGCGATCCTCGGGTCCGCCACGCCGAGTCTCGAAACGCGCTACAACGCCGCTGGCGGCAAGTATACGCTTCTGGAACTGCCGGAGCGGATCGAGCAACGCCCGATGCCGGAAGTTGAAGTGATCGACATGCGGCAGGAGTTTCTCGAAACGCGCAAGCAGGCGACGTTCTCGCGGCGGCTGGTGGAAACGGTGACCGAACGGCTGGAGAAAGGCGAGCAGACCATGCTGCTGCTCAATCGCCGTGGATTTTCGAGCTACGTCGCTTGCCGTGCGTGCGGCGAGCGGCTGGAATGCATCAACTGTGCGGTGACGCTCACCTATCACCGCCGCGACCGGCGCATGCTCTGTCACTACTGCAACTATGCGCAGAAGGTTCCCAGCGTCTGTCCCAAGTGCGGCAGCGAGTATTTACACTTCATCGGCACTGGTTCCGAAAAAGTGGAAGAGGAGCTGCATCGCGATTTTCCGACGGCGCGGATCGCGCGCATGGATCGCGATACCGTCAGCGGCAAGCGGCATTTCGAAACCATTCTGCATGGCTTCCGCGAGGGCGATTTCGACATTCTGGTGGGCACGCAGATGATCGCCAAGGGTCACGACATTCCGAACGTCACGCTGGTAGGAGTGGTCTCGGCGGATATCGGGCTGGGGCTGCCGGATTTCCGCGCGGCGGAGCGCACCTTTCAGCTCCTGACGCAGGCCGCCGGGCGCGCCGGCCGCGGCGATCTGCCGGGCATCGTCCTGATCCAGACCATCAATCCCGAGCACTACGCTATTCGCTACGCGTCGGAGCAGAACTACAATGGCTTCTACGAAAAAGAAATTCAGTTCCGGAAGTTGATGCGCTATCCGCCGTTCTGCGCGCTCGCAAACGTTTTGGTTCGAAGCCAGAAGCAGGAGGATGCATTGACGATGAGCACCGAACTCGGCCGTTTACTCGATCCCGCGCCGGAAGGGCTGAAGATCCTGGGTCCGGCCGAAGCGCCGGTGCCGAAGCTGAAGAGCGAATTCCGCTACCAGCTCCTGATCAAAGCCGCCAATCGCAAGCGGCTGAATGAGACGCTGCGGGAGTTGCAGCGCTTTGCGCAGGAACGGAAATGGGGGCCGACGTCGCTGGTGATCGACGTCGATCCGCTGACGCTGCTGTAGAATGAGCCAGAATGCAGAGTCCCGATCTCGGTGAACTGGCGGTTCGCGCGAAGGAGTTCGGCGAAAAACTCGCGGTGTTGAAGGCCGCTATTGCACCCGGGCCGTTTACCTGGTATCCATATGAATCGCTGTCGGCGTTAGCGGCGCTCGATCAAACGATCAGCGGCGACTCGCGCTTTCTGCTGAAGCTTGCGGGAGGCGATCCGATCCTCGACGTCGGATGCGCGGACGGCGATCTGGCGTTCTTCCTTGAGTCCTTGGGCTGCCGCGTCGAGGCGATCGACAATCCGATCACGAATTTCAACGCGATGTGCGGGGTTCGAGAGTTGAAGAAGGCTCTCCATTCCGCGGTTGAAATTCACGCCATAGATCTCGACTCGGACTTCGGCTTGCCTCTGTCCGAGTACGGCTTGGTGCTGATGCTGGGCGTGCTGTATCATCTCAAGAACCCGTTTCTCGTATTGGAGAAATTGTCCAAGAGCGCGCGCTACTGCCTGATCAGCACGGCGCTCACTTCGGCCGTGGCGGACCCGTCGGTTGGCTTGCTGGCCTCGGAGCGCGAGTTGAACAGCGACCCGACGGTTTACTGGATCTTCACCGACACCGGACTGCGCCGTTTAGTCGAACGAACGAACTGGGAGATCTGCGATTACAAAATCCTTCCGACCGGCGATCAGTGGACGAATCTGCGGGCGTTTTGTCTGCTGCGAAGCAAGTTCGCCGATCGGCCGGTGAACGTGCTGTACGGGCGCGGCTGGCATGCAGTGGAGCAGGGCGGCTGGCGCTGGACGGAGCGGCAGTTTGCGGTTCGATTTGAGGGGACGCGCAAGTCGGCGGGGGATCGTCTGCGGCTTCGGCTTTATGTGCCGGAGACGGTTATCGAGCGGTTCGGCGAAATCACGCTGGGAGCTATCGCGAATGGAGTTTCACTGGCGCCGGAGACTTTCCCGAAGCCGGGCGAGTACGAGTTTGTGCGCAGCCTTGCGCCTTTTTCGACGTCCGAGGGCGATATTCGCGTAGATTTCAGCTTGAGCGCAGCGCTTGCACCGGATGAGACGGATCGGCGGGAGCGAGGGGTGATTGTGGCGTCGATTATGGTTGATGCGCTTACTTAACACCAACACAGGCAGGAATGCCCGTGCTACGCATTAGCGTGCTTACTCGCGGGCCCGGCAGAATGATACCGGCCAGGTTCAGGGGATCGGCGTTCGATATTTCCACTGCCTTCTCCGCGGCGGGATCGGAGCGGCGCACCGCGCGCAGCAGATCGAGCGCCTCGGGCCGGGCGAACTGCTCGCCGCTGAATCCGGCAACGAAACGCCCGCCGCGAATCTCGCCTTGCGCCTCTTTCTTGCGTAGCACCGGCAGCAGGTCGCGCCATGGCGGTGCGAGCGTCTCCCGGGCCAGCAAGTCGCGAAAGACAACGCCCCAGCGCAACAGCAATTGATCGGCGAACGCGGTCGCGCGGGTATCGCCGGACATGGCGTGCGGCGCGTGCCGGACCAGCGCCCAACGTCCGGCAGCGTGACGAGGACGCGCGTGTCTGCCACGGCCCTCACCACGCCGGCGTTTGGGATCCACCAGCGACCGCAAGTTTTCGAAGCCGTCGGCAGTCACCAACCCCGCCGCTACCAGTTCCCAGAGCCCGTCTTCGACTTCGCTCGAAAGCCGGCCGGTGGCTCGCAGCAGGTCGTTGAAGAACGAAGCGCCGCGCTGTTCGAGTTGCGTCAACACCTCGCGCGCCGGATGCGAAAGCACGGGACCGCTCATCGCCGATTCCGTCAGCCATTCCGCACTTTCGCGCAGGAAGATTGCGATGGGAGCGGTGCGGGTCGGACGAACGCGGCGCGGGTCTGGTGATTCGAACGCCGGATGCGGCGACAGCCGCGCCCACATCACCTCGCCCGCGAGACACAGTTGATCCAGAAAGTCAGGCTCATAGTGCGCGATGCGCCGCGCCAGGACTTCCGGTTCCCACGCCGCCGCGGAGATTTCGTAGCCCTGAAGCTGCCTGATGATTTGGAGCGTGCCGTCGACGTGATGCAGCCGCGCACCGGGCACAAGGTGCTGCCAGCGCCACAAGAAGCGCTGAAACTGCGCCGCGGTCACCGGCTCGATCTCGCGGCGAAGCTGCCCCAGCGTCAAGCGATGGATGCGCGCCAGAATCCGGCGATTGCACCATTCGGTTTCATCCGGCGCAAGCTCAGGCGAGTAGCGCCCACGCATCACCTGGCCCTCGGCTTCGAGTTGCAGCAGCGCGGATTCAATCGCATCTAGTGGGAAAGCCAAAGTTGTGGCGAGCGATGGCGTCGTAACAGGTCCAATGGACTCCATCCAGCCGCGCAGCGTGGGAACCACATCATCCGCGAGACCGCGGCGCTCGGTGGCGACCCAGAAGCGCTTGCCGCCGCGGTCATGTACATTTGCGCGACCCGTATCTACTAGCTCCGCGAAGAACGGCTGCCATTCCTCGGCCGGCGGCAGCGCGATCAAGGTCAGCAACGCATCGTGCAACTCGTCGGCGTCGCGAACGTCGGGCCAGGATTCCTCGGCAACCTGAGCAATCGCCTTTGCATCGAGGATACCCGCGCCACCTGCGAAATCGGTCCGCAGTGTTTGCCGCAACTGCACCGCGCGCGCGCGGCGCTCCTCCAGCGGCGCGTCGTCGAGATAGGCGTACGGATTCGCATTCAAGATCTCGTGCGAAAAAGGCGACGGTGCAGCATTGTCGATGGCGACCTTGCGGATGCGGCCGGACTCGAAGTCCTCGAGAATGCGCTTCAGACCCTCGACGTCCATGGCTTCATGCAGGCAGTTGTCGATGGTCTCGTTCACCAGCGGATGATCGGGAATGCGAATCTCGCCGGTCAGGTTTTCGGCGCAGGCAACTTGATCCGGGAAGACGGCGGCGAGCAGATCGTCGGAGCGCATGCGTTGAATCGGCGGCGGAACTTTGCGGCCGCCGCGGAACCTCGGGATGGCAAGCGCGCGCGAAGCGTTCCAGCGCCAGCGTGCGGTGAACATGGGAGCATCGAGCAGGGCCTGGGTCAGCACGTGCTCCACCGTCTGAGGCTTCAGGAATTCGAAGACCAGCTCTAGGGGAAAGGCGTGCTGCTCGGTGAGCGAGATATTGATGCCGTTGTCGGTGGCGGCGGCTTGCAGCTCGAAGTTGAACGAGCGGCAGAAGCGTTTCCGCAGCGCCAGGCCCCAAGCCCGATTGATGCGCGAGCCGAACGGCGCATGAATCACGAGCTGCATGCCGCCGGCCTCGTCGAAGAAGCGTTCGGCGACCACGGTCTGCTGGGTCGGCACCGCATTCAGCGAGGCCGCTCCGGCTTGGACGTATCCGATTGCTTGCTTGGCGCCGGCCGCGTCGAGGCCGCACTCTTCAGTCAGCAATGTGAACGCCTTTTCGGCATCTTGCGCGATCTCCTCGCGAACCTGGCCCACTGCCTGCGACAGCTCGAACGTGCGTCCCGGGGCTTCGCCGTTCCAAAACGGAATGGAGGGCGGCGCGCCGCGCGCGTCTTCCACGCGCACCCGGCCAGGCTCCACACGCTTGATGCGCCACGACGTCGTTCCGAGCAGGAAGACATCGCCGGCCAGGCTTTCCACGGCGAAGTCTTCGTCCAGCGTGCCGACAACCTTGCCTTCGGGTTCCGCAACCACGGCGTAATTCGCGCTATCGGGAATCGCGCCGCCGGATGTGATCGCAGCCAAGCGCGCTCCACGCCGGCCACGCACGCGCCCGTTCACTTGATCGCGATGCAGATACGCTCCGTTGCGGCCGCGCTGGGTGGCGATGCCGTCGGATAACATGGTCACAATCGCATCGAACTGGCTGCGTTCCAGATTGCGATAGGGGTACGTGCCGCGGATCAACGCATACAGGTCGTCTTCGCGCCAATCGCGCGCGGCGGTTTCGGCTACGATCTGTTGCGCGAGAATGTCGAGCGGCGCTTCGGGAATTTCGAGCTGATCCAGTTCGCCGCAACGGACTGCACGCACCAGCGCGGCGCACTCGATCATTTCGTCGCGCGTGGTAACAAACAAGCGGCCTTTGGGCTTCGCTCCCACCCAGTGGCCGGAACGGCCCACGCGCTGAAGCGCCACTGCGATCGAACGCGGCGACCCGATCTGGCAGACGAGATCCACCGATCCGATATCGATGCCAAGTTCCAACGAGGCCGTGGCCACCACGGCGCGCAGTTCGCCGCTCTTCAGCCGGGCTTCGGCGTCGAGACGCAATGTCCGCGAAAGGCTGCCGTGATGCGGAAGAACGAAGTTATCGCCAAGACGTTCGGCTAGCGCATGCGCCACGCGTTCCGATAACCGGCGCGTGTTTACGAAGACGAGCGTGGTGCGATGCTGCAGGATCAGCTCGGCCACGCGGTCGTAAATCTCCGCCCACATTTCATTCGAGGCGACGGGACCCAGTTCGTCGCGCGGAACTTCGACAGCCAATTCCATCTCGCGGCGGTGGCCGATGTTGACGATGCGGGCTTCCCTCGAGAGGAACTGCGCGACTTCCTCGATTGGTTTTACCGTTGCCGACAAACCGATGCGCTGGGGTCGACTGCCGGTGAGCGCGTCCAACCGCGCCAGCGACAACGCGAGATGCGAGCCGCGCTTATCATCCGCAACGGCGTGGATTTCATCGACGATCACGGTTCGCGCGGTGCGGAGCATGGCGCGCGATCGCTCCGCGGTCAGCAGAATGTACAACGATTCCGGCGTCGTGACCAGAATGTGCGGCGGAGTCTTACCCATTTGTGTCCGCTCGGATGCGGGCGTATCGCCGGTACGCACGGCGGTGCGGATGGGAGTGAACGGGATGCCCTGTCGCGCCGCAAGCTCGGAAATTTCAGCCAGCGGAATTTCGAGATTCTTGTGAACGTCGTTGCTGAGAGCCTTGAGCGGAGAAACGTAGACGACCTCAGTCTCGTTGACGAGCTCACCCGCGCGGGCGGCTCGGACCAGTTCATCGAGGCAGATCAGAAACGCAGCCAGCGTTTTTCCGGAACCGGTGGGCGCGGAGATCAACACGTCGTGTCCGGCGCGGATCTCGGGCCAGCCCTGGATTTGTGGCTCGGTTGCGGCGGCGAAGCGCGTGGTGAACCACTCGGCGACCAGCGGGTCGAAACCGGTTAAAGGACTGGCGTCGATGGGGGATTTAGAGGGCACCTTGATACTATGATCGCAAGCTAACGGGCTGGTTGGCTGGTAGTGCGCTGAAAGTGTGTCTCTGACTTGCGGTGGCAGCGTGGGCCCTAGGGTAGGAGATAACACGCGACCCCAAGTGGGAGTAGAGATCATCTCTCATTCCCTGACCAGGCACGCTGAGAACGGCTCCCGGATCCAAACCGGCGCCGGGTACGCTACGAGAAATATCCGAATTCTTTCAAGTGGCGATAGACCAGCGAAATCGGGAGGCCGACCACGTTGAAATAGCCGCCCTCCACGCGATCGATAAATCGCGAAGCCAGCCCTTGGATGGCATATGCGCCGGCTTTATCCATGGGCTCGCCGCTCGCAACGTAGGCGGCCATTTCTTCGTCGGTCATCCGGACGAAATGAACGTTCGTCGCAGCCGTGTCGACGATCGTGCGCTCCGCGGTGCGCAAGCAAATGCCGGTGATTACTTCATGCCCGCGGCCGGATAGCAGACGCAGCATGCGTAATGCATCCGCCGCGTCCCGCGGCTTCTCCAGAATATATTCGTCGACCACGACCACAGTGTCGCCCGCCAGCACGATCTCGCCGGGCGCCAGCGTGACGGACAGCGCTTTTTGTTTGGCCAAACGGCGCACGTACTCGGTGGGAGCTTCGTTCGGAAGCCTTTCCTCCTGTACGTTTGGCGCGCGGACCGTGTAGAGGATACCAGCGGCGGTCAAGATCTGCTGCCGCCGTGGCGAGTTGGATGCCAGAACCAGCATTCTCCGGGTCAAGAATTTTCCTGAGAGAAAAACCGCCTCCGCCACACTATCTGATCAAACACGAACTTACGCACTCTCCTCCGAGGCGTAATTGGGGCAGGCAGGAGCGCGCTACTGCGGGCGCCTGTCTGTCCCTTCTTTTTCACTTTAATTTCGATCCTTCGCGGATCTCGTCTGTCCCACGCTTCACGATTTCATCGCCGGCCTTCAAGGCTCCGAATACTTCCACCAGATCACCGGCCGGACTCCCGCGCGAAACATTTACCCACTCGGCTTGTCCGTCCTTGGAGCGTATGACGAACGAGCGCTCGGTGGTGGTGACAATGGCCGTGGGCGGCACCAGGATCGAAGCATGCGGCCGCCGCACCGGCCAGGTGACTTCCGGAAACATGCCCGGCGCCAGGCGCCCGCCGGCGTTTTCGACATCCAGTTCGACGGGCATGGTACGCGTCTTCACGTCGACGTTGTGCGAAATACGCGCGAGCCTGCCCTGAAAAGTCTCGCCAGGATAGGCGGGCACACGAAACGCGACACGCGCGCCGTGCGCGATTCCCGCGACGGCGGACTCCGGAACCGCCACCACCAGCCGGAGTTGCGAGATCTGATCGAGCTTCAGCAGCGCCCCGGTACTAGGACCCGCGAGCGCGCCGGGATGCACATAGCGATCCGTGATTACGCCGCTGAACGGAGCGGTGACTTTGAGGTACGCCTCGAGATCGCGCAGCGCCTGCACGGCGGCCCGCGCTGCCTTGGTGGAATTCTCGGCTGAGCGAACCGCGGCGCGCGCCGCGTCCACGGCCTTTTCGGCCTGGATCAATTCATTGCCCGCGATGGCGCCGGGCGTTGCCGAGGCTTCCTTGAGACGCATGTAGGTTGCGTCCAGCGCGGCCACGCGCGCTTCGGCTTCGACGCGCTGCGACTCGGCAGCCTGGGCTTTCAGCTCGGCCTCGGCCACTTGCGCCTGCATCTCCGGCGCGACCAGTTCCACCAGCACGTCGCCCTTCTTCACCACGCTGCCGCGATCCACCAGCACCTTGTCAATGAAACCCGGGACGCGCGCGCGAACATCCACGGTCTCGAACGGCAGAAACTCGCCCGGAAGCTTGATGTCGCGCTGCACTTGCTTCGTAACCACAGGCGCCAAGTCGATGCTTTGGGCGGCGAGTATGCCCAGGCTAGCGGCAATCGACGCCATGGCACAGCGAAGCTTTCTCATTTCGTCTTCTCCAGGAACGGCTGCAGGTCGCCCTGCGCTATGGCCTGCGCGAGCAGCGCGCGCCAGACCGTCAGCTTCGCCAGGGAATCGTCAATCTCCGCTTGAGTCACCAGGCGCTGCGCCTCCGCGACGTCGATGACGCTGCTCAGTCCGGCTTTGTAACGCGCCGTGGCCTGCTGCTCGGCTTGGCGCGCGGCATCCAGTTGCACCGGCGTATTCTCGGCGACGCGCTTCGCGCCATTTAGCGCGGCTTGCGCGCGCATCGCCTGGCCATTTAGATCGAGGAGCACCTGCTGGTAACGTGCTTCCTCGGATTTTTCGCGATGCGCCTCCGCATCCTTCTTTGCGCGGATGGAGGCGAAGTCAAAAATGGGGAATGTCGCGGTAAAGCCGAGCGCCCAATTTTGGATGTTCGGACCGACGTTGCCAGAGCCTCGCGCGTAACCCGCGCCTTGCACATTGAATTTCGGGAAGTAAGTCCGGTTCAGGGTTTTTTCGCGGGCCTTCACTTCGTCGATCGCGGCGCTTTGCTCGATGGCCAGAGGGTGCCGGGCGATATTCGCCGGGGGCGGCTCTTCCTTTGGCAGTTCGAGCATCGGACCAGGCTCCAGCGCGAGCGCAGCCGGCGTGGTGTCCAGCAGTTGCGCCAGCGTCGCTTTCGCAACGTCGACGGCTTGCTCGGCCTGGATCACTTGTGTCCGGGCGAAGGCGAGTTCGGCGCGGGAACGCGAAGAATCGGCGCCGGGCCGCAATTCGGATTTCACGAGTGCTTCCACAACCTGAAGCAGCACGCGCGACCGTTCGACGCCCGCCTGGGCCGCCTTCACGGTTTGCTGCGCGGCCAGCACGGTAAGAAACGCGTCGGCGGCGAGCGCTTGCAATTCAAAGCGCGTGCGGCCCACGGCCGCTTCCGCGCGTTTCTTCGAAGCCTCGGCGGCGGCCACGCTCGCGCTTCGCAATCCAAAATCAAATGGCTCCCAGGAAACCAGCGCACCCACGGCCGTGCCCCAGACCGAATTCAGGTTATTGGTCCCGAGTACTGGGCCGGAGATCGATGGCAGGATGGATTGCGGCAGGAGCAATCCGAAAACATTATTCCGCGTGGCGCGATTCACTTGGCCGAGGGTGTCGACACGCGGCAAGTAGGCCGTGCGCGCCAAGTCGATCGCGGCCGCCGCCGCCGATACCTGTTCTTGAGATACCCGCACCGAGGGATATTTGGCCAGCGCTTGGTCCGTGGCTTGCTGGATCGTCAAGGGAGGTTGTGCCAGACAAGCCGTTCCAAGCAAGAACGCAAGAGCGTAGCGCACGAGATTTTACTTTAGCAGAACAGACTCGGCTGTTCGATGAAAAGATTTGCGCCAGAAAAAATAGACCGGCACACCCGTGGCGATTAGCGCCAGGCCGGCGAAAGATGGAACTGGGCGCGTGATCATGGTGTTCACAATGAAATAAACCGTTACCGCAAGGAACAGCAGCGGCGTCACCGGGTAGCCCCACATGCGATAGGGACGTGGCAAATCCGGACGCCGGCGCCGCAGCAGGATGACGCCGAACACCATCAACCCGTAGAAAACCCATAGGGCAAACATCGCGTAGTCCGCCAGCGTTTCATAAGTTCCGCTGAGCAGCAGAACGATCGACCAAGCGGCTTGCGCCACAATGGAAAACGCCGGCGTCTGGAACCGCGGGTGAACCTCGGCGAACTTACGAAAGAAAAGGCCGTCACGCGCCTGCGCAAAGTAAACGCGCGGGCTGGTGAGGAAGCAGCCGTTCAGCGTTCCGATGATGGAGAGTAGAATGATGAGCGCCACCAGCGTTCCGCCCGCCGAACCCAGTACGCGCTCGGCCGCGGCCGCGCCTACATGGTCGCTGGCCGCGATTTCCGGTATCGAAAGCACGCGCAGATAGGCGACATTAGCCAGCGTGTAGATGACGATGCACGATCCAACTCCGACCGCGAGCGCCAGCAAGATGTTGCGATGCGGATTCTTGATTTCACCGGCCACGTAGCTCACTTGGACCCACCCGTCGTAAGCCAACAGGCAGGCGATCAGTGCGACGCCGAAACTGCTGAGTGAAAACGGCGCCGCAGTTGCAGCCGGCGGCGCTGCCGTGTGGCTATGAAAGAAGAGCGCGCCGAAGATGATGATCACAAGCCCCAGAACTTTTGCGAGGGTGAAGCTCTTCTGAACCAGCGCGCCGGCCGAAACGCCGCGATAATTGATGGCGGCGAACAGCAGGATGGCACCGACGCCTAGCAATTTGGACGCAACCGGGCTCAGCGGGACAAAGTAAGCGACGTAAAGCGACAGCGTGACAGCCATCCAGGCTACTTGCGCGGTACGGGCCACCACGAACATCGACCAGCCGCATAGAAATCCGGCCAGCGGCCCGTAGGCCTCGCGCAGGAAGACGTACTGGCCGCCGGTGGAAGGAAGCGCGGCGCCAAGTTCGGCGCAAGCCAGCGCTCCGAAGAATGACGCGATGCCGGCAAAGACCCAGACCGAGAGAATGGAAGCAGTCGTACTGAGATTTCGCGCGACGAGGTTGGGAACCAGGAAGATTCCACCGCCGATGACGATACCGACGACGATCGCGAGCGAATCCAGCAGGCCGAGTTTGCGGGGGAGATCGGTGGAGACGTGCAAGGGGCTAATTCATTCCCTGCATATGCCGCGCTTGCTGCCGCGGATGAATGCGACCAGGTGCCGCGTGTGCTCGGTGTGTAGCTCAGCCTCGATGCGCGCCAGCGCGTCCTCGAGCTTCAGCCCCGATTTATACAAGATCTTGTATGCGGCCTTCAGCGCGGCAATCTCATCCTTGTTGAATCCGGCGCGCCGCAGCCCCACCATGTTCAGCCCTTTGGCCGCCACGTTGAAATCCGAATAAAGAAAGAACGGCGGGACATCGCTGTTGACCCGGGAATTGCCACCGATCATGGCCAGCCGCCCAATCTTCGAATACTGGTGAATCACCACGCCGCCGGAAATGAACGCATGATCCTCCACCTCGACGTGACCGGCCACGAGCGCGCAGCTTGCGATGACGCAGTCGTTACCGATCTTGCAGTTGTGCGCGATGTGGCCGGACGTCATCACGTAATTGCGGTCGCCGATTTCGGTGGCACTCTCCGTCTCGGTGCCGCGTGAGACCGTGTAGTGCTCGCGGATCACGTTGTCGTTGCCGATCCGCAGATAACTGCGCTCGCCGGTGAAGTTCTTGTCCAGCGGATCGGTTCCCAGCACGGTTCCCGCCGAGATCGCGTTGCGCTCGCCGAGCATGGTCCAGCGTTTCACGTAGACGTGCGGCTCCAGGCGGCAACCCGCGCCAATGCTCACGTCCTCTTCGACAATCGCGTATTCTCCGATTACAACCTGGGGTCCGATTTGCGCATCGGGATGCACGCGAGCGGTGGGCGAGACCGTGGCCGAAGGATCAACCGGCATAAGTTTGTATGATACAGGGGTGGTGGGGCTGAGCGTTGCGGAGATCGCCGATAGATTGAAGGCTGACTGGGAGGGCGAGGGCGGCGTGGAGATTGCTGGCGTCGCGCCGCTCGAGTTGGCTGGGCCTGCGGACGTCTCCTTCGTGGGAAATCGCAAAGCGGCTGCTGCGGCGGGGAAGTCGCGCGCGGGTTGCCTGCTCGTGACAAACGATTTCCCCAAAGGCAGGACTCTGATCCGCGTTTCCGATCCGCGCGGAGCCTTTGCGCGCGTTGTGCATTTGCTCTATCCTACGCCGCCGGTCATTCCCGGCATTCACCCCACGGCAGTGGTGGCTTCCGGAGCCGAGGTTGCGCCGTCTGCGTCTGTGGGTCCCTACGCGGTCATCGGAGCTGGCGCAAAAATTGGCGAGCGCACCAGCGTGGGCGCAGGCTGCTCCCTGGGCGCAGGCGTACGGATCGGCGCCGACTGCATTCTGCATGCCAATGTGACGATCTACGACAACGTGACGATTGGCGACCATGCCGTGCTTCACTCCGGCTGCGTGCTGGGCGCCGACGGCTTCGGTTTCGTTCGCAGCGGCGATCATTACGAAAAGTTTCCGCAGATCGGGCGCGTTGAGATCGGCAACGATGTCGAGATTGGCGCCAATTCCTGCGTCGACCGGGCCGCGCTCGGCTTAACCTCGATCGGCGACGGCACCAAACTCGACAATATGGTTCACATCGGGCACAACTGCCGCATCGGACACAACGTCGTGATTGCCGCACAGACGGGGCTTTCCGGCGGAGTGGTGGTGGAAGACGACGCTGTAATCGGCGGCCAAGTGGGAATCGGGGACAAGGCGCGCATCGAATCCGGAGCGGTCCTTGGCTCGGGCTGCGGCATCCTTACTTCCAAGATTGTGCGCAAAGGTCAGGTTGTCTGGGGAACACCGGCCCGTCCGCTGAAGGAACACCTTGAGCAATTGGCCAATCTGGCACGGCTACCGGAATTGCGCAAGCAGGTTGCGGAACTGAGCGGGCGGCGTAACCCCAAGCGTTAGCGCGGGGACGTGCGGAAATCCACTGCCGCGCGATCGAGTACCGCAGTCGATTGGTCCACCAACTCCTGGAGCCGGCGCATGTACTGCCGCGCCTGTACTTGCTCGGAGGGCAAGGTCATCTCCAAATAGTAAGCTATGGCTTCAATCGAACTCAGTGGCTGGCGCAGTTCGTGAATCAGCTCACGAACCACCTCTTCGGGGTGAGAGACGGAAGGCGGGGCTTCCAGGTACACAGGAGTTTCAATGAGAACGGCGGCGGCAACAGACATGGTTTTGGAATTCCCTTCCGTACGCTCGAGAACCGATTAACCGGAAAGTGAGCGTCACCCTTTTCAGCGGGGGAAAGCAATTTATACCTTGAAACGCGGGCGCGCGTCAAGCATTTTGAAAAAATATTTTCGCGACGTAAACTAGCTCACGGTGTGCCGCGCTCGGATTTCTTGGCCAGCCCATCGATCAGGATCCCAGTGAGCTCCGAAATGAAGATGTTCCCGGCATTGTCGGCTGAGTAGTCCACCTTCGGAAGATCGTCGCAGGTGATGGCAATGGCGATGCGCCCGCCCGGTGAATACACGATTCCGACGTCGCTTCGCAGGCGATCCAGCGACCCGGACTTGCTGGCTACCGGAACGTTGCCGGTCCTGCGGCCGATCCCGTCCTTGTACTGCTGCCGCTTCAGGATCTCAAGCATTTCGCGTGAGGCCGTCTTGCTCACCAGTTCACCGCGCTCCATCTTTTCGATCAGCGTGACCATCTCGCGCGGCGTAGTGGATCCCAGGCCGAAGCGGTGGTTCTCTTCCAGCCGCCCGGCTTGGCTGAATCCGCTCGGATCTTTGCCGGAGATCAGGATCTTGCGCATTACGCGCGTCTGTTTCAATCCCAGCGCATCCATTTCCGCGTTCACCGCATCGGCAGTGAAACGATCCAGCAGCAAGTTGGTAGCTGTGTTGTCGCTCACCACGATCATCACGTTTACCAGGCCGCGAACGGCCAGGCGCGTGCCATCGTCAAGCTCGCGGATAATGCCCGTGCCGTTCACCTTGTCGCTGTCGTGGAGAACGAGCTCCTCGGTCCACTTGGCCTTGTCGTGCGCCACGGCATCGAAGACAGCGGCCATGATCGCGAGCTTGATGGTGCTGGCGGTGCGGACGCGTTCGTTCTCGCGAAGTCCATAGGTTTCACCGGTGTCCAGGTTCTTGGCAAACAGACTCGTAGTGGCCGAGAATCCCCCGATGGCCGCCCGCACACGCTGGTCCAGGCGTGAGACAGGTTGCCCCTCCAGGAGGGCCAGCGTTATGAGTATCGGGGACAGTGCACGCAACCCCCTATTTTGCATCCAGCGACGCCCGCCAGGCAATCGGTCGGTATTGCAATTGGTGATTGCGTGCACTGAGCCACTTGCAAAATTCATAATTGCCGCTACGCTACAAGACCATAGAGAAATGTTTTGAAAGCGAGGCCCACTCCGGGTATG
>WNFJ01402545.1_pt1 | contig 25530 bp, 23 predicted proteins | sample 5400461 | NCBI WGS metagenome assembly WNFJ01 (sample SAMN13153349, study PRJNA577476) | soil metagenome | isolation source: 115 cm saprolite on Douglas fir-dominated hillslope | place: USA:California | collected 2013-09-17
ATTGGTGATTACGAGGTCTATACCTCCGCCCATTTCGAGGAATGGGAGCGTAAAACGGGTTTGCGCATCCAGCCGGGCGATATCGTGGTGGTGCATACCGGCTACCACAAGTATTATCCCAGCAACTGGTATGGTGAGTCAGAGCCGGACGAGACACGTTATTTCATCAAACATCCGGGGCCGAAGCGCGAGTTTGTCAACTGGGTGTTGGAGCGCAAGATATCCTGGTTCGCGATCGATGCCGGTTCGATGGATCACCCGATGAACACGGTTATTCGCAAAGTACGTCCCGACCTGGCGGCCAAATGCGCGCGGAAGCTGGGCCAGCCGCTCGAGGAAATCTGGCCTGACGATGACCTGCAGCTCATGCACTATGATATGTTTCCCCATGGTGTCTTCCATGTTGAGAACGCTGGCGGCATGATTGACGAGGTGCTGGATCAGCGTATATGGGTTGGCTGTTTCCCCTGGAAGTTCAAAGGGGGGGAGGCGGCATTTTGCCGCCTGGTAGCGTTTGTGGGATGAACAGGGATACACAAAATGGAGATGGCCGCCGCAGGGCGGCCATCTCCATTTTGTGTATCCCTGATTAACATACCATGGTTTCTTCGGGTGAATAGATAGGGATGCCCTCCATGGTCTTTTGGAGCAAAAACTGGTGGACGGCGTGGATGCTGCCGGTTTTTTGATAGAGGTCGATCTGGCGATCCGCGCCGGTACCACGGGGGTCATCCACCAGGTTGCGCATATAGGCGAGGTCGGAGCAGGTGCCGAGGTCACCGGCGACATCGTCTACCATATCCAAAAGCTCGTGGATGGAATCGCGTATACTGAGAGAACGTCCCTGCCCAAAGTCGACAACGCGGGCGTCAAGCCCGTAGCGCATGGCGCGCCACTTGTTTTCTTCGAGGAGATTGCGCGGCACAACAGGAACCTCTATACCGTGTCTATGCAGCCAGGACAGCTTCGCGACGAGCGATTGGCAGAGCGCGGCGATGCCAATCACATCGTCGAGGGTGGAGGGCATATCGAAAATGCGAAATTCGACTGTGCCAAAAAAAGGATGGGGTCGGATATCCCACCAGATTTTTTTGGCATTATCGATACAGCCGGTATCAATGAGTGTGCGTACATAGTGGTCGAACTCGCTCCAGGATTGGAAGGTATCTGGTAGACCACTGCGGGGTAGGCGCTTCCAGACGACGGTACGATAGGATTTGAGGCCCGTCAATCGCCCTGACCAGAAGGGAGAGTTTGAAGAGAGGGCCAGGAGATGCGGTAACCAGGTGCGCAACTGATTCATCAAGATAACGGCGATTTGAACGCCACACGTCCTGAAATTCTTCTAGCAATTCATAATAACGCGGGTTAGGCGTTACGAGCTGATCGGTCCAGTGGGCTCCAGGATTGGTGCCTGCACTGATCAACGCTAAACCGTCCTCAGCTAGCATGCTTGCCAGCCTGGCTCTTAATCTTTGTGTTTCTGAGCGGGCGACAATGATGTTGGGGTAAACTTTAGAAATAAGTTCTATTGTTGGCTGCAACATCTCTGGTTTAATCTGATTGCCGAAGAAGGGAGCACCTTTTTGCAAAAGAGGCATTATTTGTGGGCTGAGCTGGCCTGTGCTGCGGTCTACTATTTGAAATTCTTCCTCGATGCCGATAGTGTAACGCTCTGACATTCCTGACTCCTTCACCATCCTCAGAACCTGGGATAGCCTCACTCTATGGGTCAAACGAAGATGTCGAAACTACTATTGGACATACCTGGACCTACTACAATGAAGCATACAAAAACATCATAAGTTCGAATGTACGTTGATCTGAAGACTGGCTGAATGGGAAATGGCGGAAGAGTTTTTCAGGAAAGATGGGAGGATTGAACTGCATCAAGAGACGAGACACCATTACTGAGAGAGAGGGGTACGCTCTCAGTCGTCCCGGGTTATGCGCACTAGCGCGTGGTCGCATACAAGCTCCTCGGTAGTGAAAGCTTTGCGGCACGAGATGCATTAAAAGTTAACTTGCTACCGTAATTACTGTCCCTGGACTTATAGCTTACACAAGATGTATGCGATTTGTCAAGAGGTTTTAAAGTTCGAAGGCGAATGGCAGGAGGTCAGGGACCGAGAAGTCCCGGGTAGCGCCGTCGATATAGATGGTAGCCTCGGGTGCAAGATCGGCCAGCCATTGACGGCAGGCGCCGCAGGGTGTGCGCTGGTTGAGCGGGGCGGTGGGAGGTGTATCTATACAGGCGACCGCGACATGGGGGATGGGACCTGCGCCAGCGGATAGCGCGGCCGCCAGGGCTGAACGTTCCGCGCAGAGCGTGAGGCCGTAACTCGAGATCTCGATATTCACGCCGGTATAGAGCTTGCCACCGGCTAGTAGAGCGGCTCCAACCCTGAAGTGCGAGTAGGGGCAGTGAGCTCGCAAGGCTGCCTCGCGAGCGGCAGCCAACAGTTCATCTCGTGTCATACTTTATTTCTCTCCCTTGATAGTTTACCTGTTGTGTCTATTATGCTTTTTGCCTTTTTCATCTGGATAGTGGAAGAGGGCCGATAAATCGGCGGTAATACGAATCAAGCTAAGAAAAGCCCATCAGATTCCGTAGGGGCGAGCGGGGTTGGGTTGGGCGGGGAGGGCCTTTATGGTCGCCCGCGTCCTGTTCCCCTGGCTCACATCTTGGATGAACATGATCCCCTCCCCACCGGCGGGCGACCATAAAGGCCCACCCCGCCCCTCATCCGCCGCCCTCGCCCCTACGGCTCGCCGGGCCTCCTGCCTGACTTCCCGACTTAGGTTGATGCCTATTAGGGCCGATAAATCGGCGGTGAGCGCGATAAATCGGCTCCTACTGTATGGGATACCCACATCGTCAGGCGGTGTATGGATGATTTTGTTAAAAGTCATTATAGCCCAAATTGTACCATGGTGTTACTGGCTGGCGTTCGTCGCGTTACTAGCATTGAAAGCAGTACTATTGTGAATTGTAATGCAGGTCTACAGGAGGAACACAAGTGAAAATCATGGTGGCGGATGATGACCGCGATATGGTAGATATGCTGAGCTACTGGTTAAAAGGGCATGGATACGATGTAGTACGCGCGTTTGATGGAGAGCAGGCAATCAAACGCTGGCGAGAAACCCTACCAGACCTTGTTATTTTGGATGTGCAGATGCCAAAACTTGATGGTTTCGAGGTATGTCGGCAGATGCGGGGCGAAACCAATTCGATGGTGTTGATTCTTACCGCACATGATCGTGAAGATGATGAGATACGCGGGTTAGAGATGGGCGCTGATGATTACCTGCGCAAGCCGTTTAGTCCAAGGCAGCTGCTTGCTCGTATCAAGGCTGTGATGCGGCGGTCGACTATTTCGCGGGGAGCATCGAATTCCTCTTCTGTGACCGCCGGGCCTGTTACGCTAGATGCAATGCGCCACGAAGTGACGAGAGATGGCCTGAAGGTGAGGCTCACGCCAACGGAGAGCCGCCTGCTTCACTTGCTGATCACGCATACGGGACAGGTACTGACGACTGATATGATTATCGAGCGTGTGTGGGGCTATGACGAAGCCGGGGACTCCGGGCTGGTGAAGACGCATATTCGTCATTTGCGCCAGAAAGTTGAGCCTGATCCCAATACTCCGCAATATATTATGACGGTTCCCGGGGTTGGATATACGTTCACATCTCCTGTTACGGTCGAGCAGTAATGGGAGAAACATGAGACATGGCGAATTGTTGCTGAGAAGGGGCTCAAAGGGGAAGGCACTCAGGGGACCAGGACGAGGGCGACTACGGGTACGAAGAGGTGGAGGATGGATCGTATCGGTGGGGGCAGGAGAGGTTTTACAAGGGGAGGTTTTTTAGGAAAGGAACCAGCGAGGGGCGAGGTGTCATCCTGAGCGCAGCGAAGGATCTGCGTTGTGCCCGGCGAGAGATCCTTCGCTGCGCTCAGGATGACAGCCTCTGGCGACCGATGAGTTTCAAAAAACCTACTCGTGTAGGCGGGAGAGGTGTGGATGTGGGAGGGGACGCTTGCGTCGCCCCTGGAGGAGGGGAAGACACTCAGGGGACGAGGACGAGGGCGACGCACAACACAAGGCGTCCCCTCCCCTATGGGAACAAAGCACATCTGCGACAAGTGAAACAAGTGAAACAAGTGAAACAAGTGAAACAAAAAGCAAAATGATGCATTTTTAACGTCATCTTAACCGAAATTATCTCTTCTTAACCTTACTGCAACGTACTATTCATCTTTTCCCTATGCGCTCTGTCTTATAATCACGTTCGACAATCATTATTTGGAATGGCCTATGAATTACAAAAGAAAAGATGATGCTGAGCAATCATTGATACAGGTGAGCTCTCCAGCAGCTGAATGCTGTCATTGTTTGCCGCTTTCTTCAATTCAGGTGGTGCCCTCGCAGGATCAAGAAGAGACGATTGATTATCATAATGTGACGCCTGCTTCACCGGAAATGAATGCCCTTATCCGGGCGAAATTGGAAGGCTGCTTCCCCCGCTCGACTCCCTTAAGCCTATTATTACTCCATGTTTCGCAGTTAGAACATGTCCATATTCACCCGCAGTTGGCTCTACTGCACAAACGCCAGCGCTACCATGCCTCCGCAAGTTTCTTAGAGCAGGTTCTGGTAAATGTGCGCCGTGCGATTAGAGACGATGATGAGCTCTTGATCCATGAAGGTACAGGAGCGGCTATCATCTTTCCCGGGGTTGACCTGCAAGGGGTCGCTGGCATATTAGAGCGCGTTTCGCGCAATGTTGACCTGTTGCAGGCGGAGACCGTGATTCCTCCGTTACGGCGCGAGACGGATATCACGCTGGGTGTGGGCTCTTATCCTGAATCTGGTCCGTCCCTGGAGCACCTGCTTTACCATGTAAGTATCATGGCGCATCGATTTTCCTTGCGACCCGCAATTTCGGAGCAGTTGTGGGGGGTAATGTCTACGACGAGGGAGGAAGTAGAGACGCCCTTCGGCAGCGCTCAACATGACGACCAGCACCAGGCGCTGAAGGTTTTACAGGGACAAGGCAATATCCCGTTTATGCAACTGCCGGAGCAACTTCCCTCGCGCTTGAAGCAGCTTATTCCTTATCAAGTCGCCTTAGAATTAAGCTGTGTTCCCGTGGGGCGCGATCACCATTGCCTCACAGTTGCCATGGCTGATCCCAGCAATAGCAGCGCGCTACGCTCGCTGAGAGTGGTAACCGGTTTAGCTATTTTTCCGGTATCATGCGATGTTGCTGCATTGAACGCGCTGTTGTACAACAAGTGGTAGCGACGTTGATTAGATCACTGGTGATGAATTACAAACCTATTGCGGGCAAAACTTAACCAGATCGCAACTATTCCTCAATACAAAAGTGTATCAGCATTGGTTACTATAACATGCAATGAGACAATTATGTGTATCGTTGGATACGTTTTCGTCGAACATTGTTGACTTATCACACCCATCACCTTGAGGAGATAACAAATGGTATTACAGATGATACAGGATGATGTCCTTTTAACGTTCAAAGAGGCGATGAGCTATTTACGTGTGAGCCGCTCGACTCTTTACCGCCTGATGTGGTCCGGTCAGCTAACAGGTCATAAAGTAGGGAGCACCTGGCGGTTCTATCGCGAAGACTTGCGGTCATGTGTAGGTCGCGAGATTCCTATGGCTAACGTGCAGAACAACGTTTCCATCAATTAAGCTACCGATAAGCTATAATCTGTCGTATTCTGTGATTTTCCAGGTTCCGTGTATCTCGGCCAGGCTGAGTAGCACGTTATAGCTACTGTGAGTGCGTTTAACAGCTACTGTCATCGTGAAATGGGACAGGTCCGGGCTGCCTGTGTTCGGATCTGTCCGAAATGTTGGTTGGCTCAGTACAAAGGAGACGACAGGCCCATTTTTTTCGTCGAGTTGCTGCGCCTGTGTTGTGAACGCTTCTTGAGTAAGACCACTTATTTGCCCCTGGGGAGCCAGGTCGGTATAGGCGGCGGTATAGTTTTTTGACTGTAGATTGGTGTAGAAATCGTTCACAACATTTATGGATCCCGATACTTGCTGGTAGGCCGAATTAAAAATATTGTAAGATGCCCAGCCGCATAGTCCACACCCTGCAAGTACTAAAACACTGACCACGGTGACCAGTATCCAGACCCACCTGTACGATTTTTTTGCTGGTGGCTGCGGCATAGGAGGGTATGTTGCTGGGGGTGGATAAGCCTGGTAAGTTTGCTGCGGCATGTAACCTTGTGTTGGTGGCGCATACATATTTGGCGCAGCCGGTAAAGCGGCGGGTTGTACTGGTGGCGTAGACATGTTCTGGTAGTAAGAAGGTGGCGGTGGATAGATGTGGCCCTGCTGAATAGCTGCTTCGTCGATTGCTTTATTTTCCAGTTCTTCCGACGGCAGAACCTTTGTAATGGGTGATGGCTGGGGAGTCACATTGGCCGGGGGTACATCGGGTGGAAATTCATAGAGTGGTTGGTGCGCTAGCTGTTCCTCTGCGGCGTCCTGCTTCTCCGTCTCTTCGACTGGTTGCTGGTCGGAGGGCTGCATACGTTTGAAACTCCTTCATGCACGAGTTTTGTCTTGTTATCAAAAAGAGTATAGCGTTTTAGTGACGGAAACGCAAGGAAAATAGGGGTGGGCGCAGAGACAGAAGGTGTGTAGAGATTACTTCTGCTTGATATTTTCTTCGATGGAGAGCCGCTGCTGCAATTGAATTTGCCCGATCTCCTCAAACTCGGCTTCCATATCTCTGCGGACATAGATTTCCGCCTCTTGACGCGAGATGCCCATCTTGCGAGCATGTGCCATGATACGCTTGACGTATGACTGGCTGATTTCCGCGCGCTGCCACTTTAGATCGGGCATTGGTCGCAGGTTCAAGAGTGAAAACGGGTAGAAATCTTTCTCGGGGAAGGCGAGCGATAGTAACTTAGCGTATTCAATCACTGCCTGGCAGGCAATGGGGTTATTGAACACCCCAAACTCTGTGCTGGAAACAATCAAGACACCTGAAATACGCCCACTGCGGGTTACGGGGAATGCACAAGCGCTGCGTTCGAATTCGTCAATCTCGACCTGGAAACGTTCACTCTCACTGAGGTTGTCCCATGTTTGAAAACGATCAAAGATTGCTGCCGCGCCAGCCAGCGTGGTACTACCGAGGTAGGTGTGATTTTCGAGCGCGTAAGGCCAGGGATCATTGCCACGCATCATTGTCTCAACAAGTGAATGAATACCGTCTTCACGAGCAGGCATTAATTTCGCGTAGGTAACGGCTAATCCACGACGTTCAGGATCAAAATGCTGGAGCGCATTTTCAAAGATCGCCTGGGTAATTTGCCACTGCCGCGCGTCATCATCCACGATAGTTGTAACTAATTCCATGATGTGACGATAGATATCTTTTTGTACTTCGCGCAGTCCAGGAGAGAGTGATTCTAATACGCCAGGAAATGTGTGGTTTATGACATAGGTGAGGTTGCTGACATGCTCCGGCAGGACTTCGAGAAGATTTTTCAGATTTGCCGGTCGGGGTTCCGATCCTCCATTCATCCAACGATAAATAGTATTTTCAGCGACATTCAATTCGTTGGCAATGCGAGCAATCTCCATACGGTCGTGTTTTAAAATGTGACGCAAGAAGCTACTGAACTGTGAAAGATCTTCTTCTTCCAGTGTATAGGCTAACTGCTCGTCCGACAAAACGGTATGCGCCTGAACTGCTTTTTCAGATATGGCTGGCTGCTCGGGTTGCCCGGGCTCTTCGTGAATAGCCTCAGAGGCAAATTGCTGCTTCTTGGGACGTCCTCGCCTCCTTGGTTGTTCGGCGAAGCCTTCCAGTGGGCACATGACTACGTTTCCTTCCTTTGGCGCGAAAGTACACTATTTTCAAAGGTGTTGATTTTTGATCATAAACGAGCAACATACGACAAGTATACCATAATACAAGCGCATTGTTAATAGGTAATGTAACCAATGTCGGGTGAAGGTCTCTTTCCTGATGAAAATAAGTAAGTGTCAGCGAAGTGTTTATTGCTGTTTTTTACAATGTACACAAAAAAGTACTACAATGTTTAACATTCATTGCTTTTTGATATTTTTAGATGTTATACTTCCTTCATACCAATGACGGGGGAAGTGTTATGGCAACCAATAATTATGTACACATGAATGAGTGTGGCTTGCCACTCAATGCGATCGAATGGCTAGAGACACATCATAACAGTAAAGCTGTTGAACGAAGGCAGATGATACAGGATCTCCAGCTCAGCGCTGGTAGTTTTGTAGTTGACGCGGGCTGCGGACCTGGGTTATGGACACCGCTACTGGCTGAGGCGATTGGACCGCAGGGGCAAATCGTTGGCGTAGATGTTGCAGCTGAGGCGCTAGTTACGGCCCAACGGCGCAGTTACGGTCAATGGTATCGTCGACAAGTGCAGTATAAGCTTGCGGCCCTGGAGGATTTACCGGTAGCACGGGGATCCACCGATGTGATATTTAGCGCGAATGTGAGTCAATATCTCCCGGAACCGGTTGATACCTTTGCTGCCATGGGGCCATATTTGACCAATGGTGGACGCCTGGTGATCAAGGATATAGACTTTGGGACGATGCGTTTCTACAATATCGATAGCGGCCTGCAGGCACGAGTGTTTCGGGCCCGCGAAGATTGGGAACAATTGCGTGTCAATGAGGGTTTCGCTTTTGAGGACAGCTGGGTTGGTTCAAAGCTGGCAGGTTACCTGCGCGCAGCTGGTTACGAGGATGTACAGGAGAGGAGTTATCACATTGTACGTACGTACCCGCTGTCGAGAGAGTTTCGTTGTTACTTGCAAGGTATAGCTGAGTGGTTTGTGTGTGAGGGGGCGCCGCTGCTGGCAGGCGAGGATATTACAAGCTGGTTACATTGTTTTCTGCACGAGAGCGAGAACGTGTTAGACCAGGAGTCATTTGTCAGCGAAGAGACCGAGTTTATTGTTTCAGGCGTGTGGAATAGGCGTCCTTCCGCTACTGTCCGCTTTTTTGATATGCAGGTGGCAGTGCAAGCCTGAGGGGACGAGGGGGAGGGGAACGACAGCGAACGGGGCCTGCATGTACATGAAGAAAGGCCGTCCCAGTGATACTGGGGACGGCCTTTCTTCATGGAAGTATCATGATATTAATGCGTGTTGTTCAGTTGATCGGCGATCATAGCTATCGCTATATCCCCTACCAGTGATTGCAATTCACCGTGAAGTTGCCCCATATTTTCCATGCGCGCAGTGATAAATTCGTGTTGTGAGGTGCCGCTGGCGAGGCCAGTGAGACCGCGTTGTGCGGCTTCGTATTCCTCACTAATTTGTGATAAGAGCCTGGCTACTTCGCTGCGTTGTTCCTGAGCTCCTAGCATAGTTCCCCTCTCTTTGCTGTTGTAATTGATGTATGAGGACTGAAAATTACAATTTGATGCGATTGATTACAATAGAAAAATATGTGTTGTGTTTACAATGTGCATTACTTGTTAGATACAAGGAAAACAATCATATTCATAGTATGCATGAGAAAGCAGCATTTTGTCTAGTGTTTAACGGGCGGATTTTTGCAATTTAGCTTTTTTCACGCAATATTGACATGTTTTTACGAATGTACGTACATATGTGTTAACAAAGTGCTCTGTTCTCTACTGTAATAGACGGGTGATATTGGCATATATAAATTGGATGATGTTTGTACGCCTGCTTTTTGCCCCTGGGGCAAAAAGCAGGCGTACAAACATCATCCAAAATAGAGAGGAGCGCGAAGCAGCTCCTCTGTCTTTAATTGCGCAGGGGCTTGCCTGTCATGAGAATGGCTTGCATCCTGTCCTGCGTTTTTTCCATACCACAAAGGGTGAGGAAGGCTTCGCGTTCCAGGTCAAGGACGTGCTGTTCCGTGACGGGGGTGATAGGCGAGCATTCTCCACCTGTGAGGACACGAGCGAGATGGCGACCGATTACCGCGTCGTGTTCGCTCACTTTGCCGGTGATGAGCAGATTTTCAACCTGCTGTTCCAAAACCAGGCGCGCACCGGGACCCGGGAGGATCATCATTGCCGGCTGAGCGGGCTGCCACTTACCTGCTTCGCGAGCCTCGGCCAGGCGGATGGCGTCAGCTTTGGCGTCACGTAACAACAGGTCGCGATTGGTGGTAATGGCATCGCTTTTTCGCAGGAAGCGCAACTCCTGGGCCTCAACCGCGCTGGTGGAGACTGTGGCGACAGCAATGATCTCAAAGGCCTTGCGGGAGGGCGTGAATGGGCCGCCGGTTTTACGGGCCTGTTGACTTTCCAGGCTGGCGCCGTGGCGCAAGAGTAGCTCTTTACAGCCACCTCCGGCCGGGACCAGGCCAACTCCTACCTCGACCAGGCCAATATAGGATTCCGCGTACGCACGTGCGTGGTTGGCGTGCATGATGATTTCACAACCACCGCCGAGGGCGCGGCCAGTTGGAGCCGCGACAGCAGGAATAGGACTGTATTTGAGCAATTGGTGAGCCTGTTGGAGGCCATTGAGGGCTCCTTCCAGCAACTTCCACTCTCCCTGCCTTGCGCCCATGAGCATCAGGAGCAGGTTGGCTCCCGCGGAGAAGTCAGGCGCCTCGTTGCTGATGACGACTGCTCGGAATTGTTTCTGACCCTCTTCGACGGCATAGCGCAACATATCGATGATGCCTTCGTCGATCGAATTCATTTTAGTGTGGAACTCGACACAGGCTATACCATCTCCCAGGTCGATCAGCGCAGCCGAACCGTTATCGCGTATGACGGCCCCAGACGGGGTGCCACTTGTGGGCGTCTGTACGCCTTGAGATTTTAGTGCCTCAAGAGAGATTGTGCCCTGGGGAGTCGGAGTGGGTTGGTAAGAACGAGTATGGAAGTCGAAGTACTGCCGGTTTCCCGCCGTACCAATGTAGAATGTGCCCTGACCATCAACCTGAACCTGGCGTACAAGCGGCGGAATCTCTCGATCTTGCAGCACTCTTTGCATGACGTCAGGATGTTGCAGGAGGGCATCCCAGGCCTCGAAACTACCCAATTCAAAGTTAAAGCCCCAGCGCATTGCTTCATCAATGGCGACAATGCTATCGGCGATCTCAGTTGCGAGGTTAGCTGCGTAGATCAGCGAGTCTGCTGTCGTCTGCCGGGCTAGCTGTGATGCCCGGTCATTCCCGTTAAGGATAGTCAGCATACGCTTAACAGGGTCACTGATATTGCGTGCCTCGCCAATCGAAGGGAAGCGTACCTTCTGTTGGGGTTGATATTCCAGGGTATCCAGATTGAGTTCCAGGATAGTTGACTCACCATCGGGACTTTTAATGCGTTTATAGAAGCCCTGGCCGCTTTTTTCACCGAGCCAGCCGCGGCGAATCATCTCGCGTACAACCTCGGGCAAATGAAAAGCCTCGCGCTGGGGGTCATCCGCCGCATTTTTATAGAGGTTGTCGGCGACATTGGCCAGCGTATCCAGGCCAGAGAGGTCCGCGGTGCGGAAGACCGCTGATTTGGGGCGCCCCATATTTGGCCCCAAAATAGAGTCCACCTCGCTGACGGTATAGCCCTCGGACAAAGCATACGCGATAGTTGTCATAAATCCATAGGTACCGATGCGGTTGGCGATGAAGTTGGGGGTATCTTTACAGAGAACCACGCCTTTGCCAAGCACTTCTGTTGCGAACTGTTGCATAAACTGCAACAATGCCGGATCGGTATCGACGTCGGGAACGATCTCCAACAGGCGCATATAGCGCACGGGATTGAAGAAGTGCGTGATTAAGAAGTGGCGACGGAAATCCTCGCTGCGACCTTCGGTGAGCATATGCGCGGGAAGACCAGAGGTATTCGAGGAGATAATGGTGCCGGGAGTCAGCACCTGTTCTAGTTTGACGTAGAGGTTATGTTTGATGTCCAGGCGCTCCACTACCGCCTCGATGATCCAATCGACATCAGCAAGTTCCTCGAGGTCATCCTCTATATTGCCTACCGTTACCAGGCTGGCTCCGCGTTTGCTATAGAAGGCGGCGGGACGGGCGTTGAGTGCCTTTTCCAGGCTGGAGCGCGCCACTTTATCGCGGTCTTTGCCGGCGTCCGGCGGTACGATGTCGAGCAGCAGAGTGGGGATGCCGACGTTGGCGAGATGGGCGGCAATTGCTGCTCCCATCACGCCTGCGCCCAGGACCGCTGCTTTACGAATCTGGTATGTCATGATCAGGCCAACCTCTCGATAATCGTCGCCAGGCCCTGTCCACCACCGATGCAGAGCGTGGCGATACCGAACGTCTTGTCCGCAGTCTGCAGGTCATTGATGAGTGTAGCAATGATACGGGCGCCGCTGCAACCAAGTGGATGACCAAGGGCGATAGCGCCGCCGTGGGGATTGAGTTTCTCTTCATCGATGCCCATGACTTTGACGACTGAAAGGGTCTGCGCGGCAAAGGCTTCGTTGATCTCGATGATGTCGATGTCACTCAATTGCATGCCAGCGCGCTGAAGGGCTTTTCTCATGGCGGGGACCGGCCCAAAACCCATGATATCAGGTCGCACGCCTGCTACGGCCATCGTATGAACCTTTGCCAGGGGCGTGATGCCCAGGTCGCGCGCCCGCTGGGCGGACATTAATACAGCAGCGGCGGCACCATCGTTGAGCGGGCTGGAGTTGCCTGCCGTCACGCTGCCACCTTTGATGAAGGCTGGTTCGAGGGTTGCCAGTCTCTCCAACGAGGTATCGCGGCGCGGCCCCTCATCGATCTCCATGATCCTGCCATTGGGTAGTGGTACCGGTACAATTTCGCGTTTGAAGGTACCGTTATCGGTTGCGGCAATGGCGCGCTGGTGGCTGCGTAAAGCGAAGGCATCCTGGGCTTCGCGGCTGATATGGTATTCACGCGCCAGGTTCTCCGCTGTCATACCCATGGGGATATAACTAGAATAGCCATATTCCAGTTCGAGGGGCGCATAAGGCCCACTGCTGGCATCTTCCTCGCGGGGTTTGACGAGGCGCGGATTGAAGCTAGGATTGAAGCCGCCCATGGGGACGCGCGACATGTTTTCGACACCACCCGCGACAAACACATCGCCAAATCCTAGCATAATATTTTGCGCTGCCATGTTGACTGCCTGCAGGCTGGAAGCGCAGAAGCGGTTGACAGTGACGCCACCCGCTGTTTCAGGCAGGCCGGCGAGGGCGCCGACGAGGCGCGCGAGGTTCATTCCCTGCTCGCCCTCTGGGAAGGCACAACCAAGGATGACATCTTCGATAAGGGAACGATCAAGTTGCGGGACGCGCTCAACGGCTGCTTTTACGGCGACGGCGGCCAGATCGTCGGCGCGTACATCTTTGAGTACGCCTTTATTGGCGCGGCCGATAGGAGTGCGTACGGCACTCACGATTACTGCATCTTCCATTGGATAATACTCCTTTATTATGCTTTTAACCTTTTTCATCTGGATAGCGGACCATACTGAGGGCCGATAAATCGGCGGTAATACGCATCAACCTACGGATAAGCCCATCAACATCTGTAGGGGCGAGGGTGGTTGGGATGCGGCTGGGTGGGCCTTGATGGTCGCCCGCGCTGGGGAGGCGATCGTGTTCCTCCAAGCTGTGAGCCAGGGGAACAGGACGCGGGCGACCATCAAGGCCCACCCCACCCCCCTTCATCCGCCCTCGCCCCTACGGAGTAACCACCTCCATTTCGTTAGGTTGATACGTATGAGGGCCGATCAATCGGCGGTGAGCGCGATAAATCGGCTCCTACGGCTGTCCGGATGGTTCATTATAGGGGATAGGCCTGTTTCTCGACGATGATAGCAGCTAATTCGCGTTGTAGCGCGACACCATTGAGTAGATAATCGCCAATGTATGAGCGAACGAGCTGCAGTTCTGCCTGGACTTCGCCCTCGGCTGTGTTGGTGATAATCATCTGGTCGAGGTTCGAGCGCAGGCGGGAGAAGGCCAACCAGGTTGCCAGTTGCGCCAGTTTCACATGGATGCTGCTATTTTCATCTCCACGGCGGACGGCCTGCGTGGCGCGGGCAAGCGCGCTATCGACGGCATAGAGATCGATGAGCAGGTTTGCCAGGTACTCAATGAACTCTTCCTCATTCTCCAGGGCCTGCATATACTTCATGGCAATCTTCATTGCCGAGTAGATGGTCACGTCTTTGGCGCGTTCAAGGGCATTGACGGCATCGCATAACTCCGCAGGAAGCGACTCGCCCGCATTGTTGAGTGGCTGCCCCGAGCGAATGCGCGCCTCGATTGTTGGATAGAGGGCCATCAGCGGAATCTGACCTTTGAGCACGCGGCGGAAAAGGGTACCGCAGGCGACCAGGCGATTGATTTCATTGGTGCCTTCAAAGATGCGCAGGATGCGCGCATCGCGGTAGGCCTTCTCGATGGGATATTCTTGCATGAAGCCGTAGCCACCAAAGATCTGCACGCCCTCGTCGACGACCATAGCCAGCACTTCACTCCCGTGGACTTTGGCAAGGGAGGCTTCGATGGCATACTCTTCAATGGCTTTGAAAGTTCCTTCGGTGTCGTTACCAGCGCTACGGTGAGCTTGCTCGATATTAGCCGCGGTGCGGAATACCTCGCTCTCGGCGGCATAGGTCTCAGCGGCCATACGGGCCAGTTTTTTCTGAATCATGCCGAATTCGCTGATGAACTTCCCGAAGGCTTTGCGTTCTGTGGTATAGGCTGCTGTCATGGCCAGAGCAGCGCGCGCGCCGCCGACGGTGCCCGCGCCGAGCTTCAAACGCCCAATGTTGAGGATGTTAAAGGCGATTTTGTAGCCTTTGTGAATTTCGCCAAGCAGGTTCTCGACCGGGACTTTCGTATCTTCAAAGTAGACCTGGCGGGTGGATGAGCCTTTGATACCCATCTTGCGCTCCTCGGCACCAGTCGAGATACCAGGCCAGTGTGCTTCAACGATAAAGGCGGATGGTTTTTCATTGCCGATACGCGCAAAAGCGATCATTACATCGGCAAAACCGGCGTTTGAGATCCATTGCTTGGTGCCGTTGAGGATATAATGCTTGCCATCCTCAGAAAGCTCTGCACGCGTGGTGAGTCCCATGGCATCGGAACCAACACCGGGCTCGGTGAGGGCATAGGCGGCGATCCATTCACCCGAGGCCAATTTGGGCAAATATTTGCGTTTCTGTTCCTCGTTACCGTAGAAGACGATGGGCAAGGTGCCAATGGTGGTATGCGCTCCAAAGGCGACGCTAAAAGAGGCTTCACGCAATTCAGAACCGACGAGGGAACTGGTGAGTAGACCAAGTTCCGCACCGCCGTATTCTTCCGGTACGTCGATCATCAGGATGCCCTGTTCGCCAGCTTTTTTGACGAGGGTTGGCAGGACGCCAGGCTCCTGGTGGTCGATGGCTTCTGTCAGAGGCAAGACTTCGCGCTGAATAAAGGTTGCGGCCGATTCTTCTATCCAGCGCTGTTCCTCGTCGCGCTGCTCCAGCGTAAATATTTTATCCGCACTCTCACTTACAGATGTAGTTAAAAACGCAGTACCTGACTCAGTTGGTTTGATGGTCGTTGACATGGGTAACGGTTCTCCTTTGATCGTTTGATCGCGAGGCCGGGGCAAGCTCCGCCCCTACATTTCATTTCGGTACTTTTAGTTCGCGTCGCAGGACTTTGCCGATGATTGATTTGGGCAAGGTCTGACGGAATTCGAGTATTTTGGGCACTTTATAGGCCGCAAGGTTCTGTTTGCAGTAGTCCAGGATGCTTTGTCGCGTTTCATCTGTGGGCGCGAATCCAGGCTTGAGGACCACGAAAGCGGCGACGGTTTCACCTCTGTATTCGTCAGGGGCGCCGGCTACAGCGGCTTCTTGTACGGCGGGATGGTGGAAGAGCACCTCTTCGACTTCGCGTGGGTAGACGTTGAAACCACTGGCGAGAATCAGATCTTTGGCGCGTTCTACGACATAGAAGAAACCGTCCTTGTCCATCTTACCGAGGTCGCCTGTGTGCATCCAACCGTTGGTAAAGGTCGCCCCGGTCTCATCCTTGCGGTTCCAGTAGCCTTTCATGATATTGGGACCTTTCACCACGATCTCGCCTACCTCGCCAGCGGGGAGAGGTTCGCCGGTGACCTGGTCAAGGATAGCCGAATCGATATTGGGGAGAGGTAGACCAATACTGCCATTGCGGACGTTATCTGTCAAAGGGTTGCAGTGGGTGACGGGGGCTGCCTCACTTAGTCCATAGCCTTCAACCAGCCTGCCATGAGTAGCTTCCTCAAAATCATGCTGTAATTTGGCGGGTAGCGGCGCGGCACCGCTGATGCAAAACTTAATCGAACTCAATTGTTCGGTGTGCTTCCCGGCCTGGCGCATAATGGCGAGGTACATGGTGGGTATGCCTGGGAAGAGGGTGGGACGGTAGCGGCGAATGGCTTTCAGGACATCAGCCGATTTGAAACGCGGCAAAAGCACCATCGTGGCGGCGGCAAGAATAGAGAGGTTCATGCCGACCGTCGAACCATAGGCATGGAAGAAGGGAGCTACGCATAGCGTTACTTCTGCGGCATCGCGGACCTTCGGCGCCCAGTTACGGGTCTGCATGGCATTGGCAAGCAGATTGCGATGGGTCAGCATAGCGCCTTTTGAAAGCCCCGTTGTGCCACCGGTGTATTGCAGGACGGCCAGGTCATCTCCTGAGGAAAGGGCCGGTAAATTGAAAAGCTGTATGCCCTTCTTTGCGTGCGTTACAAGCATTTCGCTCATGGTGTGCAGTGCCTGGTCCTCGTGGAGTTCTTTGTTCGTCAGGTGTGGCTCCTGACGTTTGGTTCTTCGCTGGACGAGCGGGTAAAGCGCGTGAAGCGGAGGCGGCAGATAATCAGCAGGGCTGGTGAGAATGACGTGTTCAAGAGCAGTTTCGGCGCGTACGGAACGGACGGTAGGGTAGAATTCATCCATCATTACGATGATACGCGCGCCAGAGTCTGCCAATTGATGCCGCATTTCGCGCCAGGTATATAGAGGGTTGGTGGGAACTGCCACGGCTCCTGCCCGTAAAGCGCCGTAAAAAGCGATAGGGTATTGCGGAATATTGGGAAGCGCAATCGCTACGCGGTCGCCTTTCTGTATGCCCAGCTTCTGTAGTGCGACGGCGAAGCGATTCGCCAGGGTGGAGAGTTGCGCGTAACTGATCTTTGTTCCGTAATAGATGAGGGCAGTGTGCCCTGGATAGTTTTTAACCGCCTGGTCAAGCAGCCATGTGAGGGGATAGTCAGGAATATCGAGGTGCGCGGGAACGCCCTGTTCATAAAAACGGATCCATGGCCGAGTCGACACGAGATCATGTCCAACGGCGGTGTTGGTAGAAGAATCTCGTGGTGATTGAGGGTTATTTATTAGCGATGAGTCAGACATATCAAACCAGCTCCTCTCGTAGCGGTATCGCGTTTTTGTCGACACCTGGGCGACAATCATTGTCGCGCCTACAAGGTAGAAAATTCCCTTTTCTTAATTATATGCCGCTTGTAGTGATAATAATACGTTGCCAGCTAACAATTTTGTGATGCATAATGAAGGTGTAGCTAACAGGTTGTTTCTTTGCGGACGGGTTTTGCAGGAGGATACCAGGAGTTATTATGAGTGTAGGGAGTACTATATCGGAGTTTGCGCAGCTTGTGGCGCGTTTCAGGCAACGACGAGGGATGTCACAGGGACAGCTTGCGCAAGCTACGCGTCTCTCGCGCACCTATGTTTATCATATAGAAAATGGGATGCGCAGCAATCCCTCGCCACATGTGGTTGAGAGTATTGTGCGGGCCCTGCAGTTGCGGGGAGGTGAGAGGCGCGAACTGTTTGCAGCGTACACGGAGTTGGATACCGAGCAGGTTGAGAGCACGCTGCTGGACTTTGGCGAGCTGGCGCGGCTGCTGGTGCACAATACGTCGTACCCGGCCCACTCGCTTGATCGCCTGTGGTTTCTCAATTCGTGGAACGACGCGGCTATAACTCTTTTTGAGGTTGAGAGGGATATTGTGGAAGGGGAGAGACGGCACCTGTTAGAACTGGTATTCGATGCTCACCGCCGCCGCTATTATTACGGTTGGGAGGATCTTGCTCGCCGCCTGGTGAGCGACTTCCAGTACAATACGCGTACGTTGACGCACATGCCAGAATATAAAGAGCTTTGGAGACACCTGCGCGAGCTACCAGACTTTCGTCGTATAGCGGCCGCTACGTACCCGGAGGGGAAGCCGGCCCCTTCTTTTGTTTTTCAGGTGCAGAACAGCAAGCTTGGGCGCGTCACATTGCGTACGGCGACGACGGTGTTCACGGGGATATCTACGTATTCGATGGTGAGCTATGTGCCGGGCGATAAGCAGACGCTGGAGATTTATCGAAGGTATAACTGGCAGCCGGGTTAGAGATCATTTGGGGCCGGTGAACTAACCTCGTCGTGGTTGGCTTCTTCTTCCTCTTCCATTGGAGCACTTCCTAAAATACGTTGCCTATCATCCGCATTCACAATTCCATACAAATCAAGCACGCGCTCATCAATCTCTCTATCTATACGCTTGATGTCTGTAAGAAGAGCAGTAATGTAGTTCATCTTCTGCGCTTCAGCAGCAAAAAAAGTGTATGGTACATCTATGAGATGAGTCCCATCACGCCGCTGTCTAATTGTGTAACCCTGTTCTCGTAGTTTGTTTAGCTCTGCTTGTTTTGCTAATATGGCATCTACTAATGCTACCAGGATAGCCTGAGTATTGGCATCAGCGGGATAAATAGGTAATTGGCGGAAGTACGATGGATTAATATGCACGTTATCAAACTGCCGCCCAAACCAATAGTTCAAAAGAGATGAATTAATAAGAGCCAGGATATACTTGAGATTGTAATTTGCATCCTTTGTAATAATATCACTGAAGTTATGACGGTTATAAAAATTTTGATCATCGTATGTTGCAACTAAGCGCCGCTTTAACGCTCGATTGCGCATATCTTGAATAAGCAATTTGGGAGAGTCAAAGTATCTCGATTCCCGTGGACGGCAAAGCCAATTGCCGTATTTTAAATATGGCTTCTTCCTGCTCCAACGAAGTTCGTAGCGCCCAACAAACGCATCTCCATCAAGTAGAGGTTTCCAATCATGTTCATTTAATGGAATATCTCGACGAGATTTAATGTATTGGTTAGCACTTCCCTCGTTTTGTGTTTCATATGGAATGATTCCTTGGGTACTCTCTGCTACATCAGCAAGCCTCAGTATCCTAGTAGTGGAAGTACTATTAAACTGAACTCGACATGCGTTTTCGATTGTTTGCAATAATGTGTCGTAACGAATTACAATCTTACAGTGTGGATTATCTATCCAGCGTGATTGTTGTTGTATCAGAGTTTCAGCCCAGGTTCGCTCTGTAAGTTTGTCGAGTGTGTCATGCAATCCCAAGAAATTGATTTGCGCCAGTTGAGACCTACGCTTCTCCTCATCTGTTTCTGCTGCTAGAAAAAGTAGTACACAATCTACATTAACATCCGACCATATGCCTTGGGGTAAATCGACAATCTGCTTAATGCATCCCATGCCAAGAAGCCTGTTGCGCAAAGTAGCAGTGTTTTTGCCCATCAAATAGGTATTGGGAGTAATGAAACCCAACTTCCCATTAGCTGCAAGCAATTCCAGGCCAAATTTCAGGAAAAAGGTGTAGGTATCGGGCTGACCGTAGAAAACATCGGCCCAATCGGATCGCAACGTCTCTTTATAACTCTCACTGAGCGTCGCTCCATAGGGCGGGTTGGCAACGACAAAAGCAAATCCATTTGCATAGGGTGTGCCTGGTGCACGACTCTTGATTTGTTCAACGTTGTCGTTCTCTTCTGCTAACAGAGTGTTGAAATGGGTGTAGTAGTTTCGACCAGTAGGACGAGAAAGAGCATCTACATTGTAGATATGGAAGCGTTCTATCTTCGGCCTTTTGCCTTGATCATGTGCTTGCTTAATAAGATCAAGCACTTGAATGAGAAGATTCACTTCAGCTAGATAACAAGCAAAAGGGTTAAGATCAAAACCAAACAAATTTTGCTGCAAACGTTGCAGCACTGCTTCGGGGTCAATAATCCGCCCGCTAGTGTCACTATAAGCCGAGACAAAACGCTTGGCTGCTGCCACAAGAAACGAGCCACTACCACAAGCAGGGTCAATCAGCCGTTTATTGGCACCAATGATAGCCCTGCCGCTATACCCTACATTATCCAGAATATAGTTGACAATCTCTATAGGGGTATAATACTGCCCTTTTTCACGTTTCTCTTTGCGATTGACATAGGTATTGTAGATTGTGCCAATAATGTCCGAATCAACACCAGCAAAATCAAACCGACTGAGGCGATGGAGCGCCATTACAAAATGAGGTCGATCAAGACGATACCAATTGAAGAGTTCTCGTCCAGTGAAAAAATGTGCATAAATATTCTGCGCATTTGCATAGGCCATATCCAGTAGCGGATCGTAGGGATTGCCCTGTGCAAACACAAAATATCGTTCGATGTCCTCTTGCCAGTGCTTCAGTCCGCCATCGGAAATGAAACGTCCCGGGAATATTTCTTTGTCTTCACAGACACGAATTAAAAGAAGTCTAATAAAAACAACATATGCTGCCTGTAACGCAAACTCATCCCGGCGTTGTTCCTCGTTCAGACCCCCAAGTGTCGTCTCCTGAACGACGCTCGTCCAGGTAGTATACTCATCGTGAACATTACGGTCAGCCAGATAATCATGCCGTAAGAGTGCCTGCCGCTTGTGCCAGTCGAATGTTTTATCACTATATATTTGCAATGTCTCGCGCAAAGGTGGCACGTCATCGAGAGTTGACATGGGTTGAGCGGCCTTTGGTTTGTCAATATATTTGCGCCGTCGCGCCTTGTTAATCACAACTAATACGGCCGTGAGAACCTCTTTGGGGCTAAAGTATGCATTTACATCCTGTTCAAGTCTGACTAAAATAGTTTCGATAGCTACGATATCCTCTGCTTCAAGCCCCCATATCTTCTGACAATGAGTAATGAGCGTGGACCTTACTTTGCTACGTAGCTCCTGGAGTTTTTGGATAGCAGGCTCAGATGCATCGTCAGTTAAACGGGAAGCTTTTGAAGAATATTCAGCAGCACGTGTCAAATGTATTTCGAGAATACGCCTTGCGTCTCGTTGTAGTTCCATTACAAGTGACTGTAACGTTTCAACTAGAGCTGCTTCATTACCACTTCCCGTACCTAGTGGTAGAGCTTGTTTTTGCCACTCAACAAGACTTATGCCAATTTGCTCCTCAAGCTGTTTCGTATCTGTAAACGCCTCTTTGCGGCAAAGATCGTACAGGTCATGTAAAGATTTCTCTATCGATGTAGGTAGTGTGGGTGGATTGTGACTCTGCCACTCCTGGATTGCGACAGGAATATCGAAATCGATAATGCAATTAGGATTTTGACGGTTGTGGAAGTCCCAAACGGTAAATTGTCTGCCATTGGTCAACCAACCAAGGTAGGTTGCAGTAGAGCGTACATAGCCGGCCAATTGTGAAAAGTGGCTATCTGGATCAGCAAGGTCGAAAGTCAGCGTTAGTGATGTGTTCTTATCTTCAACCACAAAGCAGGTGCCATATACTGAATCTGTCGGAGCAAAATCAGGACGTTCAAAGGATCGTTGTTGATTATAAACACGCTCTGCTGGCTCAAAACCCAGCAAGCCCAAAAGTGGACCAACTATCGCTGTGTCAACAATAGATGCCTCATCGTTACTACGATCTTTGTTGTGTCGATACAAATATGTTAAATAGTCAACGCGACGAAAAGATTTTTGCGAGAATAGCCTGAAGAAATCGGTAAGAAAATCGGTAAAAGTTGCTGAAGAACTCATCGTACAAAGAACTCCCGTCCATCTAACTCTGTCCCTGGTATTTATGATATCACATGATAAAAGAGCTATAATTAGGAAGGGATAAGGTTTCGTTTAGTAATATCCTATCGGCTTGTACATCAGGCATTTTCTTTTGCCTGGAGGTGCTCGATGGCGCGTTCGGTGACTTCGAGGCCGGCTTTGAGGACGGCTTCTTTATAGTCGCGCACGAGCATTTGATATTCGAGGAGGCGGGGGCGACGGGTGGGACGCGTGGCATACTGCTGGCGCGCCCATTCCATGTGCTCGAGCTGGTTAAGCAGGCTGGCGCGATGTTCCAGGAGGTGTTTGAGGGCTACTTCGTCCGAGGTTTCGCCACAGAAGAAGAGTTTTGTGAGAAAATCGTCTTTGGAGAAGCGTTCGGGAACGTCTTCTTGCAGCCAGCGATCAAGTTCGGACTGACCCGCGGGCGTAAGATGATAAACTTTGCGGTCGGGGCGACTTCTTTGCACGATGACTTCGGCCTCGACGAGTTTCGCGTCGCTGAGGGCCTTCAAGGTGGTATAGATCTGGCTGTTGCCGGCGTTCCAGTAGCTGGCGAGGGCACGATCGAAGGCCTGTTTGATGTCGTAGCCGCTCATGGGGCGCGCGCCTAGCAGGCCGAGAATGATATAGCGCAGGGTGTTGCGTGAGTAGAGGCCGTTGCTGTTCTCATAAGTTGCCGGTATAGTATCAATTTGTTCTGTCATACGATCTTTTCTTTGGTGTGGGATGACCTGGTTTTTCCGGTATTATAGCACTAAGGGTGGGACGATGATATACTTTATTGGGAAGCTGTACTTGCATGTACGTTCTAACTTAGATCGTTGATACTCGTATACTTTGAGGAAGCACTTTAGCTCATTCGGTTAACTATATGCCCGGTAAAACGACGGTGAAAAAACAATGAAGCGTTTTGAAGGAGAACATGAATGGATGCCCGATTTTATAACAGCAACGATCTGAATATTGAGCGGCTCGCCACGGACCTTGAGCATTTCTTTCGCAGCCAGGGATACCAGGCACAGCAGATTGGCAACAATGAGCAGATGATGGTACAGTTGAAGAAGGGCAGTGATTTTGAAGCGGTCATTGGGATGCAGGCGGCATTGACTGTGACTATCCAGCGTACGGCCGGTGGCGTGATAGTTGCGGTCGGCCGGCAAAAATGGGTGGACAAGGCCGCTGTAGGCGCGGTTGGCATTGCCATTCCAGCTTTGTGGCCATTGTTAGTGACGGCAGGGGTGGGGGCGTTCCGGCAGGCTGGACTTGCCAACCAGGTGATGACTGTACTGGATGGATTGGTACGACAGCAGCAGCCCAATGTACAGACGGGACCTGTTCCAACGCCGCCGCCAGCGACACAATCATGACCGTACAGAAGTAGTAGGCATTCATAGGGATGTAAAAAGGAGAGAGTAGGATGGATGCGCGATTTTACAATGCGGATGATATAGATATCGAGCTACTTGCGAATAACCTGGAGAATATATACCGGGCACAGGGATACCAGGCACAGCACTTTGGCGACAACAAGCAGTTGATGGTGCAGTTGAAGAAGGGCAGTGACTTTGAGGCTCTGATAGGTCTGCAAGCGGCCCTGAGTGTGATTATACAGCGTTCCGGCGGTGGAGTAGTGGCGATGATTGGCCAGCAAAAATGGATGGACAAGGCTGCCGTGGGGGCGGTTGGTATTATTGCAGCCCCTGTGCTGTGGCCGCTGATAATTACGGCGGGCGCCGGGGCGATCAGACAGGCGAGCCTTGGCAACCAGGTATTGAATGTGGTAGATGGACTGGTGCGGCAACAGAGGCCCGAGATCCAGATTGGACCGGTGCCGATGCAGATTATACCCCAGATTCAGCAACAATGGGCGCCGCCGCCTCCACAATATCTACCACCGCCGCAGTATAACCCGCCACCGCAGTATAATCAGTCGGCGCCGGTTTATACTCCGCCGACACCGGTTGTAGATGCTCAGTCGGTACCAGCGCCTTCATCAAAGCGGTTACGTTGCCCGAGCTGCAATACTCCCTATGAACCTGGCGATACCTTCTGTACTGGCTGTGGAAAGTCGCTGGTGACGCTCTGCCCGAATTGTAAGTCGGAAGTGAAAGATAATGCTTCGTTCTGTCCGAAGTGCGGGGCGTCGATCTACCAACCGGGCACGCAAACGCAGGCAGCTCAACCTGTACAGCCGCCACAGCCTACGTATACGCCACCACAAGCGCAAGTACAGTACGCACCACCGCCAGCGCCGGTGTATGCACCACCGCCGGAGCCAGAGCCATATGTACCTCCTGTGCCGAAGGAGCCACCTGTACAGCCTCAAACGGCTCCCAAGCAGGAGACGCCGGCAGCGCCGAAGCAACCGCAAAAAGAGGAGGTTTATTATACACCGCCCGCGAATCCGCAGCCGGCGCCTCCCAGACCGCCGGTGCCCCCGGTAAAGCCACAACCTGTGACACCCAAGCCGCAGGCACAGCCGAAAAAAGAGGAGGTCTACTATACGCCGCAGCCGGACCTGGAACCTACGTTACCGGCGCAAAAGCCACTTGAGGCGAAGCCTTCCGCCGGTCCGGCATATGATGCCACGGCTACCTGGGGTTACCTGACCTTCGGTGATGGTAAGCAGGTTAAACTGGCGGGGGAGCGGGCGCTGGTGGGACGCTACGATCACGATGTCGGTGGTACGCAGCCTGAAGTGGATCTGAGCAATACACAGGGTTCAGATACCGTTTCGCGCATACATGCGACGCTCGAGCATATTGGCAGCGCCTATACGCTGACGGACCTGAACAGCACTAATAGCACGCGCCTCAATGGCAAACGCCTGGAGCCGGACAAGCCCACGCCGATTAATGATGGAGATGCGATTGCTTTTGGTAAGGTGACGTGTACTTTTAAGAAGGCGTAGATTTCGTTTTATATTAAGAACGGACATGGATGAGGGCAATGAGTTGCGCTTATCCATGTCCGTTTTGGCTATGTGCCTCCTGGGGAAAGCGCGGAAGTCCGCTTTCAGAACAGCAGACTTTGACCTGGATAATGTGCCCGCGTGTATTATATGTAATTGAGGAGGAATGTTCGTATGATAAAACGCAAACCTGGTCACACTGACCTTATTGTCTCACCGCTCTGCCTGGGTGGGAACGTGTTTGGATGGACTGCCGACGAAAGAGGCTCGTTTGCCGTGCTGGACGCGTATATTGACGGCGGAGGAAACTTTATTGACACGGCTGATGTCTACTCTGGAGGCGAATCCGAGAGTATTCTTGGGCGCTGGATGAGTACACGCAAGAACAGGGATCGTGTCATTGTGGCGACGAAAGTGGGGAGCCGTATGGGCACTGATCCTCTCGCGGCAGTACATTCTGAAGGAAGTTGAGGCTTCGTTAAAACGCCTGCAGACCGATTACATCGACCTCTATCAATCTCATCGCGATGACCCGAGTACTCCACTCGATGAGACCATGGCTACCTTTGATGAACTCGTGCGTCAGGGCAAAGTGCGTTACGTTGGCGCCTCCAATTACAGCGCTGCGCGGCTGCGAGAAGCGCTCCAGGTCAGC
>WNFJ01628462.1_pt5 | contig 25526 bp, 26 predicted proteins | sample 5400461 | NCBI WGS metagenome assembly WNFJ01 (sample SAMN13153349, study PRJNA577476) | soil metagenome | isolation source: 115 cm saprolite on Douglas fir-dominated hillslope | place: USA:California | collected 2013-09-17
CAGATGTCGAGGTTGCGGACGAACTTGGCGTTTTCTTCGATGAACTTGCGGCGCGGCTCCACTTCGTCGCCCATCAGCGTTTCGAACAGGAAGGACGCCTCAGCCGCGTCTTCCATTCCCACCTTCAGAATGGTGCGCGTCTTGGGATCCATCGTCGTGCGCCACAGTTGGTCGGGATTCATTTCGCCCAGGCCCTTGTAGCGCTGGGTGAGGATGTTGCCATGGCCTTCGGTGCCGTTGCCGAGGCGTTTCGCAAACGCCTCGCGCTCCTTCTCGTCGTAGGCGTAGAACTCTTCTTTGCCGCGGGCGACGCGGAACAACGGCGGCTGCGCGATATAGATGTAGCCCGCGTCGATCAGCTCCTTCATTTCCTTGTAGAAGAACGTGAGGAGCAGCGTGCGGATATGGGCGCCGTCCACGTCGGCGTCTGTCATGATGATGATCTTGTGGTAGCGCGCTTCGGTGACTTTGAAGTCCTCGGCCACGCCCGTGCCGATCGCCGTGATGATCGTACGGATTTCTTCGTTGGACAGGATCTTGTCGATGCGCGCCTTCTGCACGTTGAGAATCTTGCCGCGCAGCGGCAGGATCGCCTGGAAGCTGCGGTCGCGGCCTTGCTTGGCGGAGCCGCCGGCCGAGTCGCCCTCGACGAGATAGATCTCGCAGAGCGTGGGATCGGTAAGCGAGCAGTCGGCGAGCTTCCCGGGCAGCAGGCCCGCCTCGAGCCCGCTGCGCTTGCGCACCAGCTCGCGCGCCTTGCGCGCGGCTTCGCGCGCGCGCGCGGCGCTGACCGCTTTCGCGATGATGGCGCGGGCCACGCTCGGATACTTGTCGAAGAAGTCGCCCAGCGCTTCGTTCACCACGCTCTTGACGATCCCCTCGACCTCGGAGTTGCCGAGCTTGGTCTTGGTCTGCCCCTCGAACTGCGGCTGCTTCACCTTCACGTGCAGCACCGCGTTCAAGCCCTCGCGCACGTCGTCGCCGGAGAGCGTGAACTCTTCCTTCTTGAGGAGGCCGTCCTTCTTCGCCCATTCGTTGATCGTGCGCGTGAGCGCGGCCTTGAAGCCGGTGAGGTGTGTGCCGCCTTCGTGGGTGTTGATGTTGTTCACGAAGGTGAACGTATTCTCGCTGTACTGATCGTCGTACTGCACGGCACCCTCGACCTCCACGTCTTCGCGCGTGGCCTCGAAGGTGATCGGCTTGGCATGCAGCGGGCGGCGGCTGCCCAGCACCCACTTCACGAATTCCGCGAGACCGCCCTTGTAGTAGTACGTCTCCGTCTTAGTCTGGCCCGTGCGCTCGTCTTTGAGCGTGATGGTGAGGGCCTTGTTCAAGAAGGCGAGCTCGCGCAGCCGGTTGGCGAGCGTGTTGAAGTCGAAGCGCGTCTCGGTGAAGATCGACGTGCGTGTCGGGTTTGAACCAGACCGTCGTACCGGTGCCCTTCGCTTTGCCGACCACTTCGAGCTGCTTCTTCGTGTCGCCGCGCACGAACGCCATGTGGTAGCGCTTGCCGTCGCGATCGACCCACACCTCGAGCTGCTCCGACAACGCGTTCACGACCGACACGCCCACGCCGTGCAGGCCGCCCGAGACCTTGTAGGTGTTCTTGTCGAATTTGCCGCCCGCATGAAGCACCGTCAGCGCCACTTCCACGCCGGGCTTTTTCTCGGTCTTGTGGATGTCGACCGGAATGCCGCGGCCGTTGTCGACGACCGTGACGGAATTGTCGGCATGGATGGTCACGTCGATCGCTGTCGCAAAGCCCGCCAGCGCCTCGTCCACCGAGTTGTCCACCACTTCGTAGACGAGGTGATGCAGGCCGCGGCTCGATATCGAGCCGATGTACATCGCGGGACGGCGGCGCACCGCCTCCAGGCCCTTCAAGACCTGGATGGAGTCCGCCTGGTACTCGGGTTTCGTGGGTTTCGCCTTCGCCATACGTCCTATTGTGAAAGAAGCCAGCGAATCGCGGCGATCCGGCCGGCGCCGCGGCCCGCGTTCACGCGAGCCATGATCTCCGGCGCCATCAGCTGCAGCTCGTTCATCCACGCGCTCGTCGCCACGCGCACGAACAGTGTGCCGTCGGGCGTGACGCGCTCGGGCGTCGTCACGGCCGCGATCTGCGGGCCGACCAATCCGGCCCAATCGGGGATGACTTGGGCCTGCGACAACCGGCGGGTGAGTCCCGCGCGCTCGAGATACGCGCGCAGCGCGTCCGCCACTGCCACGGGGCGAGCTTTGGTGCGATCGCTCATTCGGTCCCCTTTACACACAGCGCCACGGGACGTCCCGTGGCGCCGCGATGTCTTCGCGAGAGCCGTTGGAAAGCCCTACAAATTTACCCAGAAGTTGTTGTCAGGGCAAGGTTTATGCCTGCTCAGGGCGCCACCACGACGAACGTATCCAGCGTGCTGCGAAAGCCCGACAAGTCGCGCGCTTCGAGCCGTACCGGGACGTGCTGGCCCGTGGTGTAACCCGACCGGATTTTGAAGCTGAAGGGCGCCGCGTAGCTGGTTGCCAGGAAGGCGTCGGCGCCGGCCCGCGACGAGTCGACCGTGACCCAGACGGAGTCCAGCCCGTCCGCATCGCTCGCCTGGACCTGGCCGGTGAGCGTATCGGGGGAGTGCACGGCCGTCTTGCCGAATTCGATCTGCAGCGCGGGAGGCCCGGGGCGGGGGCGTTCGGAAAGGCACCCGGACGCCCACACTACCACGGCGGCGAGCCCCGCCACGATCGCCGCGGCTCGCGCTAGCGGCCGGCGAACTTTGGTGCGCGCTTCTCCAGAAATGCGGTCAGCCCTTCCTTCATGTCCGCAGTGGCAGCCAACAACCCGAAATGATTCGCCTCGAGCAGCAGCCCTTCGTCCAAGCTCATATCCAGGCCCCGCTCCACGGCCTCGAGCGCCAGGCGCACCGCCAGCGGGCCCATCGCCAAAATACCCCGGACCAGCCTCTCCGATTCGGCCGCCAGATCGGCCGCGGGCACGACCTTGTTGACCAAGCCGATGCGGTAGGCCTCGGCGGCATCGATCATCTCGCCCGTGAGGATCAGCTGTAACGCCCGGCCTTTGCCGACGAGTCGCGGCAGACGCTGCGTGCCGCCGTACCCCGGGGCGATGCCGAGCTTTACCTCGGGCTGGCCGAACTTGGCCGTGTCGCTCGCGATGCGGATGTGGCAGGCCAGCGCCAGCTCGCAGCCGCCGCCCAGCGCGAAGCCGTTGACCGCCGCCACCACCGGCTTGCCGCAGGTCTCGAGCCGGCGCAGCACCCCTTGGCCGCGCAGCGCGCGCGCCTTGCCGTCGAACGGCCCCTGCTTGGCGAGATCGGCGATGTCCGCCCCGGCCACGAACGCCTTGGGCCCCGCGCCGGTCAGGATGACGCCGCGGATGGAGTCGTCCGAGGTGATCCGGTCGGCGGCCTGGCCCAGCTCGGCCACCACCTGATCGTTCAGCGCGTTGAGCTTGTCGGGGCGGTTGATCGTCACGAACGCGATGCCGTCGCGGATTTCGAACAGGAGTGTTTGGTAGGCCATGGAGATAAGGTAACGCGGAAAGCGTTAGGTTTGCTCATGCCCGCCGTCCTCGCCATTGACCAGGGCACGACCGGCTCCACCGCGCTCGTGATCGCGGCGGACGGCCGTCTGCTGGGCCGTGGCTACCGCGAAATCACGCAGCACTTCCCGCATCCCGGCGAAGTCGAGCACGACCTCGATGAGCTGTTCGCGGCCACGGTGGCCGCGGCGCGGGACGCGCTGGCGCAGGCGAAGGTCGTCCCTGACGCCCTCGGCATCACCAACCAGCGCGAGACGGTGTGCGTGTGGGAGCGCGCCACGGGTCGGCCGCTGCATCGCGCGATCGTGTGGCAGGACCGGCGCACCGCGGCGCGTTGCGCGCGCCTGGCGCGCGGCCGGCACGCCGGCTTCATCCGGCGGCGCACCGGGCTCGTGCTCGACCCGTATTTCTCCGCCACCAAGATGGAGTGGCTGCTTGCGCACGTGCCGGGGCTCAAGAGGCGCGTGACGAACGGCGAAGCGGTGTTCGGCACGGTGGACGCGTGGCTGCTGTTTCGCTTGACCGGCGGCGCGAGCTTCGCCACCGATCATACCAACGCGTCGCGCACCATGCTGTACGACATCACGCGGCACGATTGGGATCCGGCGCTGCTCAAACTGTTCGGTGTGCCGCGGCACGCGTTGCCCGAGATCCGGCCGTCGAGCGGTGCGTTCGGCGTGACCACGGCCGCCGATCTCGGCCACGCCATTCCGATCACCGGCATCGCCGGCGACCAGCAGGCGGCGCTCTTCGGGCAGGGCTGCTGGCGGGCCGGGCAGGCGAAGAACACGTACGGCACGGGCGCGTTCCTGCTCCTCAACACCGGCACGCGGCGCGCCACGTCACGACACGGTCTGCTCACCACGGTGGCGTGCGGCTCGCGCGGCGAGCCCGTGTACGCGCTCGAGGGCAGCGTATTCATCGCGGGCGCGGCCGTGCAATGGCTGCGCGACGGGTTGGGCGTCATCGCGCAGGCGGCGGAGACCGCGGCGCTGGCGGCGGGCGTGGCCGACACCGGCGGCGCGTACTTCGTGCCGGCGTTCGTCGGGCTGGGCGCGCCGTACTGGGAAGCGCGCGCGCGCGGCACGATCGTTGGGCTCACGCGCGGCACCACCCGCGCCCAGCTGGTCCGCGCGACCATCGAGGCGATGGCGTTCAGCACGCAGGAGGTGCTCGCCGCCATGACCGCCGACGCGCGGCTGCGCCTCGCCGCGCTGCAGGTGGACGGCGGTGCCGCGGCCAACGACTGGCTGATGCAGTTTCAGGCCGACGTCCTGAACGTGCCTGTCGCGCGGCCGGACCTGGTCGAAACGACGGCGCTCGGCGTCGCCGGGCTCGCGGGCTTGGCCGCCGGCGTGTGGCGCTCACCCGAGGAGTTTCTGGCCGGGCGGCGCTTCACGCGATTCACGCCGGGACCGGGCCGCGCCGCCGCCCGCGCGCGCATCCCCGAGTGGCAGCGCGCCGTTGCGACCGCGCTGTTTTGGGCCCGCGCCAAGGGGAACAAGGCGTAGATCTGGAGCATGCGGGATGAAAGACGGTATAATCCAAGCATGAATGCCGGAACGAAGTTTGCCATCGGCGCAGGGCTGATCGTCGCCTCGGTCGGCTACTTGATGGCGTCGGGGATCAAGGAAACAGGACAGTTCTTCCTCACGCCCACGGAGCTGTCGCGCAAAATCGGCGCCGACCCGTCCTTTTACGACGTCGGCATGAAGGTCGGGGCGCACGTCGTCCGGGGCACGGTGACGCGCGACATGGCGACCCAGACGATGCGGTTCCAGATCACCGACGGCAGCGCCAATTATCCGGTGGTCTACCACGGGCTGCCGCCCGACACCTTCACGGACTCGGCCGAGGTCGTCGTCGAAGGGCGGCTGCAGAAGGACGGCGTGATCCGCGCGACTAACGTGCTCGCGAAGTGCGGCTCGCGGTACGAAGCCGTCCCCAAAGCCTGAGTGACCCTCCTCGGTAGTCTCGCGTTGTGGGTGGCGCTGCTCCTGGGCATTTGGGGCGCGGTCACGGGTTTCGCGGGCGGCCGGCTCGGGCGGCCCGATCTGCAGGCGTCGTCGCGCCGAGCCGTGTATGCGATGTTCGCGGCGCTGCTCGCGGCCGTGTTCGCACTCGAGTGGGCGCTCTTCCACCACGACTTCAACGTCGAATACGTTGCGGCCTACACCAGCCGCAACCTTCCCATTTTCTATACGTGGTCGGCTTTGTACGCGGGACAGAAAGGCAGCCTGCTGTTCTGGGCCACGGTACTGTCGCTGTTCGGCTCGCTGGCGCTCGCGCTGACGTCGAGCCGGCACCGCGTGTACCTGCCATACCCTTCTTCGTGTCAGTGATGGTGTTCGCCGCGAATCCATTCGACCGCCTGCCCTACACGCCGGTCGACGGCAGCGGCTTGAACCCGCAGCTGCAGAACCCGGGGATGGTGTTCCATCCGCCGATGCTCTACCTCGGCTACATCTCGATCACGATTCCGTTCGCCTTCGCGGTCGCCGCACTGCTCACCAAGAAACTCGACGCCGACTGGCTGGTGGCGATCCGCAAGTGGACGCTGCTCTCCTGGCTGTTCCTCTCGATCGGCATCTGCCTCGGCATGTGGTGGGCGTACGTCGAGCTGGGCTGGGGCGGCTATTGGGCCTGGGACCCGGTGGAAAACGCGTCGCTCTTGCCGTGGCTCGTCATGACCGCGTTCCTGCACTCGGTGATGGTCCAGGAAAAGCGTGGCATGTTGAAGAAGTGGAATCTCGCCCTTGTCATCGGGGCGTGGCTGCTGTCGATCTTCGGCACGTTCATCACCCGCTCCGGCGTAATCGCGAGCGTGCACTCGTTCACGCAGTCGAGCGTCGGATATTTCTTCCTCGCTTTCCTGGTGCTGGCGGCGGCGGGAACGATCATCCTTTACCTAATCCGGCTGCCGCTGCTCAAGGCCGACGCGAAGCTCGAATCGGTGGTGAGCCGCGAGGCGAGCTTCCTCTTCAACAACCTCTTGTTTCTTCTCCTGGCGTTCTCGGTGCTGTGGGGCACGCTGTTCCCGATCCTCTCGGAATGGATTGTCGGCGTCAAATACACCTACAGTGTGCGGACTTTCAACGCGGTAAACATCCCGCTTGGCCTGTTGCTGCTCGCCCTCACCGGGATCGGGCCACTCATCGCTTGGCGCCGCGCGTCCACCCCCAACCTGCAACGGCAGTTCGCCGTGCCGGCGACGACGGGTGTGCTCCTGTTCCTGATGTTGCTGCTGGCGGGAATGCGTGACGCCGGCGCATTGATGGCGATCGCGCTGGGCGGTTTCGTGGCTGCCACCGTGGTACAGGAGTTCGTGCGCGGCACGAGCGCCCGGCACCGCCAGTACGGCGAGCCGTATTGGCTTGCGTTGGGGCGCTTGGTGGGGCGCAATCGCCGCCGCTACGGCGGCTATATCGTGCACTTCGGGATGGTACTCCTCTTCGTCGCGTTCTCGGGGATGGCGTTCAAGACCGAGACCGAGGCGACCCTACGCCCGGGACAGAGCGCCACGCTGAAGAGTCCGTACGGCTACACGTACACGTTCACCCACCTCGGCATTTCGCAGTACGACGCGCTGAACCGCCAGGTCACAGCGGCCACGATCGAAGTGCGGCGCGACGGGAAGCGCATCGGCATCCTGCGCACCGAGAAGCGCCAGCACGTGGACGCGTTCGGCCGGCCCACGTTCCAGCCGTCGACCGCAGTGGGGATCATGAGCGGTCTGCGCGAAGATCTATACGTCGTCCTCGCCGGCATCGTGAACGGGACCGAGCAAGCCGTGTTCCGCTTCACGATCAATCCGCTGGTGTGGTGGGTATGGTATGGCGGCATGGTGGTGGCGTTCGGCGGCTTGCTCGTGATGTGGCCGGGCGGCGCCGGGCCGGCGGTGAAGCGCCAGGCCGGGTATGCGGTGAAACTGGTGGCGGCCAAGTGACGATCGCTCGCCGTGAATTTCTGACGTCGTTGTTCGGGGCGCTGGCGGTTCTGCCGCTGGCCCAGGTGCCTCAGGACTCGCTTCCCGGCACCGGCCCCGCAGGACGCGTGTTTGATCCGGCGCGGGCCGGGCGGGGGGTCGACACCGTCACCGCGGGCGACAACGACCTCGCCATCCAGAAGCTCGAGAAACAACTGAAGTGCACCTGCGGCTGCGGCCTGGACGTGTACACGTGCCGGACGACCGACTTCACGTGCACGTTCAGTCCGGCCATGCACAAGCGGGTGCTGGCGCTGGTAGCGGCTGGCTTCTCCGGGCCGCAGATCATCGCGGACTTTGTGAAACAGAACGGCCCCTCCGTCATGATGGTGTTGCCCAAACGGGGCTTCAATCTGGCAGGATACTTCCTTCCGGGAGCCGTCGGCCTGACCGCCGCCGTCTTGCTGTTCCTCGCGCTGCGGCGTTGGACGGCGACCGCCGCTCCCGCGCCCGCCGTGCCAGGGCCCACCGGCGCATCGGCGGGCGAGCTCGAACGGCTGCAGCGCGCCCTCGACGACTTCGACGCGTGAGCACCATGGTCGAGTTGGTGGCGGGCCTCGTGCTGGCGGCGGGGGCCGTGCTGTTCGTGCTGCGGCCGATTCTGCAGCCGGCGTGGGCGGCGTCGCTCGAAGCGGCCGCCGCCGCCGCCGGCGAGGACTATTCCGAGGACGTCTCGCCCACCGCGGTGGCCCTGCGCGCGCTCAAGGAGATTGAATTCGATCGCGCCACCGGCAAGCTCTCCGATGCCGACTACGCGTCCCTGAAGGCGCAGTACACGGCAGAAGCGATCGCGGTGATGCGAGAAGCAACGGGGAAAGCAGCAGTGGGGACAGAGGAAGGGGGAAGGGGGAAAGGTGGTGCGGGACGACCGCCGGCCATTCCCCGTTCCCCATTCCCCGTTTCCATCGCCTGTCCCGTCCATGGTCCCAGCAAGGAGCCCGGCGCCGCATTCTGCTCCGCGTGCGGGCGCCGGCTGCAGGAGGCGAACGGGTTCTGTTCCCGCTGCGGCGTGTCGCTCGAGCGCGACGCCCAATTCTGCCATCGCTGCGGCACCCGGGTCGCCGCGTAACGATCTCACCGCTTAACAACTGTCGTAGGCCGTGGTCTCTCCTGGCGAAGCGACGCGGATCGGTTCCGCGCAACCGTCGACCCAGGAGTGGAGACCATGCGTACCAAACTGCTTGCCGTCGTGCCGGCCACACTCGTGGTCCTGGTACTCGGTGCCTGTAACGATTCGACCACCCCGCTCACCGACCAGGCCCAGGTGCTCGCCGCCGCCCAGAGCCAGCTCGGTGCCATGATCGACACGAGCTTCGGCCAGAGCGGCTCCATGCCCTCGCTGAGCGTCGTGGGTGGCGTCATGAGCGTGGATTCAGTGGCCGTGCCGCAGTACTGGGGCCGCATTCGCCTGCTGCCAGGCGGGCCGCGCCCCGTGATCCACCGCGACGTCACGATCCAGGGCGACACGGCCCGGGTCACGCAGACCGTCAGCTTCCAGGGCTTGTTCGTCCAGGATACAGCGTCGGACACGACGTTCGCCCCAGTCGCGAAGCCGTTGGCGGAAGGTCACACGCAGTCGGCCATTTTCGTTCGCGATCAAGCGCGGGTCCACGGCTGGCGCGCCGTGGCGCTCACCATCCAGAACTGGCAGACGACGAACGTGAGCCGCCGCACCGTCGCGGTGGACAGTCTATCGGTCTACGTGAACGATACGCTCAAGCTGACCGTGCGGAGCCCGGATTCGCTGTTCGACGTGGTCAATCGGATTCCCTGGCTGCAAGTGGGTGATACAGTCAAGGTCGTGGCAGGCATCTCCAACACCACGGCGTCGGGGTTCACGCCGGCGACGTTCGCATTCCTGCACGTGCGCCACATCGATCCCGTGAACATGTCGTGGCACCGGCTGAAGATGCAGGACAACGGCAATGGCACATGGCAGCGCACATTCATCGTGCGGCATACCGGCATCGACCGCTTCGTGGTGGATGCGATCGACGGCGGCGTATTCGGCGACCCGCCGGCGGACAACTACCGCGCGAGTGAGTGGGGGATTCCGTACAGAATCGAATAGGCAGTACGGGGCGTCGAAGTGGGAACGGTAGGGGCACGCCATGGCGTGCCCCTACGTCTTTGGTACGTCCGTCTCAGGTTTCCCGGCTTATCGCTTCCAGGACTTCCCGCAGCGACTCCCGGATGACGGGCATGCGCTCCCGCAGCGCGTCGGCGCGGCCCGCGCGGCCCGCCTCCTCGGCTTGGCGCAACAGCTCGGCGAGCGGCCGGGCGCGGATCGCGCCGGCGCCCGCTTTGAACGTGTGGGCGGCGCGCGCCGCGGCGGCGGCGTCGCCTGCCGCCACGGCGACTGCGAGCGCTTCGAGCTGCTGCGGCGCGGCGGTCACGAACGTCTCGAGCACCGCGGCGACCGCGTCCTCCGCTCCCGCTTCGCGCAGCTCGCGCCGGAAGCCTTCCAGATCGACCGCGCCCGCCGGCGCCGGCGCCTCGCCACCGGCGTCGGCGCGCGACTCATCGCCGCCTTCGACCAGCGCGAACAGCTCGTGCGCTTTGAACGGCTTGGACAGATAGCCGCTCATCCCGGCCGCGATGCACTTGTCCCGCTCGCCGGCCAGTGCGTGCGCGGTGAGCGCGTAGATCGGCAGTGCGCGTCCCTTGGCCTGCGCGCGGATCGCCGCGGTCGCCGCGAACCCGTCCAGCAGCGGCATCTGCACGTCCATCAAGACGAGGTCGTAGTCGTTGCGGGTGACCGCCGCGACGGCCGCCTGGCCGTCGCCCACGATGTCCACGCTGTGGCCTCGCTTCCGCAGCATCGTGGCGGCGACCTCCTGATTGACCGGGTTGTCCTCGGCGAGCAGCACGCGGAGATGCCGGCGGGCCTCTTCGATGGTGTGTCGGGTGATCACGGGACCGCGGCCGTCGGGCGGCAGGGTGGCGCCCAGCACGGCCGCGATGCCCATCACCAGCTCGGCGCGCGAGATCGGCTTGGTGAGATAGGCCTGGATACCGAGGTCGCGGCAACGCTGCGCATCGCCCTTCTGGCCCATCGAGGTGAGCATCAGCAGACGCGTGCTGCCGTGGCGTCGGTCGCTGCGCACCGTCTCGGCGAGCTCGAAGCCGTCGCGATCGGGCATTTGCCCGTCGATGATCGCGAGATTGTACGGCTCGCCCGCCAGCTGCGCGCGGTGCAGCGCGCCGAGTCCGGCGTCCGCCGTGGGTGCTTCGTCCACCGTCGCGCCCGCCCCTGCCAGCATCTCGCGCACGATGCGCCGGTTGGTCGTGTTGTCGTCCACCACCAGGACGCGCGAGCCGCGCAGCTCGGCGGGCGGCGGCAGCGTGTGTAAGAACGCCGCTTCGAGCGGGAAGTGGAGCACGAAGGAGAAGTCACTGCCGCGGCCCAGCGCGCTCTCCACGTGCAGCTCGCCGCCCATGATCGTCACCAGGCGGCGCACGATCGCGAGACCCAGGCCCGTGCCGCCGTAGCGGCGCGTGGTGGACGCGTCCGCCTGGCGGAATTGCTCGAAGATCACGTCGAGCTTGTCGGCGGGGATGCCGATCCCGGTGTCGCGGACGGAGAATTGCACGGTCGCAAGCCCGCCTTGCGTCGCCGTGAGACGCACGGTGACCACCACCTCGCCGCGCTCGGTGAACTTGAGCGCGTTGCCGAGCAGGTTGGTCAAGATCTGGCGCAGCCGGCCGGGGTCACCGCGGACGGTACGGGGGACGTCCGCGCGCACGTCGCACAGCAGCTCCACGGGCCGATGCGTGCCGCGCCCGGCCAGCAGGCGCGCCGTCGTGTCCACGAGACCCGGGAGGTCGAACGGGATTGACTCGAGCTCGAGGCTGCCGCTCTCGATCTTCGAGATGTCGAGGATGTCGTTGATGATGGCGAGCAGGCTCTCGGCCGACGATTGAATCAACCGCAGCGAGCGCCGCTGGTCGCCGGTGACCTCGGTGTCGAGCAACAGCTCCGTCATCCCCATCACCGCATTCATCGGGGTGCGGATCTCGTGGCTCATGTTGGCGAGGAACTGGGAGCGCGCCTCAAGGGCGCGCTCGGCCGCCATGCGCGCCTCCAGCGCTTCGCGCGTGCTGATGCGCGCCTCGCGCTCGGCGCGGAGCCGCTCGGTGATCTCGACGCGGCCGAAGTAGTACAGGACGATCAGAACGACCAGCACGAGCAGCAGCGCCGCGGCCGAGATGAAAAAGGTGTTGCGCTCGCTCTGCCGGAAGCGCTGGCTGCGCGCGACCAGCAGCTGCGATTCGTCGCGGCGCATCGTCGCGACGATGCGACGCACCTCGTCCATGGCGCGCTTCCCCGAACCGGCCTGCACCAGCGCGATGGCCGCCGCCTGCTGGCCTCCCCGTCGCAGTGCCACGACCCGCTCGAGGATCCCCAGCCGCTCGGCCAGCGCCCGCTCGAGGACCGGGACGCGGGCCCGCTCGACGGGATTATCGGACGTGAGCGCGCGCACGCGCACCAGCGCCGGCGCCACGAGCCCCAGCACGTCGTTGTAGGTCCGGAGGTAGCTCGTATCGCCCGTGATGAGGTAGCCGCGCTCCCCCAGCTCGGCGTCCTTCGCGACGCCGAGCAGGTCGTCGAGCGCGTCGATCACGTCGTAGGTGTGCTGCACCCACCGGGTGTCTTGGACATAGCGCGTGGTGCCGCGGTACCACGTCGCGCCCACCGCGGCGAGGACCGTTACCACCACCGCGAACCCGATTTTCGCTTGGCGTTCGAGGCGCTCGGCTCCTTGGAGGCGGGGATTCGCCATCGAATCAGGGCGGCGTGGCGCTCAACGAGTCGTGGGTGACCAGCCCGACGGGCACGTGGATGACCGGGGACACCGTGCCGCCGTGGAGTCGCGCCACGATCGTCTCAATGGTGCGGCGCCCGATGGTCACGGGATCCTGGACGGCGTCGGCCGCGAGCGCGGTATTGCGCGCGATGGCGGAGCGCGCTTCTGGCGTGGCATCGTAGCCCACCACGAAGACGCCGCTCTTGCCCGCCGCCTGGATCGCCGCGAGCGCGCCGAGCGCGCACTCGTCGTTGGTGCCGAACACCGCGTCGATCCGCTGATCGGCGGCGAGCAGGTTGTCCATCTTCTCTTTCGCCAGATCGCGTTTGCCGAGATCCACCACCGGCTGCGCCACGATGCGGATGTTGGGGTACGCGGCCAGCGCCGCTTTGAAGCCGGACACGCGGTCGCGCACGCTCGCCACGGTCGGCTGGTCGAGGATCACGACGTTGCCGCCGCCGCCCAGCCGGCGCGCCACGTACTCACCCAACAGCTGGCCGCCCTGGCGGTTGTCGCTGGCGACGTGCGCCACGACGGCGCCGCCGTCCGCCGCGATGTCGGCGGTGAACACGGGGATGTTGGCGCGGTTCGCTTCCTCAATGGCGCTGGCGATGCCGCTCGAGTTGACGGGGGCGATCACGATCGCGTCCATGCGTTGCGTGATGAAGTTCTCGACCTGCGCGGTCTGACGCGCCAGATCGCCTTCGCCCGCCACGATCTTGAGGTCGAGGCCCAGGCTGTCGGCGGCCTGCTGCATGCCGCGGCGCAGATTCTGGTAGAACACGTGCGTCTCGGTGAGCAGCGTGACGCCCACCTGCGGGCGCGACGACTTCTTGAGCCCGCAGCCGAGCGCCGCGATGAGGGACAGCACACTGAACAGGGGCTTACGCATGACGTGAGGCTCCGCGTGCGCGCTTGGTCCAGACGTCGAACAACACCGCCAACAGGATGATGATGCCTTTCGCGATCTCCTGCCAGAAGGACTGCACGCCCACGAGGTCGAGCGCGTTGTTGAGGACGCCGATGAACAGGGCGCCCACGAGCGCGCCCCAGGCCGTGCCGACGCCGCCCAGCAACGACGCGCCGCCGATCACGGCCGCCGCGATCGCGTTCAGCTCGTACAGCAGGCCTGCGTCGGGACCGGCCGAGCGCAGCTGGCCGGTGAGCAGCACCGCCGCGACGCCGCCGCACAAGCCGCAGATGGCATACGCGCCCAGCTTCACCGCCGCGACCGGGACGCCGGAGAGGCGCGCCGCCTCTTCGTTGCCGCCGACGGCATACAGGTAGCGGCCGAAGCGGGTGCGCTCGAGCACGAATGCGCCCGCCGCGACGAGCGCGAGCATGATCAGTGCCGGCACGGGGAAGCCGCGAGCCAGTCCGGGCAAGGGGATGCGGCCGCCGCCCACGGCGTGCAGCGCGTCCAACGCCCGCGCCTTGGTGGCGAACAGCAGGTCGTCCGCGGCGGGGAAGCCGATCGGGACGCCCGCTGTGAACAGGCGTGCGGCGCCGCGGGCAATGGTCATGGTCGCGAGCGTCACGATGAACGGGGCGATCCGCAGGCCGGCCGTCGCCGCGCCGTTGGCCGCGCCGACAGCGGCGCCCGTGCCCAGGGCCACGCCCACCGCCAGGATCGTGGCACCCGCAACGCCGACGGCGCGCAACACGTCGGAGCCGGTGAGTGCGGCAGCGGCGAAGACACCCGCGAGACCCACCACCGAGCCGACCGACAAGTCGATACCGCCTGTCACGATGACGAACGTGAGGCCCAGCGCGAGAATGCCGTTCACCGAGACGTGCAACAGAATGGTGGACAGGTTCTCGAGCCCGAAGAATCCCGGCACGAAGACCGCCGCGACCAGGGCGAGCGCGGCCAGCGCCGCCCCCACGCCGTAGCGGGCGACCCAGTCCCGGGCCCGGCTCGACGCGCTCATACGGCGAACGCGTGCGCCATCACCTGCTCGGCGCTCAGCGCGGCACCGGCGAGTTGCGTCACCACGCGCCCTTCACGCATCACCAGCACCCGGTCCGCCAGCGCCAGCAGCTCCGGCAGCTCGGATGAGATCACGAGCACCGCCTTGCCCGCGTCCGCCAGGGCGCGGATCTGGCGGTGCAGGTCGGTCTTGGCGCCCACATCCACGCCGCGGGTCGGCTCGTCGAACAACACCACCGCCGCGTCCGTCAACAGCCATTTCGCGAGCACCACTTTCTGCTGGTTGCCGCCCGACAGGGTGTGCGTCGGGCGTTCGGGGTCGGGCGGCCGCAGGTCCACGCCGGCGACCGCGCGCTGCGCGGCCGCTGCTTCCAAGGCCGCTTGCACCCGGCCCGCGCGAGTGAAGCGCTGCAGCACCGGGAGGGTCACGTTCTCGCGCACGCGCATGCCCAGCACCAGGCCATCGCGCTTGCGATCCTCCGGCAGGTAGACGACGCCCCGCGCGATCGCGTCGCGCGGGTGGCGCGGCCGGTAGGGCCGGCCGGCGAGCCGCACCGTCCCGCTGTCCCAGGGGTCGAGCCCGGCGATCGCCCGCGCCAGCGGCGTGCGGCCGGCCCCGATCAATCCGGCGAGGCCGACGATCTCGCCGCGAGCGAGCGTCAGCGACACGTCGCGGAACCCGGGCGCGCGGGTGAGCCCCGCCACTTCGAGCAGCGGCATAGTCTCGGGCGCGCGGGACGGCGGACGCCGCTCGTACGCCACGTCGCGCCCCACCATGCGCCGCACCAGCGTCGCTTCGTCGAGGCCGGCGGCCGGGCCGACCCAGACGCGGTGGCCGTCGCGCAGCACGGTGACCGTGTTTGCGACGCGCCGCACCTCATCGAGGCGGTGCGAAACGAAGATGACGCTGATGCCCGCCTCGCGCAGGCGCTCGATCTGGGCCACGAGGTGCGCCACCTCGTGCGCCGTGAGGGCCGCCGTAGGCTCGTCCAGCGCGACGAGCCGTGCGTCGCGCACGAGCGCGCGCGCCAGCTCGACCAGTTGTTGGCGCGCCACCGACAACCGACCCACCGGCTCACGGGGATCGATGAACAGCCCGAGGTCGTGCAGCGCCGCCGCCGCGCACTCCGTCATGCGCGCCCGGTCGAGCACGCCGCGCCGCGTCGGCTCGATGCCCAGGAAGATGTTGGCGTCCGCCCCGAGGTTGGGGACGAGCGCCAGCTCCTGATAGATGACGGTGATGCCGCGGCGCAGGGCGTCGCGCGGCGAGGCGAAGCGGACCGGCGCGCCATCCCAGCGGATGGTGCCGCCATCGGGCGCGTCCGCGCCGGCGATCAGGCGCAGCAGCGTCGACTTGCCGGCGCCGTTTTCGCCGACCACGGCGTGCACCGTGCCGGCCGCGACGTCGAAGTCGACGCCGTCGAGCGCGGTGACGCCCGGATAGTGTTTGGTGACGCCCTGCAGCTCGAGTAGGCCCACGGCGCCGCAATGTACGTGAGGGCCGAGGTCGCACAATGCCTCTGGTCGGGCCCGTGTGTCGGGTGCGCCACGCTCTTGCGCTCGGCGGCCGGCGCGCCTATCCCTGTGCGTCACCTCGACCAGGAGATCTTTGTGTCCCGGATGTTTTCCACGTGCAGTGCCGCGCTACTGGCGCTCGCTCTGCTCGCGCCGAGCGCTCAGGCCCAACGCCGCCGCGCGGCTGGCGGCGACGGCGCGCCGCCCCCGGCGGTGGGCGCGCGCATCGGTTACGACTTCGACGCCAACCAGATGTTCCTGGGCGGGCAGTTCGAATTTCCCGTCGGGCGCCGCTTGCGGCTCGTGCCGTCGCTCGAGCTGTATCCCGGCGTGAGCGGGACGCCCTACCGCGCCAACATCGACCTGAAGATCCACCCGGCCACGCGGTACGGCTTCTTCTACTTCGGGGGCGGGCTCGTCATTCTGCACGCCAGCGGCAACAGCAATACCGGCGTCAATGGCTTCGCGGGATGGGAGGGCAGGCGCCTGCGGCCGTTCCGGCCGTTCCTCGAAGGCAAGCTGGTCTTCGCCAACACAACGTCGTTCAATCTGCTGGGTGGGCTGAACTTCCCGCTCTAGAACTCGAACTGCTCCATCCGGCGTAAGCCAACGACCAGCGGGATCACGGTCGCCGCCGCGCAGATCACGGCGGCGGCCGTGAACCACATCACCATCCAGCTGTCCACCACCACCGGACGCCCGTCGTACACGGCGCGCACGTACTGGTATACCGCCTGCCACAGCACGACGATGACCGCACCGAGCAGCGCCACCGTCGCCATCATGAACACGAGCCCGCCGAACGACGTCGGGATCTGGGCGGCGTTCTCGGTCTCGAACTGCGGATACACCGCGCCGAATCCCAGCGCCATCGCGGAGATCGCGAGGGTGAGCGCGAACATCGTGGTCATGCTCACCGCCATCATGAAGGGCGACACCTTGAGCAGGACGTTGGTGAGGCCCGTCAGGAGCATCCCGAGCACGAGCAGCGGCGTGGTGCCCACCCAGTACTTGGACCACAGCAGCGCGCGCAAGTCGAGCGGGCTCGAGCGCAACAGCCACATCTGGCGTCCCTCGAGCGACACCGCCGGGAAGATGAACCGCGCCGCGATCGAAGCGAGCACAAAACCCGCCAGCCCGAGGTTCAAGAACGACACCAAGGTCACCTGGTAGAACCCCACCTGCTCGCCGCGGTGCAGGGGCAGCGCCTTGATGTTGAAGATGTAGACGACGACCAGCACCGCGAGCAGGATCAGCTGGCTCCACTGCGTGGTATCGCGGAAGAACAGCTTGATGTCCTTCAGCACGAACTCGCGCTTCGCCACCGGGAGCGGATACAGCAGCCGGCCCACCGTCCAGCGCCACAGTCCGCCGCGAATGAACCGTTCCGCGCCCTCCTGCGCCTTGGTGAACCCCTGGGCGAACAAGGCGGCGTGCAGGATGGCCCCCAAAGCGACGAAGCCCGCGGCCGTGGTCCACAGCAGGACCAGCGGCAGCGGATCGGGCGCGTGGCGCAGATAGCTCATGATGCCGTTGGTCGCCCATTCGCTCGGTAGGAAGGGCGAGGTGGGCGTCCGCAGCACCGCGATGAAGTCCAGCAGGTTGCGGAAGCCCTCGGGACGCGCGAGGCGCTCCGGCCGGATGATCCGAAACAGCATGATCACCCCGCCTGCCGCGCCCAGCGCAATGAGCGACAGCAGATCGCGCGTGCGCCGCGCGGGGAAAATGTTCACCAGGATGAGCGTCAGCGCCGAGCCGATCACCGCCGGCAGGACGAGCAGCGGCAGGATGACCAGAACGGCGTACAGCGGAAACAGCACGCCGCCGTGGTAGATCGCGCCGTACGCCGCAAGGATCGGCACGGCCATCAGCGCCACCATCCACGACGAGTGCACCAGCGTCTCGCCCAGCTTGGCGAGATAGAGCCGCAGCCAATCGACCGGCGCGGACACGAGCAGGTCCAGGTCCTTCGCGAGGAAGAAGCTCGACAGCGCGGTGATGACGTTCGACAGAATCAGGATCGAAATAAACGACAGCAGCATCAACCCCAGCAGCTTGCCGGCGAGCAGCGGACCCAGCTCCTCGACGCCGCGGAAGTACTTCAGTACGAAATAGAGAATGCCGAAGACCGCTGCCCAGAAACCCAGGCCCACGAACGAGAGGATGGCGAGTTTGGCGCCACCGCCCGCGCGCTCCTCGCGCAGCCGCTGCAGCGCCGTGCGCCACTTCGGCTGCAGCACGTGCGTGAGCGACGGCTGCTTCACCGCGGGTCACCGAGGGTGGCCGCCAGCTCGCGCTCGTGCACGCCGCCCGTGAGCTTCAGGAACAGCTCCTCCAGACCCACGTCACCCGAGGCGGTCTGCTGCCGCAAGTCCGCCATCGTGCCGCTCGCGGCGATCTTGCCGTGTTGCATGATGGCGATGCGATCGCACATCGCCTCCGCGACCTCCAGCGTGTGCGTGCTCATGAGGATGGTGTTGCCGCGACTCACGAACTGCCGAAAGATGTCCTTCAAGAGCCGTGCGGCCTTGGGATCGAGCCCCACCATCGGCTCGTCCACCACGATGACCTCGGGCCGGTGGATCAGGGCGCTCGAGATGATGATCTTCTGCCGCATGCCGTGGCTGTACGCCTCGATCAGCTCGTCCTTCCAGCTCGTCAGCTCGAACACCTCGAGCAACTCCGCCATGCGGCGGTCGATAATCTCGCCTTCCTGCCCGTACAGGCCCGCTACGAACCGCAGGAATTCCGACCCCGTGAGCTTCTCATAGACGAACGGCCGGTCGGGGATGAAGCCGAGGCGCTGCTTGGCGACGAGCGGAGTCTTGTGGATGTCGTCGCCGCCCACGAGGACGCGGCCGTCACTGGGCCGGAGGATGCCGGCGATCATCCGGAGCGTGGTGGTCTTGCCCGCGCCGTTGGGGCCGAGGACGCCGTACAGCACGCCCTTGGGGATGTCGAGCGTGATGTCGTCGACGGCGACGAAGCTGCCGTACAGCTTGGTCAGGTTCTCCAGCCGGATCATAAGACCTCGAGTCTGAGCTTCCCGATGAGCCGCATCAACTCCAGCTGGCGCGCGAACCCGCCGATCGCGAACCGCACGTGCGCCGCGTCGGCCGGGAACTGGCCCAGCGTCGGGTCCACGGGCACCCAATCGCCGAGGTAGACCTCGGGCCACGCGTGATAGTAGAAGCGGCCGCGCGCGGCGACGAGCCCCGCCACGGGGCGGGCCGGGATCCCGGCGGCGCGTGCCAGGGCGACGTACAGGACCGTCCGCTCGTTGCAATCGCCGCGGGGCGCCGCCAGGACGTTGAGAGCGCTCGCCAGCCCGGCGGCCGGTGCGGCCGTGACGTGCTGCGCGACCCAGCGTTCCAGCAGCTGCGCCACCACCGCCGGGTCGCGCTCCTCGCCCGCGATTTGTCGCGCCAATGCGCGGATGCGCACGTCGCCGTGTTGGATCAGGGGCTCGACGCGCAAGAACGGCAGCAGCGCCGAGTCGCGCGCCGGGCGCTGATAAGCGGCGCGCAGCGCCGCTCCCGCCGCGCGGCGCACGATCAGTGTGTCGCCCGCAATCGCCTGGCCGCCCCCGGCGAGGGCGAGCCCGGCGACGTCCACGCCCGTCAGATGAACGCGCAGGGAGTCCCGGCCGGGTCCCGGATCGGCCGCGACCCGGGCCGCGAGGAGGGTCAACGGGATCACCTCACCGGGCCCGGGCGTCGCGCTCGCCCGCGCCAGGCGCAGTGTATCGCGGTGGCGGAAGTTCTCGTAGGCGATCTCGAACGCGGTGCGCTCGAGCGTGAAGCCCCCCGCCGTCCAGGCGCGCACCACGTGCCCCTGCGCATCGATCCAGGCGCTCGACGCGATGCCGCCAGCCCGCTGATCGAGACGGAAGGCCTGGAGCGTGTCGTAATGGACCGGGACCCACGCCATGACGGTCGAATCGTAGTCGGCACTGTCGGCGACGACGAGTGTGGACTCCGCCGCAACGGTCACGCTCACGTCGCGCTCGGCGAGCAGCAGCGGATCGAATACGCCCACTTGCACGGTGCGGCCCGTCCTCAGCTCGCCGCCGAACGCCACGCGCAACGGCAACAGGTCGGGCAGCACGGGGGCCCGGCCGACGTGCAGGATGGTGGTCTCGGAATCGCCGCCGGCGGTGAGGGTGAGACGCATGGCGCTGTCGCTCACCATGCGGGCGGCGGCGTGCCAGCGCCCCGCGTCACCGTCGTAGGTGACGTCGACCGCCTGCATGCGCAGCGCGCGCGACACGCTCGCCGTGCTGCGCGCGTCGGTGCGGTGCAGTGCACCCAGGGCGGGCACGTCGAGCACCCACACGTCCGACACGCGGATCGTGTCGCGCGTCGTGTCGATGGTGGTGCCGGCGTAGCCCATCTGCTGCCCGCCCACGGCCAGCCGAAAGAACACCGCGCCGGGCGGCACGGCCAGCGCCGCCTCGGCCAGCTTGGCGCCGGTCGAGCGAAAGTACTCGCGCTTCACGAGCCAACCGAGCGCGATGCCCCAGGTGGCGAAGATCGTGAGCGCCCAGCGGCGCCGCGTCACGAGTCGGCCGCGACCCAGCGGCGCAGCGCGGCCTCGAACACCTCGCGCTCGAGCGGCGTCTCGACCACGACCGTCACCTCGGCCGGATAATCCGCGGCCGCCCCGTGCGCTTTCAGGACCTGTACCATGATTTCGGAAGCGTCCTCGAGCGACAGATTGCCCGCACCGGTACCGAGCGGCGGCGTGCTCAGACGGACGAAGCTCCAGGCTGCGGCGCGCTCCAGGGCGGACTGCCACGCGCGCCGCACGCTGCTCGCGGTGGCGGGCTCGGTGTCGCTCTGAATGATGGCGTGGATCACAAACTCCGTGGCGAGATCGCCGCCGGCCCCCGTCACGACGGCGGCGCCGACCGCGAGATCACGCTGTACGCGCAGGCGCCGCTGGAACTCCGGGCCGCCGATCTGCTCCAGGCGCCGCACGGTCGGGGTCGTGGCGTCGAGGCGCGCGGTGGCCGGGCGGACGATGGCGTCGGAGGCATGGAACGCCAGATCGTCCACCACCACGTGGATCACCGGCCGGCCGCCTCCCGGGAGCGCCGGTACATCGCGGTCGCGTCCGCCGGCCGGCTGAGCCGGTCGAACACCACGCCCAGCCCGTACAGCGCGCGCGGATGGCCGGCGTCGAGCGCCACGGCCCGCTCATACGCGGCACGCGCGCCCTCGAGATCGTCCAGCTTGTTGAGCGTCTCGCCCAACCGGCACCAGGGGTCGATCTCACCCGGCGCCAGCTCGGCGGCGCGCCGCAGGTGGGCCACCGCCACGGCCCACAAGCCCTTGCGGCAGAGCAAGACGCCCAAGCCCAGCAGCGCCGCGGCGTCGTCCGGGGTCGAGCGCAGCCGCTGCTCCAGCTCGCGCTGTGACGAGTTCAACGCTTCGACCATGTCGCCGGCGAAGAGCCGCACGCCGCGCTCGGCGGGCGCACGCGGCGCGGCCGGCGCGGGGTCTGCGGCGACCGGTACCGGCGCGGTCACGCTCTCGAGCGCTGCCGCGTGGAGCGGTGCGGGCAGCTGGCTGCGCGCCACGTCGGCGGGCGATGCGATGGCGCACTCCTCCGACAGCGCCTGTGCTTCCTCGAGCAGCTGTGCGGCGACCTTCGCCCGTTCCGTGGCCGACGCCCAGCGCGCATCCCGCTTGCGGATCACGCTGCCACCTCCGCCGCGAGCCACGACAGATACGCCGGCAGTCCGCGGGCCACCGGCAGCGCCAATAGCTCCGGGACCTGATACGGGTGGCGCTGCTGGACGGCTGCCGCCAGCGCGTCCCACCGCGCGGCGTCGGTCTTGAGCAGCACCACGACTTCGGGTTCCTCGGTGATTGCCCCCTCCCAGCGGTAGATCGACGTCGCGCCGGGGAGCAGCGTGCCGCACGCCACGAGCCGCGCGTCCACCAGGGCGCGCACGAACGCCCGCGCCTCGTCGGCCGAGGCGAGCGTGGTGAGGACCACCAGGGGCTCGTTGGACATAGGGATGGCTAAGCTATGGACTGACCGAAAGTTAGGCAAGAGAACGCCGCCAACCGCGCCCGAAGGGACACCGTTGACCGCGATCCCCCGCACTTGGTACGCTCAATGCTATGGCAGACGCGCTTATCGTCCGCGGCGCTCGCGAGCACAACCTCAAGAACGTCACGGTCGAGATCCCCCGCAACACGTTGACGGTCATCACCGGCCTTTCGGGGTCGGGGAAGTCGTCGCTCGCCTTCGATACGATCTACGCGGAAGGCCAGCGGCGCTACGTCGAGTCGCTGTCGGCCTACGCCCGGCAATTCCTCGGCCTGATGGAGAAGCCGGACGTCGACGCGATCGAAGGGCTGTCGCCGGCGATTTCGATCGAGCAGAAAACGGCGGGCTCCAATCCGCGCTCGACGGTCGGCACGATCACGGAAGTGTACGACTACCTCCGGCTGTTGTGGGCGCGGCTCGGCACGCCGCACTGCCCGCGCGACGGCTCGCCCATCGAGCGCCAGAGCGCGTCGCAGATCGTCGACCTGATTCTGCAGTGGCCCGAAGGCAGCAAGATCGAAGTGCTGGCGCCGCTGGTGCGGGGTCGTAAAGGCGAATTCCGCGACGTGTTCGAGGCGGCCAAGAAGCAGGGCTTCGTGCGCGTGCGGGTGGACGGCGAGACCTACGACCTCGCGGCCGCGCCGAAGTTGAATCGCCGCCAGAACCACGAGATCGCGGTCGTCGTGGACCGCTTGGCCGTGCGGCGCGCCGAGCGGGGGCGGCTCGCGGACTCGATCGAGACGGCGCTGAAGGCGGCCGAGGGTGTGGTGGAAGTCGTGCAGCATCGCCCCGGCGGCGCGCAGGCGACGCTGTTCAGCGAGAAGTATGCCTGTCCCACGTGTGGCCTGTCGCTGCCGGAGCTCGAGCCGCGCCAGTTCTCGTTCAACTCGCCGTTCGGGGCGTGCCCCGACTGCACCGGCTTGGGCACGCGGCGCGAGGTCAACGCCGATCTCATCCTCGGCGATCCCAGCCTGTCGATTCTCGAAGGCGTGATCCTGCCGTGGGGCGAGCCGAGCGGCTACATCCGCAAGGTCATCCTGCCGACGCTGGCGCGCACGTTCAAGTTCGATCTCGACAAGCCGTGGCGCGATCTGCCAGCCGCGGCGAAGAAGATCATCCTGCAGGGCGCGCCGGGACGCACGCTCACCTACCAGTACGATAGCGCGCGCTTCCACGGCAGCTACGAGTCGCAGTGGCAGGGGGTGTTGCAGCACGTGGAGCGGAAGTATCGCGAGACGCAGTCCGACGGAATGCGCGAGCAGCTCGAGGAGTTCATGGTGGAGCAGCCGTGCCCCACCTGTGGGGGCAAGCGGCTGCGGCCGGAGAGCCTGTCGGTGCTGCTCAACGGCAAGAGCATCGGTGATGTGGTGGAGCTGGCGGTGGGACCGGCGCTCGAGTTCTTCGAGAGCCTGCCGCTGCGAGCGAGCGGGCGCCCCGGCCTCGACCCCGAGATCGCCCGGCCGATCCTGAAGGAAGTGAACGACCGGCTCCGCTTCCTCAAGAACGTAGGCCTCGACTACCTCACGTTGGGGCGCTCGGCGGGTTCGTTGTCGGGCGGCGAGGCGCAGCGCATCCGCCTCGCGACGCAAATCGGCAGCCGGCTGGTGGGCGTGCTGTACATCCTGGATGAGCCGTCCATCGGCCTGCACCAGCGCGACAACGCGCGCTTGCTCGACACGCTGCACGAGCTGCGCGACCTCGGCAACACCGTGCTGGTGGTGGAGCACGACGAGGAGACGATCCGCTCCGGGGATTACCTCATCGACCTGGGGCCGCGCGCCGGACGCCACGGCGGCGAAGTGATGGCGGCGGGCTCGCTGCAAGACCTGTTGCGGCATCCCGAGTCGCTTACGGCGCGCTATCTGCGCCGTCCCGCCGCAGCGCCGCGTGCGGGACCCCGAGCGCGTGGTCCGCGTGGTGGGCGCGCGGGAGCACAACCTCAAGCAGATCACCGCCGAATTCCCGCTCGGCCTGTTCGTGGCAGTCACCGGCGTCTCGGGCTCGGGGAAGTCGACGCTCGTCACCGACATCTTGTATCGGGCGCTGGCGCGCCACTTCTTCCGCGCCAAGGTGGTACCGGGCGCGCACGAGCGCATCGAAGGACTCACGCACATCGATAAGGTCATCGACATCGACCAGAGCCCGATCGGACGCACGCCGCGCTCCAATCCGGCGACCTACACGGGCCTGTTCACGCCGATCCGCGAATTGTTCACGCACCTGCCGGAGTCGAAAATCCGCGGCTACGGGCCGGGACGCTTTTCGTTCAACGTGAAGGGCGGCCGCTGCGAGGCGTGCCAGGGCGATGGGCTGGTCAAGGTCGAGATGCACTTCCTGCCCGACGTGTACGTCCCCTGCGAGGTCTGCAAGGGCCGGCGCTACAACCGCGAGACGCTCGAGGTACGCTATAAAGGAAAGAGCATCGCGGACGTGCTCGACCTGTCCGTCGCCGACGCGCTGGAGTTCTTCGAGGCGCAGCCGCGCATCCGGGCGAAACTGGAGTTGTTGAACGACGTAGGGCTCGGCTACATCCACCTGGGTCAGTCGGCCACGACCTTGTCGGGCGGCGAGGCGCAACGCGTCAAACTCGCCACCGAGCTGGCCAAGCGCGACACCGGGCGCACCTTCTACATTTTGGACGAGCCGACCACGGGCCTGCACTTCGAGGATGTGCGCCTCCTCCTGGAAGTGCTGCACCGGCTGGTCGACAAGGGAAACACCGTGGTCGTGATCGAGCACAATCTGGACGTCGTGAAGACGGCCGATTGGGTGATCGATCTGGGGCCCGAGGGCGGCGACGCCGGCGGGACGGTCGTGGCGGCGGGGACGCCGGAGCAGGTGGCGCGCGCGAAGGGCTCGTTCACGGGCCAGTTCCTGCGCAAGGTGTTGCAAGGGGAAGACTGAGCACTAGGTTGCAGCAGATCGGGAGGGCTTGTGGCAGTCAATGAATGGGCGCCGGCGGTCACCTTCAGCGTCTTCGCCGTCACCGCGGCGACGGCGATCGTATTGCGCGGGCCGATGGGCAAGGCGCTGGCGGAGGGGATTCGTGGCTGGTCGCACACCGAGGCGAAGTGGATCGAAGCCAAGGGCGCGCCCAGCGAGGTGGCCGCCCTGCGGGCGGACGTCGAGGACCTGCGCCACGAGCTGGCGGAGGTCCACGAGCGGCTGGACTTCGCCGAGCGGCTGCTCGCCAAGACGCGCGAGGCCGACCGTCTCGCGCCGCCACGCTGACGATGGACATCGAAGGCGTCCTCGCGATCGTCCTGCTCTTCGGTGGCGGTGCCACATGCTTGATCTCGTTCTCGCCGATTGGGAAAGCGATTGCGGCGCGAATCAGAGGCACGACGACGGGTGATGCGGACGAGGTGCGCGGCGCCCTCGCAGAGCATCGCGAGTCGTTGCAGGCGGAGCTCGACAGCGTGCGCCACGAGCTGGGTGAGCTGGGTGAGCGGATGGATTTCGCCGAGCGCCTGTTGGCGCAGACGCGGGAGCAGGCGTTGCCGAAAGGCGGGAGCGGTCGAGTATGAATCCTCCGGAAGCGGTCGCCGCGTTGGCGTTTTTCGGCGGCGGGTTCTGGGTGCTGCGGCCCATCGCGGCGGCGCTGGCGAAGCGGATCGGCGGCGAGCGACGCCCGCCCGCGAACGATGCGGGAGAGCGCGAGCAGATTCTGGCCGAGCT
>WNFJ01015702.1_pt3 | contig 25525 bp, 19 predicted proteins | sample 5400461 | NCBI WGS metagenome assembly WNFJ01 (sample SAMN13153349, study PRJNA577476) | soil metagenome | isolation source: 115 cm saprolite on Douglas fir-dominated hillslope | place: USA:California | collected 2013-09-17
GGGCAGACAAATACGACGGTGCGGTGCATAACCCGCCGTTTCGCAATGTCGCGCTGGCGATGAAAGAGCCGATCGGAACAGTGGGCGTCGTCTGTCCCGCTGATGCGCCTTTGCTCGGATTTATGTCTCTGGTAATGCCGGCCGTTTCAGCGGGCAACACGGTCATCGCCATCCCTTCTGAAAAATATCCGCTGATTGCTGGCGACCTCTATCAGGTTTTCGAAACCAGCGATCTTCCGGATGGAGTCGTAAACATCGTCACCGGCCGCGCATCTGAATTGATGAAAACGCTCGCGGAACATGACGACGTTGACGCGATTTGGTGTTTTACCGACGAATCTAGCGCGTCCGCGGTGAAAACTCTTTCGGTCGGTAATCTGAAGCAGGTGTTCACCAACGAAGGGCGCGCCATCGACTGGTTCAACGTGAAACAAGGAGAGGGCCGCTGGTTCCTCGACCATGCCGTTCAGGTCAAAAACATCTGGGTTCCGTACGGTGAGTGATTCTTCGCTCCCCAGACAAACACAGTTTGAAAGTCTCGCTGAGGGATCCTAAATCTTCAACTCGCCATGGACGTTCCATTTTTGAACGTACCGATGCGGTCAATTCCCGCAGTGGGAAAGCCTTTCGAAGCAAGCGCTCCTCGGACTCTCTTTGGCAGTTCTAACTGACTGTGCTTGCACGGTTTCCCTCCTCACTGCCGCTCTAGTTCAGTTGGTGATGCAAGTGCATTGCTCCTTCCGAAAGTAACAGTACTTTTCTCTGCGGGGCGTCCTTTGGGATCCACGCGAGCTGCACCGCGTCTTCGGAAGAGGAATCCTAAGCCGGGTAAGGAAAGATCGAGTGAAGAGAGAGCTATCCGCGGAGGTCAGATTAGCCCAGGTTGTCAAGTTGCCCATTCGACGAGGTTTTCGATGCGCGGTCGCGCTTTTCGTGACATTCCTGGCTTGGCCGTTTTTGCTGTGCGCGCAAGAGAACCAAGCCCCTGATCCTATCGCTCCTTCTGGCCTTGCTGCCGAAAACCTGAGTCGTGTAGCAGCTTCAACGTCTCAGGTTGAGGACTTGCTTCGAAAAGAGCCGGGGCTCCTGGTCGAGTTGAAAAGATGGGTCGCGAAGGAAGCGACCGACCGCGGTCAAATTCTGGATGACACGGAATTGACGGAACAAGCCATTTTTGAACGGCTCACCCGCGACCTGGAATTCCGATCCTTGGCCACGCGGCTCCTGCAACGCTACGGCTATTTGATGCCGAAGCTCAACCCGGATTCCGAAGCGGCCCGGAACCACGAGGTCCTGACCAACGAGCGAACACGCCGTCTAGCGCAAGCTGCAGCAGAGGAAGACAACGCGCCGACGGAAAAGAACCCACAAACGGAGTTGAAACGGGTGAATGAATGCGTTGGCCGGGAGTGTGCCGAAGGCGCGCAACAGCTGGTTCCTCAGCAGACACGCGACAATTACATCGAAAAGCCGGAGATGCCTAATCGCCCTATGGTCAAGACCATCGCGGATTCCAGGTCTTACGGAGTTCCCTCCCCGGCGCAGCAGAGGCTTGGATCCTCCTCTCTCGCGGCGACTGCGACGAACATGGAAGGTGGCAGTCCAGCCATGGCATCGGAATTGGCCTTTGTGGAGCCATCGAAGGCGGGCTCCACGGGCCGAAAACACAGCCCTGCAGCACAGCCCGCTGACAACGGCGACAAGGACATTCCGGGACGCACGAGATTGCTCGCAAAGACGAGTCCGTACGCGGACATTCCCTCCCTTTACGATATGTACGTTCAAGCTTCCGCACGATCACAAGTCTTGGAACGGTTTGGCCTAGATGTGTTCCGTAATGGCACGCCGGATTCCGGTTCGTACCCCATGGATCTTCCCGTTGGGCCTGATTATGTGGTGGGGCCCGGCGACGGTTTGGCGATCGATCTCTGGGGCGGAGTGGCGCAACGACTTTATCGCACCGTGGACCGCGAGGGCCGGTTATCGCTGCCCGAGGTGGGTCCGGTCCTCGTAAGTGGCCGGACTATGAGCGAAGTTCAGCAAACGGTTCAGCATGTCCTAAGAACGCAATATCGTGATGTTTCGGCGGATATTTCTCTTTCGCGATTGCGCACTGTGCGCGTGTATGTCGTTGGCAACGTGGCCCACCCTGGCGCCTACGACATCAGCTCGCTCTCGACTCCCCTGAATGCCCTGTTTGCAGCCGGCGGCTGCACGATCGAGGGTTCTCTCCGCAGCTTGAAACATTTTCGCGGCAAGGAACTGATCGAAACGATAGATGCTTACGATCTGCTCCTCCGTGGCGTACGCGCCGACCTGAAGCGCCTGGAAAACGGCGACACCTTGCTCGTTTCCCCCATTGGCCCGCAAGTTACCGTCGAAGGAATGGTGCGGCGCCCGGCAATTTATGAATTGCAGGGCGAAAAAAATCTAGCCGACGTCTTGGATTTAGCCGGCGGAATCTTGCCTGCGGCTGCTCTGCGCCACATTGAAGTGCAACGCCTTGAAGCACACCAAAAACGCACCATGCTCAGCCTGGACATTCCGGAGAGCGTGGATGCGGCGAGTCTGGCCAAGCAACTCGAAGCGTTCGCCATGCAGAGCGGGGACGTCGTGCACATTTTCCCCATCGCGCCCTATAGCCAAGATGTAATTTATCTTCAAGGACATGTATTGCGGCCTGGCCGCTATTCCTTCCAGCCGGGCATGAAGCTGACCGACATTGTCTCCTCGCAAGCGGATCTCTTGCCGGAGCCGGCTGGCGTGTATGCCGAAATCATCCGGCTGAATGCTCCGGACTACCGGCCGAGCGTCGAGAGTTTCAGCCTGGCGGCTGCCTTGGCGAATCCAGCCGCTGCACCAGCGCTTCAGCCGCTTGATACCGTGCGCATCTTCAGTCGCTACGAGTTTGAGGAGCCACCCAGCGTTTGGGTTGGAGGCGAAGTGCGGCATTCGGGAGCTTATCGCACCTCGGGAGACGCTCACCTGCGTGACGCCATCTATCTTGCGGGAAATGTGACCTCGGACGCTTATCTGGACACTGCGCAGTTGATTCGAAACTCGAAGGACGGCTCGTTGAATATCCTGAGCATCAATCTCCGCAATGCCCTGGCCGGCGATCCTCTCGACAACATTATTCTTCAACCGCGCGATCGCATCGTCGTGCACCGCAACCCAGCGAAGGTGGATCCACCAAGCGTCTTTATCAAAGGGGAAGTTGCCAAGCCGGGCCGCTATCTCCTGACCACGAATCTCCGCGTCCAGGATCTTCTCCGTCTGGCCGGCGGACTCAAACGCAGCGCGTTCGCGGAAAGTGCCGATCTGACTCGCTATTCCCTCGGCATTCTCAAGGAAAAAATCGGAGAGCATCGAGAAGTAAGCATTGCCGCGGCGCTCGCCGGAGACGTTGCCGAGGATCTTCCACTTCGCGATGGCGACATTCTTACCGTTCGGCAGCTCCCTGGCTGGAACGATATCGGAGCGTCCATCACCGTAACTGGAGAAGCGGGCCATCCCGGTACTTACGGTATTCGGCCCGGCGAACGGCTGAGTTCCGTTCTGAAACGCGCAGGCGGATTTCGGCCGACCGCCTATCCTGCAGCCGCGGTACTCGAGCGGGAAGAAGTGCGCAAGCTTCAGGAAAAAAACAAGGAAGACCTAATCCGGCGCGTTGAACAAGAGGGAGCCGCTGCTAAAATTTCCTTCAATGAGTCCCCTAAGGATCAGCTGGATTTGCAGCAAGCTGCGCTTCAACAGCGGCAACGTGTGCTGGAAGGCTTGCGCAATATGCCCGTGAACGGCCGCCTGGTCATCAACCTTCGCGCCAACCTGGCGGAGTTCTCGAATTCCGCAGGTGACATCGAAGTACGCGCCGGGGACAGGATCTACATCCCTAAGCGTCCCGGATTCGTTACCGTCGTCGGCCAGGTTTACAACTCCAATGCTCTTACCTTCCAGCCGCGAAAATCCGCGCGCTGGTACCTCGAGCGGGCCGGAGGAGCTACGCATCTCGCCGACAGCAACGCCATTTTCATCGTTCGCGCCAGCGGATCCGTTGTAAGCGGCAAGGGAGGCCTATGGAGCGGGGGCGCGCTCTCGTCGCAAGTCGGCCCTGGGGACACCATTGTCGTGCCGGAGAAATCCATCGGCGGCGGCACGGTTTGGAAGAACTTGCTGGCGATTTCTCAGGTGGCCTCCGGTGCATCGCTGGCTGCTTTGGTTGCAACGCGATAGGAATGAACTGCTCATGAATTGCAGCAAAGCAATGTCCCTGATGACCACGGCCCCGCGGCTTCGGGATCCCATAGTTGCGGCGGAGAGAGCGCTGCGATGCGGATGGAGATGCATGGCGCTGCTGGGTGGATTCAATCTGGCCACGTTGTGGACCACCGCGGCCTGTGCCATGCCTCCTGCGCATTCGCCGCAGTCTGACGAAAGCAGCAGCCTATCCGGCGCTCAGATCGCCGAGCAAGGAAAGAAAAAGGAACAAGCAAAGAATGCGCAAGTGAAGGACGAAGCCCTCCAGATGACCTCGTCGAGCACAAGCCAAAGCCCTTCGCACCTGACAAATGATTTCATGAACGACCAAAAACACATTTGGACCAGCCCTGCGCGGGTTCGTTTTTCCGACGCTACATGGCTTGTGCCAGTGGGTGGTTTGACGGCGGGGCTCTTCGTCGCGGATCGCCAATTTAGCGCGCATCTCAGCAAAAACCCTCAAAGGCTCAATCGTTACGCTGGGAGCGCTGATCGGCGCAGCTGGCGGCCTATATTTCTGGGGACAGATAACGCATGACGACCACCGCATAGAAACGGGTTTCCTGGCTGGTCAAGCCGTGCTGAATAGCCTCGTCGTTGTCCAAACACTGAAGTATGCAGCGGAGCGGCCTCGCCCGTTCCAGGACAATGGAAGTGGTCGCTTCTTTCACGGCGGCACTTCCTTCCCCTCGGAGCACGCGGCGGCAGCCTTTGCCATCGCTGGAGTCATCTCGCATGAATATCCCGGTCCGCTCACCAAACTCCTCAGTTACGGTCTCGCTTCGGCAGTGAGCTTCTCGCGGGTGCGTGCGCGCGACCATTTCCCCTCCGATGTCGCGGTTGGCGGTCTGATCGGAGACTTGATTGCCCAGCAGGTTTACAGTCGTCATCAAAATCCAGAAGCGGGTGGCGCCCCTTGGGAATACGTCGGAGAAAAATTCCGCCATCCGGAAACCAGCAGGAATCCCGGCTCGCCCTATGCGCCGCTGGATAGCTGGATCTATCCGGCGTTGGAGAGGCTTGCCGCTCTCGGATACATCCACTCTGAGACTCTTGGTTTGCGGCCGTGGACGCGCTCGGAGTGCGCGCGGTTGGTGGACGAAGCGGGGGACCACATTGCCGACGAAGGAACTGTCCCGCCGGAAACGCAGGATATTTATCGCGCTCTCGAAAGCGAATTCTCTCGGGAACTCGAATCATCCGACGGTGATACGAACCGCCAGGTGAAGATCGAATCGATCTATACGCGGTTCACGGAGGTTGCGGGAAGGCCCCTCACCGACAATTATCATTTCGGCCAAACCATCATCAATGATTTCGGCCGGCCGTACGAACAGGGATTCAACATCGTCACCGGGTTTTCAGCGTGGGCCACCGACGGGCCTTTTACGCTTTACGTTCGGGGCGAATATCAGCACGCGCCTTCCGCGCCGGTGCCTTCCCAGGCTGTCCTATCGTTCGTCAGCGGGGCAGACGGCCTGCCTTCGGGAGCGCCCGCAACGCCTATCGCGACCACCAACCGCTTTCGTCTTCTCGATGCCTATGTGGGGATGAATGTGGCGAATTGGCAGCTCTCTTTCGGAAAACAGAGTCTCTGGTGGGGGCCAAACGAAGGTGGCCCTTTTCTGTTCAGCGATAACGCCGAGCCCATCACCATGTTTCGCATCAGCCGCAACTCGCCCTTCCGGCTGCCCGGAATTTTGGGAATCCTTGGTGACATTCGAATCGAAGCGTTCACCGGGCAGTTTTCGGGCCACCAGTTCGTGACCGTGGACACGGCAGCGGGCCCGGTCACTTTCGGGCAATTCGGACAGGCGCTCAACCCGCAACCTTTCCTTGACGGACAGAAAGTGAGTTTCCATTTCACGAGGAACTTGGAATTCGGCGTCTCGAAAACAGATGTCTTCGGGGGAAAAGGCACACCGTTCACCCTTCATAAATTCCTGCAGAGTGTATTCCTTTTCAGAAGCGCAAGCCGGGGATTTGATGACTTCGGTGACCCCCGCATTGCTGTGGATTTCTCCTACCGTATTCCCAAGCTGCGAGACTGGCTGACTTTTTACGGAGACGCTTTTACCAAGGACGAAATCTCTCCGATCGGCTACCCCAGGAAATCCGTATTCCAGGCAGGTCTGTACCTGCCAAAGTTGCCCCGCTTGCCGAAACTTGATCTGCGGCTGGAAGGCGGCTCCACGGTGCCGCCAGATTTCCCGGATTGTCATGTCGGGTGTTTCTATCAGGACCATAACTACCTGAATTCTTATACAAGCAACGACAAACTGATTGGCGCCGGAATTGGCAGAGCCGCGCAGGCGGAAGAAATTCGCGGCAACTACTGGCTGAGCCCGAAAAGCAAAACTGGGATTCGTCTGCGCCATCGCAAGGTGGACAGCGGGTTTCTGACCGGAGGCGGAACACAAAATGACGGCTCGGTAAGCGCGGACTTTTTCCTCGGACCGGCCGTCAGCGTCGCCGTGGCCGTGCAATACGAGAGGTGGCAAATTCCCTTTCTTGCCCGGGGACCGCAGTCCAACGTGAGCGCGTCCGTGCAGACAACTTTTCTGCCGGGACGCTGGAGTCTCAACAAGAAAAACAGTGAAAAAGAGTTTTGAGCTGATCGAAAGGGAAACGCGAAGAGAAGAGAGGAAAAGCTTCATTGGCACTGACCGGAACAAGACGAGAACGAGACCTCATCGCTGAGCCTCTGTTTGTCGAGAAGTTCAACGAGGAGACGGATGACGCAGCCTCGGGCGAGTGGATGGTATCCCGGCTGAGAATTCTTTGGGGGCGTCGGTGTTTCCTCGTGCGCGCAATCTTTTTCGGTTCGGCAGCAGCAGCGCTTTTTGCATTCTCGATTCCCAAGCGTTTCGAAGCTACGGCACGGCTGATGCCGCCGGACAGCCAATCGGGATCCGGTGCGGCATTCCTGGCCTCCATGGCTGCGAGATCCGGCGGCGGACTCGGCATGTTCGGCGGAGACTTGCTGGGTCTGAAAAGTTCCGGCGCGCTTTTTGTGGGCATTCTGGGGAGCCGCACGGTGCAGGATCGGTTGATCGAACGTTTTGATTTGAAAAAAGTGTACCGCGTCCGGCTGGCGCAATCGGCGCGGACACAGCTCGCGGAAAACACCATTCTTTCCGAAGACCGCAAAAGCGGAATCATCACCATCACGGTGACGGACGGAAATGCGCAGCGCGCCGCAGCCATGGGGAACGCTTATACCGAGGAGTTGAACCGCCTGGTTGCCGAGCTGACCACTTCTTCCGCGCATCGCGAGCGCGTGTTCCTGGAAGATCGCTTGCGAGCAGTAAAACTGGATTTGGATTCGGCAGCAAAAGAATTCAGCGAATTTTCGAGCAGAAACGCCGCCATTGATATCAAGGAGCAAGGCCGCACCATGGTGGAGTCGGCGGCTATCCTGCAGGGACAGTTGATTGCCGCGCAATCGGAGCTTGAGGGCCTGAAACAGATTTATACCAATAACAACGTGCGCGTGCGTGAAGTGTCGGCGCGCATTCAGGAACTTCAGCGACAGCTTGACAAGATGGGCGGGCGCGGAATGGCCGATCCGGGTCCGGCGTCTCCACAAACCGAATCGCTTTATCCCTCGATTCGCAAGCTTCCGCTGCTGGGCCTCACCTATTCCGACCTGTATCGCCGCACCAAGATTCAGGAAACCGTCTACGAAACGCTCACGCAGCAGTTTGAACTTGCCAAGGTTCAGGAAGTGAAGGAGACACCCAGCGTCAAGATTCTGGATGCGGCCACTGTACCGGAGAGGAAATCGTATCCGCCGCGGCTGCTGATCATTTTCCTGGGGACGTTTTTCGCTTTCACGCTGGGGATGGCTTGGGTGCTCGCCGAGGCGCGCTGGAAAGAGACAGACGCGCGCGATCCGCGGAAGAAGTTTGCGCAAGAGGTTCTTGCTGCCGTCCGGGCGCGGGTGCCGGGAGCATCGCAGAACGGCTCGGGCGGACCGGGATTCGCCGGCAGGATCGCACGCGGGCTTCGGCGCAAAGGCGATTCTTTGGAGCAGGGGTAGGTAGCCGTTTCGTCTGTAACTGATTGTATTGTAAGAAGTTAGAGCGACAATCACACTGTGGGTGACGGGGCGAAGCTGTCTCCGGTCCTTATTCTGAGGAGTATGTGGAGCAGGGAGTTGAAGAAGGCGAGGCCATGCCGAGCACGGCGGTAAACAGGGCATTGAATGCAACAATTGGAATAGTGGGTTCCCGGCAGAATTTGTACTTGCCGGAGGAGTACCTTGAGCCGCGCTGGTACGCGGCATCCACCTTTGCGAACCATGAGAAACGGGTGGCCGAACAGCTCCACGGGCGCGCCGTAGAACACTTTCTTCCGCTGTACAGCAGCGTGCGGCGATGGAATGACCGGCGAGTGCAACTACAGATGCCGCTGTTTCCAGGATACGTGTTTGTGCGTCTGGCGTTGCGCGACCGCATGCGCGTTTTGGAGATTCCGAGCGTCGCTCGCCTGGTGGGCTTCGGCGGGCCGCCTATCGCGCTTCCCGACAACGAGATGGAGGCTATGCGCATCGGGTTGGCGAGCCAGCTTCGCGCGGAGCCACATCCTTATCTAAAGGTTGGCCGGCAAGTAAGAGTGGTCAGCGGCCCGCTCGCGGGGCTTGAAGGAACCATTGCACGGAAAAAGAAGCAATTGCGGTTTGTCCTTTCGCTGGATTTGATCATGAGGTCGGTGGCAGTGGAAATGGACGCCGCAGACTTGCGGCCAGTTTGTTAGCGCCTCAGGGTAAGGCTTGGACTCCTCCCCCTGTTTTTTTGTAAGTGTTGCATCTAAAGAACTTAGACTTAATATAAGTGGTTTAGAATCAACACTTACATGGCAGCCTGCAAGTGTTGATTCTAAAGGGATTTAGGTCAGAGCAAAACCGTGAAAATGAGCTTCTTCCGCCCCTCTTCTCCATAAGTGTTAATTTTAAGGGCAGTCAGGGGCCTCAGCTTGCTATCCATCCGATGAGACCGAAAGAAAGACGGGAATGCCGCGCGGATGCTTACCTGAGCTTAATACAGCATAAGATGAAACCAAGTCAAATGGAAAAAGCAGAGTTGATCCTACGGTTGTTCCCTAACGAAATGGGTATCGCAGATCTTCGGCCCCTGGCATAGAGATTTCCAAAAACCCAACCAATGGCGTACCTCCCCAGTGTGATTCTTGTGTTGTTGGCCGTCACCAGCATTTGGGTATCTTCCCGCATGTTCGGGCATCCCATTTCGCCCTTCTCGGTTTTCTATGGGGTCTGGTTCATTACGCTCGCGCTCTTCTTCTTGCGGTTGGTGGAATATACGCCGGTGCGCGCGCAGGCGTGGCGCTTGATCGTTCTGAACCTGGCCAGCTTCGGGTTCGGCTGGATGCTTGCCTATCTGTTCCAGGGTTCAGGGGTCTCTCGTTGGCGCTCGCAACTTGCGGTTGAGAATATCTCTCCCGAACGCTTGCGAAAGATCATATTTCTGTTTTTCCTTCTCGGAATGATTGGCTTGGCCGACTTTCTCTGGCAGGTTCAGAGGACAATCGGATTAGCCACGTTCTGGGAGTCACCCCATCAGATCCGCTGGGAAATGCGGCTTGGGGGAGTGCTGGCGGAGCACTTCCAGCTATTCACCTGGCTGAATGTCGCAAATGTTGTTCTCGGGGTTTTCTATCTAACGGTCCTGAAAGGAAATAGACGCAGACACGTGTGGACCATCGTTGTCATCAGCGCTTTCGCAACACTCTTGGTGACCGACCGGAGTCGGTTCTTTTGTGCGGCCCTATGGACGGGCTTTCTGATGGCTCACGCCCGCAACTGGAAGGCGCGCCGAATTTTGACTGTGGGCCTCGTGTTCGCACTTATCTTGATAGTGCAGTTTTTCGCCGTTGGAGCCTGGATCGGCAAAGTAGCGGTCAACAATCCGGAACTGCTGGCAGTGGCGACCGTCGAGGAGCCCTATTTTGCCTTTCTCGAACCTTATATCTACCTGACGGGAAGTTTTCCCGCGCTGCAGGCGTATATCGACAGCGCGCCGGAGCGCACCTCCGGGGCTATGACCTTTTACCCGGCTTTCAAAGTGAAGCGGATGGTAGATCCGACCGTCAAGCTTCCCATTTATGTCCCCGAACCCTTTTCCGTTCCCCTGGAGTTCAATACCTTCACATGGCTGCACCCGTTCTACTCCGACTTCGGTTTCGCCGGAGTCGTGATGGGGCCGTGGGTTGTCGGCGTGCTCGCCGGGCTGGTGTATTTCCAGATGCGACGGTCGTGCAGTTTCAACAGCCTCTACGTCAACGGCCTGATTTGTTACGGTCTGGCGTTGAGTTTTATTGGCAACCAGCTCACGCAGGGCCCAGTGTGGTACTTCCTCGCTGTGGGGATTCCAATTTCGCGGTATATCACCAGGCCGGTTCCGGCGTTGGCCCAAAGATGAGTTTGCCAGCTTCCGTTGAAGTGCGACCGAAAGGCAATGCCCAGCTTGCCCCGCAGGCCAAGAGCAATTTTGTGCATAACGTCGTGCTCCAGCAATCGGCTTCCGTATTCCTCGCGCAGGTTGTGCTGCTGGTATGCGGTGTGGTGAACAGTTTCCTGGTGGCCTACCTGGTTGGTCCGGAGGGCAGAGGGCTCGTCTATCTGCTGCAATTCATTGCCGGGGGGATCGGGTTGACGCTGCTGAATTTTGGGCTAGGTCCGGCGTCGGTTTTTTATCTGGGGCGCGAAGGACGCCACTCACTATCGGAAGTTGCGGCAGGAGTGCTGTGGGCCAGCCTGCTTCTGGGATCTCTTCCGATGATCGTTCTGGGGCCTGCGTGGCATTGGGTCGCGAGCCTGGCGACGCAAAAGATTGCTGGAGCATACCTCTGGCTGGCCCTGTGTGTAATCCCAGTGGTGAACCTGACGTTCAACGCAGGGTTTCTATGCCTGGCGCGAAAGCGCATCGGAGCCTACAACTGGCTGCGCGTTAGTCCATCTGGGCTTTTTTCGCTGAGCCTGCTCGTTGTGTTGTTTAGCCGCTCGCGCACGACTTGGGTCATCGCTCTGGCTTGGACAGCCACGACGGTAATTCCCGGACTGTTTGCTCTCGGCGTTGTAGGAAACGCGGGCGGCATGAAGTGGCCGGGAGCCGCAAAGACATTTCTCCGGAGCGCGGTTCGATTTGGGTGGCACTCGCACCTGGGAGCGGTCACACAGTATCTCCAGCACCGCAGCGACATTCTTCTGGTCAGCTATTTTCTTCCGCTGAAGGATTTGGGGCTGTACGCCTTTGCGGTCAGCCTTGCGGAACTGCTGTGGTACATCCCGCATGCCGTGGCGCCGGTTCTGATGCCGCACGTAGCCGATCAGCCGGAAGGGGAAGCCATCCGGATTACGCCGATGATGTGCCGCGCGACGTTTGCGATTACGGCCCTGCTTTCGGCGGGACTTGCGTTGGCGAGCACCTGGATGATTCCCCGGATGCTTCCGGCATTCCACGAGTCCGTACACGTGCTGTGGATACTGCTTCCCGGCGTGGTGGCAGCGAGCCTCTTCAAGATTCTATCGAGCGACTTCAACGGGCGCGGCAAGCCCATTGAAACGTTTTATCCCGCGGCAATCGCGCTGGGCAACGGACTGGTGTGCGGAGCACTGGTGATTCCACGATTCGGAATTTACGGTGCGGCGCTGGTGACTACCGGGGGATATGTGCTCAACGCGATCCTGTATGTGCGCGCGTACTCGAGAATGACTTCCGTGCCGATTGCCAACCTGCTTTTCCTGCGTTCAGAGGATTTCGCTCTTGCCGGCGGCCTGCGGCACGAATGGAACGCGCGGAGCGGGAACTGACCCATCACCATGCGCATTCTGATGCTGCCTCGCTACACAACGAGGGGCGCAAGCAGCCGGTACCGTCTTTGGCAGTACGTGCCCGGACTGCGGCGCGCCGGGCATGAAGTGGATATCAAGCCGTTGATGAGCGATGGCTACCTCACCGAGCTTTACGGAACGGGGCGCCGTGGCTGGCGCTGGCTCGCTGTCGGCTATGCTTCGCGGCTTCTCGATGCGCTGCACGCAGGGCGGTACAACGCGGTGATGTGCGAGCACGAAGTCTTTCCTTTTCTCCCCGCAGCCATGGAACTGATGGTCTCCAAGCTCAATGCGCGGTTCATTCTGGATTACGACGATGCCGCCCACTGCAAATACGAGCGCTGGCCCGTGCTGCGAAAAAAGATTGCGCGCTTGATGGCCGCAGCGGAGACGGTGGTCGTAGGGAACAGCCACCTCGCGGGTTATGCGAGGAAATTCACTCAGCATGTCACGTTAATTCCCACGGTCGTCAACTTGGCAGCGTACCCCAACCATCAGGACGCTGCTCCATCCAGCAAGATACGCATCGCGTGGATCGGCACGCCCATGACCGCCAATTATCTGAAGCCACTGATTCCCGAACTGGGGCGGCTGCAGAAGAAGCATCCGCATGTGGGATTCCGCTTCATCGGCGCGGGGAGCTTTGCCGCGAATGGCTTAAGGATCGAATCGCGGGAATGGTCCACGGCCACCGAGGGCCGGCTACTCTCGGAGTGCGATATCGGCATCATGCCGCTTTCCGATACCGAGTTTACGCGCGGCAAATGCGGGCTGAAGCTGATTCAGTACATGGCTTGCGGCCTGCCGGTGGTGGCGTCGCCGGTAGGGGTGAATCGCAACCTTGTCGAAGAGAACCGCAACGGTTTCCTGGCGGCGAATGCCGGAGAATGGTTCGAAAAACTGGAGGCGCTCATCGAAAACGCAGGTTTGCGAAAACGCTTGGGTGAATCCGGCCGACGCAAAGTGGCCGCGCAGTACACGGTCGAACATGGACTCGCGAAGTGGCTGGAGATTCTTGAAAAGCGTTCGCAGCAAAGCCAGCAGCAGCCTCAGCAAATCGCGGAAACAGTTGCGGTACAGGGGGTGAAATTATGAAGGGAATTATATTGGCGGGAGGAACGGGCTCCCGGCTCTATCCGCTGACGCGAGTGACGAACAAGCACCTGCTGCCGGTGTATGACAAGCCGATGATTTATTTCCCGCTGCAAACGCTGGTGGACGCGGGAATCCGCGACATTTTGATCGTCACGGGAGGTAGCAGCGCCGGAGATTTTTTGAGGCTACTCCGCAATGGCAAGGATTTTGGACTGCAACAAGTGAGTTTCGCTTATCAGGAGGGTGAAGGAGGAATTGCCGACGCGCTGCGTCTAGCAGAATGCTTTGCTCAGGAACAGAGGATCTGCGTCATTCTTGGAGACAACATCATCGAGGCGGGCATCGAGAAGGCGCGCAAGAGGTTCGAGGCGCAGAAATCCGGCGCCATGATTTTGCTCAAAGAAGTGCCCGATCCGGAACGGTTTGGCGTCCCCGTGTTCGACCACGACCGGCTCATACGCATCGAAGAGAAACCGGCTGCGCCGGGTTCGCCGTACGCGGTCATCGGCGCGTACTTCTACGATGCCACGGTATTTGACCGCATCCGCACGCTGCAGCCATCCGGCCGCGGCGAGCTGGAGATCACGGACGTGAATAATTCTTACTTGCGCGACGGCCAGCTTAACTGCGAGATCCTCGATGGCTGGTGGACGGACGCCGGAACTTTTGAATCGCTGTGGCACGCCAGCAATCTCGTGCGCGAAAAAGCGCTCGTGCCGGAAAACGTCGCCGCAGTTGGGCGAGGGACGTGATCAGGGCTCTTCCCTTTTTGTCGCGGCCGCAAGCGAATCGCTGAAAACGCGCACGCATGTTGTTCAACAGCATACCGTTCCTGTTCCTTTTTCTTCCGGTGGCCTATCTCGTCTTCTGGCTGCTTAAGGAAAAGAACCATCGCTTTATGTGGCTTACGCTGACCGGTTACATCTTTTATGGCATGTGGAATTACAAATTTTGCGCGCTCATGGCGTTTTCGACTCTGGTGAGCTATTTCGCCGGGCTGGGATTTTTGCAATGGCAGCAGCCGCGCATCCGGAAACTGTGCCTGGTTGTGCCCATCACGATCGATCTGCTGCTGCTGGGGTTTTTCAAGTACTTCAACTTTGTTCTGGACACGCTGAAGCGTCTCGGCGGTTGGTTGCACACTCCGGTGCATGTGAGTGCGCTCGACATCGTACTGCCCGTGGGCATCTCCTTTTACACGTTCCATACCATCACCTACATCGTGGATAGCTATCGCCGTGTCGTGGTGCCGACGAAGAATATTTTCGAATTCTCCTGCTACGTTTCGCTGTTCTCTCAACTGGTCGCCGGACCGATTGTGCGCTTCCGGCAAATCGAGACCGACCTCGAGAATCTCGACGACGCCGATCGCAAGCGGTGGCTCGATCGCGGGTGGTCGTTCTTCGCGATCGGCATGATGAAGAAGGTGCTTATCGCGGACACGATCGCCGCGGTTATCAACCCCGCGCTGAAGGAGTATGGCCAGCTTTCCACTTTTGGCGCGTGGCTCTGCATCCTTGGATACAGCTATCAACTGTATTTCGATTTCTCGGGCTACAGCGACATGGCCGTCGGCCTCGGTTACCTATTTGGAATCCGCTTGCCGCAAAACTTCAATTCGCCTTACAAGGCTGCCAACATCACCGAATTCTGGCGCCGCTGGCACATTTCACTCTCCAGCTGTCTTCGCGACTATCTCTATATTCCTTTGGGCGGCAATCGCGGCAGCCGGTGGGGTCTTTACCGGAACGTGATGGTTACGATGCTCCTTGGCGGGTTGTGGCACGGCGCCGGTTGGACGTTCATCTTCTGGGGCGGATATCAGGGAGCGTTGCTTTGTCTTTATAGGGCTTATCGGGAGCGCTGGGACATCCTTCCAGGGGCTCTTCAACGGTTCGGAACGTTTTTCCTGGTGGTTGTCGGGTGGGTTTTCTTCCGGTCCAGCAGCTTCGGCACGGCGTGGGCGCTGCTCTCCCGCATGTTTTCCTGGCATCCCGCGACGTTTCTGCCCGGGCTCTATGGCCTGCTGGTGGCGGTGATCCTCGCAGCTGTGATCGCGCATTTCGCGCCGAATACGTTTGAAATGAAACATGAATGGCGGCCCTGGACGGTCGCTGGTTTCGCGACGGGCTATCTCGCATGCCTGGTGGTGATGGCCGCCGGGCATCCCACGCCGTTCTTGTACTTCCAGTTCTGACAATACCGGCCAAGAGCGACTACAGGATGACAACCAGATGGAGAATTGGCTGGATTCTTCCTCGCCTGATGTTGGCGGTGCTGGTCACGGATGTCGCACTGCGTTTCGTGCCTCTTGAGACGTTTGCCTTCCGGCCGAATGAGGCCCTGCAGCGTCAGCATGCAACGCCCGAAGGACCATTCGAGCCGAACCGGGAATATCACAACGCGCGCTCGTATGGCGACCTGGCGGCACTGGGCAATTTGCCACAGCGGCGAGTCTATCGGCGTGTGGACTTCTCCTCCGATGCGTTTGGGTTCCATAACCCGGAGGCAACGGCGGGGCTCACGCCGGCAGGCATCCTGCTTGGCGACTCGTTCGCCATCGGAGCAGAGGTTCCGGAAGAGAAGACACTCTCCGCGCAACTGGCTGGAGTGTTCTGCGGACCCATCTACAACGCCGGCGGATACTTGCCGCTGGACATCGAGCGAGTGCGTCAACTTGCTTACAAGCTGCAATTGCGGAAAGGCGTGCTGATCTACGAATTTCTGGAAGTGCACGCGCAGGAGTCTCCGCCAGCCAGGGCGTCCCGGCGGCCGAGTTGGCGGCACTGGGTTGGCTTACGCGTTCTGGGAGCCAAAGGCTGGTATCTGGTGAGCGGATTCATTTCATCGCTGAACCATTCGCGGGTCCGTTTGCTCGCTGAGAAGTTCGAGAGGGCCATGCAGAACGATGTCGTGCTGCCCAACAGCTTCGCGAACAATGTGTCGCAAGAACGGCTTCGGAATGGCGATTGGATGCTTTTCCTGTCCTCGAGCATCGAGCCGGTTTCTGCGTGGAACGCCACTGCCGCGCGGTGGGTGGATTACTTCTGCTGGGTTTCGCGCGAAGTAAACCGCGATGGCCTCGAACTTGTGGTCTTGCTCGTCCCGAACAAAAGTACTGTATACGGACCACTGCTCGAGTCGCCCCGCGTGCAGACGGAAAGAGAAGGCGTGCTCGGGGAATTGGAACGCCGCCTGCGCGAGAGAGGCATCAGGGTGGTCAATGTCTCTCCCACCTTCCAGGCAGCCGCAACCGAAATGGCGGAACATCACCAATACATTTACTGGCAGGACGATATCCACTGGAACGAGTGGGGCGTGACCCTTGCTGCAGCCGAATTCCACCTGCAGATCGGCACGGGGCTGCCGCCTGGAGTGGTTAGCAAGGCGGATCATGGGGCTGCTGACGTGGAGTGGAAGGCGGCGCTCCCGCCCGACTGTCAGTCTCAGCAGAAATATACTGCGAGGTCGCTGAGTTCCCGGTAGCCGCTTCATCCATCCTCAATCCAGATATAAGGACACGCCATGAAAGTAGTCATCACCGGCGGCGCCGGTTTTATCGGTTCCAATTTCGTGCTGCACGTGCTCGAGCAGCACGCAGATTACGACATCATCGTCGTGGATAAGCTCACCTACGCCGGGAATCTCGGTAATTTGGCTGCGGTCCTGGAAGGTCCTCGGATGCAATTTGTCGGTCTGGACATTTGTGATCCAACGATAGCCGACGTGGTGCAGGGATGCGATGCCGTGGTGCATTTCGCGGCAGAAAGCCATGTAGATCGCAGCATTGAAGACGCCTCAGCATTCATCCGCACCAACATCGAAGGCACCTGGAGGCTCGTGGAAGCTTGCCGCAAGGCTCGCGTGGGCCGGTTTCTGCAAGTCAGCACGGACGAGGTTTACGGCAGCCTGGGACCGACTGGCCTATTCACTGAATATTCGCCCTTGGCACCGAACAGTCCTTACGCGGCTACCAAGGCTGCTGCCGACCTAGTGGTAAACGCTGCGGTGCAAACGTACGGATTCCCCGCCATCACTACGCGATGCTCGAACAACTATGGCCCGCGCCAATTCCCCGAAAAATTCATTCCGCTGATGATCGCGCAAGCTCTCTCAGCGCAGGCATTGCCGATTTATGGCGATGGACAAAATTCGCGGGATTGGATTCACGTGGAGGACCACTGCCGCGCGCTCGATCTGATCTTGCACTGCGGCAAGGACGGCGAGGTGTACAACGTCGGCGGTGGATGCGAATTGCGGAATATCGAAGTCGCTCACCGAATCCTGGACGCACTTGAAAAACCCCGAACGCTCATTCGATTCGTCGCGGACCGGCCTGGGCATGACCGCCGCTACGCTCTGGACTGCAGCAAGCTAAAAACCGCACTGGGCTGGAAGCAATCGAGGGATTTCAGCGAAGGACTGGCCCAGACCATCGATTGGTATCAGGCCAACGGCGAGTGGCTTGAAGGTGTTCGCAGCCAATCGTACCGTGATTATTGTGACCGGCACTATCTCCACCGGGATTTGCTGCTCGCGGCGATGAAGAACTCCTGATGAAAACCGACGTGCACAGCCGTGCGACAACCGAAACGCCGGAGCGTTCACTGCAAGCCGGGCGTTCGGCCCACTTCAGGAAAATCAGGCTGGAGGAACTTCTTTAGATGTGCGGCATCGCTGGATTTGTCGACACGACTCTCCGTAGTCCCATGGAGACTCTTCACTCCACCGCGCGGCGAATGGGAGAGGCCATCCGGCATCGCGGGCCTGACGATGCGGGCAGTTGGGCGGATGCCAGCGCCGGGATCGCCCTGGCGCACCGCCGGCTCTCTATCCTTGACCTCTCTCCCGCTGGGCACCAGCCCATGCTTTCGGGTAGCGGGCGGTACGTGATCGTCTTTAATGGCGAGATCTACAACTTCCAGGAACTGCGCGAAGAACTCGAAGGAGCAAACAAAGTGCCGCTCCGCCTGCGGGGAAACTCCGATACGGAAGTGTTGCTGGCCTGCTTTGACTGCTGGGATGTGGAGCGAACTCTTACTCGCGTGAATGGCATGTTTGCCTTTGGCCTGTGGGATCGCCAGGAGCGCATTCTCTATCTGGGCCGCGACCGGCTCGGCGAGAAACCTCTGTATTACGGATGGATGGGCGAAGTCTTCCTGTTTGGTTCCGAGCTAAAGGCTCTCCGTGCGCATCCCCGTTTCGATGCGGAAATCGATCGCGGTGCTCTAGCGCTTTACCTGCGACACAATTGCATTCCCGCGCCGCATTCCATCTACCAGCGCGTGAAGAAGCTGCCTCCCGGAACTTTCCTTGCCGTCCCTGGTGCGAGACCTGCGAATACTGCCCCGGTCCCGTTCTGGTCTCTCCGGCATATCGCAGAGAGCGGCGTGGCTGATCCGTTCCGCGGCTCCGAGAGGGAGGCCATCGAACAACTGGAAGTTCTTCTGCGTGACGCAGTCCGGATGCGGATGTTATCGGACGTCCCTTTGGGAGCGTTCTTGTCCGGAGGAGTCGATTCCTCGCTGGTGACCTCTCTCATGCAGGCGCAAAGCACTCGCCCTGTCAGGACGTTTTCCATTGGTTTTCGGGAAGCGGAATACGACGAAGCTGGAAAAGCAGCAAAGGTCGCGCAATATTTGGGTACCGAGCACACCGAACTGCGAGTGACGCCACGAGACGCAATGGCTGTAATTCCCAATATCCCTGCCATTTACGATGAGCCCTTCGGGGATTCGTCGCAGATGCCAACCTTTTTGCTCTCTCGGATGGCGCGCCGCCACGTTACGGTCGGCCTAACGGGAGACGGAGGAGATGAAGTGTTCTGCGGATACACGCGGCATGTCTGGAGCCATCGGCTCTGGAAATTCATTCATGCCATGCCGCGAACGTTGCGGCGCGCGGCAGCGGCAGCATTTTTGAGTGCGTCTCCGGGACTATGGGATTCCCTGTTCCAGATTTCTAACCCTTTCTTGCCAAGCGCCATGAAACACAGATTGCCCGGGCAAAAGCTGCATAAGCTGGCGGGGCTGCTGGCGCTCGGGAACCCGGAATCTGTATACCAGGCCCTGGTGTCGCATTGGAACGATCCCGCAGAAATCGTCATCGGCTCCGAAGAACCGCCAACCTTGATCACCACGCCCGCCGACTGGACGAAACGGCTGCAATTCACGGAGCAAATGATGTTTTTGGACACGCTGACATTTCTGCCGGACGACATGCTCACGAAGGTGGACCGTGCCAGCATGGCCGTTGGACTGGAAGCGCGAGTCCCGCTGCTCGATCCTCACGTGGTCGAGTTTGCTTGGCGCCTTCCCATGTCCATGAAACTCCGCGGTCATCAGGGGAAATGGATTCTCCGCAAGTTGCTCGCCAAGTATGTGCCTCGGCCGCTGGTCACGCAGGTCAAGTCCGGCTTCAGCATTCCGCTCGATCGCTGGTTGCGCGGCCCTCTGCGGGAGTGGGCGGAGTCCCTGCTCGACGAACGGCGTATCCGGAAAGACGGATTCTTTCAAGCACCACCCATTCGCAAGAAATGGGCCGAGTATCTCTCTGGAAAAAGTGCCTGGCAACATCAACTCTGGGGCGTGCTTATGTTCCAGGCCTGGTGCGACGAGAATTGCAGGCCATTCGCAGTGGCAAGCGGCACCTCCGGCGAGAACGGCTTTGTAAATGGCAGCATCTCAGGTTCGCCCGATGAAGAGCTGGCGAGGAAACATGCCTAAGGCAGAAGTGCTGGCTGAAGCAAGAGGGTCGCGGAGAGCGCAGGCGATTGGAAAGGATCAGCAAGAAACTCCTATGGATGGGTGCGCCGCTGCACATAAGGCATCCTGGAGAATCCTGTTTCTCGTTTTCCTTTTGGGCGCGCCGCCGGCCGCTGGCACGCAAGGCGCAGGAGGCGGGAGCGGAAGTCTGGGTGATGACTTGCCCGGGTCCCTTCGCCGAGAAATTGAAGCGTGAGGGCTTCCCCGTGATCCCCTGGGAAATTTCGCGCCCCAGCATGAATCCCTTGCGAGAGCTGAAAGCTTTTCTTCAGGTGGCGAAAGTGTACCGGTCACTGCGGCCCGAGGTCGCACATCACTTCGCTTTGAAGCCGGTGGTGTACGGCGGTCTTGCGGCGCGGTTGTGCAGAGAAGTTTCCTGCGTGCACTCGATCGTCGGACTCGGGCCCGCATTCACGGGCCGGCATTGGACAATGCGCCTGGTACGCCGTCTGTTGCTTCCTCTTCTGCGCGTGGCGCTCAAGAATGATTCCTCGATCAGCATTTTTCAAAACCAGGACAACCTCGACGATCTCGTCGCGTCGGAAACCATACCGGCGGAACAAGCGGTACTGATTCGAGGCTCGGGAGTGAACACGGCTCAGTTTGTTCCCCGACCGGAGCCCGCTGGCGGACCTGTGGTTATTCTGACCGGACGCATGCTCTGGGAAAAAGGTGTGCGAGAGTTTGTTGCGGCCGCGGAGATCCTGCAAGTGCGTGGAGTTTCGGCGCGTTTTGTGCTCGTGGGGGAACCAGACCCAGGCCACACGACCTCGATCCCGGAAAGCCAGCTCCGAGAGTGGGCGGACAGCGGCGTGGTGGAATGGTGGGGCCAGCAAGAGAACATGCCGGAAGTATTCGCGCGCTCGAATTTGATATGCCTGCCGTCTCATGGAGAAGGCGTGCCCAAGTCGTTGATTGAAGCTGCGTCCAGCGGACGCGCCATCGTTGCATGCGAGGTCCCAGGTTGCACCGAAGTGGTCCGCGATGGAGAAAATGGTCTCTTGGTGCCTGTTCAGAATCCGGAAACATTGGCGCGCGCTCTTGCCGCATTGATCCAAAACGCACCTTTGCGGGCCAGGATGGGCGCTCGCGGACGAGAAATCGCTCTGCGCGAGTTTTCCGACGAGTTGGTGCTCCCTCAGGTGCTTGCCGTCTACCGCGATTTACTGGAGCGCCGATGGCCCGATGGGGTTCCTGCGCGTTCCAGCGCGCCTCGGGAATACCCTGCTGCATCGCGGAGCGCATTCTGATTTTCGCAAAAGTTTCTCGTGACGCCTGCCTGACGTGCGGGCGGAAAGGACTACAAAACTCATGAGTACGCCACACCTGCAACAGATTTCACCCGTTGTTCCGAAGGAGGGGAACGGCCAGCAGGCCGGACTTTCCGCGGCGCTCCAGACGCTTCAGTCGCGCGATTCGAAAGAGTTTGCTGCGGCGCTGGACGAACGAAAACGCCGCGAGCGGGAATGGGCGAACTTCAGCCGCGATAAGCGCCTTGCAAATTCCAGCGGCGAAACGGAAGAGAAGCATCGCGGGAATGCCAAATGGTATTCCACGACGCAACTCTCGCTCGACTATCGCAATGCCTGGCTGGCGGAAAAAGTGCCCGGCAAGGTTTTTCTGGATTACGCCTGCGGGGATGGTCTGGAAACACTGAAAGCCGCGCGCATGGGCGCTTCGGTCGCGATGGGCATTGATGTGAGTAACGTATCTGTTGCCAATGGCGCCGAGGCCGCTGCCCGCGAAGGACTTGCGGACCGATGCGTTTTCCTCGAAGGGGATTGCGAAGCCACGGGTTTGCCGGACAACTCCGTGGACGTCATCCTATGCAGCTACATGCTGCATCATCTCAACCTCGAATATGCGTACCCTGAAATGCGCCGGATTCTAAAGCCTGGCGGCTGTGTCCTGGCCTGCGAAGCACTGGACTATAACCCGTTGATTAAGCTCTACCGCAAACTCACGCCTGAAATGCGCACCGAATGGGAAAAGGAACACATCCTGTCCCTCAAGGACGTCCGGGCGGCCAAGCGCTTCTTCAACGTAGGTGCCATTCGCTACTGGCATGTGTTCAGCTTTCTGGGAGGGTTTCTGCAAGGCGCACCGGGGCTCTTTGACAGGGCCATGAGAATCTTAAACGCCGCAGACAGGTTTCTCGTGAAGATTCCGGGTGTGCAATTGATGGCTTGGCAGTTTTCCTTTGAGTTGTTTAAGCCACTGGAATAAACGCACTTGCCGGTTTTGGCCGGACTGACAGTGTGCCCTGGCTCTTCTTGCATCAAGACTTATGACTCCAGACCGGATCTCTCAACAATGAAAAGAGTTTTTGATCTGTTTTCGGCAGCGCTCGGCTGCGTCCTTATCGCCCCCATTCTTTTCGTGATTGCTTTCTGCATCAAGCTGGACTCGCGCGGCCCGGTGTTCTATCGCGGAGTGCGTGTTGGCCGATACGGCCGCCCGTTCCGCATCTTCAAATTCCGCACCATGCGGCCAGACGCGGAACGCGTGGGCAGCACTTCCACAGGGCAAAACGATCCACGAGTTACCCGCGTTGGACGGTGGCTCCGGCCTTGGAAGCTCGATGAGTTGCCACAGCTCTTGAACGTGCTCAAAGGAGAGATGAGCATCGTGGGACCCCGGCCGGAGGTTGAGGAACACACTTCCGCCTACACCGAAGAAGAGAAGATCATTCTTTCCGTCCTTCCGGGAATCACGGACTACGCTTCCATTCGTTTTTTCAACTTGAATGAACTCGTTGGTTCGGAAGATCCGCGCCGGGTGTTCATAGAAAAATATCGCACCGAGAAAAACAGCCTGCGTGTTGCGTACGTGCGCAATCAATCGCTCTGGACGGACTTTCGCATCATTTTCCTGACGTTGGCACGTTTCGTGACGAGGGATTGAGTGGAATTCGGCCTGATCGGAACTACGGATTGTGCGGTGTCCCGGCTGGGATTTGGCTGCTGCGCGGCGAGCAATTATGACTACGGGCCTCTAGACGAAGCGGCCTGGGTCGACGCAGTTCATGGCGCGCTGGACGCGGGAATAAATTTTTTCGACGTGGCCGGCGTTTACGGCTTCGGTCGAGCCGAAAGTCTATTGTCGCGCGCTCTGGGGAACAAACGGCACGAAGTCATTATCGCCACAAAAGGCGGCCTCAAATGGAATAGCCATGGCAAGGTGAGCCGGGATGGCAGCCGCCAGCAAATCATTCAGGATCTTGAAGACAGTTTGCGGCGCCTCCGGCTGGATGTGATTCCACTCTATCAAGTTCACTGGCCCGATCCGCGGACGCCGCTGGAAGAGACACTGAACGCTCTGGCCCGGTGTCAATGCCAAGGAAAGATCCGATTCATCGGGTTATCTAATTTCTCGTTGGTGGAGATGCAGAGTGCTCATCGGACGCACCGGATTGATTCTCTGCAAGCACAGTACAACCTGCTCTCCCGGGAGATTGAGAATGGCGTTCTCTCCTGGTGCTTCGCCAACGAAACAAGTGTGCTTGCCCATACTGCCCTTGCCCGCGGTTTGTTGTCGGGCAAGCGCTCTCTCGGGTCCCAGTTTCAGGCCAACGATACTCGCGCGCGCAGCTCCTACTTCTCGGACGAAGGCCGCAAACAAAAGCAGAGTCTCTTAAGCGCGCTGGACCGGCTCAGCCAGCGGACCGGACGCAGTGTTTCAAGCATTTCGCTCCGCTGGATTCTCGACGATCCACGAGTGAGCTCGGTCCTGGTTGGTATCAAGAGCCGCACGCAGCTCAAAGAAAATCTGCAGGCGCTCGGCTGGCGCCTAAATGTTTCCGATCGCGAGCATCTCTGCGCACTTTCTGACGCATGCCCGAGTGGCCTGGCCGGAATGCCTGCCCACGCCGAAGTAGCCAAGTGAATTCGTTGCTCTCGTCGCCTCTGAAAACATTTTCAGCCAATTTTCTTTGCGATTCATTCAGGGAGGAACACCGATGATGTTGCCCAGCCTTTCCGCGGAAACCCGGAGCGCGCCGGCGCCGATCACTACGCCGCTGCTGACTACTCTGTTTCGAACCATGACGCGAATCCGGATGGCGGAGGAAACAATCGCCCAGCTTCTGGATAAGAACGAGATTCGCTGCCCAACGCACCTCTGTACTGGCCAGGAAGCTATCGCGGCAGGTGTTTGCGCCGCTCTGCAAAGCGACGATTACATTTTCGGCGGTCACCGGTCGCATGGCCACTATCTGGCCAAAGGCGGTGATTTGCGCGCGCTCATGGCCGAACTCTACGGCAAGGCCACCGGATGTTCGCGCGGCCGCGGAGGGTCGATGCACCTGATCGCGCAAGAAGTTGGGCTGCTCGGTACCGTGCCCCTGGTGGCCGCGACCATTCCCATCGCGATGGGGAGCGCCCTAGCCTCCAAAGTGCGCGGAGATTCGAAGGTCTCCGTGGCATTCTTTGGCGATGGCGCAACGGAAGAAGGCCACTTTCATGAAGCGCTTAACCTCGCCGGCCTTCATAGTCTTCCGGTCATCTTCGTTTGCGAGAACAATCTTTATTCGAGCCACATGCACATTCGAGAACGCCGCGTCAAAGACAACATTTTCCAGACGGGCAACGCCCATGGCATCGAGGCATTTCAACTGGATGGCAACGACGTCGACCTGGTCTACGGCACCGCCGTTGATGCGGTACGCCGCGCGCGGACCCGCTGCGGTCCGACATTGCTCGAATGCCGCACCTATCGCTGGCGGGGCCACGTTGGCTCCTCCATGGATCTCGACGTGGGCGTCAAGCGCAAGGACGAACTTCGGGACTGGCTGCCAAAGGATCCCATCGCCAGAGCGCGCGCCGGTTTGCTCCAACAGGGCGTACATGAGAACGCCCTGGGAGAAATCGAAAGAGAAGTCGCTGCGGAAATCGAGGATGCTATTCAGTTTGCGCGCGGCTCTGCCTATCCGAACTCCGATGAGCTGCTTGAACACGTTTACTTTCTGAGGGAGTCCTGAACAATGCGAACACTTACGTATGCGCAAGCCATGCGCGAAGGCTTTGCTCAATTACTGGCGAGCGATCCCCGCGTATTCGTCATCGGACAAGGTGTCTGGAGCCCCTGGTATGCCGGAACAAGCCTCCAAGACCTTGAGAAGGAATTCGGTACGGGCCGTGTGATTGACTCTCCGGTTTCCGAGAACGCCACGACAGCCGCGGCAATCGGCGCGGCCCTGGCGGGAATGCGGCCCATTGTTTTCCATCCGCGCATGGACTTCATGCTGCTCGCGGTTGATCCCATCGTGAACCAGGCGGCCAACTGGTCCTACATCTTCGGGGGACGCATCAACGTGCCGCTCGTCATCCGCGCGGCAATTAATCGTGGTGGAGAACAGGGCGCCCAGCACTCGCAAGCGCTTCAGGGGATGTTTATGCACATTCCCGGACTGAAGATTGTCATGCCGGCAACGGCCTACGATGCCAAGGGGCTGCTGATCGCGGCGGTGAATGACGGCAACCCCGTCATGTACATTGACGACCGCTGGCTCTACGCCGAGAGTGGCGAGGTTCCCGAGGAAATGTACGAGGTACCCCTT
>WNFJ01267793.1_pt2 | contig 25518 bp, 30 predicted proteins | sample 5400461 | NCBI WGS metagenome assembly WNFJ01 (sample SAMN13153349, study PRJNA577476) | soil metagenome | isolation source: 115 cm saprolite on Douglas fir-dominated hillslope | place: USA:California | collected 2013-09-17
CTCCACGGGGCGCAGGAGAAGCTCGAGCAGGCCGCGTTCGACTACATCTTCAACCTCGTCAGGCGGCGCGACGCCGATCCCTTCCGGAGCACGACCGCCCTCGGCCGGCTCGGCGAGCTGAAGCTCTCCGACCGGATCCTCCTGCGCGTCGAGCCGGGCCCGGGCGTGCGGATGCCGCTCCTCCTGCGCGAGGCGAGCTACAACGTCTTCAACTCGCCGGTATGGTTCGCGACGGGCGCGGCGTTCGCGCCCGTCCAGGCCGAGGCGGACGGCGAGACGTGGAAGTTCGGCGGCGCGCCCGGCCCGGCGGCGGGCGTCGGCGTCGCCGCCTACCTGCCGCGCGGCCGGGGCGTGTTGGCGCTCCCGAACGGCGCGTTCGAGGTCGGGAGGCTCGCCGCCGTCGGCGTCAGCCGGAACCCGCTCGGCGCGGTCCGCGTCGAGGAGGGGCTCGGGCTCGTGCACTACCTCGCGCGCTTCGGCGGGGCGAGCGTCCTCGACGGCCCCCCGGGCGCGGCGGAGACGGCCGTCCCGCGGCATCAGGCGAAGGTCCTCGCCGGCATCGCCGCGGGGCTCGACCTGGTGTCGAAGACGCCGGCCGAGCGCCTGACCGCCGTCGCCCGGTTCTTCGGCGCGAACTTCCGCTACTCGACCTACCAGCGCGGCCGGCCCGCCGGCGTCGCCCCGCTCGACGACTTCCTGCTCCGCACGCGCGCCGGCCACTGCGAGTACTTCGCGACCGCCACCGTGCTGCTCCTGCGCGCGGCGGGCGTGCCGACGCGCTACGCGACCGGCTATTCGGTGCAGGAGTGGAGCGGGCTCGAGCGGACCTGGGTCGTGCGCGCGCGGCACGCGCACTCGTGGACGCTCGCGTGGGTGGACGGCGCCTGGCGCGACCTCGACACGACCCCACCCGTATGGGTGATCGAGGAAGCCGGCTCACCCGTGCTCGAGTCGGCGACCGACCTCTGGGCGCTGGCGGAATACCTGTTCGCGCGCTGGCGCTACGGCGAGAGCGAGGGCGGCATCGCCGGCTGGCTCGGCTGGCTCCTCGTGCCGCTGGCCCTCCTGCTCGCGTGGCGGCTCTGGCGGCGGCGGCGCGTCGGCGGACGGACCGCGGCGGCCCCGGCGCCGCCGCGGGCGCCGCGGCCCGGGGAGGACTCGGAGTTTTACCTGATCGAGCGCGAGCTCGCGCGCGGCGGCCTCGGGCGGCGGCCGTCCGAGCCCGCCTCGGCGTGGCTCCGGCGCCTGCGCGAAGCCGACGCGCCCGTGCCCGACGCGCCGGCGCTGCCCGGGATCCTCGCGCTCCACTACCGGTACCGCTTCGACCCCGCCGGCCTCGGCGCGGGTGAGCGCGCGGCGCTCCGTGCGGGCGTCGAGGCGTGGCTCGCCGCGCGCGCCGCCGAGGCGTCGCGCGGGAACGCGCGCGATTGAATTGCGCGTGGCGTTGCCGTACCGTTAAGGTCCGCGATGGTCGCCTTCGACCAGCAATTCCGCGCGACCCGGATCATCGCGATCGCGATGATCCTCTCACTCCTGATCTACGCGGGACTCGTCGAGCTGATCAAGCGGCAGTCCGCGCCGTTCCGGGGGTTCGTCCAGGTCCCGTGGTGGGAGATGCTGCGCTGGATCTTTCTCGCCCTGGCGCTCGCCGACGCCGGGCTGATCCGCGTCCTGCGCGGCGCGCTCCTGGCGCCGCGGTCGGGCGGCCCCGGGCCCGGCGAGCGGCTCCAGACCGCGTCGATCGTGACCTTCGCGCTCTGCGAGTCGGTCGGCGTGTTCGGCCTGGTGCTCTTCCTCGTCTCCGGTAGCTCCGCCGACTTTTACCTGTTCCTCGCCTTCGCACTCGGCCTCTTCGCCTTCCACTTCCCCCGCCGTGACCGGTGGGAGGAGTGGGCGGGGCAGACGCCGCCCCGGGCATAGGGCCGCGAGTCGCCCGTGCCCTTCGTGAGCGACTCCTACCAGAGCGTGAAGCTCGAGCTGCGCCGGGTGAACCACCGCGAGGTGGGCGTCTTCGCGCGGCGCGCGATCCGCAAGGGCGAGCTGCTCATCGTGTCGGGCGGTCGCGTGCTGCCCTATCACCGGGTCAAGGCGCTCCCGCGGTCGTTCCAGCGATTCTGCTTCCACCTCGAGCACGGGTTCTACCTGGCGCCGCCGCGGGGGCGGAAGATCGCGCTGGGCTACTGGGTCAATCACTCGTGCGCGCCCAACGCCGGCGATGGCCGCGGCTGGTACGCGCTCTCGTTGATGGCCCTGCGCCGGATCCGGAAGGGCGAGGAGGTCACGTGCGACTACCGGACGGTCATCGGGCACGGCGACCCGCGCTACCGACCCATCGTGCGCTTTCGCTGCCGCTGCGGCTCGCGCCGGTGCGCGGGCCTGATCCGGATCTGACCGAGAGGAGGCCCCGGGCCCGCCGCCCGAGCGCCGCGTCCTACTGGAACTCGAGCGTCGCGGCCCGGAGGCCGCAGAGGAGCTTGCCCGCCGTCTCGAGGCAGCGATCGTTGGCGGGCGGCATGACCGGCCCGGCGAGCGCGTCGCGGTGCCAGCGCTCGAGCGGGAGCTCCTTCAGGATGCCCCGCCCGCCGGCCAGGCGGAGCGCCTTCTCGGTCGCCAGCAGGCCGACGTCGGTGCAGTAGGTCTTCGCCTGGTTGACGGCGAGCATCGTCGCTTCCTTGTCGCCGGTCATCCGCACGCGCGCGGCGTCGTGCAGGAGCAGGCGCGCGGCGCGGATCGCGGTGCCGGTCTCGGCGACGGTGCGCTGGACGAGCGGGTGGTGCGCCAGCGGCTCGGTCGAGGGCTTGAGCGTCCGCGTCTTCGCGTACTCCACCATGAACTCGAACGCCGCCTCGCCGATGCCCAGGTAGACGCCCGCGTAGCCGAGCGCGAAGCCCGAGAGGTCGATGCCGAGGAGCGAGCCGGGTGTGCCGATGACGCTCTCGGCGCCCACCGTGGAGTCGTAGCGGATCGTGTGGCTGATCGTGCCCCGCATGCCCGTGGCGTTCCAGAGGCCCTCGATCTTCACACCCGCGGCGTCGCGCGGGATCAGCGCCGAGATCACGCCGTCCTTCGCCGTCGTCGCGCCCTCGACGATCCCGGTGACGAAGTAGTAGTCGGCCGCGTCGCCCAGCGAGCAGAACTGCTTGACGCCGGCGACGTGGTAGCCGCCCGGAACCTTGCGGAAGACGGTGTTGAAGACGAACTTGTCGCGGAAGCTCTGCTCGGGCTCGCTCGTGATCGAGGCGATGAGCCGGCCGCGCTCGACGACCTCGGCGAAGTACCGCCGCTTCTGGGCCTCCGTGCCGAGCGCCGCGACGAACGTCGTGACCGTCGAGTGCATGTTGAAGGTGAGGCCCGTGGCCGAGCAGCCCTTCGCGATCTCGCGGAGCGCGTGCGCGTACGCGATCGGGTCGGCGCCGACGCCCCCGTACTCCTTGGGCACGGTGAGCGCGAGGAGCCCCGCCGCCCGGAGGTCGGCGAAGTTCTCGTAGGGGAACGACGCCTCGGCGTCGTACGTCGCCGCGCGCGGCGCGAACCGCTCGCGCGCGAGCGCGGCCGCGCGGTCGATGATCGAGCGCTGCTCGTCGGTCAGCGGCGGGAGCGGGAACACGCGTGGTCTCCCGGCGCGCAGGCGCTACGCGCCCTGCGGTCCCCCGCTGATGCGGAACATGCCCTCCTGGATGCCGAGCGCGCTCTTGCCGATCGCCTCGAGCATCCGGTCCACCGTGGGCGGCATGAGCGTCGCCGTGCGGACGTCGCGGAAGGCGCGCTCGGCGGGGAACTCCCGGTAGGCGCCGCGGCCGCCGACCACCTGGACGACGCGCGAGGTGACCTCGAGCGCGACCTCCGTCGCGACGAACTTGGCGCGGTTGGCGAGCAGCCCGCGCTCGACCATGTCGGCCTCGCCCCAGCGCGCGGCCGAGTCCTCCAGCACGAGGCGCGCGGCGTGCAGGCGCGCGTCGAGCTCGCCGACGTGGCGCTGGACGGTCGGGTCCTGCGCGACCGCGGCGTTGTCGGGCCGCACGACACGCTTCTTCGCGTAGTCCACGGCGAACGCGAGCGCGGCCTCGGCGACACCGATGTAGATCGCGGCGTAGCCGAGCCCGAAGACCTCGACGACGCCGACCTGGATGGCCGAGCCCGGCCGGCCGAGCGTCGCGTCCTCGGGAACGCGCGCTTTCGTGAAGGTCACCGACGGGCTGAAGGTCGCGCGCATCCCGAGCGTGTCCCAGCGGCCGTCGCTCGCGAGGCCCGGCGTCTCGGCGGGGACCAGCGCCTGGAGCACCGCCTTGCCCATGTCGGCCTCGCCGTCGAGCGCGCACCAGACCATGTAGTACGCCGCGCCGTGCGCCATCGTGCAGAAGTGCTTCACGCCGTCGATCTGCCAGCCGTCGCCGTCCACGCGCCGGATCGCGGTCTCCATGAGGAACGTCCGCGAGAGGCTCACCGCGGGCTCGCTGCCCCAGCTCCCGAAGAGCTTGCCGAAGCGGACCACCTCGTCGAACCAGCGCCGCTTCTGCGCCTCGGTCCCGAGCGCGTCGATGAACCGCATGACGGTCGAGTGCATGTGGAGCGTCATCGCCGTGTTCGCGCAGCCCTGGGCGAGCGTGCGGATGGCGGCGGCGTAGGTCGGCATGTCCAGCCCGAGGCCGCCGTACGCGCGCGGGATCGCGGCCGCGAGAAAGCCCTCGCTCCAGAGGTCGCGCCAGCTCTCGAGCGGGTTCTGCGCCTCGACGTCGTACCGCGCCGCGCGCGGCGCGATGCGCTCGCGCGTGAGCCGGGCGACCCGCTCGACGACGAGCCGCTGCTCGGGCGTGAGCGCCACGGCTAGCTCATCTTCACGGCCGCGCCGCCGCGCTTGCTGCTGTCGCACCGGCAGGTGCCGGCCGCGTGGAGCTCGATCATGTTGCCGGCCGGGTCGTGCATGAAGATCTGCAGGGACTGCGGGCCGACGACGCCCTCGGTCACCCAGTACTCCACGCGGAGGCGGTCGAGCTCGCGGCGCGCCTCCTGGATGTCGGGCACGGCGAGCGCGACGTGCGGCAGCGAGGGATCCTTGCCCGGGCCCTTGGCGAACTTCGACTGGCCGTTCACGCCCATCAGGTGGATCTGCGCCTTGCCGCCGACGTCCATCCAGTAGCCCGGGATCGTCGGGATGACCGGCCGCCCGGGATCGGGAGACAGCCCGAGGACGTCGCGGTAGAACGCGAGCGCCTTGTCGGCCTCGGCCTCGGTCGAGCCGACGCGGATGCCGTGGTGGTGGAGCTCGAGCACTTTCAGCGCCATGGCGTCCTCCTTGGTGGCGCCGATCATAGGAGCCGTCCCGGCGGGTGTCAATCGCACGCCGGCCCGCGCCGTGGTAGAGTCCGCGCCAGGCGTCACGGCGGGGAGGGAAGACGGATGGCGGTGAAGGCGCTGCTCCACTACGCGCTCGAGGTGCCCGACCAGGGGGCGGGGGAGAAGTTCTACACGGCCTTCGGGCTGGTGAACGCGTCGGGCCGTGGCGACGCGGTCCGGCTGCGCCCGGCGCCGCTCCGCCGCGAGTCGGTGCTCCTCTACGGCGGGCCGAAGAAGCGCCTGCACCATCTCGCGTTCGGCGCGCCCGGCGACGAATACGAGGCGACGCGCGAATCGGTGAAGCGGGCCGGCGTGAGCGAGGTGGACCCGCCGCGCGGCGCGCCGGACGGTGGCTTCTGGCTGCGCGATCCCGACGGGAACCTCGTCACCGTGAAGAACGAGGGCCGCGTGCTGCCGCCCGCCGACCCGCCGCTCGAGCTCAACAGCCCCGGCCACGTCGCGCGCGAGGCCCGGCGCGGCTGTCCCGAGGCGGGGCGGGGCGCCGCGCCGCGCCGGCTGGGCCACGTGCTGCTCTTCTCGGGCGATCTCGACCGCCAGCTCGACTTCTACACGCGCGTCCTCGGGATGAAGCTCTCGGACCGCTCCCAGACGATCATCGCGTTCCTGCGCTGCACGACCGACCACCACAACCTGGCGCTCCTCGCCTCGACGGGGCCCGGGTTCCACCACGGCTCGTTCGAGGTGGGCGGCGTGGACGAGATCGCGCTCGGCGCCCAGCGCATGCTCGACGCCGGCCGGCCGCCGGGCTGGGGGCTCGGCCGCCACGTCATCGGCTCGAACTTCTTCTACTACGTGCGGGATCCGTGGGGGAGCTTCGCCGAGTACTTCCACGACCTCGACTACATCCCCGAGCAGTGCGCGTGGGAGCCGCGCGACTTCCCCGCGGAGGACGCGCTCTACCGCTGGGGCCCCCCGGTGCCCGACGACTTCGGCCTGAACCGGGAGCTGGAGACCTGACCATGAAATTCCCGCTCGACTCCGCCTCGCCCGACACGCTCGGTCTCGATGGGAGGCAGCTCGACCGCCTGCACGAACTGGTCACGCGCCACGTCGCCGACGGGCGCTACCCGGCGGCCCAACTGGCCCTCGCGCGGCACGGCAAGCTCGCGTTCGTCTGGACGCTCGGCGACGCGCGGCTCGACCCGGAGCGCGTGGCCGCGCGCGACGACACGCTCTGGCTCCTCTACTCGAACACGAAGGTGCTGACGGCGTGCGCCGTCTGGATCCTCGCCGAGCGGGGCGCGCTCGCGTTCACCGACAAGGTCGCCGACCACCTGCCGGGCTTCGAGGCCAACGGCAAGGGCGAGATCACGCTGATCCAGCTCCTCACGCACCAGGCCGGCTTCCCGAACGCCGACGTGCCGAAGGCGGCGTGGGAGGACCACGACCTCCTGCGCCGGACGGTGTGCGGCTTCACGCTCGAGTGGACGCCCGGCTCGCGCGTCCACTACCACGGCCGCGCCGCCCACTGGACGGCCGCGGCGCTCATCGAGGCGATGACGAAGACCGACTATCGCCTCTTCATCCGCGATCAGGTGCTGGGGCCGCTCGGCCTCGGCGGCGAGCTCTACGTCGGGCTCCCCGACCGGGAGCACGGCCGCGCCGCCGACATGCACGAGCCCGCGCCGGACGGCCGGCGCCAGGTCAAGCGCGCCGACGAGAACAACGCCGAGTTCCGCCGCGCCGGCACGCCGGGCGGCGGCGGCTACGGCACCGCGCGGGCGCTGGCGGCTTTCTACCAGATGCTGGTCCACGGCGGAACGCTCGGCGGCGTGCGCCTCCTGTCGCCGCGGACGGTGGCCTACGTGACGCGCAACTTCACCGGCGACCGCGTGGACGGCTACATGGGCATGCCGATGCACCGCGGCCTCGGCCCGCACACGCGCGGCACGACGGACACGATCCGGGGCCTCGGCTCGCTCGCGGCGCCGCGCGTCTTCGGCCACGGCGGTGTCGGGTCCTCGTACTGCTGGGGCGATCCCGACTCGGGCGTGTCGTTCGCGTACCTCACGAACAGCCGCCTGCCCGACCCCTGGCACGCGCAGCGGCTCGAGCTCGTCTCGAACCTCGTCCACACGGCGATCGGCTAGCGCCGGGCCGCCGATGAGCCGGCCGGCCGTGCTCGTGACGGGGATGAGCGGGCTCATCGGCGGCGCGCTGCGCCGGCACCTCGCCGACCGGTTCGAGCTGCGCGCGCTCAACCGCCGCGCCGTCGAGGGCGTCCCGTGCCATCGGGCCGACATCGCCGACCTCGACGCGATCCAGCCGGCGTTCAAGGGCGTGGACGCGGTCGTGCACTTGGCGGCGAGCGTGGGCTCGAGCGCGCCCTTCGACGAGATCCTCCGCGCCAACGTCGTCGGCACCTACAACGTCTTCGAGGCCGCCCGCCGGGCGGGCGTCCGCCGCGTCGTCTACGCCTCGAGCGGGGCGACGGTGAGCGCGTACGAGCGCGACCCGCCGTACAGCGCGCTCGCGGCGGGCCGCTACGACGAGGCGGGGGCGTGGACGATCCTGACGCACGAGACGCCCGTGCGCCCGGCCGGCCTCTACGGCGTGAGCAAGGTGTGGGGCGAGACCCTCGGCCGGCACTACGCCGACGCCCACGGGCTCTCGGTCCTCTGCGTGCGCATCGGGCACGTCACCGCGGAGGACCGGCCGCGCGCGCCGCGCGACTTCTCGGTCTGGTGCAGCCAGCGCGACATCGTGCGGATGCTCGAGGCGTGCCTGCGGGCGCCGGACACGCTGCGCTTCGACGTCTTCTTCGCCGTGTCGAACAACACGTGGAGCTACCGCGACCTCGACCACGCGCGGCGGGTGCTCGGCTTCGAGCCCCTCGACGCCGCGGAGGCCTGGCGCTAGCGCCGCGGGCTACACCCCCAGGTAGTACTTCTTGACGAGCTCGTTCTCGCGGAGCTCCGCGGTGCTGTGCCCCTCGAACTCGATCCGTCCGTGGACGATGATGTAGCCGCGATCGGCGATCTTCGTGGCCTGGTTGAAGTTCTGCTCCGCCATGAGCACCGTGAGGTGGTAGCGGTCCTTCAGCTCCTTGATCTTGCCGATGACGCGGCTGACGAGCACCGGGGCCAGGCCGACCGACGGCTCGTCGACGAGCAGGACGGCGGGCGCCGCCATCAGGGCGCGGCCGATCGCGAGCATCTGCTGCTCGCCGCCGCTCATGCTGCCCGCGAGCTGCTTGCGCCGGCTCTGGAGGATCGGGAACGTCTCGAAGCAGAACGCGAGGTTGCGGTCGATGTGCCGGCGGGCCGCCGGCCGGTACGCGCCGATCAACAGATTCTCCTCGACCGTGAGCTTCGGGAAGAGCCGCCGTCCCTCGGGCACGAGCGCGACGCCGAGGTTGACGATCTCCTCGGGTGACCGGCCCACGAGGTCGATGCGCCGCCCGTCCGTCTCCAAGAAGATCTCGCCGGCGTCCGGCCGCACGATGCCCAGCACGCACTTGATGAGCGTGCTCTTGCCGTTGCCGTTCGTGCCGAGCAGCACGACGGTCTCGGCGTCGTTCACCTCGATGGAGACGCCGTGGAGCACGCGCACCGCGCCGTAGCCGGCCTGGACGTCGCGGACGACGAGCCTATTGCCCAAGGTACGCCCGCTCGACCGCCTCGTTCGCGAGGATCGCCTCGGGCCCGCCCTCGGCGATCTTCTCGCCGGCGTCGAGCACCGCGATGCGCTCGGAAAAGCGCATGACGGCGCGCATGATGTGCTCGATCATGATGATCGTGATGCCGCGCGCGTTGAGCCGGAAGAGGATGTCGAGGATGTCGTCCACCTCCGCGCTCGACAGCCCGGCCATCGCCTCGTCGGCGACGAGCAGCTTCGGCTTCGCCGCCATCGCGCGCCCGAGCTCGAGCTTGCGCATCTCGATCTGGGTCAGCGTCGCGGCGGCCGCGCGCGCCTTCGCCTCGAGCCCCATCATGCGGAGGATCTCCTGCGCCTGCTCCACCGCGTCCGCGCCGCGCGCGCGCGCGGCGTACTCGAGGGGAATGGTCAGGTTGTCGAGGACCGACATGCTCGCGAACGGCTTCGGGATCTGAAAGCTCCGGGCGATGCCGAGGCGCGTCCGCCGATGGGCGGGGACGGCGGTGATGTCGTGTCCCTGGAAGACGATCGTCCCCTCGTCGTTCCTGAGCGTTCCCGAGATGCAGTTGATGAGCGTCGTCTTCCCCGACCCGTTCGGGCCGATGAGCCCGAAGCGCTCGCCCTTCCGCACGCGCAGGCTGACGGAGGAGAGCGCCTGGAAGCCGCCGAAGCGCTTCGTGACGTTCTCGACCTCGAGGAAGCCGTCGGCCGTCACGCGCGCGCGCCGCCCTTGAGCCGCTGGACGAGACCGAGGATCCCCTCCGGGGCGAGGATCACGAACGCGACGAGGATGATCCCGACGATCAGCAGATTGAGTGCGGAGGAGATCGTCACCGTTGCCACCTGCTGCGCGGTCCCGAGCAGGATCGCCCCGATGACGGGCCCGACCCACGTCGTCGTGCCGCCGATCATCGGCATCGCGAGGCTGTTGACGGCGTAGTCGAGGTTGAAGGCCGAGCCCGGCTCCACGAACGTGACGTAGTAGGGGAACGGCGCGCCCGCGATGCCCATCAGGCTGCCGCTCACCGTCGTGGCGATGAGCTTCAGCCGGAGCGTCGGCACGCCCATGCACTCGGCCGCCTCCTCGTTGTCGCGGATGGCGGCGAGCCCGCGGCCGATCCGGGACGTCTCGATCCACCAGGCGACCGCGATCGCGAGGACGGCGAGGAGCAGCATCACCGCGAAGAGGAACTCGACGTAGCTCCCGAAGAACGGGACGCGGGCCGGGCGCGCGACGGAGATCCCCCGCGCGCCGCCGACGTAGTCCCAGTTGACGGCCATGGTCTGGAGCACGACCGCCAGCGCGAGCGTCGCGATGGAGAAGAAGACGCCGCGCAGCCGGAGCGTGAGGTAGCCGATCCCGAGGCCCAGCAGCCCGGCGACGGCCGCGCCGGCCGCCAGCAGGACGGGGAGGGGCGCCGCGAAGCCCTTGATGAGGGCGACGGACGTGTAGGCGCCGAGCGCGAAGAAGGCGGGCGTGCCGAAGTTCACATACCCGGTGTAGCCGCCGAGGATGTTCCACGCGGTCGCGAGCACGACGTACTGGAGGATCACGTAGGCGGCGAAGTAGTAGTACTGGTTCGCGCCGAGGCGCATGAAGGAGACCCCCGCGACGACGATGCCGGTCACGACGAGGCCGAACGTCCGCCCGCGCACCGGCTACCTCCCGAACAATCCCGCCGGCCGGACCGCCAGCACGAGCAGCAGCAGGCCGAACGAGACCGCGACCGACCACGACGGGCCGAAGAACGTGGACGTCAGGCTCTCGGCGACGCCGAGGATCACCGCCGCCACGAGGGTCCCGCCGACGCTGCCCATGCCGCCGAGGACCGCGACGGCGAACACGCGCCCGATGTACTCGCGGTTCATCGAGGGCTCGACGGGCCCGATCATGATGAGCAGCGCGCCGGCGAGGCTCGCCGTGGCGATCGCCAGCCCGAAGGCGACCCGCTTGACCTTCACGGGATCGGCGCCGACCAGCCGGAGCGCGAGGCTGTCCTGCGAGACGGCCTGGATCGCGCGCCCCACGAAGGTCTTCCCCAGGTACAGGTAGAGCGCGAGCGTGAGCAACACGGCGACGACGCCCGGCACGAGGAGGCGGAACGCGATGCCGACCGGTCCGATCTGCAGGCTCTCGCCGATGTACGCCGCCTCGACGAGCCGATAGTCCACGCCGTACTTCAGCGTCAGACCGACCTCGACGATGAAGAGCACGCCGAAGAAGAAGACGAGGCCGCGCAGCGACTCCTGTCCCTTCTTCTCGAAGCTCACGTAGTAGACGCGGTAGACGACCACGCCGATCCCGTAGAAGACGGGGGTGAAGACGACGCCCGCGACGATGGGGTCGAGGCCGAACGCGGTGTTCGTGACGTACGCCGCGTACGCGCCGAGCATGACGAAGACCGGATGCGCGATGTTGACGATGTCGAGCAGCCCGAAGGCGATGGACACGCCGAGGCTGACCGCCGCGTAGAAGCCGCCGAGGAGGATCCCGGCGACGACGGCGTTCGCGAGCAGGTCGAGGCTCAGCACGGGCAGCCGGGCCGGCGGCGCGCGCCCGCGGCCCGTGCATCCGCGGGCGCGCGCTCGTCCGGCGGGCGACTCACGACGCGCCTACTGGATCTTCGCCTTCGCGTACGGATAGATCAGGTTGCCGGACTTGTACTTCTCCGGGTACAGCACCGGGCGCTTGCCGGGCTGCTTGAACTGCTCGATGTCGGTCGTCTCGATGCCCTGGAACTGGATCTGGAGCACGCGGGGCTGCAGCCACTCGCCGTTCGCGCCGAACCTCACCTTGCCGACGATCGTGTCGAACTCCGTCTTGTGGATGTAGTCCGCGACCTTCTGCTGGTCGAGGCTCTTCGTCCCCTCGATCGCCTGGGCGAGCACCTGCAGGTACGCGTACGCCCACGGCGGCAGGTAGTATCCGAGCGGGTCGACCCCTGCGCTCGCTGCCTTCGCCTGGTAGCGCTGCAAGAACTCCTCGATCCCCGGGAACCTGAGCGTCGGCTCCGGGACCCAGAAGTCGTAGTTGACGATGCCGTTCAGCTTCGGGCCGAGCTTCGTCAGGAGCGCGGCGAACTGGAGGCCGACCATGCCGGCGCCGAACATCTTCGGCCGGAGCCCGACCTCGTGCGCCGCGAGGACCATCCCGGCGCTGTCCGGGGGATAGGAGTAGACGGCCACGATGTCGGGGTCGAGCGCCTTGATGGACCGGACGATCGGCGTGAAGTCGACGGTGGTCGGCGGGTACGTGCTGTCGTAGACGAGCTTGAACCCGAGCCGCTTGATGTTCTCCCGGGCCCCGGCCATCGCGTTGTGCGGGTACTCGGCGTCGGCGCCGACGATCGCCACGGTCTGGGGCCTCGGCGTCTGCTTGATCGCCAGCTCGTAGAACGTCGCGGTCCAGTCGAGCGCCGGTCGCGGCCCGGCCGGCATGATCTGGAAGTAGCCCGGGTAGTTGAGCTTCTCGTTGTTCGCGAGCCCGAAGAGCGCCGGGAAGACGAGCTTGCGCTCCATCACGATCGGCATCGCGGGCGCGATGAGGTTCGTGCCGTAGCCGGACACGACGAAGTTCACCTTGTCGACGTCGAGCAGCTTCGTGTAGATGCCCGGCACGGTCGCGCCCTTCGTCTGGTCGTCGTAGTACACGAGCTCGACCGGCCGGCCGAGGATCCCGCCCTTCTTGTTGACGTCCTCGGCCCAGAGCTGCATTCCGATCAGCGCCGCCTTGCCGTTCGCGGCGAGCCCGCCGGTGAGCGCCATGCCGAAGCCGATCTTGATGGGCTCGGCGCCCTGGGCCACCGCCCCCCAGCCCGCCGAGAGCACCAAGGTCACGCTCAGAGCCCCCACGACCGCGCACGATGTCCAGCGCCTGCGATGTCGCATCCTCGGTCCCCTTTCCATCCGCCCGGTCCCCGACCGTCCGATCGTCGACGACGCGAACGATCCGCGTCCTCGAGCCCGTTGCGCGCGCGCCCGCTCTTCTGGAATTGAGTGGCGCAAATATAGGGGGCGTCCACATCCGTGTCAATGCCGGCGTGCCGATCTGCTAGACTCCCGCGCGTGCCGCACGTCGGCTCGCGGGCGAAGCGCCCCGACGATCCGCGGATCCTGACGGGGCGCGGGCGCTACGTGGACGACGTGGTCCTCCCCCGCATGGTCCACGTCGCCTTCGTCCGGAGCCCCCACGCCCACGCGCGCGTCACGCGCGTCGAGGTCGGCCGCGCGCGCCGGGCGCCGGGCGTGGCCGGTGTGCTCACCGGCGCCGACGCGCGACGGCTCTGCAAGCCCTGGCGGGGCGTGCTCCTCCACTACACGGGGATGAAGACCGGCGCGATGCTCCCGCTCGCCGTCGAGCGCGTGCGCTGGGTCGGCGAGCCCGTCGTCGCGGTCGCGGCGGAGTCGCGCGCCGCCGCGGACGACGCCGCGGCGCTGGTCCGCGTCGAGTACGCCCCGCTCCCCGCCGTCCTCGATCCCGAGGCGGCGCTGGCGCCGGGCGCGCCCCTGATCCACGGAGAGCTCGGCGACAACGTGCTCTACGAGACGCGGCTCGCCGCCGGCGACGCGGCGCGCGCCCTCGGCGCGGCGCCCCGCGTCTGGCGGCGGACGTTCCGGATCGGCCGCCACACCGGCGTGCCCCTCGAGCCGCGGAGCCTCGTCGCCGACTACGAGCCCGCGACGCGCGCGCTCACCCTCTGGATCTCCTCGCAGGTCCCGCACATGATGCAGGCGATCGTCGCCGACCTCTTCGGCCTGCCCGAGCAGCGCGTGCGGGTCGTCGCGCCCGACGTGGGCGGGAGCTTCGGGATCAAGATCCACGTCTACCAGGACGACATGGCGGCCTGCGCCCTCGCGGTGGTGCTCGGCCGGCCCGTGAAGTGGATCGCGACGCGGCGCGAGTCCTTCCTCGCCGACATCCACGCGCGCGAGCAGACGGTGGCGATCGAGGTGGCGGCCGAGGCCGACGGGACGCTCACCGCCATGCGCGCGGCGATCACGGCGGCCGTCGGCCCCTACTCCGCCTACCCGCGCTCGAGCGTGGTCGAGGGCGGCCAGGTCCTGCGCCTCCTGCCGGGTCCGTACCGGCTGCGCCACTACGACGCGACGCTCAGGGTCGTCGCGCAGAACAAGGGGATCACCTCGCAGTATCGCGCCGTCGGCCACCCCATCGCCGCGGCCGTGACCGAGAGCATGGTCGAGCTGATCGCGCGCGACCTCGGGCTCGACCCGGCGGAGGTGCGGCGCCGGAACCTCGTGCGCCCCGACGAGTTCCCGTACACCTCCGCGACGGGCAACGTCTACGACAGCGGGAGCTACTTGGCGGCGCTCGAGACGCTCCTCGCGAAGGCGGGCTACGACGAGCTGCGGCGCGAGCAGCGGCGGCGGCGCGCGGCGGGGCGCCTCCCCGGCATCGGGCTCGCGTGCTTCGTCGAGCTGACCGGCCCGGGCGCGCAGTTCTACGGCATCGGCGGCGCGCCGATCTCGGGACAGGAGGGGACGACGGTGCGCGTGGAGCCGTCGGGCGCCGTCACCGTCCTCACGGGGCTCACCGACCAGGGGCAGGGCACGCGTACGGCGCTCGCCCAGATCGTCGCCGACGAGCACGGCGTGCCGCTCGAGGCGATCGCCGTCGTCTCCGGCGACACCGCGTTCGTGCCCTACGGCGGCGGGACGTGGGCGAGCCGCGGCATGCCGATCGGCGGGAGCGCGACGCTCCTCGCCGCGCGCGCCCTCCGCGAGCGCGTGCGGCGCGTCGCCGCGGCGCTGCTCGAGACCCACGAGGCCGACGTCGAGCTCCGCGACGGCCGAGCGACGGTGCGCGGCACCGACAGGACCCTCGCGCTCGGCGACCTCGCCCGGGCCGTCCACTTCCGGTCGAACGAGCTGCGCGGCGTCGAGCCGAGCCTCGAGGCGACGGTCCACTACACGAATCCGGGCGCCTGGACCTTCACCAACGGCGCTCACCTGGCGATGGTCGAGGTGGACCGCGACACGGGGCGCGTCCGAGTGCTCAAGTACGTCGCGGTGGACGACTGCGGGACGCTCGTGAACCCGGCGCTCGTCGACGGCCAGGTGCAGGGCGGCGTGGCGCAGGGGATCGGCGGCGCGCTCTGGGAGCACTGCGTCTACGACGACGCGGGCCAGCTCCTCACGGCGACCCTGATGGACTACGCGGTGGCGAGCGCCGCCGACCTGCCGCCGATCGAGGTTCACCACCTCGAGACGCCCGCGCCCGGGCTCGCCGGCGGCTACAAGGGCGCGGGAGAAGGGGGAACCGCGGGCGCGCCCGCGGCGATCCTCAACGCCGTGAACGACGCTCTGGCGCCATGGAACGCGATGATCACGGATCAACCCGTGACCGCCGAGCGCGTCCTCGCCGCGCTCTCGGGCGCGCGCGCGTGAGGCGATGGGGCTCAGGCGCGTGCCCTATCGGAGCCTGGCGGCCCTGCTCGCGCGGGAGCTCGTCGTCGGCGAGGAGCCCGCGACGGCCGCGCTCGTCGCCGAGCTCCGCCACGTGAAGCGCAGCGGCCGGTTCACCCGCGCCGAGTTCCTGGCGATGTGCCGCTGGAAGAGCCCGCGCGCGATCCGCCACTGCCGCCGCAACTCCGCCGCGGCGATCCGCCGCGTGTCGCGCGCGGTCTTCGCGACCCGGAGTGAGCGGCGGCGCATGGAGCTCCTCACCGGGCTCCACGGCGTGAGCGTGCCGACGGCCTCGGCGATCCTCACGCTCGTGGCCCCGCGGCGCTACGGCGTCCTCGACATCCGCGCCTGGCAGCTCCTGTTCGGGCTCGGGCGCTTCCGCCGCAAGCCCGCGGGGCGCGGGTTCGCGCTCCGCGACTGGCTCGACTATCTCGCCGAGCTCCGGCGTCACGCGCGGCGCCTCGGCGTCTCCGCGCGCGCGGTCGAGCTGACGCTCTTCCTCTGCCACCGGCGACTGCAGAAAGGACGGCTCTACGCATGATCCGGAACGTCGTGACCACGCGCGACCGGGTGCGGATCCACTACCGGCGGCTCGGGCGGGGCCCGGGCCTGGTGCTGCTCCACGGCTACCCGCAGACGGGCCACATGTGGCGCAAGGTGCTCGCCGCGCTCGCCGAGCGCTTCACCGTCGTGGCGCCGGACCTCCGCGGCTACGGCGACTCCGACCGTCCCGCCGCGGGCTACGACAAGCGCACGATGGCCGCCGACGTCGCCGACGTGATCACCGCGCTCGGCATCGGTCCCGTGGTCCTCGTCGGCCACGACCGGGGCGGGCGCGTCGCCCACCGCTTCGCCCTCGATCACCCGGCGCTCCTCACGCGCCTCGTGATCCTCGACATCGCGCCGACCTACGACGTCTTCACGTCCACCGACATGAAGAGCGCGCGCGCCCGCTGGCACTGGTTCTTCCACCAGGTGCCCGACCTGCCCGAGGCCCTCACCGCCGGGCGCGAGGACGTCTACCTGCGCTCCATGTACCGGTCGGGTGCCCACAATCCGGCCGCGATCGAGGAGGAGGCGGTCCAGGAGTACGTGCGCTGCTTCCGCCAGCCGGGCGCGATGCGCGCGGGGTTCGAGGACTACCGCGCGGGCGCGACGCTCGACATGGAGCACGACGGCGCCGACCGCGACAAGAAGATCGGCGTCCCGACGCTCGTGCTCTGGGGCGGGGCCAGGGCCGCGCAGGCGCCCGACATGCTCGGCGTCTGGCGGGCGCGCTGTGCCGCCACGGTGGAGGGCTTCGCCGTGCCCGAGTGCGGCCATTACATCCCCGAGGAGCGGCCCGACGTCGTGATCGACGCGGTGCTCAAGTTCGGCGGGGTGCGCTGATGCGCCTGACGAAGAAGGTCGCGCGGCTGATCGACCGGGAGCGGGTCTGTCGCGTCGCGACGGTGGGCCGCCGCGGCGTGCCGCACCTCGTCCCGGTCTGCCAGGTGGTCGCGGGCGGCAGGATCTACTTCGCCTCGGGCCACGACGGCAAGAAGGCGCTGAACCTCGCCGAGAACCCGCGCATCGCGCTCACCGTGGACCTCTACGCCGAGGACTGGACGCACCTCGCGGGGGCGATGGTCCAGGGGCGCGCGGCGCTGATCCGGCGCGGGGCGAAGTTCAGGAAGATCCGCGCGCGGCTCTACCGGAAGTATCCCCAGTACCACAGCGAGGCCGCGCTCGACGCGTCGGACTCGGTCGTCGTCGAGGTGACCCCGGTGCGGGTGTTCAGCTGGGGCTTGAGATAGGGGACACCTCCCGGCGCATCTACCCCGCCGTGGAGGTCCGGTTCCGCCCCGAGTTCTTCGCGCGGTAGAGCGCCTCGTCCGCGGTGCGGATCACGTCGTCGGGGAGGGCGCCGTCGCCACGCGGCCCGGCGACGCCGATCGAGACCGTGACGGCGAGGCGCCGGCGTCCGCCGGACGGCCGCGGATGCTTCGGCTTCTTCGCGGGGCGGTTCCCCCCGCGCAGCGTGAACGTCGAGCGCTCGATCGCCTTCCGGAAGGCCTCGAGGTGCGGCAGCGCCTCCCCGACCGAGCCGCCCGGAAAGAGGACGGCGAACTCCTCGCCCCCGTAGCGGTGGGCCCGCCCGCCGCCGCCGATGTCCTCGAGCGCCGCGCCGAGCTTCCTGAGGAGCTGGTCGCCCACGTCGTGGCCGTGCTCGTCGTTGAAGCGCTTGAAGTGATCGATGTCCACCATGGCGATCGCGTAGTCGCCGCCGAGCCGCCCGAGCGCCTCGTCGAGCGCGCGGCGGCCGGGGAGGCCGGTGAGCTCGTCCAGGTAGGCCATCCGGTGCGAGGTCTCGATGAGCGAGACGACGAGGACCAGGCCGGCCGCGGCGAGGTAGAGGCTCGCGGCCGTGCCGCCGCCCCCCGCGGTGAAGGCGAGCAGCGTCGCCGCCACCGCCCACACGAAGCTCGACTGGATGATGGTCCGGCGCAGGACGAAGCACGCCGCCGTCGCCGCGAGGGCGAGGGCGAACGCGAGGAGCACGGGCCCGGAGAGCGGCGTCCACGCGCCGCGCTCGAGCGCCGCGGCGACGCCCGCGAGCTCGGGCCGGACCAGGAGCGCGACCGCCAGCGGCTCCGCGGCCAGCAGGCCGAGCGCCCACACGCCGATCCCGCGCTCGGCCAGCCACGCGATGCCGGCGAGGTCGAGCGGGACCAGGAGCGCCAGTGCGGTGAAGACGACCCGTGCCTGGCCGGCGGCGGGGCCGCCCGCCGGGGCGAGGAGGGCGAGCGTGCGCTCGGCGACGAAGAGGACGACGAGGGCCCCGACGAGCGCGCTCCGGCCGAAGCGCCAGCCGAGGAGCGCGCCCGCGGCGAACACGACCCAGGACGTGGCGGGCACCAGCGCGGCGGCCGACTCCCGGAACGGCGCGGAGCCGAGGGCCGCGGCCGCGCCCAGCAGCAGGAGACCGCCGGGCAGGAGGTGCGGGGCGAGCCGTCTCAGCTTACTGGAGCGGGTAGCGGAACGGCGCCCAGCCGGTGGTCTGGAGCGGCTTGGGCTCGTAGGTCGCCGCCGGCGGCTTCCTCGCCGCGGGCTTCTTCGCTCGGGCCTTGCTCTTCGGGGCTGACTTTCGCTTGGCCGTCTTCTTCATGCGGCGCACTTTACAACAGGGCGCGAAAGGTGGTCAATAAGCGCGATGCGCATCGCGCTCGTCCTGAGCCTCGCCCTCCTCTGCGCCGCGCCGCCCCTCGCGGCGCAGACGCTCGATCCCGCGAGCCAGGAGGCGCTCGCCGTGACGCTCAGGATGCTGCGCGATCCGGCGCTGCGCGGCCCGGCGATCTCGGGGAACGCGCAGGCCGCCGGCATCGACCGGCAGGTCCAGGGGATGGTGGGCGGCTCGCCGCAGCTCGCGCAGGAGTTCTACGAGCTCGCGGCGCAGATCTTTGGCGATCTCGCGCAGGGCACGGGCGGCGACGTGGCGAAGCTCAACGAGGCCCTCGAGCGCGCGCCGTCCGACCCGGCGGCGTTCGCCGCGCTCCTCTCGCCGCAGACGCTCGAGCGGCTGCGCGCGCTTGCGCTCAAGATCTCCGACCGCCCGCGCTGAGGCCGCGGTGGCCCTGTCCGCCCCCGCCATCTCGCCGGCCGGGGCCGCGGACGTCCCGGCCGTCATCGCGCTCATCGGCCGCGTCTTCGCCGAATACGGCTTCGTGTTCGATCCGCCTACGGAACTCCCCGACCTCCTCGCGTTCGAGCGCCACTATGCCCCGCCCCGCGGCGCGTTCTTCGTCGCGCGGGACGGCGGCGCGGTCGTCGGCTCGGTCGGCGTCGAGCGGCTCGACGGCATGGCCGCCGAGCTCCACCGGCTCTATCTCGACGCACACCTGCGCGGCCGGGGGACCGGCCGCGCCCTCGTCGAGGAAGTGCTCGCGTGGTGTCGAGGCCGAGGCGTCACGCGGCTCGTGCTCTGGTCCGACACGCGCTTCGAGGACTCGCACCGCCTGTACCGGCGGATGGACTTCCGCCAGACCGGCGAGCGGACGCCACCCGACGACCTCAACCAGTCACGCGAGTACTGTTTCGAGCGCCCGGTCTGACGTACACTCCGCCCCCAGGGAGGGCCCCAGGTGACGGCCGAGAGTCTCGAGCGGCGGCGCGACCGGGCGTTCCGGCGGCTGCCGGCGCTCCGGGTCGGGAGCGAGCGCGCGGCGCTCGCGTTCGTCGAGGACGTCGGCGTGTGCTCGACCTTCTACCGCTTCCCGGAGGGCGTGGCGTGCCTGTGGGAGGCGGTGGTCGGCCGCGAGAACCCGCGCTGGCCGCGCCGCTCGCACCACGACGCGGGCATCGGGCTCACGTGGGAGCTGAAGGACACGCTGCCCGCGAAGAAGCGGGTGTACTACGGCAAGCTCCTCCGGGCCCGGCCGGTGCTCGTCGCGCTCGACGTGTTCCCGGCCTTCTACGCCCTCGCGCGCGGGCGGCAGCGCGCCCGGGACTACCGGGAGGAGTACGCCGCGGGGCGCCTGTCGCACACGGCGCGGCGGCTGATGGACACGCTCACGCGCGAGCACCCGCAGTACACGCGCGGGCTCCGCGCGAACACGTTCATGCTCGAGCCGTCGAAGACCCGCGAGGTCGAGCGCGCGATGGCCGAGCTCCAGCAGGGGCTCTGGGTGGTGAAGACCGAGGAGCGGTACGAGCCGACCTTCTCGTACCGCTGGGACCTGCTCGAGGCCTGGCTCCCCGAGGCGACGGCGGAGGGCCGCCGGATGCGGCGAGAGGCGGCCGTCGAGCGCGTGATCGAGCGCTACGTCCGCGGCGCGGCCTACACGACCGAGCGGAGCCTCGCGCGGCTGTTCGGGCTCCGCCCCGAGGAGATCGCTCGCGCGGTGGGCCGGCTCGTCGAGGCGAAGGCGCTCAGGGCCGGCTGCGAGGTGGACGGCTGGCCCGGCCGCTTCATCGTCCACGCGTAGCGTGACGTCGAGGGAGGAATCAGCATGGCGACGACGGTGAGGCTCAGGGACGCGTCGGAATACCCGGAGGCCGCCCGCAAGCTCTTCGAGCTCTCGAAGGCGTGGTTCGGCCACGACTTCGCGCAGCCGCCGGCGATGAGCCGCGTGATGGCGTGGGACCCGGAGTTCGGCGGGCCCCACGGCCGCGCGATGAAGCGCGCGATGGCGCCCGGCGAGTGGACCCGCGCCGAGAAGGAGATGGTCGCGGCGGTCGTGAGCGGCGTCAACGCCTGCGTGTACTGAGTGCACGGCCACACTGCAGCCGGGAAGCTGCAGGGGATGACGGGCGACGCGGTCTGGTACGAGGCCGCGCTGCTGGTCGGGATCACGAACGCGCTCAACGTCGTCGCCGACTCCCCCCTCGCGTCGCTCGAGCCCCCCGAGACGAGCGCCGACGCCGAGGCGGTCTTCGCCGAGATCCGGGCCTTCTACAACCGCGCCGTGCCGGCGCCGTTCATGCGCCTCGCCGCCGACCCGGGCTACCTCGCCGAGGTGTGGGCGGCGACCCGCCGGGCCTTCGCCGACAACCGCCTCAAGCGCCGGTTCAAGGAGGCGCTCGCGTTCGCGGTCTCGGTCACGACGCGCTCGGCCTTCGGCACCGAGTTCCACCTGGGCGAGATGCGCCGCGCCGGCGTCGGCCCCGGCGGCGTCATGGAGATCCTCGGCGTCACCCAGATGTTCTCGAGCTACACGAAGATCGCCGACACGCTGCAGCTCGAGACCGACATGCACGACATCGCCCCCGTGGACTGGTCACCGGCCCCCGGCGGCGCCCCCAGGCACCCGCAGACGGTACGCTAGGAGGCTCGCATGACACGCGCGCTCACGGCTCTCGCCACCCTCGCCGCGCTGCTCGGCCTCGCCGGCGCGGCGTCGGCCGGTCATCTCATCCTGTCCGCCAACGACGGCAAGTACCCGAACATCGAGGGCGTCTACAAGGTCGCCGACCCCATGCCGGCCGACACGCTCACGATCCTCGACGCGCGGAGCTTCCCGCCCCGCGCGATCGCGGAGATCGAGACCAACACCAGCGTCATCGGCCCGCCGCTGGGCGTCGCGCTGACGCCCGACGAGAGGCTCGCGCTCGTGTCGTGCCCCGTGAAGGCCGACCCGAACGACAAGACCAAGCTCGTCTCGCACGACGAGCTCCAGGTCGTGGACCTCGAGGCCTCGCCGCCGAGGGTCATCGCCAGGCTCGCGATGCCGAGCCGGCCGTGCGGCCTCTCGGTGAACCGCGCCGGCACGCTCGCGGTCGTCGCCCATCCCGACGACGGCGGCGTGTCGCTGCTGACGATCAGCGGCAAGACCGTCGCGCTCGCGTCCACGGTGAAGGTCGGCGACGCCAAGTCGCTCGTGAGCCACGCGGCGGTGAGCCCCGACGGCAAGTGGGTGCTCGCCACCAAGCGCGGCGAGGGCAAGGTCGCGGTGCTGACCCTCGACGGGGCGAAGCTCGAGTACGCCAAGCAGGACATCACGGTGGGCTTCGGCCCGTACCCCCTCGACATCTCGCGGGACGGGCGGCTCGCCGCGGTCGGCAACCAGGGGCTCGGCGTGGACGTGGACACGGTGACGCTCATCGACATGACGGTGCGCCCGATCCGCGCGGTGGAGTACATCACGGTGGGCGTCGGGGCCGAGGGGCTCGCGTTCTCGCCCGACGGCAAGTGGTTGGCGGTCGCGCTCCAGAACGGGACGAACCGGCCGAAGACCCATCCGATGCGCGCCGAGCAGGGGCGGCTCCTGCTCTACTCGCTCGCTGGCACCAAGGCGACGAAGGTCGCCGAGGCCGCGACGGGCCGCAACACGCAGGGCGTCACCTTCACGCCCGACGGGAAGTATCTCTACGTGCAGAATTATGTCGAGCAGGAGCTCCAGGTCTTCCGCGTGACGGGGGCGGGGCTCGAGGACACGGGTACGCGGATCAAGGTCAAGGGCCACCCGGCCTCGATCCGCGTCGCGCCCTAGCGATCACACCCGAGAGGAGAGACGATGGCGAAGATCGAGAGGCTCGCGGCGAAGAGCGTCTGGGACCCGCCGACCTACAGCCAGGTGATCCGCGTGAGCGGCGCCCAGGCCGTCGTGTTCGTGGCGGGCCAGGTCTCCTACGACAAGAAGGGCGGCGTCGCCCACCCGGGCGACTTCAAGGCCCAGGCGCGGGAGGTGTTCCGCTCGGTCGTCGCGCAGGTCGAGGCCGCCGGCGGCAAGCCGGAGAACGTCGTCAAGCTCAACAGCTACGTGACCGACATCCGCTATCGCGCCGACTTCGGCGCGATCCGCGGTGAGGTATTCGGCGACACGCTCCCCGCCTCGACGCTCGTCCAGGTCGCGGCGCTGGCGCATCCGGACTACATGATCGAGGTCGAGGCGATCGCGGTGATCTAGCGAGACCGGGCGGGCGGATCAGGGATCGCTACAGTCCCGATAGCTCCCGCAATTGGGGCAGATGATCTTGCACTGGCGCTCTTCCATGCGGGCGCCGCAGCGCTCGCACACGTGGACCCATGCCTTGAATCCGGGGGACGCGCTCAGCGCGCGCTGCGGCCGCTGGTCCATGCCGCTGGTACACTACATCGCATGACCGAGGAATGGCAAGATCTGGAATTCCTCCGCCACGTCTTCGAGACGACGCGGGTGGTGCGGAAGCCGCTGACGGGGATCATCAGCGGCTACCACGTGCTGCCCTACATCCTCGTCGGCGAGGAGCGCGACCAGCCGAACCGCGCGGTGGAGGTGCGGGGGCGCATCAAGGTGTCGCCCCGGCTCGTCCTGGCGCCCGGGAGCGCCGGGCCCACCTACGGGGAGATCTTCGGCGAGACCGAGCTGATGGACCGGCGGCTCGTCGCCCGCATGTTCAGCTTCCGCTACGCGTCGCGCGTGGCGCTCGAGAGCGAGGACCTGAAGATCCGGCGCCAGGAGCGCGACCCGGAGGGCCACCTGGAGCGGGTGCTGGAGGAGCTGGCGCAGCGCGAGGTCATCAACACGGGCGTCATCGTCTCGCCGGACGTGCGTTTCTATCCCGTCTCGATCGACCGCTTCATCCGCGAGATCCTCGACCAGGAGTTCCGCGAGTAGCGACCGGAGGGGGGCCTCGACGGCCCCCTCCGAGGCAACGCTCCTAGACGACTTTCCGAGCGCGCAGGTCCGCGATCGTCGCCGGGTCGTAGCCGACCTCGCGCAGGACCTCCTCGGTGTGCTGGCCGAGCGTCGGCGCGGGCCGGCGCACGGCGCCGGGCGTCCGCGAGAGCTTGATCGGCACGCCGAGCACCCGCGTCGTGCCGGCGACCGGGTGCTCGACCTCGACGGCCATCTCGCGGTGCCGCACGTGCGGGTCCTCGAAGACCCGGTCGTAGGTGAGGATGGGGCCCGCCGGCACGCCGACCGCCTCGAACTTCTCGAGCCACACGGACGACGGCTTCTCGAGGAACCGGGGCTGGAGCAGCGCTTCGAGCTCCTTCCGGTGCTGCACGCGCAGCGCCGGCGTCGCGAAGCGCGGGTCGTCGAGGAGGGGCTCCGCGTCGAGGACCTTGCAGACGTCCCGCCAGAGCGACTGCGGGCCGCCGCCGAAGTTGATCCAGCCGTCCGCCGTGCGAAAGGCCTGGTACGGGGCGTTCGTGCGGTGGCCCGGGCCGAGCTTCGCGGGCGCCTGGCCCGTGGCGAAGACGTGCGCCGCCTCGTAGACCGACCACGCGATCGGCGTCTCGAGGAGCGAGGCGTCCACGCGCTGGCCCTCGCCCGTGCGGTCGCGGTGGGCGAGCGCCGCGAGGACGCCGATCAGCCCGAACATGCCGGTGCCGATGTCGCAGATCGGGATCGGCACGACGAGTGGCGGCCCATCCTCGTCGCCGTTGATGGACATGAGGCCCGACATCCCCTGCGCGATCCGGTCGAAGCCCCCGCGCGGCGCGTACGGTCCCGTCTGGCCGAAGCCCGAGATCGAGCAGTAGACGACGCGCGGGTTCGCCGCGCGCACCGCCTCGTAGCCGAGGCCGAGGCGCGCCGCCGTGCCCGGCCGCCAGTTCTCGAGCACGACGTCGGCGCGCGCGGCGAGCCGCTGCACGATCGCCCGGCCCTCGGGCGTCTTGAGGTCCACGGTGATCGAGCGCTTGTTGCGGTTGGTGGTCATGAACGGCACCGATTCGCCGCCGACGTGGGGCGCGCCGGCGCGGGCGTTGTCGCCGCCCCGCGGGTGCTCCACCTTGATCACGTCGGCGCCGAGGTCGCCGAGCAGCATCGCGCAGTAGGGGCCCGAGAGCTGGTTCGAGAGGTCGAGGACGCGGAGGCCGTCGAGCGCGCCTGTCATCAGGAACCGAGTGTACCGAGGCCCGCCTTGACACGTCAAAGCCACGGATGCTATCGGTGGTGGGCTCCATCTCTCGTGGAGGAGGCTCTCGAATGACCGCGAAGACCCTCGGCGTGCTCAGCGCCGCGATCGCCGTGCTCGTCGGTGGGATTTCCGGAGAGGCGCAGGGCCCGATCCGCATCGGCGCCTCGCTCTCGCTCACCGGGACCTACGCGAAGCTCGGCAAGAACCAGCACGAAGGCTACAAGCTCTGCGAGAAGGACCTGAACGCGAAGGGCGGCCTGCTCGGGCGCAAGGTCGAGTTCGTCGTGTACGACGACCAGTCGACCCCGGCGACCGCCGTCCGGCTCTACGAGAAGCTCATCACCGAAGACAAGGTGGACGGCGTCATGGGGCCGTACTCGTCGCCGGTGACGGAGGCGTCCGCCAACGTGACCGAGAAGTACAAGAAGGTCATGGTGGCGCCGCTCGCCGCCACGACGTCCATTTTCAAGCGGCCGCCGGACAAGAAGCGCTACTACATCTTCATGGTGATCTCGCCCGCCGAGGTCTACCTGGAAGGGCTGATCGACATCGCGGCCAAGCGGGGCCTCAAGACCGTGGCCATCGTGAACGAGGACACGCTCTTCTCGAAGGCGGCGGCCGCGGGCGCCGTCGAGATCGCCAAGAAGAAGGGGATGCAGGTCGTCTTCCAGGAGGCCTACCCCAAGGGCACCACCGACTTCTCCGCGCTCCTCACCAAGATCAAGTCGCTCAACCCCGACGTGCTCGCCGCCGCCACCTACTTCGACGACGCGGTGGCCCTCACGCGCCAGATGCGCGAGCTGGACGTGAACCCGA
>WNFJ01243605.1_pt1 | contig 25515 bp, 29 predicted proteins | sample 5400461 | NCBI WGS metagenome assembly WNFJ01 (sample SAMN13153349, study PRJNA577476) | soil metagenome | isolation source: 115 cm saprolite on Douglas fir-dominated hillslope | place: USA:California | collected 2013-09-17
GCGATCCGCACCTCGCCGACGGACCGGCCAAGGCGGCGCTCGAGCCCGCGCACGAGCGCGGCCGCGCCGCGCGGGGAGTCGGCCGACCCCTTGCTGCTGCGCCACGGCGGCCTGCCGTTCGAGCGTGCGCGGGTGAATCCGCAGATCGGGCACGGTGACCTCGCCGCGGCGCACGGCATCAAGGGTGAGTTCGCCGGCCGGCCGGCCCGACAGCGCGGTGAGCGCGCCCGCGGGCTGGCCGGGCGATGGCGGGCCGCCGCTCATCGGGCACCTCCTGTTCGTCAGCCTCAGATCGCGTTCTGCGCGCGAAGCTCGATGACCCGGCCGCGGCCGGGCGCGGTGCGCGCGAGCGCCCCGTGACCCAGGGTCCGCACGACGATGCGGGTACGGTCACCGCGGAACAGGTCGTGCGAGAACTCGATCGGCTCGCCGCCCGCATCCGTGGTGGTCCGCGTGATGGCGAGCAGCGGCGCGCCGGGCTCCACGTCGAGCACCATCGCCTCGTCCGGCGACGCGGCGACGACCTCGATCCGCTCGACCGCCTCTTCCGGGCGCGTACCGAAGTGCTCGTCGAGCAGCTCGTACACCGAGCCGCCGAGCGGAAGCTCGAGCAGGCCGGGGAACCGGTCCGCGGGCAGCATGGCGTGCTCGACCGAGATCGGGCTCCCGTCGGCGAGCCGGATGCGGACCAGGTCGATGACCAGATCGCCCGGCCGCATGTGCAGGGCCGCCGCGGCCGGCTCGCCCGCCGCGGCGAGCCTGGCGCTCATCACCCGGGTGCCCGCCACGACCCCCTGGCTGCGCAGTAATGCGGGCACCCCGACGACGCGGGAGAGGTCGCGCTCGATCTTGTCCCGGCTCACGAACGTGCCGCCGCCGCGCCCGGGAACGCGGCGGACCATGCCGCTTTCCTCGAGCACGGCGAGCGCGTTGCGCAGCGTCGCCCGGCTGACCCCGAGTTCGGCCGCGAGCGCGCGCTCGGCACCGAGCCGCTGCCCGGGCCGCAGGTGCCCGGCGGAGATCCGGTCGGCGAGGACGCGGCGCACATCCTCCGGTGTGCGCCCGCGGGCCTCAGCGGCTGTATTAGCCGTATCGGTCATCAGTTCTCTCCGCCACCGCGGCAAGCGACTCCGGCAGGACCTGCCCGCCGTCGACGACGATCGTCTGGCCGGTGATGTAAGCGGCCTCGTCCGTCGCGAGGAACAGCGCCGCGTACCCGATCTCGTCGACCGTGCCGAGACGGCGCAGCGGGATCGTCGCGGTCATCTGCTTGACGTAGTCCTCGCCGAGATCGGTGCGGCCCTCCGTGACCGGCGAGCAGGCAGGACACGTCCGCCCCGCCGGCCGACAGCTCCTTGACGGTGGCCGCGGCCGCTGCCGCGTCCCGGCCGAGGACGAGCACCCGCGCGCCGCTCTTGGCGAAGACGCGCGCGATGCCCTTGCCGATGCCACGGGTCGCGCCCGTCACGACGACGGCGCGGCCGGCAATTGATGCGAACACGTTGGCCTTCCCTTCTCCTCAGCCGTGGCTCAGGTAGCGCTCGGCCAGGTCGCAGCTGTCGCGCGTGTACCCGGCGCCAAGCTCCTGCGCGATGTCCACCGCGGTGTGCGAGCCGATCCACGCGACAAGCAGCAGCCGCCGGAACAAGATGAACGTCCAGATCTCCGCCTCGTCCGCGGCGGGCAGGTCGGCCACCCGGCGGTAACCCGACAGCCAGCTGTCGACCAGACCAGGCACCTGCGGCTGGTGCTCGAAGAAGCTGACCGACGTGCCGACGTCATAGAGGTACCAGCTGAAACCCGAGTCGTCGAAGTCGATGACGGCGACCGAGCCGGTGCCGTCGGCGCTGTCCGGCACGATCAGGTTGGCCAGCCGCGTGTCCGCGTGCACCAGGCCGTAGCGCTCAGGCCCGGTGCCGAACGCGGCCAGCCGGTCCCGCAGCCTGGCGTCGAGCCGCCCGAGCACCTCGCGCTCCGCGCTGCCCACCCCGACGCCGTCCTGCCAGCGGCCCCAGCGCGCGTGCGCGCCGAAGGCCGCGTCGTAGTCCCAGTGGAAGCGGGTGAACCAGGCCGGCCGGTCCCAGCGCCGCGCGTGCCCGTGCATCCGGGCGGTGATCTCGCCGAGCTCGGCGAAGTGCAGGGCAGCATGATCGACCGGCTCGGTGCCCGCCAGGTATTCGAAGCGCACGCAGGTGCGCCGCTCGCCGCTGACCGGATCCGCCGCGGTCATGACACGGCGGCCGTCGGCGGCCGGCAGGATACGCGGCGTGCGTACACCCGCCTCGGCCCGCAGCGCGTCCATCCACGCGAGTTCGGACTCGATCTCCGTCTCGGTGTGGTAGCCGAGCCGGTGCACGCGCAGAATGGACGGCCCCTGGTCGGGATCGGCGACCAGGTAGGTCGCGTTCTCCGAGACGTTGAGCAGCGCCGCGGTGGTGGCCGGGTGACAGCCGCAGCGGCCGATCGCATCCTGGGCGCACCGCGTCACGCGCTCGAGGACGTCGCCGCCGACCGACAGGTCATGGGCCGGCATCTGGCCCCTCACCCGTGCTCGCTTCATGATCGCGCCCCTCGACCGCGCCGAGGACGGCCGCGATCTCACGCTCGGCCCGCAGGACGTCGTCGGTGCCGCCGCACATGTAGATCCGCCCGGCGGCGCCGATCATGGAGACGTCGACGAGCGTGACGCCGGGCGCCGCCCGTTCTGCCTCGTTGGCCGCGACCGCGGCGAAGAGCGCGGGCGCGACCTCGACGATGAGGGCGTACTCACCCTGCTCCGGCGGGTAGCCGCGGGCGCGGGCCGGCGTCCCCATGAACGCCGCGAACTGCCGCTGCAGGTCCCGCTCGGGCAGGTACACGCGCAGCTGCGGCGGCGCCACCCGCGCCTTAGTCGCCACGGACCTTGAAGTACTTGCCGAGCTCGGTGTGCGGCCGCGGTATCACGTGCACGGAGACAAGCTCGCCGACGCTCGTGGCCGTCTCCGCGCCCGCTTCTGTGGCCGCCTTGACCGCACCGACGTCCCCGATGATCGTGACGGACACCAGGCCGTCGCCTACCTCGTCGCGGCCGACGATCGTCACGTTCGCCGCCTTGACCATGGCATCCGCCGCCGCGAGCGCGGCCACGTACCCCTTCGTCTCGATATTTCCGATCGCGTTGTCCGCCACTTTCTCTTCTCCCTCTTCCGGGTAAGGCCGGTCACGGCCGCGCCGCCTTTTTGGTAAGGCCGGTCACGGCCATGCCGCGGCGGGCGGTGGCACCGATCATCTGGTAGTCGACGACCTTGATCCGCGCCGCCTTCTCGGCCTCGTTGGCCGCGAGGATCGCATACGACGCGGGCCGCATTTCGAGCACGAACAGCGACTCGCCGGCCAGCGCCATCGAGCCGATCTTGTTCCTGTTGATCAGGAACGCGTGTTGTGGATCGAGCATGGTTATGATCTTCGACGCGAGGATCTCGGGCCGCGCCGCGTCCCGCGCCGTCGCGCCGAGCGACTCGAGCGCCGCGGCACTGGCGGCGCGCACCTCGTCCGTGCTCCCGTGCAGCTCCAGGTAGCCGAAAGGGCGCTCGACGACGAGGATGCCTGCCTGCACGTCCGCGTGTTTCAGCGCGACGTCGGTGAGCGGCTCGATGTCGAGCCCGGGTGCGATCTCGATGATCTGCGCGGCGGCGTCGCTTCTTGGCAGCGTGCCGCGGATCCAGGTGCCCAGGTAGCACATCGTCTGCGGCTGCAGGCGGTTGAGGAAGATGAACGAGCGCAGTTCGGCCACGCCTATCCTCCGGCTCCGTTGCGCACGCCGGCGAGCTCCTCGACCACCAGCCTGCGGATCTGCTCGCGCAGCGCCGGTGCGGCGGTGGCCGCGGGCTCGGCGAGGTTGGATGCGTGCGGATACGGCGGCACCTGGCCCGCCGGCGACTGCCACGGGATAATCCCGGAGAAGTTACCGAACGGCTCCGCGGGTTCGGCGTTGTAGGCGATCCGCGTCCACTGCACGAGGTGCTTCGGCTGGAGGTTCTCGCTGGCCGATGACCGGCCGAAGAAGCCGGTTCCGACGGTCATCGAGGGCGCGAGGCTGGTCTCGATGCCCGAACCGCCGAGGCTGTTTCCGACGTTGACCGCGACGCGCAGCACCTCGAAGTAGCCCTCCCGCCTGTCGATGACGAGCGGGACACCCGAGTCCATCCAGAACTGGGTCTTGCCCGGGTTCCAGAACTGCTTGGACTTCGCGAGCATCTCGCCCTTGGAGGCGAAGGTGATGAGGTCGGTGGATTCTCCAGCCACTGGTACCTCGTCGGGCTCGGCGACGCGGCCATTTGGTCCAACCGTATAAGTACCATTTCGGACCGTTTTCTGTCAAGCGGTCCAGGTTAAGCTCATATTTCATCTCAACCGGATCTTCTTGTCATGTCTTTTACCAGGGTGGTACTGTCCGCGCTGCAACGTGTACCACAATGCAGCGGTCCTGACCAATAACGCGCAGCGCGGCGTGGAACGTGGCTCCGGCCTGGGCGAGATCGCCCCCCTGGAGAGGAATCCATGGCACAGTCCGAACTCGTGGGAGACGGCCAGCCGACAGGCGCGTTGCGGCCGGGGGATTACGACGTATCCCAGCGCGACGAGGTCGCCAAGCTCCGCAGGCACGCCGTCGGGCTCGGCGGCGTCCTCTTCCTGACCGTCACCGGGTCCGCGCCCATCTCGGCCATGCTGTTCAACGTCCCGATCATGGTGGGCTTCGGGCAGGGGGTCGGTGCGCCCGCCGCCTTCGTGTTCGCCTCGATCGTGCTCGTCGTGTTCTCCGTCGGTTACGTCGCGATGGCGAGGAAGAAGACGACCGCGGGCGGCTTCTACTCCTACATCAGCCACGGGCTCGGCCGTGAGCTTGGCATCGGGACCGGTTACGGCGCCGTCCTCGCCTACTCGGTGTTCGAGGCGTCGCTCTGCGGCGGCTTCGCCTACTTCCTCGGCCTGAAGCTCAACGCCTACGGCATCAACGTGAGCTGGCCCTGGCTCGCGCTCGGCATGGTCGCGCTGATCTGCGTGCTGACGTACTTCGACGTCCGCATCTCCTCCCTGCTGCTCGCGATCGGCCTCATCAGCGAGGTCGTCATCCTGCTGATCTTCGACGGCTACCTGTTCGCGCGCGGGCACGTCTCACCGCACCCACTGAACCCGGTGACCGCGTTCCAGGGCTTCCCCGCGGCGGGCAAGCTCGCCGCCGGCGCCGTGGGCATCGGGCTCTTCTTCGCCTTCTGGTCGTGGGTCGGCTTCGAGATGGCGCCCAACTACGGCGAGGAGTCACGCGACCCGAAGCGGATCGTGCCGCGCGCCCTGTACGTCTCGGTCATCGGGCTCGGCATCTTCTACACGATCACCGCGTGGGCGTCGCTTGGGGGGTACGCGAGTACCCACGCCGCCATCGCGCAGGCCCAGAACAACGCGGCGAACTACTACCTGGGCCCGGCCAGGGTGTTCGCGGGCCAGTGGGTGGCGTCCGTGATGAGCTTCCTGATCATCACCGGCTCGTTCGCCTGCGGCATGGCGTTCCACAACACCACCGCGCGCTACTTCTACTCGCTCGGGCGCGAGGGCATGCTGCCCGCCCCGCTCGGCCGTACGCACCCCAGGTGGAAGAGCCCGCACATCGCGTCGATCACCCAGTCGGTGATCGCCGCCATCATCATCGGCCTGTTCGCGCTGTTCACCGGCACGGACAACCCGAACTCGCAGGCATACCTCCAGCTCTACGGCCTGATGGCGGTCATGGGCGTCATCATCATCTTGTCGGTGCAGGCGCTGGTGTCGCTGAGCATCCTCGTCCACCACGAGCGGTACCACCGCGACCAGGTCCACTGGTGGAAGACCCGGCTGGCGCCGCTGCTGTCCTTCATCTCGCAGGTGTTCGTCGTCTACCTGCTGTTCAAGAACATCAGCTTCCTCGGCAGCGGCTACGGGTATGCGAAATGGCTGGGCCCGATCGACCTGCTTGTCGTCGCGGCCGGTGTCGGGGCCGCCTTCTACTTCAAGCGGCGCATGCCGCAGAAGTTCGAGCAGGCGGGCAGGCTCATCAACGAGGGGCTGTGAACGCCCCCGGCGCGGCAGCCGTTCGGGATCATGATGCATAACGGCTGCCGCGTGGCGCGTCAGGGGTTGCCAGGCGACGCTGGCGGGGCGGGCGACTATAACAATCCGTGAACATCGCTGGCCAGAGCGAGGTCGATGGGCGGACCGATGGCCAGACGGGCCGCCGCGGTCAGACAATGGCGGAGTGAGTGCCTCACTGCCTTCGGCCGAAGCCGGCGTATCGTCGCTGCTTTCCGTCTCCGGGCTCGCCGTGAGCTTCGGCCCGGTGCGTGCCCTCGAAGGAGTCGATCTCAGCGTCCGGGCCGGCGAGCTCGTCGCGCTGGCCGGCGAGAACGGCGCGGGCAAGACGACGCTCGTGCGCTGCGTCGCCGGCGACATCGCACCTGACCGGGGCGAGATCTTCCTGGCCGGCCGGCGCGTGTCCGCTGACATGACCGCCGCCGCGCGGCAGGGCATCGCCGTGGTCTGGCAGGATCTGGCGCTCTGCGACAATCTGGACGTCGCGGCCAATGTCCTGCTCGGGCAGGAGTCGCGGCGTCTCCTGCTGTCGGAGACCCGTTTCCACGCGGCCGCGGCCGCGTTGCTCAAGAGCCTGCGGATTCCCATCACGGATACCACCCGCAGCGTCCGCGCGCTGTCCGGCGGCCAGCGCCAGCTCGTCGCCGTGGCCCGCGCGATGAGCCGCAGGCCGCGGCTGCTCGCCCTCGACGAGCCCACGGCGTCGCTCGGGGTCGTGGAGGCGGCGCAGGTCGAAGAGCTGATCAGGGCCCTGCGCGAGAAGGGCACCACGATCCTGCTCGCCTGCCACGACATCGACCAGATGTTCCGGCTCGCGGATCGCATCGTGGTGCTGCGCCACGGCCGCATCGTGGCCGACCTGGATCCGCGCAGCACCCACCCGGACGACGTGGTGGCGCTGCTTTCCGGCCAGCAGGTGGACTCCTCCGCGCGCCGCCAGCTCACCCGGCTGCACGGGCTCGCCGACCGCCTGGTGTCGGCGGATCCGTCGTCCAGCCTGTCGCTGATCCTGTCCGCGCTCGGCGCGGCACTGTCCACCGAGCAGCTGTGCATCCACCTGGTCACCGACCAGGACCTGATCTGTGCGGCGTCGCTCGGCTTCACGCCGGGCCAGCTTGCCCCGTGGGCACGGCTGCCGTTCGGCTCCGCGGGCGGCCCGGTCGGCCAGGCCGCGGCGTCCGAGAAGCCGGTCGTGGAAGAGGACGTGCGGGTCAGCGCCGCGTGGCTGGACTGGGGCGACCTGGCGGCGGCCACCAACGTGGCGAGTTCGTGGTCGGTTCCCGTCATGGGCCCGGGCGGGCTCATCGGCGTCATCACCGTTTTCCGCCGCGACACCGGCGAGCCGCACCGAGACGAACTCGATCTGGTCACGCTCTACGCGGGATATGCCGCGAGCGCCGTGGAGCGCGACTCGCTCCTGGACCAGGTCACCGCGCGCAACCGCGTCCTCGAGACGATCCGCGAGATGCTCGAGACGCTCGCCGGGCCCATCCCGGTCGCGGACGGGCTCGTGATCGCGGTCCAGTCGCTGCGCCGCGGGTTGCAGGCCGACGAGGTGGCGCTGCTCACGCAGCAGGGTGACGCGCACCGCTGGCGCGCGTTCGCCGGGCCGCTCGGCACGGATCCGGACGGCGCGTCGCCCGCGCTGCGCGACACGGCGCAGCAGGCACTGACGAGCACGGACCGCGACGGAGCCGCGAGAAGGCTCGGCAGCGGCGGCGGCCGGCGGGTCCTCGCGGTCGCCTTCATCGCGCCCGGCGGCCCGACCGTCCTGCTGGCCAGCTGGAAACAGCTCCGCGCCACGAAGGAGGAGACCGCGCTGATGGAAGACGCCGCGCACTCGCTGCGGCTGGCGCTCGAGCGGGAGGAAGCCGGCCTGGCGCACCAGGAGGCGGCGGCCCTGCGCCGGTCACGCGAGCTGCAGCGGGGCTTCCTGTCCCGGCTGAGCCACGAGCTGCGCACCCCGCTGACGGCCATCAGGGGTTACGCTTCCAGTCTCATGCAACCGGACGTGACCTGGGACGGTGACTCCCAGCAACGCTTCCTCGACCGCATCGCGGCCGAGTCGGCGCGCCTTGGGCGCCTGGTGGACGACCTGCTCGACTTCTCCGCGATCGAGTCGGGCACCATGCGGCTGCAGCGCGACTGGTGCGACATACCGCTGGTGCTCGAGGCGGCCATCGCGTGCCTGCCGCAGAGCAGCGCCGGGACCGTGTCCGCGGCGTGCGATCCCGGACTGCCCGTCGTCTGGGCCGACCACGACCGGCTCGAACAGGTCTTCGTGAACCTGCTGCACAACGCGATCAGCCATAATCCGCCGGGGACGCGGGTCCGCGTCACGGCGGGAGCGAAAGCGGTGGACGTCGTCGCGGCGGGCGTCGTCGCGGCGGGCGTCGCCTCGGCGCGCGGTGGCGGCCAGACACGGGTGCGCGCGGCCGTGACGCCCGCCGAGGTCGTGATCAGTGTGACCGACAACGGCGTGGGCATGCCCGACGAGGTCGCGGTCGCATCGTTCGAGCCGACCCGCAGGCGGCGGGCGCGCAGCGCGGGAGCCGGGCTCGGGCTGTCCATCGCCAAGGGCATCGTCGAGGCGCACGGTGGCCGGATGGAGCTGCAGTGCCTGCGCCCAGGCACGTGTTTCCGTGTCCACCTCCCGGTGGAAGCAGATGTCTGACGACGCGAGGAACACGCGCGCGCTCGTGGTCGAGGACGATCCCAACATCGTCGACCTGATCAGGTCGAACCTGGCCGTGCGGGGTTTCGACACCGTGGTCTCCGTCGACGGAATGCGCGCTCTGCAGCTGCTCGAGACCGAGGAGCCCGACATCGTCCTGCTCGACCTGATGCTGCCCGAGGTCGACGGCTTCGAGCTGTGCCGGCAGATACGCGAGCGCTCACCCGTCGCCATCATCGTCGTATCGGCGCGCGGTGGTGAGCGGGACAAGGTGACCGCGCTCAACATGGGCGCCGACGACTACATGACCAAGCCGTTCAGCATCGAGGAACTGCTGGCCCGCATCACCGCGACGTTGCGCCGCACCCGCCCGGCCGCCTCGCCCGAACCGGAACCCCCGGTCGTCACGGCCGGGGACATCGTGATCGACCTGGCCAACCAGCAGGTGACCAGGCTCGGGCAGCCGGTGCACCTGACGCCGACCGAGTTCGCCCTGCTGCGCGAGCTTGCCACCAACCGCGGCAAGCTGCTCACCCACGCGCATCTGCTGCGGCGGGTCTGGGGTCACGGCTACGAGACCGAGACGGAATACGTCCGGGTCTACGTGCGGCGGCTGCGCGCCAAGCTGGAGGTCGAGGGGAGCCAGCCGCTCATCCTCACCCAGCCGAGAGCGGGCTACCGGCTCGCGCCCGAGTGAGCCTGAGCCGCGCGGCCCGGACGGTCAGCTTGATGCGCTGCCCCTCCGGCGGGCCTGGGTGTCGATGGTCACGGCGGCGAGCAGCACGATCGCGGTGACGATGTCGGTGGCGGCGGTGCTCAGCCCGATCAGGCCGAGGCCGTTGTAGATCGTGGCGACGACGAGCCCGCCGAGCAGCGCGTGCAGCATCCTGCCCCGGCCGCCGAACAGGTTGGTGCCGCCGATGACGGCGGAGGCCACGGCGAACAGCACGAGCTGGCCACCGTCCAGGTTGGTGCCGATGGAGTCGAGCCGCGAGGCGAGGACGATGCCGCCGATCCCGGCGGTCAGGCCGCACAGCGTGAAGGCCAGCGTCCTGATCATGATCAGGTTGACGCCCGCCCGCCTGGCCGCCTCCGCGTTGCCGCCGATCGCGTAGATGTACCGGCCGAAGCGGGTCCGGCTGGTCAGGGCGGTCCACAGCACGAGCACGCCGAGCACGATGAAGACGACCCAGGGAACCCCGCGCAGCGTGGTCAGGCCGATGCCGCGGTCGGTGTTGCCGATGAGCACCACGACGACACCCGCGACGGCCATCACGGCGACCTTCAGCAGGCTGACGCCGAGGGGAGGGGCCACGAGGCCGTTGGCCCGCCTGCGGCGATCGCGCGGGATCATGAACAGCGCGGCCAGGGCGACGATGACGATCATGACGACCCAGCCGGCCACCGGGCTGAGGTTTCCCGCGGTCAGGTCGTAGATGATATTGCTCGGGTTGCTGATCGAGCCGCCGGCGCCGTGTCCGGTGCGGGCGACCAGAATGATCAGCAGTCCCTCCAGGCCGAGCAGCCCGGCCAGCGTGACCACGAAGGACGGCAGGCCCAGCCTCGTGATCAGGGTGCCCTGGAAGAAGCCGATGAACGCGGTTACGGCGAGCCCGAGCAGGATGGCCACCCACCAGGGCTGCGAATAGACCGCCCAGAGGGTGATGACGGCGCCGATGCCCGCGTTGAAGCCGACGGACAGGTCGATCTCGCCGAGCAGCAGGACGAAGACCTCCGCCATGCCGAGCAGGACGAACGGTGCGCCCTGCACCAGCAGGTTGACGAGGTTGCCGGCGGAAAGGAAGAGCGAGTTCCGCACCTGGAAGAAGATGACGATCGCTATCAGGCCCAGGACGACGGGCAGCGCGCCGCTCTCGCCGCTCCTGACCCGCTTGAGCCAGATGCGCGCGTACTCGCCGACGGAGTCGGCGATCAGCTCCGGCGCCCCGGCGATCGCCGCCTTGTCGATAGCGGCCTCGCCGGCCTCGGGCTCCTCAGCGACGATCACGGGTGCGTCGCCTTCCGCCGGATCCTGCGGCCCGCCGTGCTGCGTCGATGACATGGTTTCAGCCCTCCGTGCCGCTGCCACGACCGCCCGGCGGCGTGGGCTCGCTCCGGTTGCCGTTCGCACTGTTCACCCGGGCGGAGGTGCCCGTGGTCATCAGTTCCACGACGGACTGGGTATCGAAGTCCGACGCGGGACCCGCCGCGGCGAGCCGGCCGAGGTAGAGCACCGCGATGCGGTCGGCGACCTGGAACACCTCGGTGAGGTTGTGCGAGACGACGACGACGGCGTGCCCCCGGCTGGAGAGCCGGCGGATGAGGTCGAGGACGAGCTCGGTCTGGGTGACGCCGAGCGCCGCGGTGGGCTCGTCCATGATGACCAGCCTGGCGTCGAGTATGACGGCCTTGGCCACCGCGACCGACTGGCGCTGGCCGCCGGACAGCGAGCCGACCAGCTGGCGGATCGAGCGGACCGTCGTCACCCGCAGGTCCGCGAGCGTCCGCTTCGCGGCCAGCTCCATGGAGATCTCGTCGAGCAGCCCGTACCGCAGCCGCTCGTGGCCGAGCATCATGTTCTGGACGATGTCCAGGTTGTCGCACAGGGCCAGGTCCTGGTAGACGGTGGCGATGCCCAGGGCAGTCGCGTCCCTCGGGCTGTGCAGGTGGACCGGCCTGCCCTTCCAGACGATCTCGCCGCCGCTCGGCTCCCAGATTCCCGAGATGGTCTTGATGAGCGTCGACTTGCCCGCGCCGTTGTCGCCCACCAGCGCCGTCACCTGGCCCTCAGGAATGTCGAGGTCGATATCCGCCAGGGCACGCACCGGGCCGAAGCTCTTCCCGAGCCCGCGCAGGTGAAGCAGCGGGGCGTCTGTCTGGTCCGCGAGGGCGCTGCTGGATGGCGCCCGGCCCGCTGCCGCGGGCCGGGCGCCGTCTGCGGCGCTTGATGGCATCACTGCGCAAGCCCAGCGATGGATCGAGCGCTCATGATCATCCCGAGATTCCCGCCGCCGTGCAGGCCGACTTGAGCGCAGAGGTGCACAGCTGCGCGGCCGGCACGAACTTGTCCGCGATAACTGTCGTGTTCATATTCGATGGCGTTACCCATAGCGGCGTCAAGAGCACCGAAGGAACGGTGGCGTGGGCGGTGGTGTCGTTGACGCTGCCGTTGACCAGGCCGGAAGGAGGCGTCACGCTGGCCCGGATGTACATCGCGAGCGCCGCGGCGGCCTGTGCCTCGAGGTAGATCGGCTTGTAGACGGTCCCGCACTGGTAACCGGCGAGGACGTTCTGCAGCCCGATCAGGGTCGCGTCCTGCCCGGTCACCGGGAACGTCTTGGCCTTGACGCCGAGCGTCTGGAGGTAGTGGATGATCGGGGCCGCGTTCTCGTCGTTGGGCGTCAGCACGGCGTTGATGTTCTTGTGCGCGGTGAACTGCCCCTGGAACTCGGTCTGCGCGGTCGGCGGGTCCCACGTTCCGGCCGCCTTGCCGACCTGCACCCACTTGCCCGAGCTGAAGAACGGGGCCATGACGGCGTTGTAGCCCTGCGCGAACAGGGTGGCGTTGTTGTCCGTCGGCGAGCCGTACATGACGAGCACGTTCGGCTTCTTGACCCCCCACGCCGTCACACAGCTGACCATGCCCTGGCCCAGGAGCGTCCCGACGTGCACATTGTCGAAGCTCACGTAGAACTTGCGGCTGCCGCCCAGGGTCAGCCGGTCGTAGTCGATGACGGCCACCCCGTGGGCGCTCGCGTACTTCTCGATCGACACACCGACGCCGGCGTCGAGCGGGTCCATGATGAGCACGGTCGCGCCCTTGGTGATGGCGGCCTGCGCGTCGCTCAACTCGGTGGCGTCACTGCCCTGCGCGTTCTGCACACTGAACTGTGAACTCGTCAGGCCCGCCGTGGTGAGGGCCTGCGTCAGGTACGGCGCGTCAAATTCGGTATAGCGCGCGGATGAAACGGTGTCCGGCAGGAGCACGCCGACGCTGCCCTTGCCCCTTCCCGCCAGTGACTTCAACAAGGCCATCTGCGAGAAGTCGTTGGTGAACGCCGTGGCAGAGACCGAGGGCACGGATGTACTCGAACTGCTGGGGCTGGCCGACGACGAGCCTGTGCCGCTGCTGCCGCAGGCGGCAAGGATAAGAGCCGCGCTGCCGGCTACTGCCGTCAGCGCGACTGTCTTGGCGACTGGGTACAAGGAAACCACCTCGCTCATAGGTATGACGCGTCAGGACGCGGACGCGCCAAGGGCAGGTCCGCATGACGGTCACCGCGGAGCCGGGAACTATATGGGAAAAACGCTAGGCCAACCGGGATAAACGCGTCCATTAATATCGCCGTAGCCCTGTGAAAAATTCATTAACGTAGGTCAGCTTAGCGTGGATCATCGCCCGTCTGACCCCCGGCGTGCCTGAGCGTTACCGATCCGAATGCCTGAGCGTTACCGATTCGAGAGCACGGCGCGATACGTGGAGTGAGGGCGCCGCTACCTTTTCCAGGCTGATCCGAGTGGATCACCGGCCGGCGCCGCCCCGGTGGCGCGCTCGTCCCGGCCGGGATCGGTGCCGTCGCCCCATTCGTTGGTTATGTTCAGATGCGCGGGTACAACGCTGCGCAATCCCAGCGAGCTACCGGGGGCGGGCGTGGAGCGACAGGAATGACCGCCGGTGAACCGGGGTCTGCCGACGGGCCGGGTGCGCCGAGCGTGCCCGCCGGCTCGTGGGCCGAGGTTCACCGCGCCCGTCGCAACCGCCCGTGGCGCGCGACCGCCCGCTGCGCCGGCTGCGCCGGGCCGCGGCGGTCGCTCTGGTCCTGTGCCTGCTTGACCTGACCTACAGCAAGGCGCAGGTCCTGCAGATGTGCGCGGACGTGGCCTATTTCGGTCACGGCTTCTACGGCCTGGCCGCCGCCAGCTGCGGCTATTTCGGTCAGCGGCCGGCCCAGCTTTCCTGGGCGCAGGCGGCCATGCTCGCCGGGCTGGTGCTTCGGCCGTCCGCGGACAATCCGCTCGACCATCCGGCCCGGGCCCGGGCGCGCGAAGCGCACGTCCTCGGCAGGCTCGTCGCCACGCAGGTGCTTACCTCGGCCCAGGCCGCGGCCGCGCAGCCGCTTTCCCGCCTCGTCGCGCAGGCAGGAACCGGCTGCGGTAGCTCATGACCGGCGGTACGGCTGGCCTGGTGGCGGCGGCTCGCCCTCCGGCTTGGGCGCAGGTCCCCACGGCGGGCCGCTCGGCACGTTCGGTGGGCGGATCGTGCCTTGCCAGGGCACCGGGTCCTGCGGAACCTGGCCTTGCGCGCCCGGGCCTTGGTAACCCGCGCCTTCGTATCCCGCGCCTTGCGGAGATCGGCCCGCGTGTCCCGGCCCGGCGCGGGCCCCGGAGCGGGGTACGCGGGTGGGCATACCCGGCCTGGACGTCGGCAGGCGCGACTCGGCGTAGCTTCGCTGGCCGGGCGCGGCGTGGCCGGGCGCGGCGTGGCCTGCCGAGCCGTGGCCGGGCGGCACGGGGCGGTACTGGGCGGGCGGACCTGGCTGCCGCACGGGCATGAACGGCGGCAGCGTGTCGGCCGCCTCGCCCGCCTCCTCTTCGCGCGAGTTGGCCGGCGACCCTGGCGCGCGGATCACACGGCCAGCACGACGAGGAAAAGGAAGACGGCGTCGTCGAGCAGGCTCGAGCCGAGGGTGAGCCCGGCGGCCGCGATCGTCGGCGGCGCCGCCACCGCGGCGGACGTGTTCCGGCTGCTCGGTGTGGCCGGCGGCGGCGCGGCCGGTGGCGGGGCGGCCTGGATCTGCGCGGCAAGCCCGAGAACCCCCGTCGCGTCGGCCGTACCGCAACCTGAGCCGTCGGACCTTCCACCGCGTGGGTGGAACAGGCTGCTGTGCGTCAGCGCCTTTGTCACCTGGGCAGGCGTGAAGGCTGAAGAGCGTGACTTGATCAAGGCTGCCTCCCCGCGACCACCGCACTGGCCGCACTCGTACTGTCGAACCTGGCGTATCCACCTGTTTGGACGTGGCCCCACGCCCTGGTGATGTGCGGCGCCCGCAGCCACCACTCGCGCGCACGGACCTGACCGGCCCGCGCCGGCGCGGCGGCGCCCGCGACCGCGGCGGTGGCGAGAGCCACGGCGGCGGTGGCCTTCGCGCGGCAAGGGAAGCTCAGCGGCACGGCGTCGATGCCTTCCGATGGTGGATACGACCGCATTGTGCCATCTGCGTGCGACGTCACGGGTTGATTCGCCTCGCGTCATGCCTGAGCAAACACGGACATTGTCACTGGATGCGTATACGGGGCACCATGTGCGGGTGACCGGGGGAGCGGGCCCGCGCGTGGACGACACGGCAGTGACCTTCCGGCTGGCCGCGGGCGTACCTGTCGTCCTGACCTGCGGCGCGTATGCCGTGCGCACTGGCCGACGCCTACGTCGACGTCGGGCACTACCAGGACTTCTGCGACCGCAGGCTCCGCCACCTCGACGAGGTCGTGCTCGACTGGGTGGCCGGCCCCGATTTCGACCGCCTCCTCGTCGAGACGGTCCGGTCGGGCCACCCGGCCCACGAGCACGGCCAGTTCATCGGCCACTTCCGCGGCCTGATCGGGCTATGGGTGCGCGACGAGAGCGCAAGGAGATAGACAGGTACCCGTGCGTTTTGTCTTCAGCCCACCCGGTGACAGCGCCGCCGGCCTGCTCACCCTGCCCTGGACCGAGCCGCTCGAGGAGTGGCGCGACGACCGGATCGTGGAGATCAGGCAGCGCGGGATCTCCCGGCACGTCGTCAGGTTCGTCGCGGACGACAGCGGCCTTTACGCGGTGAAGTCCCTGCACGAGAATCTCGCCCGGCGCGAGTACCGGTTGCTGCGCGATCTCGCCGAACTGAATGTCCCTGCCGTCGAGGTCGTCGGGATCGTCGTCGACCGCGGCCGGGACGCGGACGCGATCCTCGTCACCAGGTACCTGGCCTACTCCACGTCCTACCGTGCGCTGTTCTCCAACCCCAGGGGCGGCCAGCCGACGCAGCGGCTCCTCGACGCGCTCGTCGAGCTTCTCGTCCGGCTGCATCTGTCCGGGTTCTTCTGGGGCGACTGCTCCCTGTCCAACACCTTGTTCTGCTTCGACGCCGGCAAGCTCGAGGCGCACCTCGTCGACGCGGAGACGAGTGAGCACCACCCGTCGCTGTCCGACGGCCAGCGGAACTGGGACGTCGAGCTTGCCGTCGAGCGCGTGGCGGGCGAGCTGCTCGATCTCCAGGCGGGCGAGCTGCTGCCGCCGGAGGTGGATCCGTTCGAGATCGCCGAGGATCTGCCCCGCCGCTACCAGCGTCTGTGGGACGAGCTGACCCGTGAGGAGATCTTGCGCCCCGACGATCAGCGGTACCGGATCGCGGAACGGCTGAGACGGCTGAACGACCTCGGCTATGACGTGGACGAGGTGGAACTGCTCAGCACCAAGGACGGATACCGGCTGCGCCTGCGGACCCGGGTCGCGGAGTCCGGGCACCACAGCCGTCAGCTGTTCCTGCATACCGGCCTCGCGGTGGCGGAGAACCAGGCGCGCCGGCTGCTCAACGACATCGCCAGCTTCCGCGGGTACCTCGAGCAGAAGACCGCCCGCCCGGTGTCCGAGGTCGTGGCCGCGAACCGCTGGCTCGAGGAGGTGTACGACCCCGTGGTCGCGAACATCCCGGACGGCCTGCGCGGCAGGCTCGCCCCCGCGGAAGTCTTCCACGAGATCCTCGAACATCGCTGGTACCTGTCCGAGGAAGCGGGCTGCGACGTCGGCACGACCGCCGCCGCGCGCTCGTACTTCGACACCGTGCTCCCCTCGGTTCCCGAGCAGCTCAGCGGGCCGTGAAGCGCCGCCACCGCGGTCACCTCACCGGCCGGTGACCGCGACCGCGAGCGCCACCAGGGACACCCCGATGATGGTCACCGTAACGAGCAGGAGCCGCCGCGGCAGGGCGCCCGTTGCCGCCGGGGTGGCGAAGAGGTGGCCAATCCACCAGATCAGCGGGGTCACGGCCAGCACGGCGAGGCCGGCCGCGATGTCCCGCTTGATGATGACGGCCCCGAGCGCCCCGACCGACAGGGCGGTTCTGATCCAGGCGAGCTGGGTCCTCGCCCTGGCCAGGCCGGGGTCGGCGTCCTCCGGATCGTTGGGCGCTGCCATCAGCGCCGCAACACGGCGGAGAGCAGGAGCACGACCGCGGCCACGATCCCCATCGCTGTGATCGTCAGCGTCGCGATCGCCGGCATCCTGGTCCGCGGCAGCGGCTCACCGCGGCGCAGCGCCCGCTGGTTGCGCGCCCATTCGCGGTAGGCGGCGGCCGAGATGACGGCGCCGAGGACGATGAGCGGGATGCCGAGCAGGCGGCGGCCCCACGGCACACCGGGAAAGGGCGGCAGGAGCTGCACGATCGCCAGCCCCGCGACCACGAAGGCGAGCGCGGTGCGCGCCCACGCGAGGAAGGTGCGCTCGTTGGCGAAGGTGAACCTGGCGTCCGGCTCTGGGCCGTCGCCAGGTGAAGCCGCATCGGAGCGGTGAGCCCGCACCGGGCTAACGTACCGTGGCGACGAGCTATCGAAGCGAGGCGCTGTGGATGATCCAGAACGGCTGCCGCGCGGCGCTCCTGAGCTGGCGGTGGCGCTGCGCGTCAACGGCACGCAGCGCGAGCTGACGGTGGACACGCGGGTGACCCTGCTCGACGCGCTGCGCGAGCACCTGGGGCTCACCGGCCCCAGGAAGGGCTGTGACCAGGGCGCCCGCCAGCACGCCAAGCACCGCGAGCCAACCCCGCCCGTGCTCGTACCGCCGCCAGCAGGGCTCAGCGGCTTGGGCCCGATGGAACCGCACCCGGGCTAACCACCCGCCATCGCGCCCACGACGAGGAACGGCTCGGCCCCGGCCGCGACCTCGTCGGGCAGCGGCGCGTCAGGCGGTTCGTGCGACAGGTCCCGCTCGCACGCGAAGAACCGCACGAAGGGCCGCCGCTGCCCGGTGCCGTGCTGGCGCACGGTCCCGGCCAGCACCGGGTAGCGGGCCTCGAGCGCGTCGAGCACCGAGCGCTGCGTGACCTGACCCTGAACGTCAAGCTCGACCTCGCCGTCGACCTGCGCGAGCGTCCGCAGGTGCGCGGGCAGCACGACGCGGATCATGGCAGCGTCTGCACCTCGACCGACAGCACGGGCGGTAGGTCACGGACGATGGGGCCCCAGCTGTCACCCGCGTGGGCCGACGCGTACACCTGCCCGCCGGTCGTGCCGAAGTACACGCCACATGGATCGAGCGAATCGACGGCCATCGCGTCCCGGAGCACGTTGACGTAGCAGTCACGTTGCGGCAGGCCGTCGGTGAGCGCCTCCCATTCGTTCCCGCCGGTGCGGCTGCGGTACACGCGCAGCTTTCCGCCCGGCGGGAAGTGCTGGGAGTCGCTGGTGATCGGGACGACGTAGACGGTGTCGGGCTCGTGCGCGTGCACGCCGATCGGGAAGCCGAAGTCGCTCGGCAGGTTGCCGCTGACCTCCTGCCACGACTCGCCGCCGTCGTCGCTGCGCATGACGTCCCAGTGTTTCTGCATGAACAGCACGCCCGGGCGCGACGCGTGCATCGCGATGCGGTGCACGCAGTGGCCCACCTCGGCATCCTGGTCGGGAATGCCTGCCGACCGCAGGCCGCGGTTGGCCGGCCGCCACGTCTGGCCCGCGTCGTCGCTGCGGAACACGCCCGCGGCCGAGATGGCCACGAAGATCCGCCCGGGGTCGCGCGGGTCGAGCACGATCGAATGCAGGCACATCCCCCCGGCCCCGGGCTGCCACCGGGGCGCCGAGTCGTGGCCGCGCAGTCCGGGCAGCTCACGCCATGTCTGCCCGCCGTCGGACGAGCGGAAGAGGGCGGCGTCCTCCACCCCGGCGTAGACCGTGTCCGGATCGGCCGGCGACGGTTCGAGATGCCAGACCCGCGCGAACTCCCAGGGGTGCGGCGTGCCGTCGTACCACTGGTGGGTGCCGGGGACGCCGTCGTACCCGAACTGGTTTCCCATCGGCGCCCACGTCTTGCCGCCGTCGTCGGACCGCTGGATCAGCTGGCCGAACCAGCCACTGGACGGCGCGGCGTAGAGCCGGTCCGGGTCAGCGGGGGATCCCGCGACGTGGTAGACCTCCCACCCGGCGAACTCCGGGCCGCTGATGTCCCATCGTTGCCGTCGCGCGTCCGATGCCAGGACAAACGCGCCCTTGCGAGTACCGACCAGTATCCGTACGCCGCTCATTCCGTAGTTCCCTTCGTCACTTGGCGGGCCTGCGGATCGCAGGTCACCCAGGTTACGACGACCCGGAGACACAAAACTCGTCGCCGCCGCGAACCGGTGGAACTGGCCAGCAGGCCACTGCCCACTGGTACTGGGGGACGGTATCGGGTAGACGTGTTGGGTGAGCCTTGAGGCCTACCGGCGCAAGCGGGATCCAGCGCGGACGCCCGAGCCCATGCCCGAGCCCATGCCCGAGACCGGGCCCGAGCCCATGCCCGAGACCGGGCCCGAGACCGGGCCGGGCGCCGGGGACGCCACCGGGGGCCTGTTCGTGGTGCAGGAGCATCACGCCCGCGCGCTGCACTGGGACCTCCGGCTGGAACGCGACGGGGTGCTCGTGTCATGGGCGGTGCCGAAGGGGATACCTGACGACCCCGGGCGCAACCACCTCGCCGTGCACACGGAGGATCACCCGCTGGCCTACGCGGATTTCTCGGGCGAGATTCCGCGCGGCCAGTACGGCGCGGGCACGATGACGATCTGGGACCGCGGCCGGTACGAAGTTGTCAAGTGGGCTCCTGGCGAGGTCAAGGTGGTGCTGCGCGGCAGGCGCCTGTCCGGCGGTTATGTGCTCTTCCGCACCGGCGGGGACAGCTGGATGATCCACCGCGAGCGGGTGGCGCTGCCCGTGTGGGTGCCGCCGATGCTGGCGACCGCGGGCGAACTGCCGCGCAGCGACGGCGGCTGGGCCTACGAGATGAAGTGGGACGGCGTGCGCGCCTCGGCCTACCTCGCCGGCGGGCGGCTGCTTCGGCTGACGTCGCGCACCGGCCGTGACATCACGCCCACGTACCCGGAGCTGACCGGCCTCGGCGCGGCGGCGGGCTCGCGGCAGCTTGTGCTCGACGGCGAGATCGTGGCCTTCGACGGCGGGCGGCCGAGTTTCGAGGCGCTTCAGGTGCGGATGCACGTCACCTCGGCCGCGCAGGCCGCGCAGCTCGCCGGCCAGGTGCCGGTCGTCTACCTCGTGTTCGACCTGCTGCACTCCGACGGGCGCGCCCTGCTTGACCTGCCCTACACCCAGCGGCGGGAACTACTTGACGCGCTCGCGCTCGCGGGCCGGTTCTGGCAGACCCCGCCGGCGTTCACCGGCGCGGCAGGCGCGGACGTGCTTGCGGCCGCCGCCGCGCAGGGCCTCGAAGGCGTCGTCGCCAAGCGGCTCGACGCGCCGTACCGGTCGGGCGCTCGCTCGGCCGACTGGCGCAAGGTCAAGAACACCCGCAGGCAGGATGTCGTGGTCGGCGGCATCAACCCGGGCAAGGGCGGCAGGTCCGGGCAGGTCGGCTCGCTGCTTGCCGGGGTCCAGACGCCAGCGGGCCTGGCCTATGCCGGCCGGGTCGGGACCGGTTTCACCGAGCGGTCGCTGCGCCTGCTCGAGCAGCGGCTGGCGCCGCTGCACCGCACATCGAGCCCGTTCGCCACCCCGGTGCCGCCCGCGCACGCCAAGGACGCGATCTGGGTGGCGCCCGAGCTGGTGATCGAGGTGGTATTCACCGGCTGGACGCAAGCGGGCCGGATGCGCGCCCCGTCCTACCAGGGGCTGCGCACGGACAAGGACCCGGCGGATGTGGTACGCGAACCCTGACGAGCGACCACTCAGAAGAACCCGCCAGGGCGGCCGTTGCGATCAGCGATCAGGCCCGCCAGCGTGGCGATCGCGATCTCGGCGGGTGTCCGTGAGCCGATGTTGAGGCCGACCGGGCGGTGCACCCGGGCGATGTCGTCCGGCTGGACGCCGAGTTCGGTCAGCGCCGTGACGTGCGGCGCCGGATGCCGCGGGTTACCCATCACCCCGATCCAGCGCGCCTGGCCGGCCAGCGCGTCCCGCAGCACAGCGCCGAGTTCCGGCCGGTGGTGGTCGGTGACCACCACGTCGGCGCCCGCGCCGAGGCCGGCCGCGACCTCGCTCACCACGGCCGCGCCCCGGTCACGCTCGGCCTCGGCGATCTTCTCGTCCGGCTCCACAAGGACCGCGCGGAACCCGGCATCGCCGCCGTAGCGCAGCAGGTACTCCGCGACCGGCGACGCGAAGACCGCGACGAGGAGCCGCCCGTCCGGCGGGGCCGGTGCTGCGGCACCGCCGTGCGCGACGTCGCACGCCGGGTCGCCGTCGGTGCTGGTCATGTTCCCGAGCTTGCCACGGCGCGCGCCGGTTGGCGAGGCGGGCCACCGGTGCCGAACGCGCGGACGTCGCGGGGGAGCAGGGCGAGCGCGGATGCCACCAGGATCGCCGCGGCGGCGCCGTACTGCGTCACGGATACGCCGATCGCGGCGGCGACGGGCCCGGCCACGAGCGCACCGGCGGGCATCGCCATCACCGAGCCGAGCGCGTCGTAGGCGAACACGCGTGCCAGTGTCCCTGGCGGTACGTTCCTGGTCAGGGCCACGGTCCACTGGATCATCATCATCTCGATCGTGATGCCGAGGCCGCACGACGCGAGGCAGATCACGGGCAGCGGCCACAGCATCGCGAGCGACAGCGGGGAGATCGCCATGGCGGCGCCGATGAGGACGACGAACAGCATGGGCCGTCGGGGGGCGAAACGCAGCGAGGCCACGCCGCCCACGATCAGCCCGGCCGACTCGGCCGCGGTGATCGCGCCCCACGCGGCGGGCCCGCCGAGGTGTTCCTTGGCCACCACCGGCCCGAGTACCTGGAACGATCCGTACCAGGCCATCAGGATGACGCAGAACTGCGCCACGATCGCCCACAGCCACGTGCGGGAGCGAAATTCCGACCAGCCTTCGCGAAGCTCGCGCAGCATCCCCGGCCGCTCCTGCGGCTCGCGGCCTGCGGTCCGGATCGACGCGAGCAGCGGGACGGAGACCAGCATGCCGGTCCCGCAGATGGTCAGCGCCCAGCCGGGCCCGGCGGCGGCGGCGACCAACCCCGCGGCGGCGGCGCCGCCCATCTGCGCCGCGTTCATCGCGAGCCGGCTCAGCGCGCTGGCCTGCTGCAGCAGTTCGCTGGGCACAAGCCGGGGCAGCAGGGCCTGCGAGGCCGGGTAGAACAAGGCGTAACCGGTGCCGGTCAGCGTCTCGAGCAGCAGCATCTGCCACAGCTGCGCCTGTTGGCAAAGGACGAGCAGGCCGAACGTCCCCTCGCTCACGGCGATCATGACGTTTCCTGCGATGATCACTCGCTGCGGCGGTATCCGGTCCGCGACCACCCCGCCGAGCAGCGTGAACACCAGCGACGGCGCGATCTGAGCGGCGAGCACGTAAGAAAGATCGGCGGTGGCCCCGGTCGTGTTCAGCACCGCGAAGGAGACACCGACCAGCGAGAACGCGAACGCCGCCGGCGCGAGGAGACGGTCGGCGAGCAGCAGCCGGAAGTTACGGATCGCTAGCACGGGAAGGTGGCGGCCGACCCCGCGCCACGCCATCGTCGCCGTCCCATCCCGGTCAGGGGGCCTGGCCCGTCATCGACGTCAGGGGCGTGGCCCGCGGATCATCGGCGCCGCGGGTCGGTGCCCCAGACGACGACCGGCGGCGTTGCCGTCGCCGCCGGTACAAACCAGTATCGGCTCCCCGAAGACGAGCACCGCCCTTTCCGGCCGCCGCCCGTGGCACACGGTCGTACCGCCTGGATGGGCCGGGTACCGTGAATCGGCTTGATCGTCCGGGAGGTGGTATGGGGGGAGCCGCCGCAAGCGGCGGGGTGATCGGCGTTGTCGGTGACCTCAACTTGGACGTCGTCGTCTGCCCGTCGCAGCCAGTCGCGGAGGAGACCGATACGGACGCGCGCACCTGGGTGGGGGCCGGCGGCCAGGCGGCCAACGTCGCTGCCTGGGTCGTCGCCCTCGGCGGGCGCGCGAGGCTGGTCGCAGCGCGCGCGGCCGATCCGGCCGGCCTGCTGGTGGCGGCGGAGCTTGCGCGCCGCGGTGTCGACCTCGCCGGGCCGGTGGTGGCCGGGCGGACCGGCGTCGTGGTCTCGCTGTCCGACCACGGGAGGACCAGGTCGATGCTCACCGACCGCGGGGTCGGCCCGCGCCTGGACGCGGCGGCGTTGCAGGCCGGATGGTTCGACGGGTGCACGTGGCTGCATCTGCCGGCCTACAGCCTGGTGTCGGCGCCGATCCGCGCCGCCGCGCTTGCCGCGGCCGGGTACGTGCCGCGGCTGAGCGTCGATCTGTCGTCGACCGCCGCGCTGCGCGGTTACGGGGTCGAGCGCTTCCGCGACCTGCTCGGGCGCCTGCGGCCGCGCGTCGTGTTCGGCAACGAAGCAGAAGCTGACCTGGTCAAGGACGTGCCAGGCGCCGACCTGGTGGTCAAACTCGGCGCGCGCGGCGTCCGGGCGGGCGGCGCGGTCTACCCGGCGCTGCCCACCCGCGCGGTCGACTCGACGGGCGCGGGTGACGCGTTCGCCGCGGGCTACCTGCTCGGCGGGGTCGGCCTGGGCCTGCGGGCGGCGGCCCGGGCGGTGGCGAGGATGGGGGCCATGCCGTGACGATCCCGATCCAGGTGGCCGGGGATGTCGCGGCGGCGCTGCGGCTCGGCGGGCCGGTCGTCGCGCTTGAGACGACGCTGGTCGCGCACGGTTTCACCGATGGGCAAGGATTCGAGGTGGCCGCCCTGGCCCAGGAGCGGGTGCGCTCCGCCGGAGCCATCCCGGCCACGATCGGCATCGTCGACGGCGCCGTTCGGGTCGGCCTCGGCGACGCGGAGCTTGCGCGTTTCGCCGAGGCCGGGGCGTCGGCGCGCAAGACCGGCGCGCGTGACCTTGCCGTCTGCGTCCTCCAGGGTGCCCTCGGCGCGACGACGGTCGGCGGCACGCTTGCGGTGTGCCGCGGGCTCGGCATCCGCTTCATGGGCACGGGCGGGATCGGCGGCGTGCACCGCGGTTTTGCCCAGACCCTCGACATCTCCGGTGACCTGGTGCAGATCGCGCGCACCCAGGCGGTCGTGGTGGCGTCAGGAGCGAAGTCGATCCTTGACGTCGGCGCGACCGCTGAACTGCTCGAGACCCTCGGCGTGCCGGTGCTCGGCTGGCGGACCGCGACGCTGCCGCTTTTCTACCGCGGCGAAGGCGGCCCCGCCGTGTCCGCGACGGTGTCCGCGGCCGGCGAGGCGGCCCGGGTCGCCGCGCTGCACTGGCAGCTCAACCCGTCGTCGGGCGTGCTGCTCGCCCAGCCGCCTGCCGCCAGCCTGGACATCGAGCCGATCATCGCGGAGGCGGTCGAGCGCGTCCGGCGCCAGGGGGTGGGCGGGCAGGCGGTGACGCCGGCCGTGCTCGCGCTCGTCCACGAACTGAGCGGCGGGCGGAGCGCGGCGGTCAACCACCAGCTCATCGCCGACAACGCCGCGCTCGCCGCCGAGGTCGCGGCCGCCTACGCGCGGCAACGTGCGTGATCCGTCCTGGCGCGCATGCCGCGAGCGTATGATCGGCGGTGTCGAAGGAGGTTGCGTGTCGGTCGTCGTCACCACAACCTCGAGCGGCGTGGGCGCAACGGAGGCCATCGACACGGCCGGCACCGGGCTCAGGCGTGGCTGGGGTGTCAGCGCGCAGCGGCAGCAGGCGATCGTCGAGACCCTTCTTGGTCTTGTCCCACGCTCGGGCCGGCTGTCCTATGCGCGGTTGCGTGACATCACGCTGAAGATCACCGCGCGCCGCGAGCTGTGGGCCGATCTCGTGGTCTACGATCCCGACGTCCGCTGGTACCTGCCGCTGGCCAGGTGGAACACCTGCGACGTCTGGCTGCTGGCCTGGGAGCGCGGGCAGGACACCGACTGGCACGATCACGGCGGATCGTCCGGCTCGTTCGCCGTGGCCGAGGGCGGCCTGGTGGAGAACTACCGCGCCGCGAGCGGCCGCAGGCTCGGGCGGCGGCATCTGCCCGCCGGGCAGGCGGTGGCGTTCGGGCCCGGCCACGTGCACGACGTGGCGCACGGCGGCGACGGCCCGGCGATCAGTATCCACGCCTACTCGCCGCCGCTCGTCGCGATGACGTACTACCAGCCGACCGTCTACGGCCTGATGGCCAGGGAGACGGTCGCCATCGACGGGCCGGAAGGCACCAGGGGCCGCGGCGGCCACGACACGGCGCTGGCCGACGCCACGGCGTCCGCGGCCAGTCTCACCAGCGAGGCACTGCCGGCCGGCGCGCCGGGCATCGACGACCTGCTCGCCGAGGCGCGCAGCGGCCTGGTGCGGCTGCGCCCCGAGGCGACCCTCGCCGCGCTCACCGACGGCGCGGTACTCGTCGACATCCGGCCGCTCGAGCAGCGAATCGTGGAGGGCGAGGTGCCCGGGGCGATCATCATCGGGCGCAACGTGCTCGAGTGGCGTCTCGACCCGCGCAGTGACGCACGGATACCCGCCCTGGCCCGCGCCGACGCCAGGATCGTCGTGATGTGCTCGGAAGGTTATGCCTCGACCCTGGCCGCCGCCAGCCTCCGGCGCATCGGCCTGCTCGGTGTAACCGACCTAGA